>Ga0316204_10002209_pt1 | contig 45768 bp, 46 predicted proteins | sample 6monrhotite_MG_2_FD_205661 | JGI IMG/M metagenome (GOLD analysis project Ga0316204, IMG submission 205661) | Microbial mat bacterial communities from mineral coupon in-situ incubated in ocean water Damariscotta River, Maine, United States -... | ecosystem: Environmental > Aquatic > Marine >... | reverse complement strand
TTTGATTACATAGAAATATTTTACAATCGTCAACGAAAGCACTCTTACATTGATTACCAATCACCGGTAGACTTTGAAGAACGCTTTGTTGCTTAACTGAGTGTGCGTGAAATCGGGGTAAGATCAGAATGTCCCCAGATTTTTCTGAAAATGACATAAAGGTTTTACGTGCTCTTGATCATCCAAAATATACATGACGATCTCTTAGCGGTATATGCACAGACACAAGATTAGAAAGAACATCAGCACACCATGTGCTAAGAGATTTGTCACATAAGGGATTTATATTTGAATCCTTTACAAAGACAAGCCGAGAATATAAATGGAGTCTTACTTCTAAAGGCAGGGGATTCATTCATGCAAGTGAATAACTACGACGTAACCATAGGCTAACCCTGAACGTCAGTAATTTAAATGATGATTGGAATAAATGTCAGCTTTCACCCGTTGCAGGCGTTCATCCTAATCACCGTGAACGGCAGGTATGTCGCGAAAGCAGACATCTACCCTATCTATCAAATTGGCGCTGCCATCGTCTTATAATCGAAACAATAGCCCACAAAAGTGCATAAAGCACAACAGCATGAATGGCTGTGACCAATAAAAAACCACTAAGAGTTGGGGCTTTAATCCATTCACCTTCTGTCAGTCCAATGCTATGTAATAACTCTATCCAGGGGGTGAATAGAAGCTGTAATGGTAGTGCGAGTATTACGATCAAGCTCTCTACCCAGACCGGAATTTCTTTATTTAATAGAAATAGCAATGCGTAAGCACCTAATGAATAGCCTACATAGGTTATAACTATCCAATATGTGGTTTTATTTAACAAAGCAAGGTTGCTCTCAAATGTTAAGAGGATTTAGGGCACCACGTATTTTCTTTTACGTGGCGCGCCCTGATATCATTACCTAAGTTTGAGTATTGCCCTTACATCTCTGAGATCAATCTGACCATCACGAATGATATCCCTACGGTCTCCAGGGGTGAGAGCTGTATGATTGCGTGCTGCAAGAATATGTTCCCGGTCGTCGGCATCTACATCGTTATCGCCATCAAGATCTCCTTCACGTGTAGGTAAAAACTGCCAGCGCTGATGTGCAGGGGTTTCTCCTACCCATGAAAGTTGTGCAGTGCGCCCTAGCCCAGTGACCAGCGCCGAGATCACGGCATACGGACCGTCCGCAGCTTGGAAGCGGTCAGCAGGTAGTGTAAAGGCAGCGATATTACTCCCTTCTGTAAGGTATTGGGTAAAACCGATGAGCTCAATGTCTTCACCAGCTGCACCAATCACTTTAAACGAGAATTTGTAACTGCCTGCTCTCTGTACATTAATAGGCACACCAAACTCAAGGGCGCTTATATAGTTATCACTGAGTACGGTATTTACTGTGAGCCCTGTACCAACTTCTATGGGATCCCGACAGAGTGCGTTAATATCTACCAACTGCGTGGAGCCAACATCCACTCCGCGACTTGCTAGGGTGAATTCATTGTTTTTGAGTGAGAGCACATCAAGTTCTGCAAAGGTATAGGGGCCGTTCTCTCCAAGGCCCTGCATGATCTCCTGGCTAGAATAGAGGAGTGTAATGGTACTCACGCCTGTGCCCATAATGTTCCGCTGACGTTTTTCAAGTACGGCTCCCCTCCCTGCTGCTAGGGTGCCGCGGACGATATACTCACCTGGGACAACGACGTTTAAAACGACCTGTTCTTCAATCCCTGCGATACAGTTCCCTGAACCCGCCAGGGTATTCGAGGTAACACTGACAACCGATAAAGGAGGATCTATGATGCTTACCATGCGATTTGCTTCACGGGTAATAAGGGCTTGTGGTGTTGGTATGCCAGCTACGCCTTTTATCAAGTAGCTACCTGCGAGTGGAAAGGTGTAGTCAATGCTGTAAACCCCATCATTGGCCAGACCATCCGGATTGACCCCATCATCCATGCCTGTCATTTTGACCGGAGTGGTAAGGGAACCCTTAAGGGATACCTCAATTTCGGGCGCAAGACCTGTTACCGGTAGGCCATTGTTCAGAACCAGCATTCCGATGGAGACATCCTCACCCACTAAGTATGATTCACGCACAAGTGTTATTCCGGCCTGATAGGCGGTTCGTGTAAACACGGTGGCTACTGCCACAGTGCTGTGAGGTGATGTCGGAAATTCGAGATGGATCACCCATGTTCCATCCGCAGGGGCGCTCAGTTCTTGGGTGGCAAATACGCCGCCTGGCAGTGATTGCCCAGGAGCTATCTCTGTGCCTGGGGTAAATGTAACTTCCGGGTCACCGGATGCGATGGTTGCGACTCCAGTCGGGCCAATCAGAGAAAAAGATACGCCATCGATAGGGGCAACCACTTCAATAATAACCCCATCTATACCACTCAGGCCGAATGCTATTTCCACAGATTGCATTCCTGGTACAATATTTGCCGTCAATGTGCTTGGTGCGTTAATTGGTACAGGCGCTTCGTCTGCATAAGAGTTACTTGTAACGAGAAGCAACATAGTGAGGCAAGTGGCGAGCCACCCTGTTACCGCCTGCCATGAAAACTGTGTGATATCCATTGTAGTCTCCCGTCTGATTCCAGTTTTTTACCGAAGTGATACTGTCCGTTGTAGGATTTTATTGATATTGGCAGCGTTCTTGACCGTGCTGTGGTTATGTTGCGTGTTGCCTAGTGCGGTTCCGTAGGTTGGGTTGGCACTTGCTGTCGTCACTACGATATCGTTATCTTGCGCCGTTTGAGTCACTGCCGTATAGGTCAATACTGTACGAGTTCCGAAGAAATTACCGGGAACCTTCGCAGTCGTCATATTGGCTGAAGAGAAATTTCTCAGTACCCGCCAGGATCTTTCAGCAGCATAATGTGCTGCCTTGGGAAATAACCCCGCAGATTCGTTCGAGGTAAGGGCATTATCACTATTCAGATCGGCGTTGGCACCAATGGTGAAAGTTGGTGAGATATTTCCACGTAGTTTGAGATTTCTTGCTGCTGCAGCGCGCGCGACAGTAAGGTCTCGCAGACCAGGCAGTTGGGGACCGTTACCGAAGGTCCAAGTATCGATGTAGGCGCTGGCAAAACCAGTCGGATCATTACCATTATTAACTTTCTCATCTGCGCTTGTTTTTTGAATTAGCGAGAGATCGGCAGCGACAGAGCCTATATGGGGTGTAGAGATAGTTGAGAGTGAAAGTATTTTGAATTTAGGTGCACGTGCCTGAAGCTCCTGACTGTCTAGCCCGCCTTTGCTATGGGCGATGATGTTAACCTTTTTTGCTTTGATGTTGTCTAGGAAGGTTTGAATCTGTGTTTCAAGTTGCCTTGCGTTGCCTGCTGAGCGGCCGTTTGCTGTCACAGAGAAGCGAGTGTAAAGAACTCCTTTGTCATCAAGTGCCTGGAGCACCCCTGGAGCACTCCCAGCATCCCAGGTGTCAGCTTGCGCATTGATTCCGTGAGCCAACACATATGGTGCGGCAACATCAAATTCGATTGCTACCCAGTCCACTGCCATACACCAGAGTTCTTGGCTGTTTGCAGTATCAATGTCAATGCGGATTTCATTGTTTTTTCCAAATTTCACCTCTTCAATTGGCACCGCGATTGAGTCATCGGTCCACTGATTATTTATGCCTGACAGCACTTTTTTGTGTTGCCCATTAAACGATACATCATCCATTTCTGGCTGATAGGGTGGGGAGATATTTGCCCCGGAGTCAATATCATAGAGTGGGAAACGGAGCACTGCCTGCGCGCCTAGCACCTTATTTTTTATAAGGTGCGTTGCATTGATCAGTGTACCATCACCATTAAGCTGATTAGGATTTACAACGACAGGAACAGGAAGCTGTATGATCAGTGGGCCGCCCGAGCGAAAGGTGCAACCGGTATCCAGCCCACCTCCCTGATTAACTACATACACACCGAGCTTTTCGTCCGGTGGTTTAAAGGGTGAAGTTGTTTGCGCATTGGCTGGTTGCTGAGAGCCAGTAAAGACCAGTAGCCCACCTATCAGGCAGATAACAAGGTTTTTCTTGTCCATAATTTGTTCTCCACATCTGAAGCTTATTTTTCGTTGAAAGATGGATTGATAAGCAAATATGTATCTCCGAGCGGTGTATACCAACCGGTAACTCGTTGCCCAACGGCATCTTCTGGTGCGGATTCCTCTGGGATAACCATAATTTTTCGGCCATCCTCAAGCGTAATCCCTAAGTGTTGTCCTTGTATATCGGTTACGGTGCCAACGAATGCTGTTTCGTCCTCTGCAGATACTGATAAAGGCATTATTGTTGATGCCAACAGTAGGGCCATAGAGGTGCAAACGAGATAGTACTTTGTTTTCATGGTGTGTTATCTCCCTAAAGTGATAAAGCGCTTCCAAGTATTAGTTAAAAGCAGGAGGATACCTACAGCAAGAAGCAATAATGTGCTTGGTTCTGGCACGCTGCTTGGCTCCGAAGAAACTGACAGATCTACTTCAGCTGGTAAATAACTAACATTTAGGTCATCAAAAGTACTATCAAGTATGAATAAAAATGGATCACTGAGATCAATGCTTATACTTGAATATGCTGCCTCCGCGATAGCGGTAAAAGTCAGTCCCAGAAAGCGAAACTCATTGGCTTGAGCGGCATCCAGGGTAGAGTCAGAATTTCCTGAAATTCCATACGCATCTAACAAACCCAACCCCAAATCAATTACGTCTCCATCGAATGAAAAAGCTCCCGCTTCTGGTAGCTCCAACTGATTATGTCCTAAGCCCGGATCTATAAAGCTAAACCCAGTAAAGGCAAATACGTTGTCATCAAATAGGATGTCTAGATCAAATGCACTTAAAGAGGCCCCAGGCGCCGTAGATAAACCAGAAATATGTAAATCCACATTTATTGATTCACCAACAATAGGATTTACATTGGATGTGCTGACACCTATGACAGTAGCGTTAGCTACATTGCCAGATAAGCTCAGTATTAATATACAGACCATAAAAATTATTTCATGTAGACCACGCAGTCGTGTGAAGTATTGTTTAAGCACTTGCTTTTCTCTCCTTCAGGTTGACATCAAATATGAGCACGCATAGAAACCGAGCGTGGTTTCAACAAGTTGTTTAATACAGAGGAAATGGATATAGCTTTGAGATGGGGCACGATGCTATAGGGAAACAGAAACGAAGCTGTTTTCACAAGGTAATAACTGACGAAAAAAAATATGTGTATGGCTTTTTTCATTTTTCGCATCCTTTCTTTTCCCTATGCGCGCCTTTTTCCTGGCACACAGTTCTTTAATTGTTCTAGTTTCGAAAAGCAAAAAACATGCCATTTTATATATACTTATATTATTCAATCACCTGGATTATTTATGGCATGCTTAACAATGAGGAGTGTAAAAAAAACCAACACTAAATGGCCGTATTATTCTGATTATTATTAATATAACTCAAGTTTCGGAGTTCATTTTCCCGGTTTTTATAGCGCTATTTAGCTTTTAGTCCGACAACGGCTAGTTGAGACATTACTCAGAAAATAAATTTGAGCCTATTTTTATAGTTGAAACGTAAAAATCTACTTTCAAACAGCTTTTTAATGGCAGTTGTCGAATTAACCTTTATAAACAAAAGTTACAACGAAGCTATAGGTGAATCTGAACTCCGAAACTTGAGATATAAGTTATGATTTAACAGGTGCATTTTTGACAAACTATAATAAAAACAATTAACTTGGCTTACGGATGTTATTATTAATAGCTGGAAGAGGGTGCAAAAAAACTGATAAAGCAGCGTGACCACCCTGATCAATATCTTTTTTATATATACCCGTAGCGATTGAGATTTAGGTTTTATTGCACGCCCTCTTCATTCCATGACGGCGTTAATTCTACTTTGTCACGCTTATCCTATTGAATCAAAAGAAAACTTGATATAATAGAGACCATGTTAGCGAGCATTAAAATCAGCAAGGGGATGTACCTGAAAATCCCGCCGGAACACAACTCAAACCAAGGGGATTCGACATGGCAAAAGGCTGCTTGAAAAAGCGGGGAAACGCTTTAATGTGCATTGCAACGAATTTAGAAATCATTTTTCTACGTTGCACCATGACTACTCGACTCATGCTCGATCGTATTTGCAAGGCTTAATGCAGGCGCGTCGAAAAAATATGGAACGCATGGCAGAAGTTGTTCCTGAGAGCGATGAACAGTCGTTGCAACACTTTATCAGTAACGTGCAGTGGGATACACAAGCGGTGATGAATCAAGTGGCGCACAACGCGAGTGAATTACTGGGATCATGCACAGAAACAGCTTTGCTGATCGATGAAAGTGGGTTTGAAAAGAAAGGCAAGCATTCGGTCGGTGTAGCGCGCCAATGGAATGGTCGAAGAGGTAAAGTCGACAACTGTCAAGTTGGTGTATTCGCCTCCCTGTGTCGTGGCAATCATTCGACGCTCATTAATTCACGGCTGTATTTGCCAGAAGACTGGACGAATGACAAACGCCGCTGTCGTCAAGCACATATTCCGGAGGAACATCGTCGCTTCAACACCAAGCCACAACTTGCCTTAGAGATGGTCATGCAAGCAAGAGAGACAGGATTAGCCTATGGCTGGGTGGGTGCCGACGGGCTTTACGGAAATAACCCTGAGTTTTTGCACGGTCTGGATGGTTTAAATGAGACCTTTATGATCGATGTACACAAAGATCAACGTGTTTATATCAATGATCCGGCACCGCAGATACCGGAATCGAAAAGCAATCGGGGTCGCCGCCCTCGTCAGCGTAAAAGTGCTGAAAAATCGATTAAGGTTGAACAAGTGGTTAAGCAGACGCCTGAGTCTTCATGGAAAAAGGTCACGTTGCGTGATGGTGAAAAAGGCGCATTAATCATCGAAGTGCTTCACCAGCGAATTTGGTTCTGGGATGGAAAGAGAGAGCAAGGCAAGCATTGGCACCTATTAATTCGTCGTGAAGTGGAATCGCCGAATGAAATCAAATATAGCTTGAGCAACGCACAGCTGGATACAAGTATAAAGCATCTAGTGCATATGCAAGGCCAACGTTTCTGGATAGAGCGCTGCTTCCAGGATGGCAAAAGTCATTGTGGGTTAGGAGAGTATCAAGTAAGAGGTTGGCAAGGGTGGCATCACCATATGGCCTTAGTGATGATCGCGATGTTTTTTATGCTCAAAGAACAGCTGTTGAATGAAGACGAAACCCCATTATTGAGTTGCTCGGATATCGAAATATTGCTGACTCAATTTTTACCGAGAAGAAACACAACGGATGAAGCGGTTATCGCACAAATGGAGAAGCGGCACCGAAAGCGACAATCCGCGATCGAATCACAAAAGAGAAAGCAGCTTTTACGTGCCTCTGGTTAATGGGAGGTTATATTAGGTTGTTTTCACACATTCAAATGGAATCAGACAGTTAACCATGACAAAGTAGAATTAAAATCTCTCGCAACAGTCCGACTATACCCGTGGCGTTTGAAATTTAGGTATTCAGTGTGCGTCATATTCATTTCATGGCTAGGCGAAATGACAAGTAATAGCCGGACTATTGCGAGGAATTTCAACGCGACCATGGAATGAATATGACGCACACTGAATACCTAAATTTCAAACGCTATGGGTATAGCTAGGCAGAGCCTGATCTAACTATAGTGGATAGGCATCTGAATGACTGCCATGTCTATAGTGCAGTCGCTCGAAGTTCATGGGCTGAAAGACAGCTACTGGCGGGGAGCAGACAAAGCAGCTTAAGATATATGTCGTACATTAATGTTGTGAAAGATGATTGGAATAATCTGATGGCAGTTACAGGGATCAAACAAAAGCGGACCTTGGAACGCAAGGTGAGACCACAGGAAGCGGAGCTGGAAAAGGTGTTTAATACCCTCTTTTCAAGGGTAAAAAATCCATTTTAATTAGCTTGAGTATGAAGGAAATATCGTGATCTATCCCCGATTGTACTCAATTATTTTATAAAAGGAATGGGGCTCAGTCCTCATGCGGTAAAGAATGACAATTAAAAAACTTTCCTGGTTACATTTAAGTGATTTGCATATAGGTGATCAAACACAGGGTTTGTGGCCTAATTTCAAGTCCACTTTTAAAGATGATCTTCGTAGGCTTGCCGACAAAGCAGGCCCAATAGATCTTGTGGTGTTTTCAGGTGACATGACCCAAAGTGGTAGTAAGGATGAGTATGTAGCGCTTACAAATGAACTATGCGAAATTTTTGATGTATTGGATAAGCTTAATCAGCACCCAGTATTTTTCTCGGTGCCAGGTAATCATGATCTTGTGCGTCCACCCGAAAACGATGCATGCATGAAAATGTTAACTCGCTGGAATAGAGAGCCAGAAGTAATTAAAGAGTTTTGGGAGGAAAACAATAATCAGTATATTAAACTTGTTGAGGGAGCATTTTCCAATTACATGGGTTGGCAGGATGAAGCTGGAAGGCAAGGAATTAAGTTCGCACCGCTCCAGAAAGGTCTTTTGCCTGGTGATGCATCTTCGTCACTCCTACTTAACGAAATATCGGTGGGCCTGATAGGCCTTAATACTTCGTTTTTACAACTAAACGGCGGCAACTTTAATGAAAAGCTTGCGTTAGATTATCGCCAATTAAATGCAGTTACAGACGACGATGCAACACGCTGGTGTGACAAGCACGATATTAATTTTCTAATTACTCATCACCCAGTTTCTTGGTTGTCGGATAAAGCACAGCGAGAATTTTTGGCGGAAATGTATCCTTCGGGGCGATTCACAGCACATCTCTTTGGTCACATGCATGAGGCTGACCTATTAACGCAACACCGTGGTGGTGATTCTGGACGAAAATCTTTTCAGAGCTCATCGTTATTTGGAATGCAATATCTTGGTGATGGTAAGACAGAGCGTATACATGGTTATTCAGTTGGACAAATTTCATTTGAAGGAGATGAGGTAACTTGGAAGTTGTGGCCCAGAAAAGGGGCTGTGAATCGAGCGAGCGGTAATCGTCTGATAGTACCGGATCATGACAACTTTGAACTTGTACCGGGCCATGAATATCAAATCGAGCAACTCGTAAAAGGTACAACGACATCGAAATCTGTAGTAATCGCTAATTCTCGTCCATTTGATCTGGCAGTTGCTGTCGATGAAAGTGCGCCGCAGTGGAATAATGCACTTAACAGTGCGCTCTATCCATTGGTTTCGCAGATACAACATCATGCTATCAGGCCTCTAGAACAGCAAGCCTGTATTGAGATTATTCGTCAGGAAAAGATAGCTTGGGTATGTGCAGATTGGGGGTTGGGTTATGGCGGTTTTCTCTGGGCAGTAATGAATCGTATGGGGAGAGATATACAACCTGTATATCGAATTACTCTGGAAAACTATAGTACACGAGAAGAGTTTCTTTCACATTTCGAGACATTGTCGGGCTGTTCATTCGCTGAGTTTTGTAAAGCACTTGCAGCAGCAGGGCCAGCATTTATATTGCTCGATGAAGCACCTGTAAGTCCTGGTGGCCATGTTGGCTTAGCTATCGAACGAGATGTGGAAAAATTGGCAATTATGATCCGTGATTTTTGCCCAGAAATTGTTGTTCTCTTGTTGGCGAGAACAACACCACGCGATCATAAAATTAAAGTGGTTACGTTAGAGCCATTAGATGAGGCGGACACTCGAACGTATCTAATGGCACATCCTGGTGCAAGCACTGAATTGAAATCTGCCCACGCTGTTAGTGAAATCTATCGCAGAACTGACGGGCTACCAGGAAAAATAGATAGTGTATTGAGGACATTAAGAGTAGTCAGTTTATCTGAGTTGGAACCCGCGAACTTGATTGAATCCACCAGTATAGTGGCAAAGAATGAGTCGATCCCAATGTCCTTGGTTAAAGCTGTCACTGAGTTATCCAAATCAAAGGATTCAATATCAAAACGATCATATCTGCTTCTGAAGGTGTTGGCGATATTGCCTAATGGAGAATCGTTAGAACGCTTGAAGCGTATTGATCATCGATACCCTATTTTCCCAAGAAACGCTGAAGAACTATTAGACCGCGATTTAATTCAAGTTCGATCTTCTACTACGACATTAATAGGTCCTCATGGAGGTGACGAAATTCGGATGAAAATCCTTGTCGCTCCTCGCCCGGTCAGAGATTATGTACTTTCTCAAATATCCAATCGAGACATTGATTCTTTAGTACTCAAAGCGACATCTCTCTATTTTGGAGAAACTTGGCGCTCAGGTAGCGCTGCCCTACAAAAGCTCAGTGGTACATTGACATCAGATGACGGAAGTTTGATGGAAAATCCACATACCATCGTTATGCGTCTATTAAAAAATAAGGCGATATGGGGCACGGACGGTACTGCAACTGCTGTACTTAACCTTTGTCAGTTATATTGCAACGCGCTCTATAAAGCAAAACACTATAGAAATTGTGCAACGGTCTGTAGAGATGTCCTTTCAATAACGCCGGAAACTGACTTTGAGTCGCACCGCAATACCATCAAAACTTTATTAGCTGGCTCCCTCAGGATGACCGGGGAATACGATGAGGCCCTGTTGCTATTCGAGCAGTTATTGACGTTAGAACAATCCAAGTCAAACAAGGCGCAGACATTACTAAATTATGCATTATGCTTACAGTCTCTTGACGACCCAAAAACAATAGCAGTCGCTAAAGAGGTGACTATATTATTGCCGAAATCCGCGCACGCACTACAAGCACAATCAATTATTATCGAGATGGAGCATGATGCCGATAGCCTAAGCAAGCTCCTGAAAATTGAAAAAAAAGCACGCAATCTTGGTCACAACACTGTTGCAAATAACTTAGCTTTAGATCGAGTCGCAAATAACGAAGATTATTCGAGTCTGAGGTTAGTACATTCTACAGCTGTCGAATCGGGCGACACCTATACTGCTGCTAGAGCGGTAGTTAAACTTGGTGCGCTTTCAATCAAAGAGACTGGCACATTATCGAATGTGGACCTTAATAATTTAATAAATGCATATCAGTATTTTTACGGAGAGCGGTTCAGCTCTCTTTTCTCGAAAACACATGAAGCATTATGGATTTATTTTAACAACCGATCTGATGTCAGAAACCTTCTCAGTCTATTCCGGCATAGCTCGTTCATTTGGCGGTTGCACGGTGACGAGACTAAAGAACAAGTTTATGTACAAGAGCTAAGTGATAGTGCGAGGAAAATTCTTACAACTGATATTTTAACAGCTGATAAAAATACTGCTTATTTCCTTGTTCGAGCTCGCAACGAAAAGATCAGTTCCGACACCTAATGGTAATTGGGGTTAGAGCAAAAGGGACGAATTAGAAATGATCAATGCATTTTTAAAAGCTAGTTGCTTAAAAGATATCAGGTAATTAAGGTATAAAATCTCAATGCTTGGCGCAACTAGTGAAACATTAGCACGAATAAGAACAGCCGGACTACTTTCTATCGAAATGTTGAAGAATCAAAAAAAACTAGGTTACCAGTATACGAATGGAAATAAGAGCGTGGACACACAACTTCTTTCAGACTTTAATATCCGTATCGCCTGCTTTGTTAACGTCAAGTGATTATTTGTAAACGACTGCTATTGGGAATTTTTTGCAACATTGGAATAAATTAACGCAATTAAGTAAGGTAACATTGAATCCCGAGATAAGTTAACAAATAATAGCGGCATATTTAAAAAGGCGACAGCTGTCTTGAAAAACACCGAAGATAAAGAACTATCTAGGCAAACCAAGCATTGGTGGATCCTTTTTATTGTGTGTTCGCTATTATATCTCGTGCTAGATTCCACAGAAGAATGGATAGTGAGATTTGTCACTGAAAATAGCGAATACATGATGCCCTTAACCTGGGCTTCCATCATAGTAATTAGTTTCGCCTGTTTGATTACTATTATTATAATTTTATCTCCATACAAGAATAAACCAATACCCTATACCGATTTGATTTATACGAGCGTTGAACTGATTATTTGCGGAATTATCTTTTTACTAGTCCTATCTCATAATATTAAAGAGGCAGAGTCATTATTGATTGCGGATAGTGATGTGAAGGACTTTTTTAATTATTATCTAATTAGCATGAATATAATAGCATATATTGTTCCGGCTATTTCGGTAGCGCTAGGAGCAAATTTAATTACGCAATATGTAGTAAGAGATAATAGTGATGCTGCATAAAAGGTTACCAGAAAGACGAACCGAAGTTGATTTGAATAATATATATTTTAGATAATTTGATGAAGAAAATATTAATTCTAATTATTTTTAGTACGATACTTTCTGGATGTTTTTCGGAAGAATGGAGCGGCTATGTTTATCCTGACAGATCCAACCTTTCAAATCACAAATATATTGGGACATTCGAATCTTTAGAATTGTGTAGGGCTGAGGCAATAGCTTCGCTTGAGCAATATGGAGGGACCCGAAATGGAGATTATGAGTGTGGGCTGAACTGTAAAGATAGTGTTTGCGAGAAAACAGAACAATAAGTATTACGCCACATTGGAATAAATAATGAAAAGCGATAAATTTTAATGCGTATATATTTTTATATTATGTGGAATGCAAGTTACATTAATCGTTAGGCGTTCAAATGCATTACAAAGAAACGGATTACCGAATAACTCCATTAAGTACACTTTGTACAGCATCAACAAATGCAGTTTCTGAGCTAATTGGTCTTTCTAAAGAGGGAATATTGGACGGATTGACGGCAATGGAATACGCAGAATATTTTCATGGTGCGCTATTGGTTGCATGTCAGGCGTATGCTGTAGGTACTGTTAGCGATATAAATGAAATACAAGAATCTAACCATAAGAAAATTGATCTGTATAAATATAAAGAAAACAACTGCCATGATTACACTTATGTAGAGTTAATTAATGCACTCGCCAATTTCTTCAAACATAACGAAGAGTGGTCTTATTGGCCTGTTAACGAAACAACCAAGACGCTTCGATACTACGGCATTAATGAAAGTACGGAGTTTCCTTTGTATTCAGGAATTAAAGTAATTGTTGGTGAATCAACCGATTTTCGTGGTTTGTGTACAGTACTAGAAGATTGGCGGTTTTCTCTAATAAATATAAGGTGCCAAAATGCCTAGCAAACCAATCAAAGACGCCTACGGCTGGACGCGCTAACGTGTGCCCTTTATTGAGCCGTTCGCCGTCAGGTATGCTAGGAGAGAGGGAAGCATGACATCTACAGTCAAATTCTACGAAGCTGATTTTCCGGCAACACTATACCCTCTGCGGACAAACCTTTTACTGGTGCAGAATCATGCTGCTGAGTTGTCCGAGTACATCTATCAACGTGTGCTCAATGGCAATTGCGAGGCTGATAAGTTCCTTTCTCAGCAAACGGTGTATGCAACAAAACCTAGAGGACATTTACGACGAACTGTAAAGCTCGATCCAGTTGCAGAGTATTTTATTTACGATGTTACATATCGGAATAAGGCAATTTTTCGACCGGAGGTTAGCGGCACCCGTAGAAGTTTTGGGTACCGATTCAAAGACGGCTCAAGGATTCCCGTCCACGTTGCCTATAGTGAGTACAAGAACCACTTGCGAGACTGTGCAAAAAAATTCAAACACAATATCCAGTGCGACATAGCTTCATATTTTAATAGCCTCTATCACCACGATATTGCCCACTGGTTTGCCGCGATGGAAAACATCACAGACGTTGATAGCGAAGCTGTTAGCCAGTTCTTTCGTGAGATAAATTCCGGCCGTAGCATTGATTTTATGCCTCATGGTATTTATCCGACAAAAATGATCGGTAATGAATTCCTAAAGGTTGTCGATCTATATGGCCAACTGAAGTCAGCTCAAATCGTTCGTTTTATGGATGACTTCACGCTGTTCGATGATGATCCATCCATAGTGCAATCCGATTTTGTTAAAATCCAGCAGCTGATCGGCCAATTTGCGCTTAACGTAAACCCATCTAAGACTGCATTTGACAACTCCGCCGGTGATGTTAAGGAAGCACTGTCTCAAATTCGTCAATCTTTGAAAGATATTATTACCGAATATGAAGAAGTGCCAACGGCATCAGGAGTGGAGCAAATTGAGACAGACGTTGAGGTTGAGAAACATCTTGATGGCGACCAAGTGGAGGCACTTTTGGCTCTGTTGAAAGATGAAGCCTTGGAGGAGTCTGATGCTGATCTAATTCTAGGGTTCCTTCGGTCACACAGCGACAGTCTGCTAGAGCAGCTGCCAATCTTGTTGAGCAAGTTCCCTAACCTGATTAAACATATTCACACTGTGTGTGCGGGCATCACTGATAAAGAAGGCCTGGTTAGTGTAATTCTCAAGTTTCTTAATGAGCAAAGTGATTTGCTTGAGTACCAACTATTCTGGATTGGCTCCATTGTTGAAGATTATCTACTTGGCGTTGGCGACTATGGGGCTGTGCTCATACGGTTGTTCGAGTTAACGGTGGAACATAAGATCGCGCGTGCAAAAGTCCTTGAAATCCCAGAGCAGGGATTTGGCTTGAAAGAAATTCGAAGCGAGTACCTCAAGACAGGCCAATCAGACTGGCTATCGTGGTCCTCCGCTGCTGGTACTCGGTCTTTGAAGGCTGGAGAACGCAACTATGTCTTAAAGTACTTTTCGAACGCATCCCAAATGAACTTTCTGGTCGCCTCGTGTATGCGGAAGTTCGCGTGATGCCAAAGGCTTGATTGTTAACAATGCGTTGCAGGCCCGCTTTAGAGAGTTATGGTCGGCTGCTTTTCGCTGGGGGAGCCAATCGAGTAGGGAACAGCAATGACTCCTCCTGGCTGTAAGCGGCCAAAGAAGTTAATGTTGGAAGTGTAGTGAAAAGATCATTGGAATAAATTGGCCCCCACTAAACGAAAAGCCATTCCAGTGAGGGATTCCTAAGCCGCTTGTGCGACTGGGTGTGGTCGATCATAAGGCCATACCACTCATATGAAGTGTAATTTTTATTTTCGGGTCACCAGAAAATAGTGCGGATCTGAGGCATTGATTGAATGCCGTCCAACCGGCTGAAACCCGGTAATATGGGCGTACATACAATAAGGGAATGCGCATGAATAATTATTCGATGAAAGTGACTTTGGTCCTGACGGTCATCATTGTGCTGGGGGCGACCGGGTTTTTATTTCAAAACAAGGCCGATCTGCATGCGCTTACAATGGCCGATATTGCCGCTACGGCGGAGAGAGGGGATTGGCGGGTGGTTTCTCAGCGGGGGAAATATTTCACCTGTGAGTTGACTGCACCGCTGACTGGGCAGACACAACTTGCGCCGGAAGCCATGAAAATGTTGGTGGCTTGTGATGCATTGTTGGCACCGGTCATGTCCCTGGTGTTGCTCCCGCTGGTGTTAATCTGGACCTTCGTTTTGCTTCTACCAAAACTGGCATTTTTAACGCGTTATCTTCGCCTACATTGGGAGGGTAAGTTGTCGCTGCCAATCGCCTTTTGGGTGAACGGAACATTAATGAATGTGGCGGTGATGTCGTATGCCGTGTCGTTTAATCAAATAATGGAGGATTGGCATCCTCAGACTGTTGCTATTGTTTTCTTTGTCACCATAGTGCTAATAGCGATGTTGATAATTTATCCTTGGCAAATCATTGGGCTTTGGCGAACTGCTGCAAGGTATGTGATTGAAGAAAAAAGTGTGGGGTGGGCGAGAACCGTTCAAGTATTAATTGTGCTGGGCGCATTTGGTCAGTTGAGCGAGATTCAAAAGAGCATGCCGATTTACAAGGAAATGGCCGCTACCATTTTTGTGAAAAGTGAATATGAAACGTATTCCGTGAAGTACAGGCCTGATACAAAGACTATTGTGATTGATGGGGGGATGGGTTGGGGCGTAGCAGAGCGGGTAACCAGCCTGTTGTCTCAGTATCCTGGGACAACGTCGCTGACACTGAATAGCAACGGGGGGCGAATTTATGAAGGACGTGAGCTCTCAAAGCTTATTCTTAATCACAAACTCAATACCTACACAGAAATTGGCTGCTACTCTGCGTGTACAACCGCGTTTATTGCCGGTCAAAAACGTCATATCAATCCTACAGCAAAACTCGGATTTCATGCCTACGGTATGGATACGGCCACAGAGCTGGTGAAAAGTGAGCTGGATAAGCAACAGAAGAACGATGCTGTGCTCTTCAAAAGCCAAGGAGTATCGGAGGATTTTCTTTTAGAGATGTATAACGCTAAAACGGATGAGATGTGGTATCCCGACAATGATCGTCTCTTAGCGTCCGGAGTGATTCATGGATTGAAGGCATTACGGATCGATGTCCAAAAGGAACAGATTTCTGCCGATAAGGCATACAATGAAATAAAGGCTGAGGCGGCGTCGAATGAGGGAGCCGGTACGACAGCAGAAAAAATGTATGAGTCATCGACCCGAAAATCCCACGAACTTATCGCTAGTGCAAAAACGCAGGTGGCAAAAAAGACCGCTGCAGCGAACATCTTCTTCGGATATTATCTTGTGAATCATATGGCAAGACATAAATACTGCGCAGACCGTAATGTTGATTTATCGCATTACATCAAAGTCTTTCATAAAGCCCATGAAGATATCTATGATCTTGCTATCTCGATTACGGGTTATGCTCAGAAAGACATTGACGATCTGTACATCGCCATAAAGCCGCAGTTGGTGGATAGTATTAAAATTGGAATGGAAGCCACAAAGAATGAATATAAATTAAGTTTAGTGGAGGTGTGTCAAGCCTATAATGATGAAGCAATTGCGATAATCAGTGAGTCGAATTTTTCGAAGGTGTTCCCTGATCCGTACCGACAGATCTTGGCGAAATAATGGTAAACAGTGATTTACTTTTTTTAGCTACCAGTCAGCATATGTTACTTATTTAAACGGAAAGAAAGCTGATAATTGGTAATAACTGATATATCTAGAACATTGGAATAAACGGGATAGTTAACATGAACACTGCTCTGACTGGATTACATCAAATTTAACAACCGAGGCATGCTGACCTGAGCCGTGTGACGTTTTCTATTATGGAAGGACAACAAAAAGCTACTGAAACCAAGTTTACGACATGGCTCAAATCTGAATCGTATCGAAGGAACACTGTTCTTGCTCTAGTTATCCTTGTCATGGGTACTGGGGCTGCATTAAGTTTCACCGGAATACCATCAGCTTTCCAGAGGTCTGGTGCAGTTTTAGTTGTGTTCACTCTAATATTGGCCGGAATAGATCTAAGGTTTAAATTTGGCGAGATAATGAATAAAGAATTGATTGCAAACTGGAAGTCCATTAAACAAGCCATAGAATTAGAAAGTGAGGTATTGAAAAAACAAGAAACGAATCAACCCTGCTTAAGTCATCAATTAAGCAAGGACATTCTTAAGAATAAAAACCTTACGATCGATAGCCTACTTAAAATAGACATAATAAGTAATGAACAGAATAAGTACAGATCACTGTTACGCTATGATGCCTATATGGGTGCGGTAGGTACCATTGTTTGGGGCTTTGGAGATATTGGCTTCGTTCAAACGTGTGTTACGTAAAGAACACTAGCATATTCAATATTGGAATTAATACACCTAAATTCATAACGCCACGAGTATAGTTCGCTTTATTGCAAGGAATTTCAACGCAGCCATGGAGTCAATAGGGTGTGCAATTAGATCTAAATCTCAATCGCTACGGGTATATATTAGAAGCTGTTCAGAATAATGTTAATTGTTGACCGGAGGCCTTTTTGTTCGGCCAGTATCAAAACTGGTGGCGCTGAGTAAAATTACCTCAATCTCTTCGATTATTTCTTCCTGCCGCAGAGCGTTACACTGACTGATTAACTCGTTTGCCTTATCGTCCATGTGTTCTATAGCGCCTTCCAGATGTTGTACGCGGCGGCGGTTTTCTGCCATCAGCGAGCTATAAAGTATCTCGTGCAGGGAGGCGAACAGGTAATGGTCTGTCAGTTCCAGGAGGAAATCTGCTGGTGTAACGTTAAGGACAGGAGGATGAGGAAAGGCAGCTTCTTTACCTAAATAGCGCTGAAAGGGTGGCAATAATTTTTGCATGAGGATCGGGTGTTCATCATCAGGGCCTACGCTACCATGACCTTCACCATGATAAAGCACGTACAGGGATAAAGTGGGATGTGTCGCCTGCAAGTTGACCAGGATGCCTGCGATGCGCATGAGTACTGTTTCTATTTCTTCAACGACGTTAGCACCTTCGATCCAGGCGATGACTCGTGGATCCTCTTCGAGCACAACATGTAGTTTGTGGCCGATAGCGACTATGATAGGTTTATTGTTTGCATCTTCCGTAACACAGGATTCCATAGCGGTAAGTAGCGTCTCATTGTAATTACCGCAAAAACCGCGTTCCGAACCTATCAGAAGATAGACATTGCTTGTTTCTTTATTTCTCATCTCAGGAGTGAGCAGTGTTTCTGGAATGAAACTAATAAAGTCGGCAGCCATAGCCTCAATGCTGTTGACAATTTCCTGTTGGCTATCAAGAAATCGACTCAACTTACGGGTCTCCATGTAGGCTAATGTTTTCATGGAACTCATGATGTCGCGAATCTCGCCGAGCTTATGTCGGTGTTCTTCCAGCTCGCGCCGACGTGTCATGTCGAGTCCTTCTTTGGTAGGTTCAGCCACTGCGATATGGCGTCTGCCCAGTGTTCGCGTGGGCTATCGATGGTCAGTGTGCTGTGTTTAACCTGAGTCTCCAGCAATGTTAGCCGGGTGGTAATTTCTTCGGGCTGACAGCCTTTGAATAGGTTGTCATTGAAGGCCACCAGCCAGGCCATCTGAAATGTGATGGGCTGTGGCAAGAGACGTTCCTGCTTGAGGATCTCTCGAAGCAGGCGACCCTTTTGGATGGCGGCTTCCATTGAGGCTTCCAGCTTGGCACTAAAGCGAGTGAATATTTCCAGTTCCAGGAATTGCAGGTAGTCCAGCTTCATACGCCCCGCCTCTTCCTTGATGCGCGGGTGTTGCGCCTGTCCGCCAATGCGTGAAACGGAGCGGGCAATATCGATGGCGGGCCGGAAACCGCCGGTGAACAAGTTGCGATCCAGATAGATTTGGCCGTCGGTGATGGAAATCAGATTGGTAGGGATGTAGGCAGCTATCTCTCCAAGCTTGGTCTCTACGATAGGTAGTGCTGTCATGCTACCACCGCCATGGGCGGAGCTGAGACAGGTGGCACGTTCCAGCAGGCGAGCATGCACTGAGAAGATGTCACCCGGATAGGCTTCACGACCGGGAGGGCGGCGCAACAACAGTGATAGTTCCCGATAGGTCTTGGCGTGAGTGGACAGGTCGTCGTAGATCACCAGCGTGTGATGCCCCTGTTGCATCCAATGCTCGGCCACCGCACAACCGGCAAAGGGTGCCAGGTGCTGGAGGCCGGGCAGGGCACTGGCCTCGGCGACGACGACTGTAGTGAAATCAAGGGCGCCGTAGGCCCGAAGGATGTCGATGGTATTAATGACAGTGGAGCGCTTTTGACCGATGAGCACATAGATGCAGCGTACCTCCTTCCCCACTTGGTTGATGACGGTGTCCAGTGCCACCGAACTGCGTCCAAGGCCCTCGTCGCCAATCAGCAATTGCCGCTGGCCTTTACCAATAGGAATCAGGGTATCGATGACCTTGATCCCGGTGTAAAGAGGTTGATGAACGAAGTCCCGTGCAGTGATAGGGGGTGAGCGATGCTCCAACGGTTGCCATCCGCTATGGCGGATGGGTGGAGCATCGTCTAACGCGAGACCAAGGGGGTTGATAATGCGTCCCAGTAAACCATCTCCCACCGGGATGCTCAAAGTGTGGCCGCTACGGTGTACCGGGGTGCCTGAGGTGAGGGCGTCGGTTTCGTGTAAGAGTACGGCGCCAATACTATCCTCGGTGAGGTCGAAAACCATCGCCTGACTGCCGTCTTCGAAGTTGAGGATATCGTCCATGGCTGCGGAGGGCAGGCCGCTGATCCAGGCAATGCCATCGCCGACAGAGACCACGTGACCACGTTCGCTAAGGCGTAAACCTGGACGATAGTTTTTAAGCCAGGCTGCCTGCCTTTCCAGCAACCCACCTGATTGTGGCGGGTCAGGAGTCACGGGCGAGTTCCGCGAAGCTCTTTAACTCATCACGCAAATTGGCGCCAAGCACCCAGGCTCCAATGCTGATGGACAGACCGGCCAAGAGTTTACTGTCCTGTTCGTAATGAAATGACAACGTTTGCTGTGTCATGTTGTTAAGCGTCAGTTGTAATTGTTGGCATTGAGCATCTGTCAGTGGGTAGGCGCTGATGATGTGGATTTCGTTGAGCGTTTCTCCCCAGCTTGCACGCAACGTGTTGATGCGTTCGGGGGATAAGCGATTGAGTTCATCAACCAGCAATTCCAGCAAACGGGCTTCCAACTCAGGTTCAGCCACTGATTCTAACAGCCGGCTTGCGAACTGTGCGCCATGATTAATGGCTGCTACTTCGGCTTTTTCGATGACTGTCTGCAGACGGCGCTGCTCGCTGACATGCGTCTTTTCCCGTTCCTGTTCGAGCGAATTATGCAGTGCCTGCATCAGCCGTGTGCGTTCTTTGTCGATTTCTGTTTGCAGTGTATCGCGGGTCTGTTGTCTTTCCTTTTCCCAGTCATGCAAGCGGTGTTCATATTGATCCCGCAACGCCTCGGCATCAGAGTGCAGACCTTTCGCTTCGCTCAGTGTCTGTTCGATTCCGGCTTTGCGACGCGCGATAATATTTAACACGGGCTTATAAAAGAAATGCTTCAGGATCCAGACCAGGATCACGAAGTTAATAATTTCCAGCACAAAGGTGGACCAATTCAGTTCCACGTTGTTACCCCAGAGATTGTCACTCCGCAGTTTTTACTTATGCCGTCAACGGTCATTTCAACAAGTATTCCATCATTGGATTGCGGAACAGCACAATAAGCACAATGACCAGCACGTAAATGGCCAATGATTCGATCATGGCCAGGCCGATAAACAGCGTACGGGTGATGGCTCGCTCCGCTTCCGGTTGCCGGGCCAGGGCATCCATGGCACTGCTGATGGCGCGCCCCATGGCATAGGCCGGTAGCAATACACCAATGGCGATAGCCAGAAGGGCGGCCACTGTGGAAAACAAAGTAAAGTCGGTTAAATCAGGCATGGCTTACTCCTTTTGTGATTGTTGGTTCTGCTGTAAGCGTTCATGTTGACGCCGTTGTCGCAATTGTTGTGATTGTAATCCACCCGCGACATAGATCAGTGCCAGGGTGCCGAAGATATAGGCTTGTACCAGGGCCTCGATGATATGCAGCATGAGAATAGGTACTGGCGCCAGGAATCCGGCCACCAAAAGGATTAACAGCGCCGCCATTTCCAGGCTCATCATGTTGCCGAACAGACGTACCGCCAGGGCGATGGTGCGCGTGATTTCACTGATGAGATGAAAAGGTAGCAAGATGGGGCTGGGAGTGAGATAGTGGCGTAGATAAGCCTTCAAGCCCTGGCTGCGAATGCCGAACCAGTGAACCGAGAAAAAAACCAGAATAGCCAATGCCGATGTGGCTGATAGGTCTCGGGTAGGAGAATGCACCCCGGGAATAAGCCCACTGAGGTTAGCAATCACCAAAAACACCCATAAACTGCCGATAAAGGGTAAGAGCAAGCGGGTGTGCTCGGGGGCCACGGCGTGAATAGCGGATTCGATACTAACAACAACACCTTCGATGGCCGTCTGGAATGGCCCGGGTTCCATGGACAGCGAACGGCTGGCAAGCCAGCCAAAGAGGCCAGTAATCAGCATAATGACCCAGGTGGTGACCACCGTATTGGTGATGGATATGGAGCCCCACTGGAGAAGAGTGCCAACGCCGATACCGTCCCCTTCCATCAGTGCTCCCTCACAAATAGATAAACATTAAAGGCACCGATGACGATGCCCAGGAATATCAGGCTTAAGGTCCAGCGCATGGAATACCCCTCAAGCATGCTGTCCAGCCAGCGACCAAGGTAAGCGCCACCCACCACCGGAAGTACAAACAACAGCCCGAGTGTGCCGATATAGACAGTCTGTGCAATCAAGGTAGGTTGATCCTCCTCGGCTTGGCGCATACGCTCGGCCTGGCGCTCCACTTGTTTCTTGAGTTCTTCCTGTTTCGGCAAATGTTTTGGTGCATTGTTTGGTGTAAATAGTGGCATGGTGTTTACACCTCACTGCGGCCGAGTTCCCACATGCGTCTCAGGACTTCCTCTTCCATACGATGCAGGCTGGCTTTCATTGACTTTAGTTCTTCCTCTTCAGTGAGCAGTTGTTCTTGCAAGGCAGTGCTGATGCGTTGGTAATCGGTGTCGAACAAATAGCGCCGGGTATTAATGGTTAGTTTATTGTCGACAAAATAGAGTAGCGCTCCGGGCATAGCGAGGTATTGCCAGGGATCGTCAGCGATACGAAAACGCGCCAAACCAAAGACCAGGGAAGACATTGTGCGTGCATGATTGGCCTGGATACCAAAACTGCCGGAGGCATCCTCACTGACGAATGAAGTGGCATGCTCAAAACATTCAGTACTGGTCGCATCTCGGAGAATAAGACTAAAGGTCTTCATTCCATTGCCTCGACTCTGGCTTTTGCGCTTATTTCTGCATCGGCTTTGGCCATGGTACCGCGCATATAACATTGTTCTTCTGGCACTTCATCATAGTGACCCTGCAAAAAAGCCTCGCAATCGGCCAAGGTGTCACTCAATGACACCGATACACCCTTGATGCCTGAGTGCGATGCTGTCGCCCAGAACGGTTGGGTGAGATAGCGTTGTAATTTGCGCGCACGCATGACGATTTGCCGATCTTTGAGTGACAGCTCCTCAAGGCCTAACATGGAGATGATGTCTTCTAACTCATGATAGCGTGCCAAATGTTCGCGCACGCCTTCAGCCACAGTGTAATGGCGGTCGCCCAGAGTATGACGATCCATAAGTTTACTGCTTGACTGCAATGGATCCACTGCCGGATAGATACCCTTGCCGGCCTGAGCGCGGGACAGAATTACGGTGGTGTCCAGATGGCTCAGAATGGCGCTTACCGCTGGGTCAGTCATATCGTCTGCCGGCACGTATACCGCTTGTACCGAAGTGATCGCTCCCTGGTGTGTAGAGAAGATGCGGTCCTGCATTTCTGCCACCTCGGTGATCAGGGTCGGTTGGTAACCCACTGTGGCGGGCATTCGTCCCAGTAGACTCGACACCTCACTGCCTGCCTGTACAAATCGGAAGATATTATCCATCACGAATAGCACTTCTTTTTGCATGGTGTCGCGTAGATATTCGGCATAGGTGAGAGCGGACAGGCCGATACGAAAACGTACCCCAGGTGATTCATCCATCTGCCCGAAGACCATGGTGGTCTGCGGCATGACGCCGGCGGCTTGCATCTCATGCCAGAGTTCATGACCTTCACGGATACGTTCACCAACACCCGCGAACACCGAAACCCCCTCATATAAGGTGGTTACCGCATGCATGAATTCCATGATGAGCACGGTCTTGCCCACACCTGCGCCACCAAACAAACCCGTTTTGCCGCCTTTAACGAAGGGACAAAGCAGATCAATTACCTTGATGCCGGTCTCCAGCACACCGCTAACTCCCACCACATCACTTAAACGTGGAGGGCTGCCGTGGATGTTGCGAAAATGGGTTTGAGGGAGGGGGTCGCCGCCATCCAGAGGTTCGCCGAAGACGTTCAGTAATCGGCCCAGGCATTGGGGCGCCACCGGTACATGTAACGGTGACCCGGTATCGTACACGGACATACCGCGGCTCAACCTTGTGGTCCGATGTAGGGTAATGGCCCTGACATGATGCTCATCCAAGTGCTGATGAACTTCAAATAGATAAGTTTCACTATTAATCTGGCTGCATAAGGCCTGGTGCAACGGCGGCAAACGCTCACAGGCGATGACCACCACGGGGCCATGAACCTCAGTGATAACACCGATGGATGTTCGATCTTTTTCTCCTTCAACGAAGGGTATATCAGACATGGCCACTGTGCTTTTTTAGGTTTGTTTTACTTATACACTCATAATAGCGTACGTGAGCGAGAGGGTGAGCTACTACCGAAAAGATGGTCAAGTGGTACCCGATAAAAGACCGTATTCAGTATACATGCGTCGTTTAACAATATTTTCCCGAACATTGCTGCCTAGTTACATTACCCTTTGGCGCCATTGCAGCGTTAACGGTCAGTTAAGTTTGTCACACCGAACGTCTGTTTTTTGAGCGTTATGAGTCATTCACTGGAAGGCGAATGATAATGCTCAGGCCGTTATCTTCATTGGCAGCGGTCATTTCTCCTCCATGTAGATTGATGGCACGTTTGGCAATGGCAAGTCCCAATCCATGACCCCCGCTCTGACGATCACGTGCTTCTCCTACGCGAACAAAGGGTTTAAAGATTGACTCTAGCATTTGTTTAGGAATACCTGGTCCATAATCGCGAATTCTGATCTCTACCCAACCGGTTTTTTCATTATCGTTTTGTAGTGAGACTTCAACTGAAGTTGCATCAGCAGTATAACGAATGGCATTACGAACGACATTTTCTAATGCACTGCTTAATAAGACGCTATTGCCTTTAATAGTGACAGGTATGCTATGAGTGATTTTGACATCGCGATTTATAGCATGTGCTTCATAAGCCGCATCGTCAATTATTTGTTCAAGCAACACGTCAAGTTCTATCGGTTTTCGTTCGATTTCTTCCGTGTTGGTTTCGAGCCGCGCCAGTGCTAGCAATTGGCCAATGAGTTCGTTAAGCCTTTCCGCTTCGCGTTCAATACGATCCAATTCATGAGTGGTTTCACTCTCGCCACGCTGGCGTGCCAGTCCCAGTGCAACCTGTAAACGAGCAAGAGGAGAGCGTAGCTCATGTGATGCATCGCGTAATAATTGTTTATGGGATTCAATCAGGGCTTGCAGCTGTTCAGCCATGTAATCAAAATCGTTGGCCAGTTCCACAATTTCATCTTTGCGCTTACCCATAGAAGGTGAAACACGCTGGTTTAAATCACCCTGTGCCAATTTCTGTGTGGCCTGCCGCAAACGGCCAATGGGTGCGGTGAGATAACGGGCCAGAAGCAAACAGATAATCGCGCTGATCAACGCGGCCAGCAGAATAGGGGTAGCAATGGCTCTTGGTCGATTCAGAACACGATTGAGCGTAATGCTTTGGAAGTCTGGCATCAGACGATAACGCTGGCCATTGATAATAATAGGACGGTGATGCGGGCGACGGCGCCTATGTTCATCTTCGTGCTCATCATGAAGGTATTTGCGTTCCAGCCTGAGCACACGATGCTGGATATGCAAGGGTACCTGACGGTTGAGTAAGTCTTTACCATTTTCATCGAGTAACAAATAAGGTATGGCCTCACGTTTATCCAATCGCATTAACCAATGATGTAAAGCGTTGATGTCACCATCTTGTGCAAGCGCGCGTGCCTGCCTGATATATTCAATAGTATTGTTTCGAGGTTGGATATTGCTCGCTTCATTACGTGTCTTCTCAAGGTAGTGTGATGTGGCCCACAGGGTCAGGCTTGCAAACAGGATCAAGGCTAGCCAGAACGAGACAAATATTTTCCAGAACAGACTTTTCACATTAGGGCCTTATATACTGGTAGCCGATGCCGCGAATAGTTTTGATGCGTTCTTCATCATCAGCTAATGGACCGAGTTTTTTGCGCAGGTTGCTGACATGCATATCCAGACTGCGATCATATGGATTGAGTTCACGCCCTAGTGCGCGCTCTGACAGGTCTTTTTTTGAGACGACATGGCCCGCATCCTCCAGCAACACTTCCAGCACGCGGTATTCGGTGCTGGTCATCGTGAGAGGTTGGTTATTAAGTAACACACGGCGCGCACCTCGCTGAAGCTCTATGTCACCAATCGTTAAAATATCCGCAGTGGATGGAGTCGCTGCGGTGACAGGTTCGCTGCGTCGCAGGATGGCGCGCATGTGGGCTACCAACACACGAGGGTTGCAGGGTTTTGCCAAATAATCATCAGCGCCGATTTCCAGCCCAACGATGCTGTCTACATCTTCACCCCTGGCAGTCAACATCAGTACGGGTACCTGCGAATGAGTGCGTAATTGGCGCAGTACATCAAAGCCATTAAGTTCAGGCATCATTACATCAAGAATAATAAGTTCGTAGTGATCACTGCTAGCCATTTTCAGTGCAGCTTTTCCATCATGAACGGTGTCCACCTCGAAGCCTTCCTGGTCAAGGTATTCAACCAGCATGCCTGCCAGTTCCACGTCATCGTCTGCGAGTAGTATCCGGTACATTAAAACGGTATGTCCTCTGGTGAGCGATTAGTTATTACTATGCCATAAGCATTAAAGGATGAAACAGGTCCACAGTGCCATCTTTACGAACTTTTACATAACCTTACGTCTTGCTAACCCACATTGACGTTATGTCACTATAAGCTGTATCCACTATTTAAACAGACTGATTTAAAAGGTCTACTACATAGAGGAAATTGTTATGAATAAAATGGCAACGACATTACTGATCAGTAGTTTGGCTCTGGGTGGTTTCACAATAGCCAATGCCGATGACGGCTATTACGAAAAACGTGGACTCTCATATGAGAAACATAAACATTCAGGTAAACACTGTGACAAGAAAGGCAAGGGCTCAGGTTCCCGTATTGACCGTATGATTGAGCGCTTTGACCTCAATGATAAACAGACAAAACAAATGCGTCTCATTCGCGATACCTATCGTCCGAAAATGGATGCCCTTGGAGACAAGACGAAAGATAACCGCAAACAACTACGTGAATTAATGCAAGCGGAATCTGTTGATCAAGGCCAGGTTAAAAAACTTGCGCAGGTAATGGGTGATCTTAAGGCGGATAAAATTATATTACGCGGTGAAATGCGTGCGGAATTTAACCAGGTGCTAACCAAGGAGCAACGTGAAGAAATGAAAAACTGGAAAGGGCGTTGCGGGCATGACTATGGACACAGAGGTCACGATCATATTTGACTCCTACTAAGAAAAGCGGCCGGTTAAGCGGCCGCTTCTCAATCAGAATGGTCATTATAAATTGACAGGTGATGTTATCGCTTCAGGTTTATAAGGGCGTGATTTGCACATGGGGGGTGATAGACCTTGTGGTTATAACCATCCGCTTACAACCATCGTGGAAGAAAATCTCGATTGTTAACACAATTGGCGTAATATCAATTGTGTATGCTTTTTGAAAGTGATGCTGTAAAAAACAGGACGGGAGAGTCATGACAAAAGACCATGATAAATCGTCAAAAGTAGCTGGCGCCGACGACATCGCACAAACCCTGGGCATTGGCCGTTCTTCGGGCAGACGTAGGCATATAATTAAATGGGCCGTAGCTGCGGCGGTCATTATCGTCGTGGCCGTTGTGATATTACCGTGGCTCAACGGTGATAATTCTCAAACCGTTCAGTATAAGACTGTCGAGGTAGTGCACGGTGATTTGATTGCGACAGTGACTGCCACCGGCAGGCTTGAGCCGGTCAATCAGGTGGACGTGGGTTCCGAGATATCCGGCACGGTCAAAACAGTGGCTGTAGACTTTAACGACCGCGTCGAACAAGGGCAAGTATTGGCGACGCTTAATACCGATCAATTACAAGCCCGGGTCAATAAGGCCCGCGCCGCAGTGCAAGTGGCGCAGGCGCTGGTGAAGCAAGCCGAAGCCACGGTTCGCGAAACGAAACATTCGTTGGATAGAGCACAAGAACTTGCCAAATCAGGCATGTGCACGGCAGAAGATTGTGATGCTGCACAAGCGGCATATGATCGCGCCGAAGCTAATCTGTTAAGCGCCAAGGCCCAGGTTGTCGAAGCGCAAGCATCCCTCGACGCTGAGCAAACGACATTTTCAAAAGCCACAATCCACTCGCCAATTAATGGCATCGTGCTCAAACGCAGTGTTGAACCTGGCCAAACCGTGGCCGCCTCGTTGCAGACACCGGTACTGTTCACCCTGGCCGAAGACCTGACAAAGATGGAACTGCATGTGGATGTGGATGAGGCAGATGTGGGACAGGTTTTGGTCGACCAGCAGGCGCAGTTTACCGTCGATGCTTATCCCGATCGCATTTTTCCGGCTGAGATCACTGAAGTACATTTTGCGTCCCAGACCGTCGAAGGCGTTGTCACCTACGAGACCGTATTGCGCGTTGATAATTCGGAATTGTTGCTGCGTCCGGGCATGACTGCCACCGCCGACATAACGGTCAAAGAGATTGAAAGTGCGCTACTGGTAACGAATGCCGCCTTACGTTTTACGCCAACCGTTGCCAGAGCAAAGACTTCGACCAGTGGCGGCAGCTTGGTGAGTCAACTAATGCCGCGTCCACCCAGATCCGGCTCGAAACAAACAAAAGAGGGCGGCGCAAATAAACAGCGGCAAGTTTGGGTATTACGCGACGAACAACCTGTGGCTGTGCCTGTTAGCATCGGCGTCACGGATGGCGTCATGACGGAGGTTTTAAAAGGTGACCTTAAGCCGGGCATGGCACTAATCGTTGAAACAATCAGTCCGACCCGTTGATCATGGAGATCAGCGACCATAGCCAAGCGCCGCTGATCGAGCTGCAAGGCGTAACTAAAGTCTACGGCACGGGTGGGGCGGCCATGCATGCGCTACGCGGCGTCGATTTGCGCATCGACAAGGGTGACTTTGTCGCAGTGATGGGGCCCAGTGGCTCAGGTAAATCTACCTGTCTGAACATCCTCGGTTGCCTCGATATGCCGACATCAGGTTCATATCGCTTCCAAGACATTGAGGTAGGAAAACTTTCTCGTGACCAACGAGCGAGATTGCGTCGCCACTATCTGGGATTCGTTTTTCAGGGTTATAACCTGTTAAATCGTACCTCAGCGCTGGAAAATGTGGAGTTGCCCATGGTTTATCGTGGGATCCCCGCCGATGAGCGTCGTCATAGTGCGATGAAAGCACTTAAGGCAGTGGGTCTCGATGGCTGGGAGCACCATAGCCCCGGCGAACTATCCGGTGGCCAACAGCAGCGGGTCGCCATTGCCCGGGCGATCGTCACTCATCCCGACGTATTAATGGCCGATGAGCCGACAGGTAATCTTGATACGACACGCAGCCGCGAGATCATGGAACTGTTGTCCACTTTCAATCGGGAGCAGGGCATTACTATCCTTATGGTCACCCATGAATCCGGTATGGCGGCCTATGCTAAACGCATCGTGCGTTTTGTCGATGGCAAGGTGGAATCCGACAAAACAAACCAGGAGTCTGCCTGATGTTATGGAATGCCCTGATACTGGCTTTACGTGAAATTCGCCGCAATGTCATGCGTTCCTTCCTCACTATTCTCGGCATAGTCATCGGGGTGGCCGCCGTCATTACCATGGTCACCCTCGGTAGCGGTGCTACCGTCCAGGTCACTGAACAGATCGCTAGCCTCGGCAGCAACCTGTTGACGATTGTACCGGGGCAGCGGATGGGTATGGGTCAACGGTCCGCCGCCGCGGCGTTCGACGAAGATGACGTTGAGGCCATTGCCAGGGAGATACCTTCGTTTGCAGGGGTGGCGCCGGCGTCAGTCCAGGCAGTCACGGCGGTGTTGGGTAATGAAAACTGGTCCACCAGTGTCACGGGTACCAACAATCAATACCTTCAGGTTAGGAACTGGACATTGGCGGCCGGCCGGCAATTCACCGATAGTGAAGCGCGAGCAGGCAAGGCAGTCTGCATCGTGGGGGAAACGATACGTAAGGAATTGTTCGGCGGCCAGGATCCCCTGGAGATCAAAATCCGGTTAGAGAAGTTTTCGTGCCAGGTGATTGGACTGCTGGAAGCCAAGGGGCAGTCCGCGATGGGCTCGGACCAGGATGATACGATTATTATCCCGTTGCGTACCTTCCAACGGCGCATTTCAGGTAGCCAGGACATCTCCCGCATTCAAGTCTCGGTCAGGGACGGTGTCTCCACGGAAAAGGCTAAGCAAGACATCGCGCGGTTGCTGCGCGAGCGTCGTCATATTTCGGCAAACGAGGATGATGACTTTCAGGTGCTGGACATGAAGCAACTCGCCAATATGCTGACCGGGACCACTCAGATACTAACCGCGTTGCTCGGTGCTGTTGCCGCCGTGAGCCTGTTGGTGGGTGGTATCGGCATTATGAATATTATGCTGGTATCGGTGACGGAGCGCACCCGCGAGATTGGCATCCGTCTCGCCATCGGTGCCCTGGAGCGAGAAGTACTGATGCAGTTTCTGGTTGAAGCGGTGGTACTGTCTTCACTCGGCGGCATTATTGGTATCGTACTGGCAATTGTCGCATCTCTCGGACTTGCCAATCTATTGCAGGTGCCGTTCGTGTTGGATCCAGCCATCGTAGTGCTGGCCTTTCTGTTTTCAGCCACCATCGGCGTGATTTTCGGTTACTTCCCAGCGCGCCGAGCGGCACAGTTGGACCCGATTGAGGCATTGAGGCATGAGTAGCTTTTATCTAACTCGATGCTTGCTAGGCTGAGAAGACGGTCAGTGGTTAAATAAAAAAGGGCCTGAAAAACAGGCCCTTTTTAGTTTCAGCTTTAAATACTCTCTATTTACAAAGTCGTTTCGGGTGACTCAATGATTACGGTGTCGGCATCGAAATAACCATCGTTGGTAGCATGGCCATAGGCATCTAATTCAGCGTTGCTTGGTACAGCCATGATGTCGATCATATCGCTCAGTGAACTACCATCAGCTCCCAGCATGAGGAAGATGCTGCTATCGTCAGATATGCGAATCATCTTTTCACCGTCACTGGTGCTGATGGTGATAATGTTGTTGTCCACACTCAGCACATTGCCGTGCAATTTCTCCATGGTGTCGATCATCGCGGTATCAACGATAATCAGGGAAGATTTCAGCATGCCACTGTCCATGGCGGAGTACACACCATCCACAGAGGCAGTGAGTCCCATGGCAATGCTTTGGTAGTCTAGGCGTTGACCGCTGCGTGAAAACACCTTGGTACCGGCTTGCAGTTGCACATTAATCTCCGTGGCATCCTCCAAGGTCAGGGCAAAGGCATCTGCCTCAGTCTGCGGCTCAGTCGCAACAGTGCCGTCAACCACCGCGAAGGTGTCCATGTCTCCCATTTCAATAACTTCTGCATAAAGACGAATTTCATGATCGCTGTTGTCATTAAGATCATCTACATCTAAATCATCATCTTCGTAGCTGCGTACAAAGCCGACAGCTGTGAGCATGTCGTTATCTTGGATACGGCTCATATCCGCAGGATTACCATCCTGGTCAAATACAGAAGCATCGTCTGCGACAACTTTAATGCAGGCATCCATACCGTATATAGAGTCTATCTCGGTTGTGTTACCCGTCTCAGATGTGCCCGTTGAGGAACCAGCAGCTGGGGGGTTCATCAAATCTATAGGTTGGTCACATAATTTGAAGTGGTTGTTCGCCATGTCTAGGTTATGCACATAACCAAAGTGACGCACCAGCTTGCCGCTGAACTGGTGATCAATGACGTCTACAAAAATGACTGGACGGAACTGATACCCGCCATTACCCGTCGCCACAATGTGCAGGGATTTGTTGGCATCGATATCGAGCTGGATGTAAAGCGTTTGACCAGCAACCACACGGAAGTCACCGCGCGGGTTGAGATCCAGCTTGCCGTTGCCGGTCATCTTGGGGTAGATGGTCTCGATGACATTGCCCAGATCGTCTTTTTTGATCAGCTCAATACCATTGGGTTGCTTTAGGTGCAGGCGGATTTTCTCATACTGGCCAGCCGGCACTTCGTTGGATATTGCGAACAACTCAGAGAAGTCGGTCAGACTGAGCAGGTTAATGGTTTTTTCGCCTTGGAAAATCACCACATGACCGTTGTTATCGCTGTCATCATCGGGAATCAGTGAGACCCCAGTGATGGTGACGTTGACTTCAGCAAAGTCTGCGGTGGGGCCATCCGTAAGGACGATACCAACGCTGCCATTGCCAGAAGTACTTGCAGTGCTTACAGTGGAGTCGGAGCCGCCGCAGGCCACTAAGACCATGCTGATCAGCGCGAGAGCGACTGTGCCTAGATATGATGTATATGCTTTGCGTGACATGTTACCTCCCATGATCTAAAACCAAATAATTCCCCATGCTATAGTGTCACTATAGTGATCATTATAGACTTGATAGTTTGGGAGTACATTAACGGCCATATCCTTTAAAAGGTTCCATGGTCCGGGATATTTTATCCGAAATTTCATTGCAGAATCAGATTCAAGTTCGCCTTCTACATGGCCTCGATCTGAACATATATTTTTTACTCGTTTGACACGGCCGACCCTAAATATCCGCTATCGGGCGGTAGCATCATATTTTTGGATGACCGCTTACGCTGCAACAATGCCATTAACTTAAGTCTATCCCACTCTTTTATAGGCCATCGGATATTTATTTCTAACCACCGTTCTCCTTCCCCGATCAAATTTTCTCCCAGGCCGAACAGCATTTACCGCACGGGCAATTTGGCTGCCATACATATCTAATCATTCGGGTGATGCAATACGTAGTAAAAAACGAACGATATTGTCTTTGAGTTGGCTTAAGGCGTATGTGCAATTAATTCTGTAATGGCTATTTCTATGCTGATATTTTTCTTTTGCAAGAATGTCAGCTTCTATTATAGCGATCGCCGCGATATTTTTTGTCAAAACCTTTGCATGAATATCCTGCTGAATCGTTTCAATAGATAGACCTGAAAAATTTTCGATTTCAAGTCGACTTTTCATAATCTTGTAGTCTTCCTCAACAAGCCAACGCTGGTGATATAGCTCTTGAAATACGTTGAGAGGATATTGTTCCTGGTCGAGCAATGATGTGATCAGAACTCCTGACTTGCCACAACTGGTTTCGATTTTGACAAGACGGAGTACTAACGATGACGTTGGAAGTCCATCCTTCCGACATCTTTTCAATGATTTTTCGATGCAGTCAAAGGTGACTAGGTCATCATATTTACCTGATTGGATAAATTCTTTAATGAGGTTAGAAAAGTCCAGTGGCGCACGCGCACAGAAATGAATATTTTTAAGCTTATGCACGATAAATAGCCACGTGGCAGGATAACCTCGGTCGTACAACACCAGATCACCCTTGCCGGCACATTTTAGATGTTGGACAGCCAAATCACGTTCTCCGGTCGTGTGTAATCCAACCTGTAAATCGACGGTTATTTTATTAGTGATATCATAAAGTTGCGAGAGCCGAACAGAAGGATGATTCGCATGACAGCGTGCCTTACCAAAGTGATCGAGTAATTCGTGTGTGTTGGGTAATTTAGTGACTGATCCATCGACGGCTAACAATCGAAGACCGTTCCATCGTCTGACAAAAACAGACGCGTAAAATGTTTCGACTAAGTACGCATTTAATTCTTTAAACGCGGTGAAGGAAAACTTTTTCCTGGCTTTACAAAAGGCGGCAGGGCTAACGCCTACAGAGGTGATATGTTGATTTTGGATAACCTGAAAAAATCGACTGAGTTCACTGTGAATAGAACCGTTAACCATATTCAACATAAAACTCAAAAGGTGCGGGAAAGTTAATGACCTTTTACGAGTAAAATATTTTTCGTTTTTGCGATGGCGTGAAACAAATTCTGAAGAGGTTAAGAGATTGTTTGATTTATGTACAATCTGAATTAAATAGTGAACACTTGTTTACTGAAGATACTTGATTCATAGTTTTTTCTTCCTAGTGAATGGTTCCGAAGTGCTGATGATAACTCTTTAATAATCAGAGCAGCAGTGCTTAAGTTAACGGCATTGTACGCTGCAACGCAGACAATTGTAGTGGTTCAAACTTGATTGCCAGCTTCTTTTATATCTGAGGTATGTAGTTGGCAAACTTCATTAGCGTCGAGCGCCTACTCGAAAAAACAACACGTGATGCCGTCAGCGATCTTATGGCGCTGGCCTCGGCAGACCGGGGCATGGGCGATACTATTGAGATTTCAGTTCCGCTTTGGCCGGGGCTCACCAAAATAACAAAACTTCGACTTTCCGGAGTAAACGCCCCAGAAATACGCCGTGCCAGTGAATGCGAGAAGAATAGCCGGACAGCAAGCAAAAGAATTTACTACCCAATTTCTGGAACCGGGGAACATTATCGTGACTGATGTGAAAGATGGGAAGTTTTCGGGTCGGGTGCTAGGCAACATCCACGTTAACGGACGTAGCCTCGGCCAAGAGTTGATATTTGCCGGGCTGGCAAAGCCATATACGGGGGAAAAAAGGGTGCCTTGGTGCTAACTGAGTATGATTTGTGGATTGCTGAAAACGCGGGTCGGGCAAAAGATGAGCAGAGAGAAATATTACATCAATTATACTGCCAGCCTATTAGACAGCGCATCCTCGCGGAATATGCGTGCCAACGTAATTGGCTTCGGCATCAATAATTGACCACTTATTCTTGTTCTTTTTGCCGCGCATCATTTTCTTTTTCAGTTTTTTCGTCAAATGCAGCGCAGCGATAATAATGCTTGCTGGTTTGAATATTGGCCACAAAAACGGGGATGTGCTGATGACGTGTCTTAACAATAATAAATGCGCCTCTGCAATCGACCTCAACACCAAACATTTACCACCTTTGGGTAGTGAGTGAATTGCCATATCAAACTGTGTACTGTAATCGGTTGACCTTCTGCCTTTGTAAATAAATTTGTGGCCCAGATATATCGATATAAAATACAGCAGGTTTGCTGTATGGGTGAATCGAATCATGCCGTTTAGTGTGTCTCTGGTCATTCTGTAGGCGGGATCGTCAAAGGTTATTTTTTCGCCTTTGACGGCTTCATCAAACAGGTCGTCGCGAATTTTAAACAGGGTTTGTCTCGCCATACTCAGCCAGCAGCGCTGTTGTTCAACAAAGAAAAGCCACCAGACACAGAAAACCAGTAAGACAGAAATTAAATAGGTAACGGCTTCGTAATTCATTTGTCCTCCGGGTGAGTCTCTCCCCGCTGGGTTAATCCTGAAGACGTTCTGTTAGCATCAATGATGCCTTCTAGATACTGTATTCTATCGCTCTTCTGATGTATGACATCGTACCGCATGCGGCGTTCCCTTCGGCAGATAACCCACATACTCATTCCGAACAATATGCCACCAACCGCCAGCAAGAGAGAATAAAACTGAAAACCATTTTTGCACTCCTTTTGAGCGGCGGCTTTGCACTTCTCTTGAGTGGTGGCATCATTTTTGCGTTCTTCAGGCGCACCATTACCGGCATTCGCCTTAACATCAACCACCGTGGTCTTGCCAGATAGAGCAACTATAGCATCGGAAAGCGGTTGTGCAAATGCTACCAATGTATCCGAAACGGGCTGGACGCACACAATGACAATAATCATTATCGGTATCCATTTTGTTGCTTTGTTGGCTGGCACTCCTGACAGGTTGATGACAGCCTCCATCAACAGTTCAGCGATGCTTTTCCGGTGGTTACGGCGCTCCTCATCGTTCTTTCTCTTTTTTGACATAGCATTGCGATTCCTTTCGTTAACACCAATCAACCCTGGTATCAATCAGGGTAAGACCTAAGGGTTTTTATTTATCAAAAGTATAGGCATGCACCTATCACAAAAGAATCCCAATCATCACTTTTCGCAAAACCTGCGCCAATGGATGCTTGATCAGTGATGTTGAATATAAGACTCGCGCTATAACTGTCGTCATTGTCGTCATCAAGCTCGTACGAGTAGCCCAGCGTCACTTCCAACTCAGGGGCAAACATTATGCGCAACCCGATATCGATATCCTGGCTGTCCACTGTGTTGCTGATATTTGTTTTGTCAGATTATTCTTTAGGGTTCTTGCATACAAAAAATTCGGAATAGTCAGCGCCTGAAGAAAATGTTGCAATTTTATATTCATCATCAAATATGTAGGTGCCGAAGTAGCCTTCCTCCTTTCCTTCCTCTTTTCCATTTATCAAATAGATGTGGCCTGTTATATTTGTTATGCGTTCAGCTATTTTTTTACCTTCATCGATATAAGATACCTTGCTTTCAACAAAATTAATATTGATGGTTGAATTATCATTAGCCTAATTATTTGGCGTTTCATGTTTGTTGATTCGATTTCCAGGCTTGGATTCAGGGAAAAAAACAGTGCTACCATAACTTTTACAAATCAGTAACTCGGGTTCTTTAGCTAGCACAGGTAAAGTGATGATTAACAATGATAAGTAAGTGAAAGTTTTTTTCATCACTGAAACTCATAACGACAGTATCTGCATATTTTTGCTGCGGCTTTTATGGTTTCAGCACATTGCGGGCAATCTTTTACTTTCGGCTTGTCAACAGCAGTTTCGTTATGTTCCTCCTGTTTCTTGCCACCCTGTAGGTTATAGGTAACCGTAAGAGTTCCTGCTGGTTTAACTATCAGCATATATATAAAGACAAATACCCCTATCAACACTAAACATAACAGTAGCGCAATTAGAAATGCACCACACCCCCACGATCCCTGCTCAAAACTCTGCGACACAGGAAAATAGCCCTTTTTTTCCATCAGTACCGCATCTACTTCGAATTTTTTAGCCGCCTCTTCTTTCTTGCCAATATATGTTTTAATTTGTGTAAATGGTTTTTCTTTTGGTGCCTCTTCTTTGGCATCCTCTTTTTTATTTTTAAGGTCAATAATGGCTTGCTGCTGAGTTGATGATTTGTTATCACAGGAGTAGCAAATTCCTTGTTCCTCTTCTCTCGCTACCAATTCAACTTCACAGATTTTACAGTTAGACATATAGGTTTTCCAAATCGCTATGCTGCTTGCTCGTGATTCTTTTCCAAGAAGAAGTCAGTTTCCCAAGTGAGCCAATCTAAGGCTTTCAGCTCTTCCATGGGCATATCAGCGAAAGTCTTATATAGAGCCTCTTGGAGCTGTGCAGATATGCTACTTAACTCAAGTGAAGTTTTTATTTTCAGCGCTTAGTCTCACCAATTTCTACTCGTTCTTTACGGTTTGTCCATGCAACAATGTCCATTATCACCACTCGTACAAAGTCACCAGCAACAGCGCACACGTATAACGATATCCCGCTCATTGTAAATCATTCAAGGGCGGGATTTTAGGGTCAAATTACCCCTATATTAACGTGATGGCTGCTTGACGCCGGATGGCATTGCTGTTTTACGAGCACGGTGGTCATTTGTATTTGTACAAACAACAACCATGTGACGATGCCTGCCAGTATCCATCGATGTGCGCGCATAGACTCCCGGCTGTTTCTTGCGCGTGTGCGTGACAAGATCCCCTCAATCTGCCCCCGTAGTGCTTGGTTATCTTCTGTTGTGTACTGACTTTTTGCTCCCCTGACTGCTTTGCTCATACCTCTACTCCCTTTTCCTCTCATTAAATCCCCGCTAACGATACTGTCGTAAACAGCGGTTATGATTTGTAGGCGCAGTCCGATAGTCTGTATAGGAATTTGCTGACACATCCATAAATTTTACTTATGGGATCTGATGAATTTATTTATGCCATTTATACTTGTCCTTGATGATGACGCCGGGCTGCGTAACGTGAAGCTGCTGTCGTCCGCACGAGAGGCTCTGATAAGCCAAAAAGAATTCACCTTTTTTACAGGGTGACTGTGTGTTCCTGAATCCGCGTAGAGGCGAGCCCTGGATTAATGACGGACAGGTGCGCAAGATCGGATGGCAGCCCGCTGTGCGAAAATCAAAAATCCCCTACCGAAATCCATACCAGAGGCGGCACACGTATGCTTCAACGCTGCTATCCGTTGGCGAAGATTCTATGTGGGTCGCCCAGCAAATGGGGCAGCGTGACTGGGGTGTGATTCGCAGAGTATATGGCCGCTGGATACCGGAAGCGTGACCAGAGTCTGTCCGCAAAGCTGAGGCGCTATTTGTCGCCCCTGACTGTAATAATATGGAGGCAGACAAGTGCCCCGTTTTTTGTGTGGTAGATGTGTAGTTTTGCCGGGGGAAAGAGGGGGAATTAAGGGGGCTTTCGCCCCCAATATGCTGATTAAGTGCTTGTTTTTACTGCATTTGAATGGTGGAGCTGGCGGGAGTCGAACCCGCGTCCGCAAATCCTCCGCCTTCGGATCTACATGCTTAGCCAAGTCTTTCAGTTTAATTGCACGCTACCCGACTGGCAGGGAAGACGTACAACGAGCTCAGTTAGGTTTTAGCGAATTGGCCCTGAACATACCTCAACGCGATCTTGTGAGAGTCGACCCCGGTGATCTCCATGCACAAGCACATGTAAGGCCGAGGGCACTAAGACAGGTGTTTAAGCTGCTAGTGCGTAGTTGTCGTCGTTGGCAACTATAAAGTTTGCAGTTGGATTTACGAGGTAATTGCACCTCGGCATGCACCTTAGGTTTTGTGACCCACGTCGAAACCAGGTCAGCCCCATTGGTTCTCATACTGAGACCTGCATTGTAGCGCAAAGTTTCAGGGTGTTGGGAAGAATTATGTCGCGATGGTGGATTCAGCGTCCTTTCATGATGCGCTGTTTGTCGCGTTTCCAGTCACGATCTTTTTCGGCGGCGCGTTTGTCGTGTTGCTGTTTACCTTTGGCGAGGCCGATTTCGGCTTTGACCCGGCCGTGTTTCCAGTACAGGGCCGTTGGCACCATGGTGTAGCCTTTACGTTCTACGGCTCCGATGAGTTTGTTGATCTCAGAGCGATGCAGCAGCAGTTTGCGCACTCGTGTGGATTCGGGGTGAATATGGGTGGAGGCGGTGATCAGTGGAGTAATCAGCAGATTGCTGATGTATGCCTCGTTATTTTTGAGAAATACGTGAGCATCGACAATCTGGATGCGTCCGGCACGCAGGGCTTTGACTTCCCAGCCTTGCAGGGCGATGCCGGCCTCGAAGCGATCTTCGATGAAAAAATTGTGCCGAGCCTGTTTGTTCAGCGCGATGGTATTACTACTGCTGGTTTTCTTCTTTTTTGACATGGGAGGGGATTATACCGGAAGGACACGGCTTTGCGGGGAGTTGAGCCGATGCGTTAATTCACCGACAATGCTGCCTACAAAATCTGCGGGAGGGCAGTATGTCAGCAAAACGTGAATCCATTCACGGTCAATGGTCTAATCGCTGGATTTTTATTCTGGCGGCTACGGGCTCGGCAGTGGGTTTGGGCAATATTTGGAAATTTCCGTACATCACCGGTGAAAATGGTGGCGGCGCGTTTGTGTTGGTGTATTTGCTGTGCATCGCTGCTATTGGTATTCCGATCATGATGGCCGAGGTGTTGCTGGGGCGGCGGGGCCGACAGAGCCCGATTAACACAATGAAGACTCTGGCCAGGGAAGAGGGCCGCTCCGGAGCCTGGTCATTGCTGGGGTGGAGCGGGGTAGTTGCGGGTTTTTTGATCCTCTCGTATTACAGTGTGATTGCCGGTTGGGCTCTGGCTTATGTGTTGAATGCAGGGTCAGGGGCGTTCACGGATGCTCCGGCGGCGGAGATTCAAGGTATATTCACGGCGCTGGTAGCCAGTCCGGGGCAGCTGATTTTCTGGCACAGCCTGTTTATGCTGATGACGATGCTGGTGGTGGCACGTGGTGTAAAAAAAGGCTTAGAGGTCGCGATCCGATTTTTGATGCCCGCTTTATTGGTACTGCTACTGATCATGGTCGGTTATGCCATCAACAGTGGTGAATTTGTCCGCGGCCTGAGTTTTTTGTTTACACCGGATTTCAGTAAAATCAGTGCGGAAGGGGTGTTAATCGCCATGGGGCATGCCTTTTTCACCCTGAGTCTGGGTATGGGAGCAATCATGATTTACGGCTCGTATATGCCCAAAAATGCTTCCATTGCCAAAACGTCGATTATTGTGGCACTGGCAGACACAGGCGTTGCACTGCTGGCGGGTATGGCAATTTTTCCCATTGTATTTGCCAATTCTCTGGAGCCAGGCTCGGGGCCAGGGTTGATTTTCCAGACTCTGCCCATTGCCTTCGGCAGCATGCCTGGCGGTCATTTTTTTGGGGCGGTATTTTTTATTTTACTGGTGCTTGCAGCTTGGTCTTCAGCGATTTCACTCATTGAACCCGCAGTGGCCTGGCTGGTGGAAAACAAGGCTTGGACGCGCGTCAAGGCCAGTGTTTACTGCGGTTTTGCAACGTGGCTGATGGGTTTGGGCACGGTGCTGTCGTTTAACGAGTGGTCTGCCTATACGTTGTGGGGCAAAAACTTTTTTGATCTATTGGATTTCCTCACATCTAACATCATGTTGCCATTGGGTGGGTTATTCATCGCGCTGTTTGCAGCCTGGGTGATGAAATCATCATCCACAGCCAATGAACTGACGCTGGCAGAAAGTGGTATGGCATACACCAGTTGGCGGTTTCTGGTACGTTTTGTCACGCCGGTGGCGGTGATTATTGTTTTTCTTAATGCCATTGGAGTTGTGTAAAAATGGCAACGATTTCAAAAAGTGCATTGGTGCACCACAGTGCCGCAGATATGTTTGCGCTGGTGGATAATGTACCGGCTTATGAGGATTTTCTGCCCTGGTGCGGCGGTTCTGGGGAGTTATCACGTAGCGAAGATGAAGTACGTGCAACAGTGGTGATTGCTTATGGCGGCCTGAACAAGGCGTTTACCACGCTAAACCGTTTGCAGCATAACAAGATGATTGAGATTAGTTTGATTGACGGCCCCTTCAAACATTTGCATGGTTTTTGGCGTTTTGATGCGTTGTCGGAAAATGCCTGTAAGATATCGTTCGACATGGAGTATGAGTTTTCCAGTAAGCTGGTCGGCATAGCGGTGGGGCCGGTGTTCAATCAGATTGCCAATGCTTTACTGGATTCTTTTTGTCAACGTGCGGAGATTGTGTATGGAAGCTAATGTCGAGAGTCCCCCGGACCATAATGAAATAAAAGGTGAAGTACCGGGTGAGATGAAAAATGGAATAACGGATGATGTGAAGAGTGCTCCGAAAAAAATGATTGTTGAAGTTGCTTATGCGGAACCGGAAACGCAGGTAATTATTCCTCTGACTGTCGATGAGGGGACGACACTGGAGCAGGCAATTTGCCAGTCAGGTGTGTTGGACACTTTTTCCACTATTGATCTTGCGGTTAATAAGGTGGGAGTTTTTGGTAAGCTTGGCAAGTTGAATCAGGTGTTAAGGGAAAGAGACCGTGTGGAAATTTATCGCAAACTGATTGCTGACCCCAAAGCGGTGCGCAAACAGCGTGCAGCGGAGGGTAAAAAAATGCGTAAGGGGGGCAGCACCGATCAGTGAGCGTCCCGCCTTGCCTCTACCTTCGGGCGGGTAAAGCATCACGCAACGATGAGCCTGGTTTTTTAACCTCATTCTCTTTGGGTAATGCTGATTGCACATCAATCTTGCTGAGCCGGTTATTTTCAAAATACACGGTAAGATGCGCAGACTGGTGTTCGTCGGTATTACCGGCCTCATAAATATACACGTAATCCCAGCGCTCACGACGGAAGGGGTCGACGATTAACGGGGCTCCCAAGGTAAGTTCAACGCGCGCTTTATCCATACCAATTTTAAGTTTTTCAAACATTTCTTGGGTGATAACATTGCCCTGCTGGATATCGATTTTATGCACGGAGCAGGCTGACAGCAGCAACAGAAAAAATACGATTGATGTGATGTGCCCTGTTTTTGCGAAAAAAGGCTTGGCAAGAAAATCAGTCATAATGCTTTGAGACTCAAATGAATAAACGAGTGTGATGAAGCGTTATTAAAACAGCGTTAACGCAATGAGGTTGCGCTGCATCTTAACCGATAACGTGGCAGGATTGTAGCGATCCGCACGTTTGAAAGGCAGGGAAACAATGAGCATTTCCAGTAATGAATTACGAGCTGTAGGGCTCAAGTCCACACTTCCACGACGCAAGATACTGGAGGTAATGGAATCCCGTGGCACGCGCCACATGAGTGCGGAGGACATTTACCGCCATCTGTTAGAGTCTGAGGAGGATGTGGGACTGGCTACGGTATACCGGGTGTTGACCCAGTTTGAAGCAGCGGGTTTGGTTGCAAAACACAATTTTGAAGGCGGTCACTCGGTGTACGAGCTTAATCAGGGTGAGCACCATGATCATATTTTATGTGTGAAATGCGGCAAGGTGGAAGAGTTTGTGGATGAGATCATCGAGCAACGTCAGCATGATATTGCCAAAAAGACGGGTTATGCCATGACTGACCATTGCCTGTATATTTATGGTATCTGTGCGGACTGTCAGAAGGAAGAGGGCGGCAGTTAACTCAAGGCCTGCTGCCCACGCTCGATCATCTCACGAGCGTGGGAGAGCGTCTGTTCAGTAATCTCCAGCCCACCTAGCATGCGGGCAATTTCATCCACCCGTGCCTGCTCACTGATGGGTGAAACATCGGTTACGGTTTCCTGTTGCTGTTTATTGACCTGCTTGCTGACGTGCAAATGCTGGTGAGCCAGAGAGGCCACCTGTGGCTGGTGGGTGACGCATAACACCTGCCGTTGCTCGCTGAGATTGCGTAGCAGTCTGCCGACCACTTCGGCAATGCCGCCTCCGATGCCTACGTCTACCTCGTCAAAAATCAATGTTGGAATTTTACCACTGCCTGCGGCAATTACCTGAATAGCGAGACTGATGCGCGCCAGCTCTCCGCCCGAAGCCACTTTAGTTAACGGCTGGATGGGTTGTCCGGGGTTAGTGGTCACACAAAACTCGACATGCTCCAGTCCGCTGGCAGTGAAGGCTTCCAGTGGTTCCAGGGTGATTTCAAACATGCCGTGAGGCATGCCCAGTTGGTGCATATTATCGGTGACGGCCTTGCCCAGTTTTTTTGCGGCACGTTGGCGTGCGTTGCTCAGTTTTTTTGCAGAAGCGCGGTAATCTTTTTCTGCCGTGATGACGGCGGTAGTGATTTCGTCCAGTTGCACGCTGGCGTTTTGCAGATGACGGAGTTCATCTTCTTGCTGTTCCAACAGGGAAGGCAGCTCAGCAGATGGCAGGCGATGTTTGCGCGCCAGCTCGTGGATCAACGCCAGACGCTCATCGATGGTTTGCAGACGTTCCGGGTCCAGGGACAGGCCATCCAGATAATCGCGTAGTTCACTGGCCGCCTCGCTGGCCTGAATGGCGGCGCCTTGCAAGGCTTCGCTGGCATTACTCAGTCCTGGGTCTGTGGTCTGCAATTGAGTGAGTTCAGTACTGAGGTGATCCAGTCCATCGACAATGCTGCCGGATTGCTCACTGCTGAGTGCAGCGAGAATGCCTTCGCTGCCTTCACGCAACTGGTTGAGGTTGGCCAGCCGGGCGTGTTCGGATTCCAGTTCCGCTAACTCGTCGCTGGCGAGATTCAGTACACGCAATTCTTCCACTTGATATTGCAACAGTTCGAGACGGTCATCCCGCTGTTCACGACTGGCCTGTAACCGAGCCAGCTCGGTGTTGAATTGCTGCCACCGCTGGAAACATTGTGCGGTGTCATCGAGCAGTTTGGCATATTTTTTGTCATGGCTGCTGGCGAAAGCATCCAGAGCCTGTCGTTGCACCTCGCGTTTCAGCAATGATTGATGGGCATGTTGGCCGTGAATATCCACCAGTTGTTCACCGAGTTCACGCAATGAATGCATGGGCACAGGGCGGCCGTTGATGTAACCCTTGGAACGACCGTCTTTACTGACTGTACGGCGGATCAGGCATTGGCCGTCATCGTCCAGCTCGTGCTCATTAAGCCAGCTGAGTACGCTGGGCAAGGTGTTAATATCAAATTCGGCACTGACTTCGGCGCGCTCAGCATTGGCGCGAATAATGCCGGATTCGGCGCGATCACCCAGCGCCAGCCCCAGCGCATCCAGCAAAATGGACTTGCCTGCGCCGGTTTCGCCCGTGAGCACGGTCATGCCATTCTGGAAATCCAGGGCAAGCTCATCGACGATGGCGAAGTGATGAATGTGGATGTGTTGCAACATAATGTGACAGCCTGTCGCCATATGTCCGCTGGACTTATGTGTTAGCGGATTAATTTATGTACGACTTTGGACATTTAGCTTCCTGACTAAAGTCATTTTTACTTTCAATAAATACAACATGAATTTTGTCAATTAGCCAGTTCCCATTTTTTAGTATGTATTTTAGGCTAAAAATCAATGGGGCGTTTTCTTCGTTATACCCATTAATAGTTAAGCAACCATTTTGAAACTTTATTTGTTCGTAATGATTAACAATAGTAATCATATAATCCTTAAATAATAATTGGCTGGTTGCATCTGGGTTTGTAAGGTAATTTTTACCTAATAACGACTGACTAAAATAGATATTAGCAATCTCTTTAATATTATTTTCATTGGTTGATTCTTTATATTTTGAATATGTTTGAAATAGTATAGATGGAGCTTTGTGGGTGGTAGCACAACTCGCAATAAAAAGAATAGCAATAAAACTTATCAGGGTGTTTTTCATTGTTAATGCCCCATGATTTTTTGCATTTTCACATCATAAGCATGATGCCTGCCTTTAAGCGTGCGAGCAGCTTTACATAGCATACCAGAGCATGATGTTATTAGCTTTTCCAGGTCAAAGTCACCCATTACCGTTAATTTTATGTATTCCAAATCAAAAGTAGCACTATAGCCTACTCTCATGCCGCCTTTATTATTGAAAGAGACACTAACACGTTTTATTTTTGCCTCAATTTTATCGAGTGCTGGAGACCCACTGAACGTGACTATTCCGGCAGTATTTGAGAGTGTAGCTTTACCATTTTGATCTACGGTTAATCTCGCGCCTCTTTTTTTGCCATGGTTTTTACTGTCATCCCTTTGTCTTTGGAATAAGCCAACTCCAGAAGTTTTGCAATTGTTATCTTGGCTTCTGTTCTCTTTAAGCTCATAAGTTGCTTCCTAGCTTATTTAGACTTATTGTACTGCCAACTATCGTTTACAACCAGAGCTACAGGCGTTTGCCCCAGTGCAGTTTGGCGCGCAGGATGCCGTAGTAATTGTAGTCTGTAGGGTGAATCAGACGAATGGAGCACGCCTTTTTTTCGATGACCACCTTGTCGCCATTTTTCAGGCTGAGGTCGATTTGTCCATCGCAGGAACATTGTGCGCGTGCCTGATTGCTTTCGCTGAGCACGATTTCAATCCGACTGTCTGCATCCACCACAATAGGTCGATAACTCATGGTATGTGGACAAATGGGTACCAGCACCAGCGCATTCAGTGACGGATGCACAATGGGGCCGCCGCCGGAGAGGGCGTAGGCCGTGGAACCGGTTGGCGTGGCGACAATAAGGCCGTCGGAGCGGGTAATATTGATGAACTGCCCATTGATGTATGTTTCGTACTCGATCATGCGCGCAACGTTGCAGGTGTGTACCACCACATCATTCAGGGCAACACTTTCATCGATCTGCTGATGGTCGCGCATCACGCGGGCATGCAGCAGGGAGCGCCGCTCTTCCTGATAATCACCTTCCAGAATTTTATCCAGTGTTGGCTGTAATTCTGACGCTGCCACGTCAGTGAGAAAACCGAGCCGACCAAGGTTGATGCCCAGCAGAGGGACTTCGTAGTCCACCAGACTGCGCGCGGCGTTGAGCAGTGTGCCATCACCGCCGAGGACGATAATGAGATCACAGGA
>Ga0316204_10002208_pt1 | contig 45779 bp, 47 predicted proteins | sample 6monrhotite_MG_2_FD_205661 | JGI IMG/M metagenome (GOLD analysis project Ga0316204, IMG submission 205661) | Microbial mat bacterial communities from mineral coupon in-situ incubated in ocean water Damariscotta River, Maine, United States -... | ecosystem: Environmental > Aquatic > Marine >... | reverse complement strand
TTTCTGCGTCATCGTCATCGTCTCCTCTGCCACAGTCCCTCCCGAAACTAAAAGGGGACATTTTAGAATTGGACAAAGGGGACATTACAGCTTTGGGCTAACACGCTCTGCTTGGCCCTTGACGCAGCGAAAACGACGGTGTTAGAGTCTCGGCAGGTTTTCAAGAACAAGGAAGTTCTATGTTACACCGTACGCCAGCCCGCTTGGGTTTAGTAGCAATCCTGTGTCTATTTTCCACTTGGGCCCACGCCGATCTGCCGCTCACCATCGAGAACCTCCTGACCGCCGAGAACCGTTGGCGGGTCGAAATGGGTCTGACCTATGCCGGTAGCGATCGCCACAATATCGACGCCCGTTTCACCACTCTGCAGACCGGCCCCGGTCAATTCATCACTCTGCCCGTGGCCGTGGGCGCCGCTCGCCAGAACCGCGATACCCTCATCCTAACACCGGGCCTGCGTTATGGCTGGTCCCTCCAGACCGAGATCTACAGCCGCCTCAGCGCCCTGTTCGATGATACCCGCACCCAAGATATCGATGGTAACCAAGAACATTTCAACAAAAAGATCAACGATGCGTGGCTGGGCATCAATCACCGCTTTTCCGAAGATAACGACACCCCGGCCCTGCTGGGCTTCTTCGAGGTTTCCCTGGCCGAAAACGCCGCCTTGTCCGGCAATGACTGGTCCTATGGACACACAGGCCTGTTCGGCTTCACGACCTACCGCACCACCGATCCCATCGTCCTCTCACTGACGGCCGGCTACCGCCACAGCCTGGCACGCAATACCCCAAATGGCCGAATCGACCCGGGAGACCTGCTGTTCCTGAAACCCGGCATCGCCTTTGCCGTCAACAACGACGTGACTCTGATTACCGGCCTGCAGTGGCAATTGCAAACCCGTGAAACCCTCGACGGCAGAAAAAGCGGTATCCGCACCACTTCATCCGAAATCGAACTGGGCATGGGCTACGCCTGGAACAAACAACTGACCCTGCAGTTCAATACCCGCGCCGATGTAACGGGCGATAGCGGCATACAACTCAGCCTGGTCGCCATCTACAAGCTACCCTCGACGGAAAAGTTCTTCATACCGGAAAAACAAGGAGGTGATGGCCGGAAACATATCTGAACCAGCATATACGTTTAATTTGAACGCACACGATTCCATGTTATCGATAAGGAGATCAAGATGAAAAAAAGTAATTCACTAGCAATATTAACTGCATTGGTGTTTTTGTTCACCATACCTTCGGCCTTTGCTAAGAAAATAAGTGACCAGGAACTAGTTCTTGCCTTTGGCTCACAACTCAGTCCCCAGAAAGTTGCCGCGCTTTCTCAGCAGGAGATGCGAGAGACTGAAGGTTCCTATGGTTGGTGGGGCGCAGCTGCTGGATTTACAACGGCTGCTGTTACTTACGGATCTTATGCATATGGATCTGGATCCTGGAGCTGGTCTGGTTTCAGGCGAGCAGCAGCTATTGGCACACTCAGTGGATTTGTGTTACCAACACCTACAGCGATAAATTTTACCCACAGGACAGCTGTAGGGGGTGCTGCTGGCTATAGCGTTGGTTGGGCTAGCAGCTGGTTCTAATTTTATTCATGTATGTGGGCACACATCGTGTTGTGCCCACATTTACAAGGAAAATCACTGCTGTCCCATAAACTTTCATGAGAACCGCAGGGAGGTCTGAAGTTGATCGGGCGGCGGCGCGGGTCGATCGCCGACCAGTAATCCGCGCAGATCGCCGCGTTGAAAAAGATTGAGCTGAAGGAGGCGCAGGATCTGCTGCAAACTCTTGCTGATTTGGCTAGCGAACTTGAGGTAGGCGAGTAGCAAATAAACGCAGATAGCGATCCATATCTGAGTCATGACGGCATTCCGTGAGGTGCCCAGGAAGGTCTTGATCTTGAGGTTCTGCTTGATCCATTTAAAGAACAACTCGATCTGCCAGCGCGCCTTGTAGATTTCGGCAATGGTGCATGCGGCGAGATGGAAGTTGTTGGTCAGAAAGTCATACTGAATGCCGATTTCGGCGTCCTTGAAGCCGATTCGACGCAGCTTGATTGGGCAGTGACTGGCCTTAGTGCCAGTGAATTGAATGGTTTGATCGCTGGTCAGTCCTTTTGCTTTGATGATGCTACGGCGTTCGATGACGTGATAACGGGCGTTTTTCCATAGCCGCGTAACGAAGAAAATACTGTTTGAATTGAGCTGGTTATACCATGAGTAATCGTTATAACCGCGGTCGCAGACCACAATGCTGTGCTTGGGCAAAGCCAAGCTCCGGGCGGCGGTGATGTCATGGGTCTTGCCATCGGTGATGGTTAGGAAAGTGGTTGGTGGTGCGGAATTTGGCCCAGGGAAAGACATTGAGACAGAGATCGATGGTCGAGGCATCAAGCGAATAGAGCTTGTTCTTGAAACGAAAGCCATGGCGGGGGGCATGGCCCTGGCATCGGGCAAGCAGCTTGCCAGCTAACTGCTCGTAGAGCGTATAGGGCTGCACCTGGTTGACACGGGCTAGCGAGGATCGGCTCACGGCCTCGGTACCCAAATGATAGCGCTTGGCGGACTGGGCAGAGAGATTGCTGACCACATCGCGGAGGCTCCTGCGCCCTGATAGCTGTGCAGTCGCCATCGCGATGAACTGCGACCAACGGCTCAGCCTGCGCAATTTGCGGCCTTCATGGTGTTGGATAGCAAGACCCTCGAATTCATGTCTCGGAACCAGTTTGAGCAATTGAGAGAACACGGTATTATGATGACTCAAGTATTTTAATTCTAATTTTTTATCAATTACTTGTGATTATTTCATTGTATCAAAACAGGTGGGTTTTCAAGCCTTTTTATGGGACAGCAGTGAGCAAGTACATTGAGTAACCATGATGATAGAATCGCCTTTAGCTCAAGCTTTCAAACTCAACATAGATATATTAACGCAACAAGAAATGCAGGAGACTGAAGGTTCTTATGGTTGGTGGAGCGCTGCAGCTGGATTTACAAGTGTCGCAGTCGCTTATGGGTCCTATACATATGGATCTGGCTCGTGGAGTTTGTCAGGCTTTGGTCGGGCTGCAGCTATAGGCGCATTTAGTGTATTTGCATTGCCAACACGATAAATTTTGCTCACCGTACAGCCGTAGGGTGCGCGGCCTGTTGCAGTGTTGGCTGGGCGAGCAGCTAGTTCTAAATCACTCATGTATGCGGGCGCAATATAATTACGCCCGCATCTTAATTTAGTAAAAAATGATAATTAACTGGGTTGGCAGATTAAGACTATATCAATATGGGCTTTTGTTCATTGCCAGCGGATCACTTTTATTTTTTGGGAGCTATTTTTTTTCTCCAATGAAAAGCGAGATAAAACTTTTCCCTGATAACGCTCAAGGAATATTGACTGGGGCTGGAGTAATGCTAATTCTTGTGGGCTCTATTGAACTCATTATTTTTACTATTGGGCGTTATTCGTTATCCGATAGGATTCATAACATCAATCAGTTGTACTTTGAAAAAGTTGGTTACAGCGCATTAATATTATCCGTTATCGTGTATTCCGTGTTAAGTGATTCTCTCTAGTGGATCCCGCGCTAATGTCACGGGTGACGGTGGCGTACAGCTCATCCTGGCCGCCACCTACAAGCTGCCCTCGACGGAAAAGTTCTTCATACCGGAAAAACGATGACCTTTTCCTTTATCATGATACAACCTTGAGAACTAGCATTTCCCTTGCTAATGGGGCTGGGATTCGCTATTGGTTACAGGCAACACTACCGGAAAAATACGGGTGTATCCGGTAACGGCAAAGGAATGGACGCATGACCCGACATAGCTACCACGTATCAAGACTGACCTTCATCCTGCTCTGCATGCTGATGAGCGTATCGACGATGGCGACGGAGCCGGACGAACGCGATCAGCAGATCGCGGAGATTATGGAACTATCGGGCGCGAGTCATGCCTTCGACCAGATGCCAGCGATAATGCAGACCATGCTTCAACAGCAGCCACCGCCATTGTCACCCAAGGAACTCGAATCCTTTTCCCGTGTCATGACCGCGGCCTTCTCGCCAGAGAAGATGCATATTGCCATGAAGGACTATCTGACGGCGCACTATGAACCTCGTCGCTTTTCTGAATTTCTGGCCATGCTGCAACGTCCTCTGGTAAAAAGAATGACGGCACTTGAACAGACCACGACAGACCCTGAGGACATGATGCAGCTGATGCAACAGGCCAATGTTTTTATGGCCAGCGTGCCGAATGAGCGTCTGACGGTGCTCCGTGATATCGATAACGCCACGGAGACGTCGGAGGCCATGCTCGATCTGCAGGTTCAATCATTTCAGTCCTTCGTACAAGCGATCAATCCGGTTCTGCCCGAGCCACAACGGATGCCGGCGTCTCAGATGGAAGAGATCAGCCGGCAGATGCGGGAACAGGGCCTGTATCCGATGCGCCAGCAGATGCTTGTGCAGTTGGCCTGGACCTACCGGGCGGCCTCTGACAAGGACCTGAATGGCTACCTGAAGATCTACCGTAGCCTTATCGGCCAGTGGTCCAAGGACATCATGAAGGCATCCACCCTGGCCGTGTTTGGTAGTGCAACGCAGGCAATCAGCGAGCAGATCAGACAAAAAATTGTCAGGGATCATGGTGCATAGGCCTGCATACTGCCTTCTCCTACTTCTGCTCCTAATGGCCTCTCCCGTCTACGCCGGGACCGCCCATGCTGGAACCGTCTATCTGGGCACATCGACCCTGCATGGTGACCTGCCCATCAAGACATGGAAGGCCCTGCGTGACAAGCGGGTGGTGAAGCAGGACCTGGATTATTCCTGCGGTGCAGCCTCGGTGGCAACTATCCTGAGTGAATACTACCGAAAACCCGAGGCCACGGAACAGGCCATTCTGAAGGCGATGAATATGGATGTGGCGGCCTCTTTCCATGATCTAGCTGGCGTGGTCAACCCGTACGGCTTGAAAGGCGTTGGTCTGGCGCTGAATTTCCAACAACTTCAAAGGCTCAAACTCCCCGCCATTGCCTACTTGGAATACCGGGGCGATGCGCACTTTTCGGTTATTCGCGGTATTTCAAGGCAAGGCCGAGTATGGCTGGGCGATCCCTCCTGGGGTAACCGGCGTTTCAGCAGGCAGCAGTTCCTGGCCATGTGGGAGACGCGCCAGGGAAATGAGCTGAAAGGTAAAATATTGCTTTTGTTGCCGGTTGAGGAAACCAAGTCACCCGTAGATACCACATTCTTCAGAGTGCCGATGAATAATGCCGTGCCCGAGATATTGCTGGGACTACGACGTTAACCGCGCCACGATTACCACCCCGAGTGCTATCACCCTATTCTTTATATGTTCCGCAACGCGGCCGATATCAATAAAAGCGTCCGGCGCCGAAACGCATGTATCTAACGCATGTATCTATGGACAAAACGTCCTAAAAACGATATAATTTGGCGCTTGTTTTTTCAACAAATTCACCTTGTTAGGGGGTATGAATGTCTGGTTCCTGGGACAAGAAGAGCGGTGCAAGTAGTTGGGATCTGCCGGAGGGCATGGATCCGATGAAGGTCATGCAGGTCGCATCGGCCTACTGGAATTCCTGTGTGCTACATGCCGCCAATCGACTGAATATATTTGATATTTTGGGCGACGGTCAAAAGGATCTCGACACCCTGGCCCGCGAGACCGAATCTGACCGCCGCTGCCTTGGCGCCCTGTTAAGCGCCCTGGTCTCCACCGGGTTCCTGGATCGCGACGGCGATACCTTCATGAACAACGAGTTCACGAAGACCTTCCTGACAACCTCAAGCAAGTTCTATCAGGGCGGTATCGTCTACATGTTCGAGAACTGGTACGAGGCCTGGGGCGGACTCTACGAGACCGTCAAGACCGGTACGCCCTCGGCCTTGATGCACAAGGAATATTCGGACCAGGAGACCCGCGACTACATGATGGGCATGCACAACCGCGCCCTGTCTCAGTCCGATGTCCTGACCAAGTTGTTCGACCTGACCGGCAAGAAGCAGATCATGGACGTCGGCTGCGGTCCTGCAACCTTCGCTGTCAAATTCTGCGAGGCCTATCCGGGCCTCAAGGCCATCGCCATGGACCGCGAGCAGAACATCGATATCGCGGGTGAGATTGTCGCCCAGTACAACATGCAGGACACGGTCGAACTCGTTGTCGGCGACTACAATACCGACAGCCTGAGCCTAGGCACCGGCAACGATGCCATGCTGTTGTCATCGATGACCAACCAGGAATCGCCGGAGAACATCCGCGCCCTGTTGAGGAAGTGCTACGACTCCATGAACACAGACGGCGTCATCATGATCCAGGAGCAGTTGCTCCACTCCGACAAAAAGGGGCCTCCTTTGGCTGCACTGATCGGTGTCAATCAGATCATCAATACCATGGCCGGCTCCTCCTACTCGACATCCGAGATGGAAGATATTCTGCGTGATGTCGGCTTCGTCGATGTCAAATCCGAGCAGATGGACCCGCCGAGCCCATTCATCATGGTCAGCGGCTGGAAGCGCTAGCGCTAATAGACGAATAGCTTTCCGGGCGCCATTTAATCGCCCGGCTACTCCAAGGGGAGACTGGCGTCTCCCCTTTTTTTGGCCCCGAGCAATTCCCGACTTGTTTTGTCGGGTATATGCACGCGTTACTTGCCGGCCATGATAGAATTTTCTTTTTTCAATCAACGTGAGCGAGAAGACATGCCGACATTCGAAAGGCCCGACCTAGGACAAAGCTTCCACCCACCTCAACGTACACTCATGGGTCCCGGCCCATCCGATGTCAGCGCCAGGGTCCTTGCGGCCATGGCCCGGCCCACGATCGGGCACCTCGACCCGGAATTCATCCGCATGATGGATGAGACGAAGTCCCTGCTCCAATATGCCTTCCAAACTCAGAATGAGTTGACGATGCCGGTCTCGGCACCGGGATCAGCTGGCATGGAGACCTGTTTCGCCAACCTTCTTGAGCCGGGCGATAAAGCCGTTGTCTGCCAAAACGGTGTCTTCGGCGGCCGCATGAAGGAAAACGTCGAACGCTGCGGCGCCGAAGCCATCATGGTCGAGGATGAATGGGGCCGCGCTATCGATCTGGACAAGGTCGAGGTCGCGCTCAAGGCCAACCCGGACGCCAAAGTCTTGGCCTTCGTGCATGCTGAGACCTCCACGGGCGCCATCTCGGATGCCCAGGGACTGGCCACACTCGCCCGCCAATATGATTGTCTGACCATCGCCGATACCGTAACCTCCCTCGGCGGCTCGCCTATGCTCGTCGATGAATGGGGCCTGGATGCCGTCTATTCCGGCACTCAAAAGTGCCTGTCCTGTACCCCTGGCCTGTCACCGGTCACCTTCAGCGAGCGCGCCACCGATGTGATTAAACAGCGGAAGCAGCGGGTGCAGAGCTGGTTCCTCGACCTCAATCTCGTCATGGGCTACTGGGGCCCAGGCGCGAAACGCGCGTATCACCATACCGCCCCAATCAACGCATTGTACGGATTACACGAGGCCCTATTGATCCTGATGGAGGAAGGCCTGGAATCCTCCTGGGCGCGGCATCAGCATCATCACTTGGCGCTACGCGCCGGGCTCGAAATACTGGGTATGAACTTCATCGTCCCCGAGGCGGACCGTCTGCCACAGCTTAACGCGGTTTCGATCCCCGAAGGCGTCGATGACGCCACTGTGCGCGGTCGTCTGCTCGCCGATTACTACCTGGAAATCGGCGCCGGACTCGGTCCGATGGCTGGCAAGGTCTGGCGCATCGGCCTCATGGGCCACGCTTCATCCGCACGTAACGTCCGCTATTGTTTGGGTGCGCTTGGCCAAGTCCTCAACGACTGCGGCATGAAATGCGACGCCGCCGAGGCCGTGCAGGCAGCCGACCAAATACTCAGAAAAGGCGGATAAGGAAGGCTCGCCGATACCTCCCTATTTCGGGCGATCTTTGTGATCGCCCTTTTTTGAGCGAATAAAAAAGGGGTTGGACAAGGCGCTCCGGTCTAACCATCCTTGTCCAACCCAAACCGAACGGAGCCTCTAACTAGATCCGTGGGCGAAACGGATCAATCAGAGGCCCCCAATCATCATCCACGCTCGTTTATTTGCGACTCGACCCCCCTTATGAGCTGCAACCTCTCCTTGAGCTCAATGGCCCTGCGCTTTAGGCGGCTAGCGCTACGCTCAAATCCGCCAATACCCTCCTTCTCGAAATTATCGCAACACGCGACGATGGCAACGAACGCGTCGCAGAAAAACGCGCATTCCTCGCTAAACGTGGCAAGGTCCTCATGTAGGCGAAACAGCTCCATGTTCAATAGAGACTTCTCGTCCTTGGCAATCCCCCTTAGCCTTTCCATAGCGCCACCCATCCAGATGTTTACCCGATAACACCCTGTCCCGCGCCTAAGGATTCATCGAACCATTGGCGCCAACAGTCTCCGTATGGTCAAATCATAAATAACTTATAGTTATCTTGTCAATAACTGATAATAAATATCAATACAGTTAATCTTTTTCCATGAACACTCCCATCCAGAAAGACAAAACCCGTCAGCTATTTGCAGAACGATTCCGCCAAGCACTCGTCGACCTGGGCTATTCCCCTAACAACCAAAAGGCGATGGGGAACCTTTTCGGGGTCTCGGGCCAAGCCGCTCGAAAGTGGGCCGAAGGCTCGGCATTGCCGACATCAGCACGACTGCCGCATATCGCCGAAGTGCTCGGTGTGCGCCGCGCCTGGCTGGTGGACGGTGAAGGGCCAATGCACCCAACAACCTTCAAGGTCTCGGAGAATGCCCCCTACTCGAAAAACAGAACCGATGCCGAAATGAGCGCTTCCGTCGAAGAGATCAAGTTGATCCACGAATACAGGGCGTTGACGGCGAAGCAGCGAGAGGCGATTCGATATTTTATGGAATTGCTTCGGGAGGGGTGAGTAGAGGGGCTGATGGTCCGAAAGTTTGGCGCCCCCTGTCATTGCGGAGGATTTTATGTGTTAAGGACAACCATAGTTATGTCGATATACCCGATAGGCATGGATTCTGTAACTGAAAATCAGTTACAATACAGGTCCACCCCGATGGCAGTGTAATGTCCAAGCATCGAAAAGCGCTAGAGAAATTATGCTCGACCCCTCCGCCAGCGAATTTCAAATGGGTAGACCTAAAGGGGGTTCTTGAGCATCTCGGCTACGAAATGCTTACTAATAGCGGCTCTCGCAGGAAGTTCTACCACAAGGAAAAAGATGTGTTGATTATTTGTCATCAGCCTCACCCTGCACCAAATGTCGACAAAGGCTGTATTCGTGATGTTGTTTCGCATCTGAAGACTAACGGATTTATTGAGGGTTAAAAGTGAACGTTCTTAAGTACAAAGGCTACGAAGGTACCGCTGAAATTGATATGGAACGACAAGTATGTCGTGGCAAGGTGCTTTTTGTGAAAGACTTGGTTACCTATGAGGCAAAATCTCCGTCGCGCCTTCAAGAGGAGTTCGAGAAGGCTGTTGACGATTATTTAGAGACCTGCGCGAACTTGGGACGTAAACCCGAGCGGCAGTTTCGTGGACAATTTAATGTACGAGTTTCTCCAGAAGTACATCGGGCAGCCGCGCTGCGCGCAGTTACAGACCGCGTCTCTTTGAATGAGATTGTCGCGCGTTCTTTGGATTTGTTGCTAAACAGTACTGCTGAAGTAAATCACCATCTTCATTTGACCATTGAGGATGATGGACCACAATTTAAGTCACTTACCTCAAGTTCTTCTGAAATTCCAAAATGGGAAACTGCAACTAATGGCCACTCCCACTGATTCAAAAAATTCACCCAACGAGAACTCTTCCGAGCTGAAACTCCTATCCTTGGAGGATGTAGCGAAACTTCTTGCCAAGCATTATGGAATCACTGAAGGGTTATATGATTTAGCAGTGGAATTTAAAGTTGGCATTGGGGCGGTGGGTCCCGCCAATCAGTTATTGCCCGGCGCTATGGTCGGAGTTTCTGGATTTGGACTAAAAAAGGCCACTAAAAAAGGCCCGAATACTATTGACGTCGCCAAAATTAATTCAGAGACAAAGAATCGAAAAAAATCTCAGGGGTGACGTTGACTGACACAGAGCGTTGAACACCCTCCAGTGTTTTTTCATTGTGTCTTCATCCATCAGTCATCGTTCCATGTAGGTTCGTTTTTCGCCCCAACCTACATGGAACGTCTGAGAACGCCTTTAGCTTAATTTAAAGCATAACTTTAAAGGACCAGGTGTGACGTTAACGAAATGTAAAAACTGCGGAAGTCCTGTAGAAAAAGGCGTCAAATTGTGTCCACATTGTGGTCGAAAAAATCCGACGGGAGGCCTACCTACCGGTGTGAAACTGTTTATGGTACTAACGGCAGTCATATTGTTAGTGTCGGCTATTCCTAAAATGATCGCGGAACACCATGGCCCCATAATTCCGAGAAGCGTCCAGAATGCAATAAATCCAGAATCGTCGGCTCCTGCGCCGATTATTTCGAAATTCTCACAGGATCAGGCTACACGTGGCCAATCCTTGCATGAAAAAATATTGGCCCGCTATCCTCGTGTTGACGCTTATTACAAAAAGGCTTACCTGTCGGGCGCCTTATCAGAAAATCCTCTATCCGTGATTTCGGTACCCGCTGCTGACTGGGAGGCATTATCTGAAGAGAAGAGAATATGTCTTGAGGCTTATGCTGCCAGCCGGATTAATGCGATCCGGTCCTCGCCCTTTGATTCCTTGACCATCCCCAGTGATGCCCCGGCGGCCCCTTTAGTTCGCCAAAGGGTATCAAATATGACGGCGGATAGTTGGGGCGTCATGGTGGGCGCGATCAGCGTCGATGGACGCGTTATTCAGCCAGACAACCTTGTCATAAAGGGGCACTAGGAGCCTGTCGGATTTAGGCAATCGTAGCGAGCATAATGGGAAAACGAGTACAAATCTTTGGAATTATGAGGTGCATAGTGGGGCTACGTAACGAAAAATTGCAGAAATTTGGGCCGCTTTCCCATCAGCGCAGTAGATTGGTCCTAAGTCCGGCAGGCTCCTAGTCGGTGTAAATAGGGTGCCACGGTTAGCTCAAGGAGTAGGCGCCCTTTTTACGATCGCGAAATGGACGACAACGGCGGTGATGCATGAAGTACCTAGGTTTACTACTGATATTGCTTATGCCCTGCGTTTCCACGGCAACCGAGGTGGAAGGCGTCAAACTAGCAGATTCGTTGACGGTCGACGCCAGACCATTGCAGCTCAATGGGGCCGGTGTGCGTACGAAATTCTTTTTCGATATATACGTGGGCGCGCTCTATCGCCGGGAAATTGTTCGGAAAGCCGAAGCGGTGTTGGCCGTGCCAGCGCCATCCGTTGTAACAATGGATTTCCTCTACAAGGCGGTCGATGCCGAGAAGCTGCGGGACGGATGGGTCGAAGGATTTCGCGAGAACCTGTCCGCCGAAGCGATGCGGAAGCTTGAGTCCCGGCTGGCCAAGTTCAACTCATTCTTCGGTAATGCCCGTCGAGGCGACCGGTATCGTTTCAACTTCCGTACGGACGGCAGCACGGCCGTCATGTTCAACGGAAAGCTGGTTGGAACCGTCAACGGCGAGGACTTCCAGCGTGCTCTGCTGGCCGTTTGGCTGGGCGACAGACCGGCCGATGCTGACCTGAAGCGTACGATGATCGGACAATAGCAGAGGATCGGAGCCAAAGGAGAATTTAGAAGCAAGCGACTTACTGCAGAACAACGGGAACTGAACAAATAGGTCTAGACCATAAAAACCATGTATAAATACCGATTTACTAGGCATAGGCAGTTTTATGCTATGCGGCTTTTTTTAGCTTTTCTCTTTCGATAATTCCATGCTATGTAACCAGTCACCTCTTTAAGATCGTCGATACGCCTACCCTCGAGCCTGAAGCAGGCCAGAAAATAGGGCCTGCTGTAGCTTTTCAATGTCGACCTTTCATTGCATATGAAAGCCTTTCTTCTGCCACGAAAAGACAAACCCAGCCAGGCCCAGACCAAGCAAGGCAAGTGTTGCAGGCTCCGGCACACTAGAAATCGATTGATAAATAATATTGTCGATGTAGAGGTTATGTATGTTCGGCTTACCTGGCAGGCTAAAAATTGCATATGAGATGAGGTCGGCGCCCACATTCAGTCCCAAATATCCGGAAATACTGCCATAATCTGTGGGGGCGCTGAGAAGTGAATCTAGCAGCGTATTGGTGCTGTCGTACAAATCAAACAGAACCGGACTATTGTTATAGTAGGCGTCTAATCCAATAGCGGATACTTGTGTAGCGAAGTCTAAGCGGATGGGCGCTCCGGCTGGATTGCCACCACCGCCATCATTTGTATACTTGAGCGCATCTAAGGGAGGTATCGAGGGGCTATTTTGTATATTACCGCCGCTGACGGTTAAATTTCCGGAGGTGTATGTCGCTGATCCAACGACTCCGCCGCTGAAATCCACGCTTAATGCCGAAGGTCCGAAATCGGCTCTATTGATAACCCCCCCCTGGGCTTGGCCAAACTGCATCAGAAGCGCCGCAAGAACAAGAAAATTTTTCATTATGTATCCATCTCATAATTGTAGGTTATTGCCTTCAAGATAATATGCATAATATGTGCCAAAAAATATAACCCTATGGGCTATCTTGGGTTTTAGTGTGTTGGTGATATCGTTTAATGGATAAAGCGTAAAAAATCCTGACAAAGTCAAACCCCGGGGGCAGTATACTTATCTCCTTGACTCCCCCCGCTTTAGTCTCGGCCCCATGTTCCCACCCTGAAATCGTTTTTTGGATTGCTTACGGCAACAATCGCGCTGGATCCACGGGCTTGCCATTCAAACGAATCTCGAAGTGCAACATGGCCTGGGTGGATGCAGTACTGCTGCTACCCATCTCGGCGATGACCTGGCCGTCGCGCACGGCCTCTCCCTCACGGACCAGCAGGCGACGATTGTAGGCATACGCGCTCAGATAACGTTCGTTGTGTTTGATAATCAGCAGATTGCCATAACTGGGGATACCCGATCCGCTGTAGACGACCTGTCCGGCGGCGGCGCTGCGAATGGCTGCGCCGTCACGACCGGCGATGTCGAGGCCCCTGCCTTGGATACCTTTGGCCTTGCCGTCAAAGCCGTGAATCAGTTCCCCCCTAACAGGCCATCGCCAACGCGGTTTTGCGTTGCTTAGGGGCACGGTCTGGGCGGTCTGGGCGTCCTGAGGTTGCTGGCGTTTCGCCTTGGCCTTGGCTAGCGGGGCGGATTTCTCGGCAACTGAGGGCGGACTGCGGGTGGCCGGAGTAGATACGCCGGGATTAACCTGCGGCGCGCCAGATCCGGGGGGACGGGCAAGGGCGATGGACTGACCGGGTCTCACCGTATAGGGCGGCGCTAAGCCGTTCCAGGTCGCGAGGTCGTGGTAGTCCTGATCGTAGCGCCAACTGATCAAGTAGAGGCTCTCACCAGGACGAACGATATGGTAAGCGGGACGGCCACAGCCCTGTATCAGGGTCGCAAGCAACACCAAAGTGACGATGCGCGCCCGACGATATTTCACCGAAAATAGAGGTAAGCGCCTGCAGCCAGCACCACGCACACCCAGCCTATGCTATCGATATGGCGTCTCAGGGCCGCCTGCATCGGTTCCCCACCACGGTGAATCAAGCCGGCCACGAGGAAAAAGCGCGCGCCCCGGCCGACTATCGATGCGATGACGAAGGGTATGAAGGACATCGTCGCCGCTCCGGCCGCGATCGTAATAACCTTGTAGGGAATCGGTGTAAATCCGGCGATAAAGACCATCCAGACACCCCATTCCGAAAACCAACCCCGGACCTTCAGGTAGGTATCCCAGTAGCCGACTTCATGGAGCACGGGCTCCACTGCCTCGAAGAAGAAGTGCCCGATGACATAGCCAAGGACGCCGCCAAAGGCCGAACCCAGGGTCGCGACCATGGCGAAAAACCAGGCCCGTTCGCGGCGAGCCAGCACCATGGGCGCCAACATAACATCCGGCGGAACTGGAAAGAATGACGCCTCAGCGAAACTCAGCCCGCCCAGATACTGAACCGCATGGCGATGCGCGGCCCAGCGCAGGGCGCGGTCATAGAGTGCGGAAAACAGGCGCACTAATCAGCTCCGGTCAACATCGGGACGAAACTGACCGGCTCGAGGAATTCCTCCACGAACTGATCATCGCGGCGCGTGATCAGGCTCAAACGCTGGCCCCCCTTCGCCCCAACAGGAATCACGAGCCGCCCTCCATCCGCAAGTTGAGCAAGCAGGGCGGGCGGGATCTGATGCGGCGCAGCCGTAGCGATGATGCCGTCGAAGGGTGCTTCATCGGGAAGCCCGATGGTCCCGTCACTGTACTTCAGACGGACATTGCGGATATTGAGCTCCGCAAGCACCCGCCGAGCACGATCGAGCAAGGCGGAAATACGCTCAATGCTGTACACCGTGGTCGCGAGCTGAGATAGAATCGCCGCCTGATAGGCCGATCCGGTGCCTATCTCCAGCACCTTACCGAGCGGGCCGTCCCGCAGCAAGGCCTCGGTCATCCTAGCCACGATATAGGGCTGAGAGATCGTCTGCCCGAAGCCAATTGGCAAGGCCGTGTCCTCATAGGCACGGCTTGCCAAGGCCTCGTCGACAAAGATATGCCGCGGGATACGGCTCATAACCTCCAGGACCCGCTCGTCGCCGATGCCCTCGTCCCGCAGACGCCCGATCAGGCGGTCGCGTGTCCTGGCCGAGGTCATACCGATACCCACGTGGTGATGACGCGGGGTCATAGCGTAAGCGCCCCCGCCCAGTCCCGCATCTGATCCATGACCCGATAGTGGGTCAGGTCGACATGCATGGGCGTAATGGAGACAAAGCCGTTGTTAATCGCATAAAAGTCGGTACCGGGTCCGGCGTCGAGCTCGGCACCGGACTCGCCGATCCAATAGATTCGCCGCCCTCGGGGATCACGCGCCTTAACGACCGGCTCGGCGCGATGACGATGACCCAGTCGGGTGACCTGTATCCCGGCCAGTTGCTCGAACGGCAGATCCGGGATGTTGACGTTCAAGATCATGTCGCTGGCGAGTTCGTTACATTTCAGATGCTCAAGCAGCCGAACCACGACCTTTGCAGCGCTTTCGTAATGCACAAGGTCGGACCCGGCAAGGGACACCGCGATGGCCGGATAACCGAGGAAACGGCCCTCGACCGCCGCCGCGACCGTTCCCGAATAGAGTGTATCGTCACCGAGATTGGCGCCTGCGTTAATGCCGGAGATCACCATATCGGGTTCTATATCAAGCAGCCCCGTGATCGCGAGATGCACACAATCCGTCGGCGTGCCATTGACGCGCACGAACCCATTGTCCAATTCGGCCGCCCGAATCGGATTTTCCAGTGTAAGGGAATTGCTGGCGCCACTGCGGTTGCGGTCGGGAACGACTACACTGATTTCGGAAACAGTCTTCAGGGCCTCGACGAGCCGGGCCAGACCGACGGCACGGTAGCCGTCATCATTACTCACGAGTATATGCAGGGCAGCGTCTCCTGATGAATCATTGGCAGGTCACTAACTGAACGGCAAGACCATACGGCCAGCGCCATAATTAGTCAACTATCCCTCATAGAGGCCGCAGGGACGCTAATCAACTCTATACCCAGTGCAGGATCAGTGCGGAACGGACACAGCGGCGCACATACCCATGAGCGCCCCCGGAAAGATGCCCAGCAGCAGGATCGCCAATGCATTCGCGCTCATAACGGCCCGAACATCCAGGCTGCTCTCGATCGGCGTATTGTCTTCCTGCTCGTCGAAATACATGAATTTGATGACGCGCAGATAGTAGAAAGCACCAATTACCGAAAACAACACTGCGTAAGCTGCAACCCAGACATAACCGGCATCAATGACGGCGCTGAGAACGGAAAGCTTGGCATAAAATCCGACGGTGGGCGGAACGCCTGCCATTGAAAACATGACGATCAGCATCATGAACGCAAACCAGGGGTTGCGCCTGGCCAAGCCCTTGAAATCTTCAACATTGTCTGCCTCAAAGCCGGCTCGGCTTAACAGCAGAACCATGCCGAATCCACCCAGGGCCATGATTGCGTAGACAATGATATAGAATATGGCCCCGGCATTACCCTCCGGAGAACCCGCCAGAATACCCATGAACAGAAAGCCTACGTGGGCAATGGTCGAATAGGCCAGCATACGTTTGATGTTCGTCTGCGCGATGGCGACGACATTGCCGAGCGTCACCGACAGGATGGTCAGCACAATCAACATGCCCTGCCATTCACTGTGGAGCCCGCCCAGGCCATCCGAGAGCAGGCGCATGACCATGGCCAGCGCGGCGATCTTTGGCGCAGACCCGATAAACAGGGTGATCGGCGTAGGCGCGCCGTGATAAACATCAGGAATCCACATATGGAACGGCACGGCACCCAATTTGAAGGCCAACGCAACGACGACGAAGCTGACCCCGAGCAACAAGGTCAGGTCATGACCGGAACCCGCTTCGATATAGGAGGCGATCTCAGTGATGCCCAGTTGACCTGTCGCACCGTAAATCAGCGACATGCCATAGAGCAGGAATCCAGATGCCACGGCGCCGAGGATGAAGTACTTCATGGCTGCCTCGGAGGCGACACTGGAGTCACGGTGCATCGCGACCAGGGCGTAGAGTGACAGCGACATCAACTCCAGGCCCAGGTATACCGTGACCATATTGTAGGCCGAGACCATGATCATCATGCCGAGGACGGCGAACAGACCGAGGATCAGGAACTCACCCTTGAAGAGACCACGCTGAATCAGATAGTCACGAGAATAGAGAAAGACAACGGCCGTAACCAGATAGATAAAGACCTTGAGTAAATCGGCCATGCCGTCACTGATAAAGGTCCCACTGAAGGTAACGACTGGCTCGGAGCCATGAAGCGTCACGGTTAGGATCGCGGCACCAAGGAGCGTTACGAGGCTGAGGTGATAGGTAATGAACGGGCTATCTTCCGACTTGAACAGATCCGCGATGAGGACAAAGCAGGCCATCGTCAGCACGAAGATCTCAGGCAAGGCAGGTAGAAATGTCGGCATTACAAAGTTCATATCGCTTAGATCCGCCTTCCGGTTCTTAGAGTTTAGAGGTTACAACATGCTCAAGCAGGTGATTCACCGAGGCATGCATGACATCGACCAACGGCGCGGGCCAGATACCGATCAGCAGCACGAGCACCGCGAGAGACCCCAGGATAACGAACTCTCGCGTATTCAGGTCTTGCAACGCGGCTACGCGCTCGTTGCCAACCTCTCCAAAGAGGACCCTTTTGACCAGCCACAGCGTATAGGCTGCGCCCAGGATGAGCGTTGTGGCGGCCAGGAAGGCGTACCAGAAATTGGCCTGGAATGCGCCGAGGATCACCATGAACTCGCCCACGAAACCCGAGGTCCCGGGTAGCCCGGTATTGGCCATGGCAAACAGCACCATAAAGCTGGCGAATACCGGCATCGTATTGGCGACACCGCCATAATCATAGATATTTCGGGAATGCATCCGGTCGTACATGACGCCGACACATAAAAATAGCGCCCCTGAGATAAAACCGTGAGAGATCATCTGTACCAACGCACCCTCGACGCCAAGCGCGGCCCCTTGCGTACTGCCGGTAGATCGGAAGATCGCAAACACGATGAAGAAACCCAGGGTCACGAAACCCATGTGGGAAATCGACGAATAGGCGACCAGCTTCTTCATGTCGGTCTGGGCCAGCGCGACCAGGGCGATGTAGACGATTGCGATCAGCGACATGCCGATCACAAGCCAGTCGAGTTCCGCGCTGGCATCGGGCACGATGGGCAGGATGAAACGCGCGAAGCCATAGGTGCCCATCTTCAGCATGATGGCAGCCAGAATGACGGAGCCGCCGGTCGGGGCCTCGACGTGGGCATCCGGCAACCAGGTGTGAACCGGCCACATCGGGACCTTGACGGCGAACGCGAGCAGGAAGGCGAAGAAGATCAGGGTCTGCGCCGTCATGCCGATCTTGGCCATGTGGAAGTCGAGGATCGCGAAGCTTGAGGTCTGATTGTAGAGATAGATGATCGCGACCAGCAGCAGCACCGAACCCAGGAAGGTATAGAGAAAGAACTTCAGCGCGGCATAGATGCGCCGCGGCCCGCCCCAGATACCGATAATCAGGAACATCGGTATCAACATGCCTTCCCAGAAGACGTAGAACAGCACGGCATCCATGGCGCAAAACACGCCGTTCATGAGCCCTTCCATGATCAGAAAGGCGGCCATGTACTGCTCCTGACGGTCTTCGATGACTTCCCAGCCGGCCAACACGACGAGCACCGTCGTGAAGGTAGTCAGAATGATCAGCGGCATCGAGATGCCGTCGATACCGAGGGAGTAAAAGACGTTAAAGGTCGGTATCCACGAGGCCTTTTCAGCGAACTGCATCGCAAAGGTCCCAGTGTCAAACCCGCTATAGAGCGGGAGCGACAGGATAAAGACAAAAACGGAGACGCCCAGGGCCGTCTTGCGCACGATATCACGGTTGCCGCTCTTACCGAGGGCAAGCGTCAGCACACCACCAACTATGGGTAGCCAGATCAAAAGACTCAGCAGCGGAAAACCCGAGGCCATCAAACGTATCCTTATTCCTAATTCGTAACCGGCCAGCGCCGGATCAACTTACCCCATCAATACAAACAGGGTCACCAACAGTAACATGCCGACGATCATGGCGAAGGCATAGTGATAGAGCATACCGGTCTGAATATGCCGAACCTTCCCGGCAATCCATCCCACGCTCTTGGCCGTGCCGTTGACCATGACGCCGTCGATCAGGGCCGCATCACCCTTCTCAGATAGAACCTTCGCGAGCTGACGACTGCCACCTGCAAAATAGCGGTCATTGAACTCATCGAAACCGTATTTGCGGACCAACAGGTTGTAAAAACCCTGGAAGCGCGCCTTGATTTGATCAGCCAGATCCGGCTGCTTCATATAGACATGCCAAGCCGTATAAACACCGGCGATCGAGAGCCAGAACGGCAGGCCGAGCAGACCGTGGAACAGAAAACCGAAGACACCGTGGTACTCCTCGCCAAGGTGCCCCAGCACGTCATGCGCCTCTTCGACATGGATGGCGCCCGTGAAGAACTCTCCGAACAACAGCGGCCCGATCGCGATCATGCCGGCCAATACAGACGGAATCGCCAACAGGATCAGCGGAATGGTCACGACCTTGGGTGATTCCTTGAGGTGATGACGGGTATGTTCATCCATGCGCTCATCACCATGGAATACCAGGAAGAACATCCGGAAGCTATAGAGCGCGGTTACGAAGACCCCGAGCAGGACGCAGAGCCAAGCAAATGTGGAGCCGGCCAGATGCGACTCGTAGACGGCCTCGATGATGGCATCCTTGGAAAAAAATCCCGCCGTTCCCGGAAAGCCGATCAGGGCCAGCGAGCCGATCAATGAGGTCCAATAGGTGATCGGCATGTACTTCTTGAGGCCGCCCATGTTGCGGATATCCTGATCGTGATGCATGGCGATGATGACTGAACCTGCGGCCAGGAAGAGCAGGGCCTTGAAGAAGGCGTGGGTCATCAAATGGAAGATGCCGGCCGCATAGGCCGAGGCCCCCAGGGCGACGGTCATATAGCCAAGCTGCGACAATGTGGAATAGGCCACAACGCGCTTGATATCATTCTGAACGATGCCGAGCAGACCCATCGAAAAGGCCGTAATCGCGCCGATCACGATGACAAAGGATAACGCCGTCTCGGAGAGTTCGAACAGCGGGGACATCCGCGCCACCATAAAAATACCGGCGGTGACCATGGTCGCGGCATGGATCAAGGCGGAGATCGGCGTCGGGCCCTCCATCGAGTCCGGCAGCCAGACATGTAACGGGGCCTGGGCCGATTTACCCATTGCACCGATGAATAGCAGGATGCAGATGACGGTCAGGACCGACCACTGCTGGTCGCCCCAGATCTGCATGGTCATGTCCTTCATGTGCGGCGCTGCGGCAAAGACATCGGCATAGTCGACGCTGCCGAAGTACATCAGCACACCACCGATGCCCAGCAGAAAACCAAAGTCACCGACACGATTGACGAGAAAGGCCTTCATATTGGCATAGATGGCCGTTTCCTTCTTGAACCAGAAACCGATCAGCAGATAAGACACCAGACCGACGGCCTCCCAGCCAAAGAACAACTGCATGAAGTTGTTGGCCATGACCAGCATGAGCATCGAGAACGTGAACAGCGCGATATAGCTGAAAAAGCGTTGATAGCCGTCATCATCGGCCATGTAGCCAATCGTGTAGATATGGACCATCAGTGACACAAAAGTCACGATAATCATCATCAATGCTGTCAGTTTATCAATTAGGAAACCGACGTCGAAACTAATGCCATCGCTGACCATCCAGGTATAAACGGCGCCGTTGAACGGCTCGGCGTCGAAGACCGTAATACGGACAAAGACGATCAACGACAGCAGGAAGGCGATGCCAACCCCGGCGATCGTTACGGTATGCGCGCCCTTACGCCCGATCTGCTTACCGAATAGGCCCGCAATGATCGAACCGATCAGCGGGGCCAGTGGAATCATGAGATACAGTCCTTTCATGCGCTTTTCTCGTCAGCCTTTCAATGTATCGAGGTGCGCCACATTGATCGTATGGCGGTTTCTGAACAGCAAAATCAGGATGGCCAGGCCAATGGCCGCCTCTGCCGCGGCGACCGTGAGCACGAAGAAGACGAACAACTGCCCGGTCGCATCCCCATTAAAGTGAGAGAAGGCGACAAAATTGATGTTCACGGCCAGCAGCATGAGTTCGATGGACATGAGCAGAATAATGATGTTCTTCCGGTTCATGAATATACCGGCAAGGCTGATGCAAAACAGCAGTGCGCCAAGAATCAGACAATCCGACAGGGCGATCATGAGCTAGACCCTCGTTGATGGGGAATCTTCTTCTCGGCGGCCATCTTGACTATCCGGACGCGATCGTTGCGCTGCACCTCAACCTGTCTCACAGGGTCTTGATACTTGCTGTCAGGCCGACGCCTCAAGGTCAGCGAGATCGCCGCAATAATGGCCACAAGCAGGATCAGTGAGGCAATCTCGAAGGGATAGGCGTAATCCGTGTAGAGGATACGGCCCAGCTCCTTGGTATTGCTGTAGTCTGCAGCATGGGCGACGGGCGACGGGACCTGCTCGAGCCCGAAGTGTTGAGGGCCAAGGACCACGGCCATCTCGGCAAAGGCCACGATGGCGACGAAGATGGCCACTGGCAAAAAGCCAATAAAGCCCTCGCGTAGCGGTACCAGATTGATATCCAGCATCATGACCACGAACAGGAACAACACCATGACGGCGCCGACATAGACAAGGATCAGCACCAGCGCCAGAAACTCGGCCTCAAGCAACAACCAGACCGCGGCCGTGGTGAAGAAGGCCAGTACCAGGAACAGGACGGCGAAGACGGGGTTACGGACCGTCACGACGGCCACAGCGGCCGCCACGAGAATCGCGCCAAAGAGATAGAACAGTACCGATTCCATGATCAGTTTTCCTCACTCACCCGCATGTGCTCAAGCTCCCCGTTCATCGGTAGGCCGCATCATAGGCCCGATCACTGGCGATACTGGCCTCTTCTCGGTCACCAACGGCCAACAACTTATCTTTAGTCATGATACTGCTGGCCCGGTCCTCGAAATGGTATTCATAGATCCGCGTCTCGACGATGGCGTCGACGGGACAGGCCTCTTCGCAAAAACCGCAATAGATGCATTTGAAGAGGTCAATGTCATAGACCGTGGTCCGTCTAGAACCATCCGGGCGCGGCTCGGCCTCGATCGTAATGGCCAGGGCCGGACAGACCACCTCGCAGAGTTTGCAGGCAATACAACGTTCCTCGCCTGACGGATAGCGGCGCAAGGCGTGCAGCCCACGGAAACGATTCGACTGAGGCGTCTTCTCCTCTGGATATTGAACCGTAATCTTCTTGGCCAGGAAGTAGCGACCGGTCAGTCTCAGGCCCCGGAACAACTCCAGGAGCATGAAACTCTTAAATATCTTTTGAACATTCTGCATAATCAGCTCCCCATCAATCGAACCAGGGTCCGAGGCCGACCATAATGGCCAGACCCACGACCAGCAGCCAGGCGATGGTTACCGGGATAAAGACCTTCCAGCCCAGTCGCATGATCTGGTCGTATCGATAACGCGGGAAGGTGGCGCGGAACCAGAGAAACAGGAACAGGAACACCGACATCTTGGCCAATAACCAAATAATGCCGGGCACCCAGGCGAACGCCGACTCGAATAGGGGAATACCCTGGAAAGGCGACAACCACCCCCCCATGAACATCAACGCCGTCAGCGCCGCGATCAGGATCATGTTGGCGTATTCGGCCAGGAAGAACAGCGCGAAGGTCATGCCGGAATACTCGACATGGAAACCCGCCACGATCTCGGATTCACCTTCGGCGACGTCAAAGGGCGCTCGGTTGGTTTCAGCAACACCAGAGATGAAATAAACAAAGAACAACGGTAACAACGGCAACCAAAACCAGTGCAGAAAACTGCCGCTCTGAGCCAGCACGATGGCCTCAAGATTCAGACTGCCTGCCGCCATCAGGACCCCCACCAGGGCAAAGCCCATGGCGATTTCATAGGCCACCATCTGCGCGGCGGAGCGCAACGCACCGAGGAAGGCATACTTTGAGTTCGAGGCCCAACCGGCAATGATGATCCCGTAGACCCCCATTGATGTCAGCGCCAACACATAGAGCAGGCCGGCATCAAGATCGGAAACAATCATTCCCTCGCTGAAGGGGATCACAGCCCAGGCCGCCAAGGCAGGGGCCAGCGCCAGCAAGGGCGCGCCAATAAATAGGAACCTATTGGCCCGAGACGGGATAATGATCTCCTTCATCAGGAGTTTGAGTCCATCAGCGATCGGCTGCAGCAGCCCGCGGGGACCCACGCGGTTGGGACCGATGCGGACCTGGATATAACCGATAACCTTGCGCTCGGCCAGCGTCAGATAGGCGACACCCAGCATGATTGGCACGACGATCACGACGATCTCTAGGATGATCTGCAGAATATGCGGCAGCATATTCCAAATGCTCAGCAAGGTATCAACCATGGCCGCGCCCCGCCCCGTTCTTCGTCCGCTTCATCAGCTTAGTTTCTCCACGGTCACCGCGCCGAAGGCCGTCTCCAAGGTCTCGCTACCGGGTGCGCCAACCGGGACATGGATACAACCCGCAGGTACGCGACCATCGACATCAACCACAAAATCTCCGGAAAAATCATGTTGATGCAACCGAATCCGTTGGCCTGCCTCGATATCGAGCGCATGGGCCTGGCCGGCACACATCGCGGCATTGGCCGAGCCAACGCCATCCGCCGTCTCTTGAAGTGATTCTGCGTGGCGCACGACCGCATCGACGGCATAAGGCGGTACGCTCGCGATACGCCAGAGTTCGTCATCCTTCGGCGTCAGGCCCACCGGACAGCGCCAGGTCCGCTCGCTAGGCAACGCATGATCCTCAAGTACGCCCTTGAGTTCATTGAGAACGTCCTCGCTCGAAACCTGATCAAAGCCATCAACAGCCAACAGGTTGCCCAGTACGCGCAGGACTTTCCAGGCCGGCCGTGCATCGCCTTTGGGCGGCACCGCGGCGGCAAAGGACTGCCAGCGGCCTTCGCCGTTCACGAAGGTTCCAGAGGTCTCGGAAAACGGAGTGATCGGCAACATCACGTCACAGCGGGTCCCGAGATATTCACTCTCATAGGCCGAAAGGGCGACGACAAGCTCTGACTTGCTGATGGCCCGACGGAAAGGCCCGGGTACGGCTCCGTCGAGGTCCGGCTCAGCGTTCAACAAAACGAAGGCCGAGGCCTCGGCACCATACATGGCACGGGTGTATTTACCCGCTGAGGGGACATCAACCCCGCCCGGAAGGCGATGAGGCACCGCCCCGGCGAGCCAAGCCCCGGCAGCGTTGGCGCCGTCGCTAAGCACACCCAACGTGGCGCCGCTCAGAACGGCGATGGCCTGGGCCAGGGCGTGGACATGGGAAAGTGCCGGATGCATGAGGGCCTGTTGCCCGAGCAGAATCGCGGCGTCGCCACCCGCCGCCTTCAGAGAGACGGCAATCGCCTTCTCGCTTGCGCTGGAACGGCGCCCCTTCAGCAATACGTCAAGCCCTTCGACTTCAGGTGGCGCCTTCTTGCCATCCAACAGCGCCTTGGCGATAGCGGCAAGGTGCTCCTCCATGGCCGTGGGATTGCCTACGATCTGACTCGCGACCGGAAAGTTGAAGGCGTAGTCCATACCGTTAACGAAATGAACCTCGGCCCCTTTGTGGGCGGCCTGGGCCAATCGATGGGCCACGATAGGCTGCTCCTTGCGGACATGAGAACCAATCAGCAAGGCGGCCTTAACACCGGCGAGCGATTCAATGGAACGCCCCAATGACGGCGCAGCAGGCTCTTGCTCTTGCCCGGCGAAATCCATCTGGCGCAGACGATGATCGATGTTGTTCGAACCGACACCGCGCATGAGTTTTTGCAGCAGATAGGCCTCCTCGGTCGTCGAGGAGGGAGATAACAGAGCCATGATAGCCTCAGGCCCAAGCTCGTCCCTAACCTTTTTCAGACCGACAACCGTGGCCTCCAGCGCTGTCTGCCAATCGGTATCCTGCCACTGCCCGCCCTTCTTGATACGCGGAGTCAACAGCCTGCCCTGCTCAAGACCCTGATAGCTGAAACGGTCACGGTCGGACAACCAGCACTCATTGATTTCTTCCCGCTCGCGCGGGTCAACCCGCATGACCTCGCCACGGCGGGTCAGATACTCGATATTCGAGCCGACGCAGTCGTGCGCGGCGATGCCTGGACGGCGCGCCATTTCCCAGGAACGGGCAGTAAATCGAAAGGGTTTGGACGTCAGCGCACCGACCGGACACAGGTCGATAACATTGCCGGACATCTCGGAATCCACGGTCTTGGCGATATAGGTCCCGATCCGTGTCTTCTCGCCTCGACCAGTCGCGCCAAGCTCCCTGACCCCAGCGATCTCCTCACCAAAACGCACGCAACGCGTACAATGTATGCAACGCGTCATCTCGGTCGCGATTAACGGCCCAATGTCGCGGTCGGCAACGACACGTTTGGTCTCGGCATACTCGGAATGGCCGCCGCCGTATCCAATGGACATCTCTTGGAGATCGCATTCGCCACCCTGATCACAAATCGGGCAGTCCAGCGGATGATTGATGAGCAGGAACTCCATCGTGCCCTGCTGCGCCGCGATCGCGACCGGCGATTGCGTAAAGACCTGCATGCCCTCGGCCACTGGGGTCGCACAAGCCGGCAACGGCTTGGGCGCCTTGACGACCTCGACGAGGCACATGCGGCAATTAGCCGCGACCGAAAGCTTTTTGTGATAGCAAAATCTCGGGATGTCGATCCCAGCGGCATCGGTGGCCTCAATCAACATAGCGCCCGGACGAGCCTTGAGCTTCTGGCCGTCAACCTCGAAGGCAACCAATTTTTCTTCGGCCATATCTTCCACGGTCGTGCTCATGCAGCGACCCCCGAACCCGAGTTCGGGCCGACCATGCAGCGCTTATGTTCGATGTGGTAGGCGAATTCCTCGCGAAAGTGCTTGAGAAAACTCTGAACGGGCCAAGCCGCGGCATCGCCAAAGGCGCAAATTGTCTTACCCTCGATCTGCCCGGCAACCCTTTCCAGCAAATCGAGGTCTTCCGGCCTGCCCTGCCCTTCCTCGATACGCTTGACGATGCGCCAAAGCCAGCCAGTACCTTCACGGCAAGGCGTACACTGCCCACAGGATTCGGCGAAGTAAAAACGCGACAGCCGCAGCAGGGCCTTAACCATGCAGGTCGTCTCGTCCATAACGATGACGGCGGCCGAACCCAAACCAGTGCCGTTTTTTGACAAGGTGTCATAGTCCATATCCAACCCCATCATGATGTCACCGGGGACGACTGGAATCGACGAGCCACCCGGGATCACGGCCTTGAGCTTGTGACCGTTACGCACACCGCCGGCCAGCTCCAACAGCTCGCTGAACGGCGTACCCAGCGGTAGTTCAAAGTTGCCTGGATTGTTGACGTGTCCAGAGACCGAAAAAATCTTGCTGCCGCCATTGTTGGGACGACCAAGTCCCAGGAACCAGTCACCACCATTGCGCATGATGGCGGGAACGGAGGCCAGGGTCTCGGTGTTATTAATCGTAGTCGGCAAACCATAAAGGCCGAAGTTAGCAGGGAATGGCGGCTTAAAGCGCGGCTGTCCCTTCTTGCCTTCAAGAGATTCCAGCAGAGCGGTCTCCTCACCGCAGATATAGGCCCCGGCGCCGAGATGGCCATGGAGGTGGAAATCGACTCCCGAACCCAAAATGTTGTCGCCGAGCAGACCCGCCTCGCGGGCCTCTTTGAGGGCGCTCTCGAAACGTTCGAAAGGCTCGTGATGAAACTCGCCACGCATGTAGTTGTAGCCAACGGTCGCGCCTATCGAATAACCGGCGATAGCCATGCCCTCGATCAATGCATGCGGATTGAATCTCAGGATGTCACGATCCTTGCAAGTACCCGGCTCGCTCTCGTCCGAGTTACAAACGATGTACTTCTGTCCCGGCGCGCTACGGGGCATGAAACTCCACTTCAAACCGGTCGGGAAACCCGCGCCCCCGCGGCCACGCAGAGCGGAACGTTTGACCTCTTCTATGATGGATTCCTGAGGGGTCTTCTTTTTCAGAATTTGCTTCCAGGCCTTATAACCGCCTTCCTTGAGATAGCTCTCAAGCGTCCACGGTTCATCGTGCTTGAGGGTGCTGAAACAGACTGCCAATTGCTCCGTCATCAGTGACTACTCCAAACCATCGATGATTGAATCCACCTTTTCAGGTGTCAATTTTTCATGGTAATGGCCGTCCACGACCATCATCGGGGCACCGCAACAAGCAGCTAGGCATTCTTCCTCGCGAACCAGCGTAATCCGCTTATCATCCGTCGTCTCACCAGTCTCGATACCGAGCTTGCGCTCGATGTGACCTATAATCTCGTCACCACCGCAAAGCATGCAGGATATGTTGTTGCAGACCGAGATTTTGTGTCGACCGACGGGCTCGGTGTGGAACATGCTATAAAAGCTCGCGACCTCATAGACCGCGATCCTGGGCATGCCCAGATAGTCCGCCACGGCATCCATCTGCTCGTTGGACAACCAACCTTCGCCATGTTCCTGCACGGCCGTCAACGCGGCAATAACCGCCGACTGGCGTTGCGCCTCTGGAAACTTGGTCAGCCAGTGGTCGATTTCCTGGCGCGCCTCCGAACTGAGGCGTGCGGACTTTTGTGCGGAACCGGGCATCAGCGGTCGACCTCCCCAAAAACGATATCCTGTGTGCCGATGATGGCCACGACATCCGCAATCATATGGCCCTTACACATCTCGTTAAGCGCGGCAATGTGCGGAAAACCCGGCGCACGGATCTTCATACGATAGGGTTTATTAGCCCCGTCGGAGACCAGATAGACGCCGAACTCTCCCTTGGGATGCTCAATGGCGGCATAGGCCTCGCCCTCGGGCATGCAAAAGCCCTCGGTGAATAGTTTGAAATGGTGAATCAGCGACTCCATGTCACCCTTCATCTCGGTCCGCTTGGGCGGCGAAACCTTGTGGTCGTCGATCATGACCGGACCCGGGTTGACGCGCAGCCAGTCGACACACTGTTTGACAATGCGATTGGCCTGACGCATCTCTTCGACACGGACCAGATAACGGTCATAGCAATCGCCCTCGACCCCGACAGGGATATCGAAGTCGAGCCGGTCATAGACCTCATAGGGCTGTTTCTTGCGCAGGTCCCACTCAAATCCCGAACCGCGCAGCATCGGGCCGGTAAACCCGAGTTGCAGGGCGCGCTCCGGCGACACCACGCCGATCCCAACGGTGCGCTGTTTCCAGATACGGTTATCGGTCAGAAGGGTCTCGTACTCATCGACATGGGTTGGGAACCGGTTCGTGAAGTCCTCAATGAAATCGAGCAACGAGCCGTGGCGGTTCTCGTTCTTGGCGGCGGTCTCTTTGGCGTTATGCCATTTCGAGGGTTCGTAGAGCGGCATGCGATCGGGCAGGTCGCGATAGACACCACCCGGACGATAGTAGGTGGCATGCAGGCGCGCGCCCGAAACGGCCTCGTAGGCGTCCAGCAGATCCTCGCGCTCACGGAAGGCATACAGAAAAACGGTCATGGCCCCGATATCCAAGGCATGGGCGCCGATCCAGAGCAGGTGATTCAGGATGCGGGTAATCTCGTCGAACATAACGCGAATGTACTGGGCTCGAATCGGCGCATCGATACCGAGCAACTTCTCCATGGCAAGCACATAGCCATGTTCATTACACATCATCGACACATAATCGAGCCGGTCCATATAACCGATGCTCTGATTGTAGGGCTTGTACTCAGCGAGTTTCTCGGTGCCGCGATGCAGCAAGCCAATATGCGGATCGGCGCGGTCGATGACCTCGCCGTCGAGTTCGAGCACGAGTCGAAGCACTCCATGGGCCGACGGATGCTGCGGCCCGAAGTTCATCGTATAGTTCCGAATCTCAGCCACCGCTCACCTCATCATTGCTCGCCTGGCCCAAATAGCGGTGATCATGACGGATGACCTTGGGCTGATTGACCCTAAGTTCGATCGAGACCGGCTCGTAGACTACCCGACCTTTGTCGGCGTCGTAGCGCATCTCGACATGACCCGACAGCGGAAAATCCTTGCGGAAGGGATGACCGATAAAACCATAATCGGTCAGGATACGCCTTAGATCTGGATGTCCATCGAACATCACTCCGAAGAGATCGAAGGCCTCACGCTCATACCAGTCCGCAACATTCCAGACGCCACTCATGGTAGTAATACGCGGCGCTGCGTCGTCAAGCCAGACCCGGATGCGCAAACGCTCATTGTTACGAATCGACAGCAGGTGATAGACCACGGCAAAACGCTGACCCGTCCAGACCGGCTCCTCATCGGTCTCCTGACCGTAAGCCTGATAGTCAACTGCGCAAAGGTCGACCAGGATCTCGAACACGAAATCCGGCTCATCACGCAAGGCCAGACCGATATCTGCCAGCGCCTCGCCAGCCACCTCGATCGTGACCTCATTTCTGTCGGTCTTCGCGGCCAGGATATGCCCGGAAAAACGAGCCTGTAAGCGTTCCTGTAAGGACACCTTCGTCTCAGTCATCTCGGCCATCATCCCTGGCGGGCAATTGTATTGGTGCGACGAATCTTGTTCTGAAGCTGAATGATGCCGTACAGCAAGGCCTCAGCCGTCGGCGGGCAACCCGGGACATAGATATCGACAGGAACAATACGATCGCAACCGCGTACGACCGCGTACGAATAATGGTAGTAGCCACCGCCGTTGGCGCAGGACCCCATCGAGATGACCCAACGCGGCTCGCTCATCTGATCGTAGACACGGCGCAGGGCTGGCGCCATCTTGTTGACGAGCGTGCCCGCCACGATCATGACATCCGACTGACGAGGGCTGGGGCGAAATACCACCCCGAAACGATCAAGATCGTAACGCGCGGCGCCAGCATGCATCATCTCCACGGCACAGCAGGCCAAGCCGAAGGTCATCGGCCAAAGTGAGCCGGTACGCGCCCAGTTGATAAGCTTATCAGCAGTCGTCGTGACGACGCTTTCCTGAAAGACGCCTTCTATTCCCACTCCAGCGCTCCTTTTTTCCATTCGTAAATAAAGCCGATCACGAGAATGGCGAGAAAGATCACCATGGCCATGAAACCGAACATCCCAATGTCCTCAAGCACCACGGCCCAAGGAAAAAGAAAAGCGATCTCGAGATCGAAGATAATGAAGAGGATAGCCACAAGGTAATAACGCACGTCGAATTTCATGCGCGAGTCTTCAAAGGCCTCGAAGCCACACTCGTACGGCGACAGCTTGGCACTGTCGGGACGATTCGGCGCAAGCACGAAACCGGCGATCAACGGCACGACGCCGAATATCATGCCAAGCACGACAAAGACTAATACAGGCAGGTAATTTTCCAGCATAGTCAATTCAATGACCTTATTTGAATGTTATTTATGACGGGCGTCGCCCGTCTGCCCCCACATTATTATTAATTAACTACTTGTTGTGGAGATCCCCCTAAAACCTCTTCAACCGAGTCTAGGCGAGTGCCTGCGGAGTGTCAAGACAAGGGCTCTCGATCAACTTTGTCAAGCAAAAAACGGCCGAAAATTGCGTTCAAATCCGCCGAAATTTACGGCCAAGATCTCGCCCTTTGCCAAGATGCGATAAAAACTGAGGGGTGCGGAGTATTTGTCAAAAACGGGGTAAGGCTCGGGGGAATTCAAAGAGCCGGGGCGGCCCGACAGCAGCATCGCATCAACAAGGAGGTCATTAGGATACCGCCATTGAGATGGCTGCCGATAGAACGACAGCAGGGCCCAATTCATGGATATCGATTCAAGCGTAGGGCGTGGCGCTCAACCCACGCACCTAACCTAGCATATATGGTGCCGATGGCCGGACTCGAACCGGCACGGCTTACGCCACTGCCCCCTCAAGACAGCGTGTCTACCAATTCCACCACATCGGCTTACTACTTTAAAAGCGCCGCGCAACACCACCCGGGCGCGATTTTCGCTACCGAACGCCTCCTGCGCCAGCTTTTTCATTCCCCTCAGCGGGGTCCACCTGCGGCGGTGCAAGCTCGACCGGCAGAGCCGGCACATCGGACGGCTGTCCCGCGCCGGCCCCAGCCGTTTCATCAACTGGCGCAGTCATGGGAGGCGGTGCAAGCTCGGTCACGCTCGTATGCGTGATACGCTGACCATAGAGATGCGCCAGCCACAGACACGAAATAAAGAACAGCGTCGCCAAAACAGCCGTGGCGCGGGTCAGGAATGATGCCGCCCCCTGCGCACCGAACACGGTCTGAGAGGCGCCGCTACCAAAGGCCGCGCCGATATCGGCGCCCTTGCCACGCTGAATCAGGACCAACCCGATCAAGATGACCGACAATAGCGTGTGAATCCCTAAAAATACCGACAACATGATGTTTGCTCGTTTGTAACCCTTTTATGATCCGTCTTCGCTATGCGGCCGAAGCCGCCGCCTGACAGATCTTCAGAAACTCATCGGCCTGCAGCGAGGCGCCGCCGATCAGACCACCATCGATATCCGCTTGCGCGAAGATATCGTTCGCGTTCGAGGACTTGACACTGCCCCCATAAAGAATACGTATCCCGGAGGCCATGACCTCATCGTGTTCAGCCAAGCGCCTCCGGATAAAGGCATGCACGGCCTGAGCCTGCTCTGGAGTCGCAGTCAAACCGGTACCAATGGCCCAAACAGGCTCGTATGCAATAACCGCATTGGCCAACGCCGCCAACCCGCCCTCCTGGGCGAATACCGCATTCAGCTGACGATCGATTACGGCTTCCGTCACCCCAGCCTCGCGATCCTTGAGCAGCTCCCCGACACAAAGGATCGGCGTCAGACCCACCTTATCAGCAAGCACGAACTTGGTAGCCACCAATGCATCGCTTTCGCCGTAAAGGCTACGGCGCTCCGAGTGTCCGACGATCGCATAACGGCAACCCATATCAAGCAGCATGTCACCAGAGACCTCGCCAGTAAAGGCGCCAGGCCCTGCCTCGTCACAGAGGTTTTGCCCGCCCAATGCGACCGCGGTGCCTTCTAGCGCCTGGGCCGCAATACCGACATGCACAAACGCCGGACAGACCACAATATCCACGCCATCGACGGCACCGGACTTAACGCCATCAAGCAGGGCCTGAACCGAGCCCCTGGTCCCATTCATTTTCCAATTTCCGGCCACCAAGGATCGTCGCATGATTCCCCCTCCGCTCGATATCGCTGCTTATTGTCATTGGACCAACCCCGACCAACGCCGGATCAGCCTCATTCAAAATCAAGCGCGGAATGTTAACCTTATGTAAGGGAGAATGCAATGAGTCTAAAAATGCGCAATCCTAAACAATGACGGAAACCGGGCTTGCGTATCCCAAAACGAGTTGCTATTATCCTCGGCCTACTGGTGCGGGGTGGAGCAGCTTGGTAGCTCGTCGGGCTCATAACCCGAAGGTCGTAGGTTCAAATCCTACCCCCGCTACCAACTAGTTTTTTAAAGCCGAGTCAGAAAGCTATTCTGTCCGGCTTTCTTGTCTTCAGCCTTTCAAAAAACCCACCTGTGACACACGACCTCCGCTCATCGAGATACACTGCCGTACAAAACTTATACACCCCTTATTTGTTATGTAAATGTGGCAAAATGGTCTCCAAAACCGGCCTGTCGCCTGAAGACTGAAACCCACGATTTGTCACAATCCCTGGCCCAATTATAGCCCCGAAAGCCGCTGTAGGACCTGCGCTTTTTTGACGCCGTCATCAAGCGAATCAGGGGGAGCTGAATCGTTACAAAATATTGGCATCAAACAATGCCGCCGCGCATATTGACCCCGCAAATGCGCGGCAATGGTGACCTTCGTCACACTTCAGCATCCATGTGGGGGCAAAGCACCTCCCCTTAACTATTTCGAACAGTTACCGATGGTCGGCAGCATGCTTCGCATTCTCAGCAAGTTATGGCGCCTGGACCCTGAAACGCAGGGCTAAATATTTTCCAGAAAAATACGCTAACACCATTTACATGCTACAAATATGTATATTTCCGAGAAAATCACAATGACATACTTGGGATTACCACGGGTGGAACCGGAATTTATCTCGCGCAAACTATGGCTCGAACGGCCTCCCGTCGAAGAGGGCGTGGTGTTTGCGGACTATCTCGCCCACCGGGTATCGCGCAATGCCAACGATCTCATTAGCCATGTCCAGCGCGTCATACTCGTTCGACAACAGCGTGATCAGGATGCCAGTTACGGCGCCCTGCTTGATCTCTTCATTGCCTTGGGCGACAAAGGGCTACGGTTGCGCCGCCGCTTGCTGGCCACATGCGGCACGTTGCTGAGCAATGAACAACGCCAAGCCCTAAAGAAGGGCCTCGCAAAAGGGGTTCTATCCTCTGACCCATTGCCGCCATCTCGTTTTTCGCGCCTCAGTAATACGGTTGATGGCGAGGTACTGGTCGAACGCCGCGCCGACCTCGACACAGGCGACCAATATGGCGCATTGGAAGAAGCACGCGACCTGATTGATTCAGGCCAAATCGATACGGCCCGCCAACTGTTGGAAGCGGCATTCGCGGCCGCCCCCAATGATGGCGCACTCGAGGAGGAACTGCTCAACCTTTATCGCCATACGAAAAATCATGAGGACTTTGCCGCCATGCGCATGAGACAGGATGATGCGTCGCTGGGCGGCGCGTGGGACGAGCTGGCCGATCATTTTGCACGGCAATCAGGACTCGTACGGTGAAAATGGACGCCGCAGAAAACCCACTTAGGCTTGCCCTTTACGGCTTTGACCAGCGGGGCAGAGAAACTCTGCGGCTTGCTTTGGAAGGGCCAGGCAATCGGCATGCCGTCCTAGCGGATGAAGATTCGGCCGAGGCAGGGCTTTTCAATATGGACAATGTCGATGCCAAGAAGCTCTGGGCAGCCTGCCAAAAACGTTTTCCGCAGCGTCCGGCCATCGTCATGGCAATGACCGATCCCAAGATCGAGAATGCCATATATCTCCCTAAACCCGTACGTATCAACGCAGTAATGCAGGCGGTGACAAAGATCCGCGACCGTGCCCCGAGCGAGTCGGCGCTGACGCAGGAAAATTCAAGCACCGGCCCCGCTTCGACACCGCCCGGTAGCGGCAAGACCGCAGTCAAGCCACCGCCACAAGAAGCGAAAGAGATCAATCTGAGCTATTTCAATAAAAAACAGGAATTTTTTTACGAGCCTCGGGAGTTGCTCCAGACAGAAATTGCGCATGCGCTTGACGAGTGCAACAGATCCTATTCAGCCATGCGGCTGAATATCATGACGGAGGAAAGGGAATGGGGTCATATCACCTTCCTTCCCAGCGTCAACAAGGTTTCCACTTCTCTGCATGAAGCACAGCTGAAGCGCCTTTGCACCACTCCACTCTTCCTGATAGATTACAATCAGCGTCACTTCAAGGAACACGAAACTATGGAGCTACTGCGTGACGCTGCTGACATCACCGAGACGTTCGACACCTTCAAACTCAAGATAGTGCTGTGGAGCTGCATGGGTAGAGTTCCGGCCGGCACAGATCTCTCCGCATCGATCGCCTTGAGGCGCTGGCCCAACTTCACTCGACTGCCCGTCATCCCCGACAGCATGCGCATCACGGCGCTCTTGATCGACCGGCCGAGACCGCTGCCACTCGTGGCCAAAGTCTTGAATATCCCCTTGGCGCGGGCCTTCAACTTCTACTGCATGGCTTCGACTGCGGAACTGGTCGAAAGCTTCGCGCCGGGCACGCGCGAGGCCCTAATGCCGCAGCAACAGGCCCCTCATCGTCACCGCTCTCTATTTGGCAGCATCATGAAACGCCTGAAGGGCAATCGTTGACCAACCTATGCCGTTGATGATAAATGAGCAATAGCAACTACAAGATACTATTCACGGGGCCTGTCGGTGCAGGGAAAAGTACGGCCATCGGTTCGATCAGCGACATTTCCGTCGTCACCACGGACGAACAAGCCACTGACATGACCCAAAAGCGCAAGCATTCAACCACCGTCGCCTTGGATTACGGCCGCATGAAATTGGGGGACGGACAGTCCATCCACCTATACGGCACGCCCGGACAGGAACGCTTCAACTTCATGTGGGATATCCTCTCGCAGGGAGGAATCGGGTTGGTCCTGCTCCTCGACAATACGCGCGCCGACCCGTTTCAAGACATGCGTTTTTTCGTCGACGCCTTCCGCGGTTTCATCGACGAACACAAGATTGCCGTCGGCGTCACACAGACCGACCTTAATAAGACACCAAAGCTTGAGGAGTATCACGCCGAGCTGTTGAAACTGAAACTCAACCCTCCCCTCTTCGAGGTAGATGCGCGACGCCGACGGGACGTGTCCCTGCTGGTACAAGCGCTGCTGTACTCATTGGATCCATGGCTAGGCGAATGATGAAAGACGCCTATCGGCTTACTGCGGAAAGATATCTGTCGCCGACGCCTGCGGGCGCCTATTATGCGGCTTCGGGCAACGGCAACGACCCCATCCGGCGTTTCCTGTTCAGCCTGATGCAGGGGGTGGAGGGTCGCCTGATTACCGAACAATTATTGTCGCAACTGACCGGACTGAAAGCCCAAGAGTCACTGGAACTGCTGCACCGCGTCCACGAACTTGGCTGGGTGCAGGGCGAAACGGTGCCGCGACGCCCTCCAGAAGGGACGCTTGAAGTGGTCCTGCCCGATATGTTGTCAATGCTTTCCTGCTCGGGGAAGGCGCTGCTCGCCGACCAACAAGGTTTCTATCTCGCCACACACGGTTTTTCCCACGAAACCGCCGAGGAACTTTCAGCCATGAGCGCCGACCTGGCCTCGCTCTACCAACGCCATCAAGGTCTGCTGGAAAATAATCTCGGCGTGGATTCGGCTGCCTGTGCCCTCGTCAACGCAAGCGGCGACAGCAAGCTTGGTTTCTGGCCGCTGCTTATCGGCGACCAGCGCTTTGCCCTCGTGCTTGCGGGCTTGCCTGCCATGAATCAGCCCGCTTTCACAAACCTGGTGTGGTGTCTCAGCAAGAGGTATATGCAGAATGATCAATGACCGTCAGGCCCATCCCCCTAAATCAGGCCGGCTCACCTTAGGCAATCCCGGCCGAAAAGCAACGAATCTGTAGCGAGATTCTTTTAAATTTCAACTTTGACACATGAGAGGTAGATCACAATGCGTTCGGACTTATTGATCTCTATATTGGGCGATCTCAATGGAAGCTCCGCCGAAATCGAGGCGTCAGCATTAATCTCCACCGACGGCCTGATGATGGCCGCGATGATGCCCGCTGGACTGGATGAAGACAGAGTTGGCGCCATGGCAGCGGCAATGCTCTCTCTCGGCGACCGCACCGCGCAGGAACTCGAACGCGGCAACATTGAGCAGGTGTTGATCAAGGGAGACAACGGCTACGTGCTGATGACCCATGCCGGTGAAGACGCCGTACTCTCCGTCTTGGCCAAACCGAACGCCCGGTTGGGGCTCATATTCCTCGACGTGAAACGCGCGGCGGAATCGATTGCCAAGGTGCTGTAATTTCCGAGACGGACATTGTGCGCTCGTATAGAGTTACGCACAAATCCAGAGTATCCCTATGAACGAGGGATATTATCGGCGAGTATCGCGAATGCGCCCTACGCTATCACGACGGCAGCGAACGCAAGGTCTCGTCACCGAGGTCGAACGCCGTTGCCTGACGGGCACCTGATCATCTCACGCACGGAAACAACTCCTTTGTAGAGATGGCAGGCTATTCCGAAGAGGAACTTGTGGGCACACCCTCACCATCAGGGCATGCCAGCGGCCGCCGTCAAGGACCTTTGGCGCACGCTGGCCAAAAAGGAAAAAATGGCACAGCCATATTAAAAACCTGCGCAAGGATGGTGGGTAATTTGGCAAAATTGCATGCCGATGCGATGGGTATCAATATCAGTGGCAAACGCCACCGGCTGCACTGCGCCTCAAACACATCCATGACGATGCTTTATCCCCCGAGGATGATCATGGTTCAACGATTTTCCTCGATAAAACGGCCGTACATTTTTAGTTTTCCGATCGCATTGCAATCATTTGTACTGGAGCGATGCGTCCGGTCTCGATATTTTTAAGCACGTTCTTCATCTTTTCTGGCGCATCCATCCCCATGACAAGGTGGATGCCAAGTGGGCGCGATCCACTTGCCAACGCCGCCATGCTTTCTTTAAAGAACTCGACGGCAAAATCAGTACGGTCCTCGATTTCCTGAACTGCAAAGCCCGCCTCCTCAAGAAGTGAGCACATTTCATCAGCCGAGGTCAGATAGGATGTGCTCTCAGACTGTGCCCACGGCACGGGAAAACTCAAGCCTTCGTCGCTTTTCCTCATGACATCGAAAATACCGAGCAAAGCAGTTGGTTTCATCACCCTGGCGATTTCCCGATAGAGCGCAGCACGTTCCGAGATATTCATGGCCACATGAATCGTAATTGCTGCATCAAATGACCGGTCTTCAAAAGGCATGGCAAGTGCGCTCGCAACCTCAAAATTCACTTTACCATCCAAGCCTGTTTGCTTTGTTAGTTTATTTGCCACCGAAATATATTCTGGAGTTAAGTCAACACCAGTCACCTTACAGCCTGTATGCGAAGCGACGTAACGTGCTGTGCCGCCAATTCCACAACCGACGTCGAGAACATGCTGCCCCTCTCCCAAAGCCATTCTTGCAACAGCATATGCAGTCGCCTTCCGCCCTCCTATGTGGAACTCTTCTACGGGCGCCAGATCATCAGGCTGAAGCTGTTCCGGGTCGATATCGCATGCTGCAAGCCCTGCAATAATACGAGCCAATAGATCCGCATCCCCATAATGTTCAGCAACATTGTGTTCAATAATCGTCATAACTCTTTCCTCCGGTGCACATGAGTTCGTAGCAGGCCCCGATGCCGCTGATCTTCGGCAGGTCACGCGACGACAGTTATCAGCGAATGATCGAAACTCGGCAGGGAAAAATTCAACGTTGTTCGCCCCTGAAATTTGCGTTTCCGCGCAATAGCCGCCTCACCGCCCTAGGCAAACCTCAAAATGCCCTCTAACAGGTCGGGAAAATGGTCATTGAGGTCGTCGATGCGTAAGGTATTGCGGTGCTCCACTCCAATTTTTCTGGTGTGGATTATTCCCGCCTCACGCAATACGCGGAAATGGTGGGACAGCGTAGACTTCGCCATGTCAGGGCACGGTGCGGCTTCGGAACAGGACATACATCCATTCTTCTTCAACAAACTCGCGACGATGCGCAATCGCATCGGGTCTGCCAACGCGCCAAGCACTCCGGCAAGGGTTATATCCTCTGCAGCTGGATGAACAAATTGGACCATAAGCAACACTATATCTCATGCCTTGACCTAGATCAATTGTTCGATTACTCTGTACTACGGTTATTACGAATAATAGACTGAACATCGGTCATCGGAGGGAGAAGGCAGAACTCTGCCAATCACACATTCGACTTATGCAGTACTCATAACGGAGGCACCATATGAGCAAAAAACTCACAAATAAAGTCGCGTTGGTCACCGGCGCATCCAAGGGCATCGGGGCAGCGATTGCGCTACGACTCGCTGATGAAGGCGCTACGGTCGCTGTTAATTACAGCTCCAGCAAGGAAGGCGCGGATCGGGTTGTAGCCGAGATCCTGAACAAGGGTGGCAAAGCCGTGGCCGTATATGGAAACCTCTCAAAGCCGGAAGAAGTCACGAATGTTATCGCCGCAACTAAGGAGGCGTTAGGTGCCATTGATATCCTCGTCAATAACGCGGGCGTCTATGAATTTGCGCCGCTCGATGCCATTACCCCGGAACACTTTCACAAGCAATTCGACCTCAATGTTTTGGGTCTGTTACTGACGACACAGGAAGCCGTGCGCGCGTTCAGTGATCAAGGTGGCAGTATCGTGAATATCAGTTCCGGCGTCTCCACTATCGCTCCGCCCAACAGCGCGGTTTATACCGCAACCAAAGGTTCCGTCGATGCAATCACGATGGTGCTATCTAAAGAATTGGCAGTGCGAAATATCCGCGTGAATGCTGTCAATCCCGGCCTAATTGAGACCGAAGGCGTGGTGGCCGCTGGCATCCATGAAGGCGACATGCGCAACTGGATTGAATCAGTTACACCCATGGGGCGAATTGGCACTGTGAATGAGATTGCATCAGTCGTGGCATTTCTAGTTTCAGATGATGCCGCCTATGTCACGGGTGAAACGCTGCATGCCACAGGTGGTTTACGCTAAGGCATAAGGGCAACATAACTGACAGAGGCAACGAACAGATACCGGTGGCATCTAGAACACATTATATAAAGAGAGCGAATGCGAGCCACTTGGAATTCAAAAGGCTTCACCGCCTCCATACAGACTGTTGTTGCGATCATCCTTGGGATGGTTGTCCTTATCGATGTCGCCTAGTACCGATCAATTGTTAGGGCAGATTTAGATAGACCCGCGCAGGCCAGCATATCAACCTGCGCGGGTCTATCGCCTGGCCCCTCCATCCTGAAGTACGCAAAGCATCGACATCTTGAGCCGTATTGTCGCCTGGATCCTTCGTAAGCTTCTTGACAAAAACGAGCACCGCCTGCATCTGTTTATCTATCGCTACTCGCCATGGATAGCGAGGCGAAGGCGAGTAGCGAGAGTCGTCCAGTTTCATGAATCAGGCGACGCATCTGTTTTGAAGATCCATGATATTCCGCTCGTTACTCCTGAAGAAGACGAAGTACGTTTGGCGGTGAAGGCCATCGGACTAAACAGGGCCGAGATCAGTTTTCGGAAAGGCAACTATCTCGAATCTCCGAAGTTTCCCTCAAGGCTGGGTTACGAAGCAGCAGGTGTCGTCGACGCGATCGGCTCAGGCGTCTCGGGTATAAAAATCGGAGATTTGGTAAGCACTATCCCTGCTTTTTCCATGGGAAAGTATGGAGTATATGGTGAAAGTGCCATTGTACCCGCGACAGCTGTGGCCAAATATCCTGAAAGCCTTTCTGCGACAGAGGGCGCCGCGCTCTGGATGCAGTATCTCACCGCGTTCGGCGCACTCATTCATCATGGCGATCTCAAGCCACATCATCGTGTTCTAATCACGGCGGCCAGCAGCAGCGTAGGACTGGCCGCGATTCAAATAGCGAAATGGGCCGGCGCGATGGTCATTGCCGTGACTCGAAGCAACGAAAAAGTGGAATTTCTGCAGAAAAACGGCGCCGACCACGTTGTCGCCACGGACAATGAAGGACTGCCGGACCGGATAATGGAGATCACATCCGGCCAGGGCGTCAATCTGGTTTTCGATCCCATAGGCGGCCCCTTGTTGTCTCAGCTGGCGGAAGTCGCGGCGAAACAGGCGATGATTATCGAGTACGGCACCCTGTCCACCTCGCCCACGCCATTCCCCCTATTCGGCGCGCTAGGAAAGGGATTGGTTATTCGCGGTTATACTCTGTTTGAAATCACACAAGATCCGGAGAAGCTAGCTCGCGCCAAGCAGTTTGTCTATCGGGGCGTCGAGTCAGGAAGACTTAGACCCATCATCGACAAAACGTTTCCGCTCGGACAAATCCAGGAGGCCCATCAATATATGGAATCCAATCAGCAAAAAGGCAAGATTATCGTGCTGGTATAACCACCGTCATATTTGCACATCCGGCAAAGCTGGGCTCAAGCACTTACGATGCAGAACCCATACTTTGCAGGCCCAGCGTCTCTAACAGATTGTGCTGAAAAGGCTCGGCGGAGACAGCGGGGTCGGACCAACATAACCTTTTGACTAATATAATTTTCCTTAACTTTTTAGGGTATTTTTGTTGCTAGGCCCCCCGCCTTTTATATGCATGTTTTCGTGCAGGCAGGTCCACGCGCTTGCTCAGGATTCGGGAATGGCGGCCAGCGCGGCTCAATCCAGGCCGGTGACCAGAGGAACGGCATTAGCGACCAGCAGGCAGGCGAACTCGGCATGGCTGCCATTTCGGGTTCGTCCCATGCCGCCCATGATCGCAGCGATCATCTGGCCTGCATCCAGACTTCCCGACGATAATGTTCAGAAAGCTACGCCAATCAGAGCGTAGCGGTCGCCCTCTGGGGTCTGAGGAGTGGATTGAAAGACTTTCCGCAAGCGGACCTACCCGGCGCGACCGCAGCATGGACGAGATTTTTTTGCCTAAATTGACTACCATACGCCCCCTTTCAGGCAGGCAAAGGCAGGGCAGTGAACGACATTATCCCGGGACAACGCTGGATCAGTGAGACCGAGCTCCAAATGGGGATGGGCACCATCCTGGCACTGGATGACCGCACCGTGACCATACTCTTCATGGCCACCGGCGAGACCCGTATCTATTCACGCCAGACAGCGCCCCTGAGCCGGGTCCGCTTCAGCGAGGGCGATACCATCCACGCCCACGAGGGCTGGAGCCTGAGCGTCGAGACCGTACTGGAACAAGATGGCCTGATCACCTACCATGGCCACCGCGACGACGGCAGCCAGGCCGAACTGCCCGAAAGCCAGCTGGACAACCTGATCCAGCTTAACCGCCCTGGCGAACGCCTCTTCAGCGGCCAGATCGATCAACCCAAGTGGTTCGAACTGCGCCGACAGACTCTGCACCACCACGTCCGACTGTGCCGCTCCGAACTGCGCGGCCTGACGGGCGCCCGCACCAGCATGATCCCCCACCAGCTCTATATCGCCCACGAAGTGGCTAATCGCTACGCACCACGGGTGCTGCTAGCCGATGAGGTGGGACTGGGCAAGACCATAGAGGCCGGTCTAATCCTGCATCAGCAACTGCTCACCGGCTTGGCTCAGCGGGTACTAATCATCGTCCCCGACAACCTGCTGCACCAATGGCTAGTGGAGATGCTGCGCCGCTTTAATCTACACTTCACGATTTTCGATGAAGAGCGCTGCCAGGCCATCGAAGAAAGCAGTGGCCAGGACAATCCGTTTCAATCGGCACAACTGGCCCTGTGCAGCCTGGAATTCATCAGCAGCGACGCCAAACGCTTCAAGCAGGCCCTGGCCGGCGGCTGGGATCTGTTGGTGGTGGACGAGGCACATCATCTCGAATGGATGCCTGAAGATCCCAGCCTGGAATATGAGCTGGTCTCCATGCTGGCTGCCAAGACCAAGGGCGTGCTCCTGCTCACCGCCACGCCGGAACAGTTGGGCAAGCTCAGCCACTTCGCCCGCCTGCGCTTGCTCGACCCGGATCGCTTCCCCGATTACGATGCCTTTATAGAAGAGGAGCAGCGCTACCGGCCCGTCGCCGAAACAGTGGAACAACTGCTCTCGGATCAACCGCTGGAGCCTCAGGCCTTGCAAACCCTGCAGGCCAGCCTCGACGAGGGCGACAACCTGCCGCTGCTGGAGCGGCTCGACGACACAAGCGCCCGCACCGAATTAGTGGAACATCTGCTCGACCGTCACGGCACCGGCCGGGTTCTGTTCCGCAACACCCGTGCCGCAATCAAGGGTTTTCCTCAGCGCCAGCTGCACAGCTACCCCCTGGAACTGCCATCTGAATACACTGAGGCCTTAGAGCGGGTGCGCAGCAGTGGCCTGTCCGAACCCGGCCTGTTGCTCTGTCCCGAGCGGGCCTTTCAAACGATACAGGGGCAGGCCAGCAATATCGCCGCCCAGGCCGACTGGACCCGGATAGACCCGCGCGTCCCTTGGCTGACCGCACAACTCAAACAACTGCGCCCGGCCAAGGTGCTGGTGATCGCCGCCAGTGCCGACAGCGCCATCGAACTCGCTACCGCCCTACGCGTCGGTGAGGGCATCCACGCCGCCGTCTTTCATGAAGAGATGAGCATCGTCGAACGCGATCGCGCCGCCGCTTTTTTTGCCAACAGCGAAGACGGCGGCCAGATGCTGATCTGTTCCGAGATCGGCAGCGAGGGGCGCAACTTCCAGTTTGCCCATCACCTGGTGATGTTCGACCTGCCGCTCAACCCTGACCTTCTGGAACAGCGCATCGGTCGCCTCGACCGTATCGGCCAGAATGAGACCATCCAAATCCACGTCCCGTATATCAAGGGTTCGGCCCAGGAGCTGATGTTCAACTGGTATCACCAGGGCTTGGCCGCCTTCGAACACACCTGCCCTGCAGGCCACAGCATCTTCAGCCAGGTGCGCGATACGCTCATCGAGGCCCTGCACCAGCTCGACAACCAGCCCACCGAAATGCTTGACCTGATCGTCACAACCCAGTCCCTGCTGCTCGACATGAATGAGGCCCTGCACCAGGGCCGCGACCGGCTGCTGGAATACAATTCCTGCCGCCCCCATGTAGCCCAAGCCTTGCGCCAACAGGCCGAGGCAAACGACCAACCGCAACAACTGCTCGATTATCTTGAACAGGTCTTCGACTGTTATGGCGTTGAGATGGAAGAGCACGCTCGCAACAGTCAACTGGTACGCCCGGGCGAAAGGATGCTGACCAGTTTTCCCGGCCTGCTCGACGAAGGCATGATCATCACCTGTGAACGAGACACCGCCCTCAGCAATGAAGACATGCACTACGTCACCTGGGAACACCCCATGACTGACGGCGCCATGGAAATGGTTTTGAGCAGCGAACTGGGCAACTCCACCCTGATCGCCGCCAAGATAAACGGCATCAAACCCGGCAGACTAATGCTCGAATGCCTGTATGTTCTGGAGAGCAGTGGCCAAGCGCAACTGCAATCCAGCCGTCACCTGCCACCCGCCATCATCCGCACGCTGATTGATTCCAGCGGCAAGGACCTGGGGCAGCTGCTCAGTAGCACCGCAATTAGCCAGTCCAGCGAGACAGTGGACAATGCCACCGCCAGCAAGGTGATTCGCGCCTACGGTGATCAACTCCGCGACATGCTCAAACTGGCCGAAAGCGAGGCCGACAAGCAAGTGCCCGAACTATTGGCTACCGCTCACCGACACGGCCAACGGACACTGAAACACGAGATCGACCGCCTCAAGGCATTACAGCAACACAACCCCAACGTCCGCGAAGAAGAAATCCGGTTCTTTGGACAACAACTGCAGGCGCTAGCCGAGGCGCTGAGGAACAGCAGCCCGAGGCTGGATGCGATTCGGGTTATCATTACCACCTAGCGTCCAAAGGACTTAGGCAAAGAATAGCGGGTAGTGCCTCACATTGAAATTGAACCCCACATCTCAGGGCGCGCTATCCTGTTATCCTTGCGGGTAAATATATCCAGGAGTATCCGCCATGCCGAAAGGCCCAAGAGGCGAAGAAAAGGACGTGCTAGCTGAAGAAAACAGCGACGCCGCTCAAGAGTTATTAGAAGATAAGAGTGATAAATAAGGGTAACCCCTCTTACGGTAGACAGCGGGGCCGGACCCACTAACCTTTTGACTAATAGGCTATTCCATTAATATTTTTAGGGTATTTTTGTTGTTAGAGCCCCTATTTCACGGGATAAAGACTACTTAGCGTGGAAGTTTCCTCTTCGATGACAACAGGTGCTGTCAATGCTTCAGGGCGTGTACGCATGTAATTTAACTGCCAAAAATAATGCGTCAAGGGAAAATAACCCTGTCACTCAAGATGACAATAAAGTTAGATCAGCAGATTAGGCAGGTCCGACCCGACCAGTGGCAGATGCGCATCGGTCATGTCCAGGTCGCCTGAGCCAATACAATCCCCTTTGTTATTAGTGTGTCGATCTGATGGGGGGCTCAGTCCAACAAACATTTATACGTAAAGGAAAATCATGATAGTAGTTTTCGGTATTCGGGAAAATCTTAACCCTATTAAAGCAAAGATGTCGGATGTTATCCATAGCTGTATGCAGTCAGTGCTTGGGATGCCAGAAGATAAGAGAGCACACCGATTTATACCAATGGATAAAGAAAACTTCTATTACCCATGCGGTCGAAGTGATGCATATACTGTTATTGAAATCAATATGATGCAGGGGCGAGAAATGGATACAAAAAAGGCGCTAATAAAGGAGCTGTTTAAACAAATCGAAAACCAACTCGAAATAGACTCTATAGATATAGAAATAACAATTAAAGAACAACCTGCACACTGCTGGGGCTTTCGGGGAATTACCGGTGATGAAGCAAAACTTAACTATAAAGTAAACATATAGCAAGTTGCTGCACGCCGATTTGTAAAAAGGAAAAATTTATGCCACAACAAGCCTTAACAGATAAGGAAATAGAAAAGTGCTTTGATGTAATGTCCGAGTTACGTACACACCTACGCAAAAATGAATTCCTATCTACTGTCCGAACAATGGAAAAAGAAGGATATAAAATCGCATTTATTGAAGAACAAGGGAAAGTTGTAGCAACCGCAGGATTCCGTATATATACAAATCTATTTATGGGTAAGCATTTATACGTTGATGACCTTGTCACTACCGAAAATGAGCGATCTAAAGGGCACGGGAAAGAAATGATAAAATGGCTACGAGAAGAAGCAAAAAAATCTGGCTGTAACTTTTATCACTTAGATTCGGGCACGCACCGTAGCGAAGCACATAAATTTTATTTTTCACAAGGTTTTACTATAGCGAGTTATCACTTTAGCGAACGACTTAAATAGGCCTTAGTGGGATTGAACCGCCCCGGGTATCGCGGAGGCTGTTTGGTTTAAGTCATGCCGCAACAGCGGCGTGACGGCGTATATTGCCTATAGTAGTTTGCCTCAGCTTCTGCCGGAGGGATATACCCCAAGGGCTCCATCAGTCGTTAGTGGTTAAACCAGGAGACCCATTCCAGGGTCGCCAGTTGGACGGATTCCCGGTTCTTCCACGGCGCCCGACGATGGATTAGTTCGGCCTTGTACAGTCCATTAATCGTCTCGGCCAAAGCGTTGTCGTAGCTGTCGCCCTTGCTGCCGACCGAAGGTTCGATGCCG
>Ga0316204_10002207_pt1 | contig 45799 bp, 61 predicted proteins | sample 6monrhotite_MG_2_FD_205661 | JGI IMG/M metagenome (GOLD analysis project Ga0316204, IMG submission 205661) | Microbial mat bacterial communities from mineral coupon in-situ incubated in ocean water Damariscotta River, Maine, United States -... | ecosystem: Environmental > Aquatic > Marine >... | reverse complement strand
TAATCACACGTTCCGCCACCAACCGCGCGATATCACGATCAGGGATAGCGCCCAGCAGAATAGTGAACTCATCGCCGCCAAGCCGGGCGATTGCGGCCGTATACGCCAACTCGCCCGCCCCTGGCCTGAAGAGCCGATCGTCCCTCCGTATACAAGTCTGCAGTCGGTTGGCGACCTCCTTGAGCAACAGATCACCGGCGTCATGACCGAGCGTGTCGTTAACCCGCTTGAACTGATCCAGGTCGATAAATAACAACGCGAGGATAGTGGCATGCGTCTTGGCCTGAACCAAGGACTCATTGAGGCCTTCAAGAAATTGGTGACGATTGGCGAGTCCCGTCAGCTTGTCGTAATAGGCCAGCTCATGGATCTTCTTTTCCGAAAGTTTGCGTTCGCGGATATCACGAAGGATTACCAACACCTTATCCTCGCCCAAGGTGATAATGCGCGCTTCATAGTAATCCGGGGATAACGAGAGTTCGCAAATCTGCACCTGCTTGGTTGCCAGGGCTGTTGCGACACGCTGTAAAAACTGGCCTGACTCATTGGCGTTCAACAGGTCCGATATATTCGCATTATCCGCAAGCTCTGCCGAAAGGATCTCGCCTGACCCCGGTAAAAAATTGGACTCGATAATCCTGCCATCCCGATGAATCTGCATCATATTGTCTGGAATGGCATCGAGCAGGGCGGTGCTGCGGGTCTCGCTTTCACTCACATCCTCCAGAGCGGCCACCAGTTCACTCTGACGTTGCTTAAGTAGACCCTGTTGACGCCTGACTATCCGAATGAAGATCAGCGTACAAAGACAAATGAACAGGGCGCCGGCAAGACCAACGGCATGAAAGACTTGCGCAGCTGCCACGTCGCCCCGCTCCTCGAAATGCGCATTGGGCTGCCCGCTCCAGAGCAGCCAACGCCCACTCAGGTCGCTAAGATGAAGAGGAATGACCTCGGAGTAGATCAGGCCCGTATCCGGGATAGCGGCACTGATTGCCGCCATAGAATCCTGCCACGGCCCAGCATCCAAAGGCGTCAGAGGATGATTCGCGCTCGGATAGATAATGACCTGACCATAGGGAAACAACTGACGACGAATCGTATCGACATTCATGACCGAGGTCACGAACCCGGTTACGGCGCCATTTTCACCGTAGACCGGCACGGAATACATAAACCAGGTGATATCTACCGTAGAGACCAACGATGTTACCCCGCTGTAGTCCCGGCTCATGGCCGTTTGCGGCAGACGATGTTGAATCTCATGGATATGCCTAAATAGAGAATCCTGGAGCAACCCAACATGATTTGGGTGTAGCCGCCCGAACGCCTCAGCAACTCGGGCATACACCACTTGGACGGAACGACTGGCTGCCGGGTCCATGTAGGAAAAAAACAAGGCGTCGCTCTCAAGCTCCTCGATGACCACATCGTCTACGATGGCGTTGAGCAGCTCACGCGCCGACCAGCCGTTCGCAATCTGATCAGCAGGGAGCCTCGAAACATCCATCTTCGCGATAGCCGCCATCTGTTCATGCAGCTCGTTGAGCTTGCCTTCTACGGCCGAGGCCCTCCACCGAGTGTCGACCTGCGACTGCAGTACAAACGCGCGTTTCGCGTCCTCAATATCTCGTTTATACTTAAGCTGGATTGAGACGACCACGAGCGCGAACAAGACCAAAGGCACCACCAGACTCATCCGCATCGGCGTTGCCTTACCTGGCCCCATGACCTGGGTCCGCCCGGTCATGGCCGGGCCCTCAGCTCCTTGCGCCAACTGCTAGCCCTCCATGCCTCGACATAAGAAACCCGCCGCGTAACAAAATGCGATACTTACTCATGAGTTTTTTATCGGCCAACCGGGCGAAACGGATAGCGCTTCGGGCTCCCGCTCTAGTGATCGGCGTGCTGCCGTTCTATTTTACGACGGACGTGCGAGCTGAGGGAGGTCGCCATGACGACCCAGGTGATATTGCAGGATCAAGTCCTTCGCGGGCAGACAACGATTGGTGAGATTGAGTCCGAGATTACGAAGCGAGGTTAATACGGAGTCGCTCGCGCCGAATAGTCGCTTAAACCCCTCCATCGCGACGATCATGCGCGTGTTTTCCGCACGGCGCCAGCGTTCATACCGGCGCAGACCACGGGGGCCAGCGATATCTCCGCCCTTGAGATGGGTTTCACAAAGAATCTCCGCAAGCGTGACGGCATCCAATATACCCAAATTGGCGCCTTGGCCCGCCAAGGGATGAATCGTATGCGCAGCATCGCCGACCAAGGCCAGGCGACCCACCACGTATTGGGCGGCATGGCGTAGGTTCAAGGGAAACCCGGCGCGCGGACCAACTTCGAGGATCACGCCCAAGCGATGCGCGAAGGCCGCGCCAAGCTCGGCGCAAAATTCCTCGGCGCCGAGTTCTAGCAGGTGGTCGGCATGTTCTGGTCGAGTCGACCAGACGATCGAACACTGCCCGTCACGTAGTGGCAGGAACGCTAGCGGCCCCGTCGGCAGGAACCGCTGCCAGGCAGTCTCGGCATGGTCCAGCTCGGGCCGAACGGTGGCAACCACAGCCTTATGTCCATACGACCAGCCATGCAGTCCGATCCCCGCCAGCGCTCGAACCCGAGACCGCCCGCCGTCAGCCGCGACAACAAGCCCCGCGTGTATTTCACGGCCATCATTCAGCACCAGATGGGCGTCGGCATCGGAAAGCGACAGGTGTTCGACACGGGCCGGACAGATCATGTCCACCGCGCCTTGGTCCGTTATGGATTCGAGCAGCGCACGCTGAACAACCCGGTTCTCAATGATATGCCCCAATACCGGACTCGCGACTCGCGCACTGTCGAAACGAATCTCCCCCGCCTCGTCGGCGTCCCATACCCGCATCTCGCGGAAGGGACTCATGCCGAGCGCGGAGATCGCATCCCAAACACCCAAACGCGTCATGATGCGCTCTGTCACCGGGGTGATGGCCGATACACGCAGATCGGTGGACCTCGTGTCCCAGTCGCGCTCCGGCATACGGGCCTCGATCATAGCGACCCGCAAATCCGTTTCCATCAGGGCGTGGGCCAGCGTCGCGCCGACCATACCCGCGCCGACAATGACGATATCGTAGTCCCTACGCGCTGACGTCATGCGTCCTCCGATTGCTGCCGGTCAAAGGCACACCGCGCAGGAGGCGGGGCGCCTCGCCGCCGAGGCCCATGGTTCGATTCATGAAACGATGTCTGAGCGGGCCACAGAGGTCCATGCCGATCAGCCCCAAATCCCGAACCAGGGACGCGAACCGGAAGTCGTTGGAAAAGGCCCGCACAAGCCCGTCGGTCAGACCGCTGGTCTGGTTCAAGTCCGCCGTGCGACGACGGGTATAGGCATCAAGGACCTTAGGAACGCCAATGTCTTCGCGCGCGCGCCGAGCGCGGTCGATCTCCTCCGCCAACACAGAGACATCCCGCAACCCAAGGTTGAACCCCTGCCCAGCCACTGGGTGCAGGGTATGCGCGGCGTTGCCGACCAATGCGACCCGGCCTTGTGTATATCGTTTGGCGCGCACCAAACTCAGCGGATAGGACTGACGCGCCCCGACGCGTTTCAGCCTGCCCAGTCGGTAACCAAAGGCCTCCTGAAGACGCCTCAGGAAGGTCGCGTCATCAAGCGCGAGAATCGCATCGGCCCGGCTGGTGGGATGCGCCCAGACCAAGGAACAGTGCTCGGGGGTCAACGGTAGCAAGGCCAACGGGCCATTCGGCGTAAAGCGCTCAAAGGCCATGCCCTCATGGCGTCGCTCAGGACTCACATTGGCGATCACCGCAGTCTGATCATAGTCATGACGCTCGACCTCTATGCCGGCCATCCGGCGCACCTCGGAACGCATGCCGTCAGCCCCTACGAGCAAGCGACAGGAAAGCCCCCGTCGCTTGCCTGATACCTCGATCTCAACCCGCAGTCCATCCGGGCCCTCCGAAAAATCGGCCAAGGTGGCCGGCGTGATCAGCTCGATTGTCGGGACGGCCTTGATGCGCTCCATGAGTGCACGGCCCAGATCTCGGGCAAGGGCCACGTAACCCAGGGCTTCATAACCCAGCTCGCTGCAGTCCATACGCATGGCGCCGAACCCACCCTGGTCCGAGACATGAATACGCCGAATAGGCTCAGCGACAGCTTCCAGGTAGGGCCAGACGCCGGTGCCGGCAAAGATCTGACGACTGCCATAGGCCAGCGCGATGCCACGATCATCATAGCTCGGTTGCACCGGACCCTCCGGTGGAACGGCCTCAATGAGGCCGATACGCACCGCGCTGTCAGACAGGGCCGAAGCCAGGCTCGCGCCCGCCAGTCCACCGCCAACCACCAGAATATCGTAATCGTCCTCGCCCATATCAATCCGACGCCATCTTGGCCTCGATATCGGCAACCGTCTTGGCCACCGCTGTTAGGACCTCATGGCCATTTGCCGTCACCAGGACGTCATCTTCAATCCGTATACCCATCCCCCACCAGCGCGGGTCCACCCCCTCGGCCCCCTCAGCGATATAGATACCGGGTTCGACAGTCAAGACCATACCGGGCTCCAGCACGCGCCAGTCGCCATCGCACTTGTATGCGCCGACATCATGGACATCGAGCCCGAGCCAATGCCCCGTACGGTGCATGAAATAAGGGCGATAGGCCTGATCCCGGATCAAGGCCTTCTCCTCCCCATCGAGAATACCGAGGGCACAAAGGCCGCGTGTGATTTCGCGGACCGCCGCTCGATGCGGGGCGTCCCAGTGCCGTCCCGGCCGCACCTGTTTGATCGCGGCGAGCTGAGCCTTCAAGACGACCTCATAAAGCGCGCGCTGGTCGGGGCTAAAGCGACCATTGACCGGAATCGTTCGAGTGATATCGGCTGCATAGCCGGCATGTTCGGCACCCGCATCGACAAGCAACAGGTCGCCGTCGCTGAGCACTGCGTCGTTATCGGTATAGTGGAGGATACAAGCGTTGGGGCCGCCCGCGACAATTGAGGGATAGGCCGGACTCCGGCACCCCTGACGCGTAAACTCGTGCAACAACTCGGCCTCAAGCGCGTATTCCATCTGCCCAGGCCTGCACGCCCGCATGAGGCGGTGATGGGCCGCCACGGACACCTCTGCGGCCTGTCGCATCAACCCCACTTCCATGGCGTCCTTGATGACTCTTTGCTCATGGATCAACGGGTCCAGACTGCACACGGCATTGGGCGCCGCCACCCCTGCCCTGCCCTGAGTACGCAGATCCTGGAGACAGGATGTGAGCTGGCGATCGAGCGCCTCGTTCACACCCGTGTTGTAATAAACACGGTCGCAACCCTTGACGAGATCAGGCAACAGTCGGTCGAAGTCCTCAATAGGAAAGGCCTCGTCCACACCGTAGGCGCCGACGACGCCCTCGCAACCGGCGCGCCGCCCCGTCCAGACCTCCTGTTTGGGATCACGCGGTCGGCAAAACAGGATATAACGACCGCGTCGTTGCCCCGGCAGCAGGACCATGATGGCCTCGGGTTCGGAAAAACCCGTCAGATAGAGAAAATCACTGGCTGCCCGATAGGGATACTCCGTATCCTGATTGCGCCGACAGGCCAACGCGGTCGGCAGGATCGCGATACTCCCCGGGCCCATGGCGGCGGCCAGGCGCCGTCGGCGATCGGCGTAGTTCGGCGCAAGCTTGTTGGTGGACATCGGATTCCCTCGATAACAGGTTCGCCCATAATACGCGAATAAGGCGTCCAAGACACTGATCAGCGGGTGCTTAACAGGCCGTTGAAAAAATCTCAGGTGCGTGCGAGATAAGGCGGAATTAGGCGAAAAGGCGCAGTTTGCTCATCGTAAGTGAGTATTTTGAGCCGGATTTCAACGCCACATCGTGCCTCATGAAACTTTTTCAACAGCCTGTTAAACGGCGCATTCCCTGTCGTGGCAGAGCGCGGGATGCGCATGCGGAGTGTCATCTCCCCAGGAACGCTAGCCCTCAGCCGCTTGCAATCGTCCGCTCACGATTTCCATACACACACCCGCCTGTCCAGAGACGGCCGGTTGCTTCCGTTGACGGGGTTTCCAGAGCGTTCTATATTCTGCCCATGACAGGAACATCTCAACACGTCGAACTGCCCCAGGAGTTCGAGCACTTTGCCGACAGCATAGAGACCTTGGTTGATCTCTGCGCCCGCTTACGCGAGGAAAACGGCGAATTACGCGCCCGCTGTCAGCAACTTCAGGCTGAGCGCAGTCATTTTCAGCAAATCAACACTCGCTCCATGGAAAAACTCGACTCAACGATCAATCGCCTCAAGGCCCTGGAGCTTGAACTATGAACAGTCAGGCCGTACCCGTAACGGTATCCGTCCTCGATCAGGAGTTCCGGATCGGTTGCCCGGAAAATGAACGCGAGGCGCTTATCGCGTCCGCAGCCTACCTGGACAAGAAGATGAGAGAGATCAAGTCCAGCGGCAGGATCATGGGCCAGGACAAAATTGCCGTCATGGCCGCGCTGCATATTTCTCATGAACTGTTACAAACAAAGCAGGGAATGCAGGATCCAGCGCCTCAGGCGCTGGATCAACTACCTGTTCGATTCAAGCATCTGCAAAAACAGGTCGAAGAAGAACTCGGCAAGAGCCGGCAAATAGCGTTATAATTGCAGACCAAGATATGATGAGTTGGGCACCCCCTGCGGCGCTCGTGAGCGAAACTGAAAGCTCTTGGGCCTAGTACTTTGCCCTGGGAATGATTGTGACCACCTCTTTGCGCATGTCCGCTTTATGCGGGAAGCCTGTGAGGTGGCCATCGTACCCACCTGAACCGTTGGTTCAAGGGCGTGTATCGCCACGGCGTTTGCGGAGGGTGTCCCTTTATAAATGACCATCGCTCAGTCCTCGATCCCCGAGCTCCGCCGCACCATGCGTCAGCAACGTCGCACGCTCTCCCCTCAGGAGCGAAAATGGCGCGCCGCGGCGGTCTGTCGATATATTCAAACCAGTCGATCGTTCCGCAAGGCGAGATCCATCGCATTCTATCTGCCCAATGACGGCGAAATAGACCTGCGCCCATTAATCGACGTCGCCCTGAAACAAGGCAAGCGCTGCCTGCTGCCGGTCCTGGACAAGCTCATCGAGCGCCGACTGTTTTTCGCGCCCTATGACCCCGATACCCCGTTGGCGCTCAATCGATATGGGATCCCAGAACCGGATACTCACCCCAAGAGCTTAGTTCGGCCGCGCGCTATTGATCTCATATTAATGCCGCTGGTTGCCTTCGATAACCAAGGCAACCGTATCGGGATGGGGGGTGGCTATTACGACCGCACCTTGTCGTTTCTGCGCCATCGCCAGCGTTGGTATCGCCCCAAGCTCGTGGGCGTCGCATTTGCATTCCAACAGGTCGATTCGATCACTGCACGCTCATGGGACATCCCGCTGCATTTGATCGCGACCGACACCGGGATTATCGCGCCCTGTAAGCAAAGAGGATGAAATGAATTACTGGTTAATGAAATCCGAACCCAGCACCTTCGGCATCGCGGACCTAGCGGCCATGCCCGGGCAGTCCGAACACTGGGACGGCATCCGTAATTATCAGGCGCGCAACTTCATGAGAGACGGTATGCGGCTTGGTGACCTGGCTTTCTTCTATCACTCCAATTGCCCAATGCCGGGTATTGTTGGGATCGTGGCGATCGTGCGGGAGGCCTACTCCGACTTCACGGCATTGGACCCGGAAAGTCATTACTACGACCCCAAGTGTACTTCCGACAACAACCGCTGGTGCATGGTGGACGTCAAGTTGCAACAGATATTCTCTCGCACGATCAGCCTCACCGAACTCAAACCTCAGGACGCGCTGGCGGACATGCTGACCCTCAGAAAGGGGAATCGCCTGTCCATCACGCCGGTAAGCCCCACCGAATGGGCGCATATCCTTACGATGCACCGATGAACTCGCTCGCGGCCAAGGGCTTACGCCTCGACAAGTGGCTCTGGGCCGCGCGTTTTTTCAAGACCCGATCCCTCGCCCACAAGGCGATCGACGGCGGTAAGATTCGTCTCAATGGCCTGAACTGCAAGCCCTCACGCCTCGTCGAACTTGGCGACAGCCTGAGGATACACAGAGACGACGGCGAATATACGGTGACGATACTCGCCCTCAGCGCCCAACGCCGCCCGGCCAAGGAGGCAGGACTGCTTTATGAAGAGAGCCCGGAGAGCCTGGCGCGCCGAGAACTCGCATCCTCGCAACGCCGCCTGCAGTCCTATTCGGCACCGCACCCGGACCGCCGCCCGGACAAGAAGGCGCGACGTCAGCTCATTCGGATAGGCAGGCAGGGAGACGATTGAAAGCCGCGCACCGGCGGCGCAGTGGTCTAGAAGTTCATCAGTCATTTCAATGTGTGGTAAATTTGGACCAAACTAGAGAAAGGGATGATCATGAAAACATTATTGATTGTTATATTGCTGAGCATGTTTTTGTTTGGCTGTGAAAGTACCCAGCAGAAAGCTTATGACTTAAAAGCTGATACGGTCGGCACTCATCGTGTTGTCGAGGTTTATACAGAGGCAGGCACAAAAGTAGCCACCATTGAAGACAAAGGCATGAGATATGAATTGGTTGGGGAGCGCTCTGTCCGACTGTGGTTGGGTGATATAAACGAGAAAGTCATGATTGGTAACATGGGTTTTATAATTCGCGACAAATGACGCCCCCTTGAGCATTTGTCGATAACCACCCCTACCCCATTCGATCCCTGGGAAAAATGGCGTCAGATTCGAATGGCACTTACTTAAGTGGACCTGCATCCTATGTAGGGTGGGTTAGGCGCGTTTTCTGCGCCGTAACCCACCAAATCGCGCTGGAACGACCATTGATTAAGGGGTTAGAATAGGCCGGTCTAAAAACCGGAACTGGAGAGACCCATGACCTTTGTAGTCACTGACGAATGCATCCGCTGCAAATACACCGACTGTGTCGAGGTTTGTCCTGTCGACTGCTTTCACGAAGGGCCTAATTTCCTGGTCATCGACCCGGATGAGTGCATCGACTGTACTCTGTGTGAACCTGAGTGCCCTATCGAGGCCATTCATGCCGAAGATGACGTCCCAGATCATCAGTTGCAGTTCATTCAGCTCAACGCCGATCTCGCGAAGGAATGGCCCGTAATCACGGAAAAGAAGGACGCCCTGTCAGACGCCGAGGAATGGTCGGAGGTCAAGGATAAGCTCCAGTACCTGGAGCGCTAGCTATCTGACACACCTCAGGTTCGTAGAGGCGAACCTTGTGTTCATCCTTTGGTCACCAATAATAAAAAGGGCGATCACAAGGATCGCCCCTACAAAACCATTACCTGACTGAGACGGGTTATTTGTCCATCGTGCTCAGGTAACCCGCCAAACGCAGTGGTTCCATATAACCTGGCAGGACCGACCCGTCTGCCAGGACCAGCGTCGGGGTGCCATCGACGCCGAACTTCAGGCCCAGCTCGTATTCCGACTTAACGGGGTTGTCACACTGTGTATGCGTCACCTTTCCCCCATTCTTGGCCATCGTCATTGCTGATTTTCGATCCTTGGCGCACCAGACATCCTCGGCCTTCACATAAGACGGGCTGTCGATTCCGGTACGAGGGAACGCCAGATATCGGATCTCGATACCCATCGCATTGTAGTCGGCCATCTGGCCGTGCATGCGTCTACAGTAGGGGCAATCGATATCCGTAAAAACATAGACGACGTGCTTGGTCTCCTTAGGCACGAAGCTGATCGCCGTCTTGGGGTCAATGGACTCCACCAACCCCTTGCGGTAGACGTTACGCCGATCGTCAGTCAGGTTTTTTCTGCTGTCAACATCCAGCAAATCCCCCTGAAGGAGGTACTTTCCGTCAGCGCTTAGATAAAACACCTGCGCTCCGTAAGACACCTCATACAGTCCCGAGACCGGCGACTGATCGACGCTATCCGGCGCCCTGTCGGGTATGATTTCGGAAAGACGATTCTGGACGGAGGATGGAATATCACCTTCGGCCCAAACCGGGTTAACATAAATCAGAAACAATAAAAGCCCGAAAATGGGCCGTCTCAGACTGATCAACATGGGAGGATACCTTGGTCGTGAGTTGCGTTCGCGCAATAGTGAGTCGATCATACTATCTTGTCAAGGACAAATGGCACTACAAATCAATTTGTTACAGGTCTATTACAACAGATTCTCGCAGCCTTGTCGGTCGCGGTCTAATATAGACCGCCATTCGCGACCTTACGTTCCCCGCTATCACCGTGCATGCGCTGTATCAACTCGACCTCGCTCCGAACGAGACCGCACTCAGCCATGATGCGTTCCATGCTCTCGCCCGAGGACAACATACGAATTGCCATGTCATATTCGCGATCAGCTCCCTCGCGAAGCCCCATACGTTCCTGTTGGTCGATGACTTGTTGAAGCTGCCGCTCCAGAGTGGATAGATGACGCCCTATTTTGGTGACGCAATCGCTCAGAACCGTGGAATCTTCAAAGATGACCGCCAGTTGCCGGTCCCGTTCAGCTTGATCCTGCCGGCCGGAACGCACTGAACGCAGAACGGTTAAGAGTAGAATGACCATCGCGGCCATTAGGATGATCATGATTTCATCCATCATCGCTCACCTCCTCTCCGCTCACCACCGATTGGGCTGTCCAACTGTCACCCTAAACGCTCGCACGGGGCCCGTTTCAGACCAAGTGTTCCTCAGTCGAGTCTTCCTCGATCATCATCTGATCAACATCAACCAGGATCAGGAGCTGATCGCCCTCGCTATGCACGCCGCGAATAAACTTGGCGCCTTCTTCATTCCCGACGCTCGGCCGTACCTCGACCTCCGAGGCCTTTAGGTAAACGACCTCCGCGACGCTATCGACCAACAGACCTATGACTTGTTCATTGGATTCGGAAATAATGATGCGCGACTGATCCGTCAAATCGACTGGAGGCAACGCGAGCAAACAATGCATATCCAGGACCGTCACGACATTCCCACGTAGATTGATAATCCCGAGAATGTGCTCATCGGCGCCTGGAACCGGGGTTATATCACTAACCCGGATGACCTCCCTGACCTGCATAACCGCAATGCCATAGGTCTCTTCACCGATGCAAAATGTCACCCACTGGATAACCTCATCTTCTAACGCAGCACTTTCCTGTCCCATAGTCTCTCTCCCCTGTCCATTAAACACCGATTTACCGTTACAGCCATGCCGTCACTCCGGCACGTCAAAAATTCGACGGCAGCGTACAACTCTCTCAATATCCTGCATTAGTCGTGCCAACCTAACGGGTTTGAGGTGGCACGACAACTGGGAATTTGATCGGTGGGGGAAGGCGAATAGGCAGTGGTAATATCGCGGTACCCGGGACACCGGGTGACGCGTGCGCGGCCGCATCCAAAGACGCGGTCTCCTCGGTCGGCGAGGCCTCATGTCCGACGCCCGAATGACCGGGATCAGGGGAATCAACCTGTGCGACCTCGGCCGGCGGTGCCATTTCTGTGTCACCACCCGCGACGCCCAGAGTCTCTTCAGCGACCTTGGACCCACTCACGACGCCGGACTCTCCGCCCTTTGGCTGGTCGAGCGCAACCTGATGATCCATCAAAGACTGCTCTCGCTCTGCCGCCTGTTGCGTCTCGTAATCACCTTCGCTCGCCTGGGAGGCCATGATGATGATCGCGACACGACGATTCTTCGCCCTGCCCTCCGCCGTAGAATTACTCGCTGCGGGACGGAATTGCCCAAACCCTGTGGCTGACATCCGCCACGACGAGATCGAGTTTTTCTCAAAGCGCTTGATAACCGTCACGGCCCGAGCCAACGACAACTCCCAATTAGATGGATAAAGTTGATTTCTCACCAACTGATCATCGGTATAGCCTTCAATTCGCATCTGATTCGTGACGTCGACGAGGGCCCCGGCTACCTTGTCCAACATATCGCTGGCCGGACGCAACAGCGTTGCCGTGCCGGCCGAAAACAGAAAGCTGTCCTTGATAATCACCTCGACCCAGTTCTTCTTACGGTGAATAACGACAAGCCCTTCATCGATCAGCTTCGCCATAACGCTGGAGACCTTTCGTGACAGGCGGTCAAGATTGCCGGTCCCCTTGGTGGCGTGGCCGGTATCATCATCGACCAGCCCTCCGCTCGCCATCTGGGCAGTTGAAATGCTTGAAATGACCTGCGGGGACTGCATGAACTGAGGAGGTGTCGACATGCTCGCGGGCGACTTTACATTGCTACCGATCTGAATCGGCATCAACGACTTTTGAGAGCTCCTGAATGCTGAGACCAAGGAGTCTGAAAGCACTCGATATTTACCTTCATTTACCGAAGAAATTGAGTACATCACCACGAAGAATGCAAAGAGCAGCGTAATGAAATCGGCATAGGACACCAACCATCGCTCATGGTTTTCATGTTCTTCATGTGGTTTTTTTCTGGCCATGAGAAAAGACCACTCTACCCGACATAACCTTGCAGCTTGGTCTCGATGTTACGTGGATTCTCGCCCTCGGCGATGGAGACAATGCCTTCCACGATCATCTCCTGATATTGAGTCTTGTGATGAACAATGACCTTGAGTTTGCTTGCCATGGGCAGGAAAAACAGGTTGGCAAGACCGACGCCATAGATCGTGGCGACAAATGCGGTCGCGATACCGCTACCCAATTTGCTCGGGTCAGCGAGGTTGTTCATGACGTGAATCAGGCCCATAACGGCGCCGATAATGCCGACGGTCGGACAATAGCCGCCCAAACCTTCATAGACCTTGGCTCCTTGCGTCAATTCGTATTCGCTCGTGCCAACCTCGACTTCGAGGATCGAGCGAATGGTCTCCGGCTCACTGCCGTCAACCAGCAGTTGCAAACCCTTCCTGGCAAATACGTCCTCTTCTCCTTCCGCAACCGACTCCAGCCCGAGCAAGCCCTCCTTTCTGGCGGTATTGCTCCATACTGAGATCTTCTCGATCGTCTCCGCAGACTTGATTTTGGGTGGAAAAAACAACCATACCGCCATCTTCAAGGAAAGCAGAAAGGTCTTCATCGGCGATTGAATCATAACCGCACCGACCGTACCGCCAAACACGATGATGAAGGCGGTCATCTGCATCAACGACGAAAGGTGCCCCCCTTCAAGGGCGTTGCCCCCGAGAATCGCGCCGAAAGCAACAATGACGCCTACGAAGCTCAGGATGTCCATTAACCGCGCGCCTTGCTCAGCAACTGAATAATGCGATCAAGGGACAGGATCTCGTCGGCCAACCCCGCTTTGGCGATCGCCATGGGCATTCCGTAAATGACTGACGAGGCCTCATCTTGGGCCCATATGGTCCCACCTGCCTTTTTCAATGCCCGGGCACCTTCTCTGCCATCGGCCCCCATACCCGTCATAATGATGGCGCAGGCACCGTCACCGACCGAGCGCGCCACCGACGCCAAGGCGATATCGATGCAAGGACGATAAATCTGCTCCGCATTGGGCTCCTTAATCCGAGCCAATAGCTGCCCGTTTTCGTTCTCCACACTCAGTTGCATTCCGCCGGGCGCGATGTAGACGTGTCCAGCGACCAACTTCATTCCATCTTCGGCGTGACATACGCCAACTGCGGAATGCTCGCCGAGACGACGCGCAAACGCGGAAGTAAACCCAGCTGGCATGTGTTGAACAATGACCACCGGGATCGGAAATTGGGCACGAATGCGCGGAACGACCTTTTGTAACGCGGCGGGCCCACCAGTCGATGCCCCAATCATCAAGAGCTGATCATTTTCGAAACTGTGCTGGCTACCCCGATGACTGTTGGTGCGAACTGCGCCCGCGCGCACGTCTTCCTTCGCTGTTGATGCGCGTCCCTTGAACTGAGGAACACTCAAATGGTGAATCTGCCGGAGCTTAGCCAGCAAGGACTGAGCGAACGAATCGCATACGCCCTCCCCCCCACGGATCTCCTTGGGCAAAAAATCCACGGCTCCAGCGGCCAATGCATCCAGCGTGAAATGCGCCCCCTTCTGAGTCAGCGACGACAACATCAGAATTTTGACAGGCAGTTGTTCCAATATCGCGCCAACAGCAGCAATTCCACCCATGACAGGCATTTCGACGTCCATCGTCACAAGGTCGGGCTTCAGACGAGAGACCATTTCTACGGCCTCGACACCATTTTTGGCCTCGCCTACGAGCTCAAAAGCATCGTCCTTGGCCAATATATTGCGAATAATCCTGCGGAAGAATGATGAATCATCGACCACCAATACACGAATCGACATCAGCACATCCTACATATTAACCGCGTATTTCTGCACTAGCCCCGGAATATCAAGGATCAGCGAGACCTTACCATTGCCGGTTATCGTTGCTCCGGCAACCCCTTTTAGTCCGTGCAAGCGCGCGCCCAGCGGTTTGATGACAACTTCCTCCTGGCCGAGCATATGATCGACAACGAGTCCGATGCGGCGAGCCCCCAGATTCACAATCACGACATGCCCCCCATGGACGGGATCGGAGGGCGTTCCAGAAAACCACTGTTGAAGTCGAATAATGGGCAAGGGGTGTTCGCGAACCATGATCACCTCCTGTCCATCAATGGTATTGATCTGAGTCAGATTCGTTGTCTCGACGATGCTACCCAACGGCAAGGCAAAGACCTGCCCCGATACCGTGACCATCAAGGTCGGCAAAATCGCCAGCGTCAATGGCAAACTAATCATGATCTTCGTCCCTTTACCAAGCTCTGAGACGACATCCAGTCGTCCGTTCAGTTGATTGATCTTGGTCTTGACGACATCCATGCCCACACCTCGGCCTGAGATGTCGGAAATCTGATCCTTGGTAGAAAATCCGGCGGCGAAAATCAGTTGATAGGTGTCGTGGTCACTCAAGCGGTCCGCAGTATCGCGATCCAACAGACCGCGATCGACAGCGATGTCCTTGAGGCGCTCGGCATCCATGCCACCACCATCATCTTCAATCGTCAGCAGGATATGATCACCTTCCTGCTGCGCCGAGAGCAGCAATACGCCGCAACGCGCCTTGCCTTTTTGGTCCCTGTCATCTGGCATTTCAATGCCATGATCGAGCGCATTTCGAACCAGATGCACCAACGGGTCGGCAAGCGCTTCGACGAGATTCTTATCGAGGTCGGTCTCCTCGCCGACCATCTCCAGCCGGACCTCCTTGCCAAGGTTCCGGGAAAGGTCCCGCACCACCTTGGGAAAACGTCCAAAAATCTTTTTAATTGGCTGCATCCGAGTTTTCATGACCGAGGCCTGAAGATCAGAGGTCACCAAGTTGAGGTTGTCTACCGCATGACCGATGGCTTCGTCGGCAGTCCCTGAACGCAAAGTCTGGAGGCGGTTCCGGACCAGCACGAGTTCACCGACAAGATTCATGATGTCGTCGAGTCGCCGTGTATCGACTCTGACCGTGGCCTCGGACGTTGACGCGCTACTCTCGCGGGCCTTTCTCGTTGCCGGGGGATTCGGAGCCGCAGCCTTCGTTGCTGCCGGTACCGGATCAGTCTTCAGCTCCACGGCCTTGGATGAAGGCGTAGATAGCGGTGATGGCGGATCAACCGGCGCTGCGTCAACCGATTCCTGATCGGGAATAAAATCCCAACTGACGGACGAAGCCGTGCCTTCGGCCGCGGCCGGCGTCTCCTGAGCCGTCGGTTCGGCCTGAACGGCTCCGGGAGCCGCTCCCCCATGCAGGTTGTCCAGCAAGGCCTCGAACTCATCATCCGAGATCCCTCCACCCTCAGTCGGCGCCGCCTGTTCGGCGGAAGGTACTTCAATCGACTCTGCGCCCACTACTGGCTCATCAAGCACATCGCTCTGAATAACCTCGGGGGCCTCTGAAGCCACCTGAACCGGCTCCGCTGCGGGCACGTCGCCCTGCAAGAGCTGTTCGAGCTGAGCAATGAGTTCGGCATCGACGGGTTCGGGCTCGTTACCATCGCGGATATCAGTCATCTGCTCCAGCAAACTGTCATAGGCGCGCAAAATCACATCCATCAGATGCGCGTCGACCTCCCGCTTTCCTTGCCGCAGCGCGTCGAACACATCTTCGGCGACATGGCAGATATCCACGAGGGTCTTTATCTCAAGGAATCCGGCGCCGCCCTTGATCGTATGAAAGGCTCGAAAGATCGCGTTCAGCAACTCGGAATCTTGGGCATCTTGCTCCAGTTCGACGAGTTGCTCGCTCAGTTGCTCAAGGAGTTCCCCGGCCTCAACCAGAAAATCCTGCAGCAGTTCTTCATCTTGTACAAAGGGCATTATTAAAAACCCATGCTCGACAAGAGGTCATCGACCTCCCCTTGGTTTTTCAACATATCCGGGTTTTCAAGCCCCGGAATCCTGGGACCATAGGGCTCCGTTTCATCCTTATCTGAATGAGCAACGGAGTCTTGGTCGCTTTTGTGGTGGTCATGCGCGCCGTGTTTCACGATCTGAACCATATAACGCTCAATTCCACCCACCATTTCGATAACGCGGTTCAACACCTGTCCGCTCAGATCCTGAAAGGATTGAGCAACCAGTATGTCGTTCAATCCCTGATGCAGAGATCGGGTCTGCTCCTTCAGGCCCTCCGCCTCAGCGCTAGCACGCGCCGTAACCTGTTCACAAGCATCGAGACACCTTTCTACGTGATTTAGCGTCTCGCTAGCAGAATCATTGATGATGCCGTCGACGTAATTCAGTCGCTCCATAATTTCGGGGATATCCTGTGTCAGGATCTGACCAAGAGCAGCCTCGAGCGCGTCGGCGGGAGATGCCTGGTCCGTGGACTCTATCGAGCTGCCCAATGCCTGGGAGCTCTCGTTATTGCGCAGCTTCGCGATTTCTTCAATGGTGCGCCCGGCTTCATCATGCTGCCCCTGCTCCAGATCACTGACCAAGGAACGAGCCAACGCCAGATAGTGTTTTTGCTCCATATCGTCCATCATGAGACGTATCCGGTCATCCAGTAGCTTGGATGCGTTCAAAAATCTTATCGATCTTTTCTTTCAGGGTGGCAGCATTGAACGGCTTGACGATGTAGCCATTGACTCCGGCCTGAGCGGCCTCGACGATCTGCTCCTTTTTCGCCTCCGCAGTTACGAGCAGGACCGGCAATGTCGCAATCCCAGGGTCCGCTCGCACATTTCTCAGCAAATCTATGCCCTGCATGCCTGGCATGTTCCAGTCAGTGATCAAAAAATCGTACCCGCCACTCTTCAGCATAGGCAATGCCGTATTTCCGTCATCCGCCTCGGTAACATTGCTAAAACCCAGTTCCTTCAACAGGTTCTTGATGATCCGCCGCATCGTGGAAAAATCGTCCACGATCAGGATTTTCATTGCCTTATCCAAAGCCGCCTCCAAATATCAAATGTCAGATTTCCATTGTTTCATTCTCGACCTTAAGCGAATTAGGGCCTGACTATGAATCTGACTAACACGGGACTCGCTGACACCGATAATCGAACCGATTTCACGCAAGTTCATATCCTCGTCGTAGTACAGGGACAAAACCAAACTTTCCCTCTCCGGTAAACCAGATATCGCCTCCGCGAGATTTTTCTTGAAGTCATCAAATTGCACGCCTTCCAATGGCCCCGCCATGCTTCGGCCACTCAGGGAAGAAGGAATCGCATCATCGGTGATGCCCATTTCTTCAAAACTCAACAATTTGCAGCCATTCGCGTCCTGCAGCGTCTTGTGATACTCCCGCAGACTAATGTCCAACGCCTTGGCTACTTCGTGATCCTTGGCATCACGTCCAGTCTTGTTTTCGATGTCCCTTATCGTGTCCGCGACCTCACGCGCTTTACGGTGAACCGACCTCGGTGCCCAGTCACCCCGCCTGATCTCATCAAGCATCGCGCCTCTGATTCGTATCCCGGCATAGGTCTCGAAGCGTGCGCCCTGAGAGGCATCGTAGTTCTTGGCGGCCTCAAGGAGCCCGATCATCCCCGCCTGGATCAGGTCATCGACCTGAACACTAGGCGGCAACCGACTCATGATGTGATAGGCGATTCGCTTCACGAGCGGCGAATACTGAACAACCAGATCATCGTCGCCCTTGCCACCCGACTGCACGGTCATATACATAGCCACACTATCCATCGCAGTTCCCACCGTTAATTTTTGTAAGGTCATAAATTTCTTCAGCGCGCAGAAAACGCTTCTGGGGTGTATATAAATAGGTATCGGTCCCAATGCCGTCTGTCTTCAATATCTTCTCGCAAACGTTCGTCACTTCCCTGCCTCCAGCTCTGCCGCAGCCTGATGATTTCCGAACAAACTCTCCACAAAAAACTCGATACAACCGCGGGCGGCGTCGGGCTGAGGCCATTGTCTAACCCGTGAGACAGCCTTCTGAAAGGACATCGCCGCCTTGCTGCGCGGGTAGCAATCGACCACGGCGCGCTGACGCTGAATGGCCTTCCGCAGATAGTCATCGAATGGGATCGCGCCCATATAATCCAGCGTGACGTCCAGAAATCGATCGGTCACCAATAGTAGTTTTCGGTAGAGATCCGTACCTTCTTGATTCGAGCGCACCATATTGGCGAGGACCCTAAACCGATAGATACCGTGATCTCTGTTCAGGACCTTGATGGTTGCGTAGGCGTCGGTAATGGACGCGGGTTCGTCGCAGACCACCACGATGACCTCGTGGGATGCTCGAGCATAGGTCACGACATCGGTCGATATCCCGGCCGCGGTATCGATCAACAGGGTGTCGGGTTGAAATGACAAGCCATTGAAGGCGTTGATCAATCCGGCGTGTCCCGCCTGACCAAGATTGGCCATGGACTGAACCCCCGATGAGGCGGGAATGATGCGCACCCCCCCTGGCCCTTCTACGATGATGTCGTCGAGGGTATGCGTTCCATCCATGACATGGGACAGGTTGTAGCGCGCGTTCAGACCTAACAGGACGTCGACATTGGCCAAACCCATGTCGGCGTCGAGCAGCAACACCTTTTGGCCACTACTCGCTAGCGCGACGGCTAGATTGGTCGAGATGCTTGTCTTGCCGACCCCACCCTTGCCGCTGGTCACGGTGACGACACGAACACGCGGTCGGGTATTAATAGAATAGAGCCCCATCGCCTGGTTCGCCCTTGCCTCAGATGCGAGCATTGACCACCTCTCGTGTGCCAGTCAGTTCAGAAAATTCAAAGGCCTCGGCCTCCGGAGCGGATTCACCGAGTTTCACACAACGCCTTACCAATGCGCCGGCATCCGCGACCTGAATGTCTTCGGGGACATTTTGTCCATCACAGCTATAAACGACTGGGAGTTCATTAAGCGCTGCTGCCGATATCGCCCCTCCCAGAGAGACGGCCTCATCGACCTTAGTCAGAATGCAACCCGAGGGGCGATAACGCGAAAAGGATTCCACAATGTCCATGTGACCGGCGAGGCTGGTCGTCGCCGACATCAACAGGAAGGACCGCACCGCGACATCCAAGCCTTCGAACATCGCCATATGTTCGGCCAGAGAGCTGTCATGTTGGCCCATCCCGGCACTATCGATCAGGATCAGCCTGCGCCCCGCAAAATCGGTCAATGCCTTGACCAGCGATTCCTGACTGGTAGCGTGACGTACCGGTACATTCAGGATTCGGCCGTATGTACGCAGTTGCTCGTAGGCACCGACTCGATAGTTGTCAATCGTGATCAGGGCGACTTGGTGACGCCCGTAGCGCATCGCGCCCTGAGCGGCAATCTTGGCCGTCGTTGTGGTCTTGCCGACACCGGTCGGGCCGATCATCGCGAAGACCCCGCTTTCGGCCAGCCAATCTCGATGCGCGACCGGGACGATCTCGGTCATGATATTCTGAGCCTGTTGCCACATCTCGTCTCTGTCCGCCCACTGATCGACGCGAGTGATGATGCGCTTGCACAATCCAGCCGACAGGCCGATGCGCAGTAGGCGGCGAATCAGTTCCGCACGATAGGGCTGCGTTCTGGAGGTCTCGTTCCATGCCAACGCCGAGAGCTGATCCTTCAGGAGTGATTTGACGCCTTCGATTTCATCACGCATCTCGATCAGCAACGGGTCCTGGCTCCATTGGATATCAACCTGGGGATTCTTATCCCTTTTAGTAGCGACCCGCGGCACCTGAAACTTTTCCGACCCGCCGGAGGCAGCGGCAGACACCGCAGGCGGGGCCTCTGAATTATTGGGCACCGCTGTCTCTGTCAATCTCGAAAGGGCATTCTCGTCATAGTCCATCGCAGCCACCACCTCGACCCCGTCCTGGGTTCGCTTGTTAGAGAGAATAACGGCGTCGGGCCCCTGCTCCTCCCGAATGAGTCGCATGGCTTGACGGATATCCTTTGCGTAATAACGCTTTATCTTCATCTGCCAACTACCTGCTTTAAGTTATTGAGCACCGCCTACGCTGGCGACCACTCGAATGTTTCGCTTGTCAGGGATCTCCTCGTAGGAGAGGACATGAATGTCCTTAACCATCTGACTCGCAAATGAGGCCAGGTACGGGCGGAGGCCGGGAGCAACCAACAGAACCACGGGTTTCCCCATTGCCTCCTGCCGTCTCGCGCACTCGATCAGGGACTGGCACATGCCTTCGGCAAGGCCCGGCTCGATTACCAATCCCCCGACTCCTGGCGTCACATTCGACTCTTGCAAAATACGCTCCAATGACGCGTCGAGCGCCAAAACTTCTATTTCCCCATTCATATCACTGATTTGACTGGCAATATACCTTCCGAGCGCGACGCGGACGGTCGCCGTCAGGACGGCGGGATCTTGACTCCGCTGGGATTCGGACGCCAGATTTTCAGCGATGCTCCTCATATCCCTAATCGGAATCTGCTCGTTCAATAGGTTCTTCAGAATGCGGTGCAGCACGCCCAGCGAGATGCTGTCCGGGACCAAATCCTCGACCAGCCGTGGATAGCTCTCGGCAAGCTTATCCAGCATCCTCTGCACCTCCTCGCGGCCAAGTAGCTCGGAGGCGTGGTCACGAAGGATCTGACTGATATGCGTCGCGATCACCGTACTGCAATCGACGACGGTGTATCCCTGCATCTGCACTTGATCGACTTGGTGAGCCTCGATCCAGACGGCATCCATCCCGAATGCCGGATCCTTGGTTTGAATGCCATCAGGAGGCGTGCCCACGACCTCGCCGGGATTGATGGCGAGGCTGCGTTCGGGATACACCTCGGCCTCCGCCATTGTCACGCCCATCAGGGTCAGACGATAGCGGTTGGGCTGCAGGTCCAGGTTGTCGCGTATGTGAATCGAGGTCACGAGGAAGCCCAGCTCCTGACTCAGCTTCTTCCGAACACCCTTGATGCGCCCCATGAGCTGCCCATCCTGCTGGGCATCCACGAGGGGTATCAGGCGGAAGCCAACCTCCAGCCCGACGGTATCGACAGGCAAAATATCGTCCCAACTGACTTCTGCGGTACCTGGCAGCGCGGCCTTCTGACCGGGTTCTCCTGAGGACGAGGCGTCAGCATCCGCATCGGGCTGTCCCTGCTTGGTCTGACCCGCCTCCCCTTTTCTGGCCAGAAAGGAAACGACGCCGGCAACACCCGCCAGACTCAGAAAGGCCAGATTCGGCATCCCTGGCAGAATGCCCATGATCCCCATAATGACGGCTGCGACACCCAGCGAGTTGGGGCTCGCGAAGATCTGGCTGAGCAGTTGCCCACCCATGTCCTGATCTTTGGATACCCGCGTCACCATGATGGCGGTAGCAGTCGAGAGTACGAGTGATGGAATCTGCGCGACCAGTCCATCACCGATGGTCAGCAGGGTGTAGTTCCTCAGCGCATCGCCAACGGCCATGTCATGCTGAAAGACGCCGATGAGTAGACCGCCGATGACGTTGATGAACAAGATCAGGATGCCGGCAACGGCGTCACCCTTGACGAATTTACTCGCACCGTCCATGGAGCCATAGAAATCGGCCTCCGATACGACCTCCTCTCGACGTCGGCGGGACTCCTCATGATCGATGATCCCAGCGCTCAAATCGGCGTCGATAGCCATCTGTTTGCCCGGCATCGCGTCAAGGGTGAAACGGGCGCTGACCTCTGAGATACGGCCCGCGCCCTTGGTCACGACAACGAAGTTAATGATGACCAAGATCGAGAAAACCACCATACCCACCGCGAAATTCCCGCCGATCACAAATTCGCCAAAGGCCTGAATGACGTGACCTGCGGCATCGGGACCGGTATGCCCTTCCAATAGAACGATACGGGTGGAGGCAATATTCAAGGCCAGCCGTAACAAGGTCACGAGTAGGATGACGGTGGGAAATGTCGCGAAATCAAGCGGCTTTTGAGTGTAGACGCAGGCCATGATAATGACGATCGACAGCGCGATATTGAATGTAAAAGAGATATCGAGCGCAAAGGCCGGTAGCGGCACGATGAGCATCGCCAGAATCGCCAACAGGAACGCCGGCACGCCCAATGGTATGCCTACATCAACACCGCCTTTGAGAGCAGGACCTGAAGCTGTACTCATTTACGCATTCCCCTATAGGTTCGTGTCATGGGGCCTTCGTCCCGGAAAACACGAGATACATTACAAAAATCCGCTTGAGCCCTATCGCCCGACAGAACACAGTTCCACTTATGGGTCATATTTAAGGTCCTCAGGAATAGGCAGGTTCGTGAAACGCTTCGCGCTGTGGTGCGTCCGTCCGGGGCGCTTGCGAACCTGGAAGATAAAGGCCAAGACCTGGGCTACCGCGACAAATAGACCGCTCGGGATCTCCTGATCGACCTTGCCGAAACGATAAAGCGAACGCGCTAGCGCAGGGGAAGACACGATGGGAACCCCCTCGCTCCGCGCGACCTCCCGAATCCTGAACGCCAGATGGTCGGCGCCGCTCGCGACCATGATCGGAGCGCCGCCCTTGTCGGGGTCATATTTCAGCGCAACCGAATAGTGCGTCGGGTTGACGATCACCACGTCCGCGCCGGGAACGGCCTCCATCATCCGACGCCCTGAAATATCGAGCTGGGCCTGCCGCACGCGCTTTTTGATCTCCGGATTGCCGTCCGTCTCCTTGCTTTCGTCCTTGACTTCCTGAAAACTCATCCGCATTTTCTTGGCATGGCTATATAGCTGAAATGGGACATCGACCAGGGCGATGATGATGGTTGCCGAACTGATCATGAGGAACGACCAGCCCAACATGTCTGCTGATTTGTAAACGCCCTGCTCACTGGTCCCCAGCCCGAGATGAAGGACGTCCCCTGCCTCTTGCCAAATAATCGTGATCGCCACACTCATCACGACAAAGAACTTGGCAATCGCCTTGACCAGTTCGACAAGCGATGTCATGGAAAACATACGCTTCAGCCCCTTTGCCGGACTCATCTTGTTTGCTTTGAATTGAAGTGACTCTCCGCTCAGGACCCAGCCGCTTAAGAGCATGGGTGCGAACAACGCGGTCAGGAAGATCAGAATGAAGAACGGCGCCAGAGCCAGCAGGGCGTCCTGGATTGCAGTGAGGAAGGCCTGAGCCATGTAAGCCGGTTCCACCGCCTGACGGATATCGACGCGCAGCAAGCGGATCATGATGTCGCCCAAGCCCTGACTCAAATAGCCTCCGGTCAACATCATCGATGAGGCCGACACCATGAGAATCAGCATCGTGGTCAGCTCGCGCGAACGCGGGACCTGACCCTTTTTACGCGCGTCCTCTAGCCGTTTGGGTGTCGCTTCTTCTGTTTTTTCCTGGGAATTGTCCTGCTGCTGAGACATCAGCCCCCCCTGAGCATGCCCATCATGAGCGCAAAGGCCTGATCAAGCAGTTGGCCGAACTGGGTCAGGTATCCCGGCAGAGTTACGAGGATCAGCACGAAACCAAGCAGTAGCGAGATCGGAAAACCGATGACAAAGATATTTAGCTGCGGCGCTGCGCGCATAACCACGCCGAAGGCGATATTCACGAGCAGGAGCGCCGTCATGACCGGCAAAGCGATCAAAACGCCGCCTTTGAAGATCCATAGCGCCGCGCTCAAAAGCTGCCAGATAGCGTCGCCCTGTGGCCGAAACGCCAGAACGGGCAGGACCTTGAAGCTCTCGACCAAGGTCGTGATCAACAACAGGTGTCCATTGAGTAGCAGAAAAATCAAGGTCGCGAGCAGGGTGTAAAACTGACTGACGACGGGGATGGTGATGCCGTTGTTGGGATCGACCATCTGGGCAAACCCCAAACCCATGGTCTGACCGACTAAATGACCGCCGGTCTCAATGGCACTGAAGACCAGACTGATCGCAAAACCCATGAGCAACCCGATCAATATCTGTTCGGCGATGCCGAGCAGGAGATTGCCCGTCGAAAGGTTGGCGAAGTCCTGTGGCGGAAGAAGGGGCGCGATGATCAGAGTCAGGATTACCGCGATCCCGATCCGAATGCGCGATGGCACAACCCTGCCCCCGAGCACAGGGACAATCATCAATAGGGCCGCGATTCTGAACAGCGGCAACAGGTACTGATGAAGCTGATCGATCACTTGTGTCAGTGAATAGGTCAACATGACTCACCCGATCATCCCGGGAATGCCCTGATAGAGCCGAGTCGTATAACCAATAAGCTGCCCCATGATCCAAGGCCCGGCCATTAACAGGACAACGAAGGCCACGACAAGCTTGGGGATAAAGCTCAGGGTCTGTTCGTTGATCTGGGTGGCCGCCTGAAAGACACTGACGATCAGACCCACCGCGAGTGAAGGCAATAGGAGGATCGCTATCAATTGAAGGACCAGATAGACCGCCTGCTGACCGATGGAAATAACGCTTTCCGGAGTCATGGCTGCGGCCTAAGAAAAGTAGCTCGAGGCCAGCGTGCCCAGGATCAGAGTCCAGCCATCAACGAGGACAAATAGCATGATTTTGAAGGGCAGAGAAATAATCATGGGCGATAACATCATCATGCCCATGGACATCAAGACGCTGGCCACAACGAGATCTATGATCAGAAATGGAATAAAGATAATGAAGCCGATCTGAAAGCCGGTTTTAAGTTCGCTCGTGATGAATGCCGGGATCAATATCGACAAAGGCACCTTGTCGAAATCGAGCTCTTCTGCCCCGCCCGAGATACCGTTGAACATATCGATATCGCCTTGGCGAGTCTGGCTCAGCATAAATTGGCGCAAGGGTTGACTGGCGGTCTCGATGGCCTCAGTTACGGAAATTTGTTCATTGAGATAAGGGGTGACAGCGCCGTCATAAACCCGGGTCAGCACGGGTGACATGATGAAAAACGTTAAAAAAAGCGCTAATCCAATCAGCGTCTGGGTCGTCGGGGTCTGGGCCGTGCCCAAGGCCTGGCGAAGGATGGATAGTACGATGATGATGCGGGTAAACGAGGTCATCATGAGCAGGATGGTCGGCAACAGCGTCAGCACCGTCATGAGGCCTAGCAGTTGCAAGCTCAAGGTGTACTTCTCCCCGCCTGCAGCGGCGGGTACGACCGTCAATACATCGAGACCCTGTATCGCCCACGCCTCCGGGGCAATGCTCAGCAAAACCAAGATGATTCCCAACATCCGGAACCACATCATGCTTGGTCCTCCCGCCTGCCGTCATTGATGCCATCCGCGACCCCTTCCCGACCGGCTTTCTCGACTAGCCCGGCAAAGTCAGCCTGGTCGCTATGAACGGGGAAATCATATAGCTTGTTGATCGTTCCGCCAGCAATCCCCAACAGCACACCGCGATTATTGACCTCCACAATCACAAGCTTTTCACGACTGCCAACACTCCGGCTCGCCACGATCTTGATTTGGTCAGTCGCGAGCGGAGAGAAACGGCCGGTCTTGCGCAACAGCCACGCAACCGCAAAGATCAAGCCAAGAACCAGAAGTAACCCTGTCGCGACGTTAAGCATACCTGGGAGAGATTCCTGGACCCCGTTGGTGGGCGGAGTGGGCATCATTTCAGCTTCCTGACTCGTTCGGAGGCACTGATGACATCCGTCAGCCGGATACCGAATTTCTCGTTGACCACGACGACCTCGCCGTGGGCGATCAGCGTACCATTGACGAGCACATCCATCGGTTCACCGGCTAGGCGATCCAATTCAACGATCGAACCCTGGTTGAGCTTCAGCAGATGATTGATCGGAATTTGCGTACGGCCGATCTCCACTGAGATCGAAACTGGGATATCGAGCACCAGATCCAGGCTGGTAGACTCCAAGCTATCTCCTTCCATCGAAGCGGCCATATCCATATCATCTGGGCCAAGCTCAGGCGCGTCGAGGATCTCTATACCTTCGTTCATTTCTTCACCTCACGATTGAATTAAGCGACACTGTCTACAGGCGGCGCCGGCAGCATCAGGGGCTGTTTCGTTGCCTTCATCGGGCCATAGATCCTGATGGAATTCTTTCCACCCGAGACCCCGAATCCGCCACGGAACAGGCCGACGCCTTCGACTTCGGCGACCACCTCGTTCGGGTAGTCGATAGGAATGATGTCGCCCACCTTCAGTTCATTGACTTCCCGAATGGAAAGCTCGGTCCGGGCCAAGGTGCTGCTCAGGGAGACGTCTGCGTCCATCAGGCAATCACGCATCGAGATCAACCAACGCTCGTCGATATCCGAACGATCGCTCTGCACGCCGGCCTCCAGGATGTCGCGTATGGGCTCGACCATGGCATACGGCAATACGACATGCATGTCTCCGCCGCCGCCATCGACCTCGATATGGAAACTTGCTACAACGACGACCTCGCTCGGCGTCACGATGTTCGCGAAGGTGGGGTTGACCTCGGAGCTCAAGACCTCGATATCGATCTCCTTTACCGTTTTCCAGCTTTCATGAAGTCCCTCGATCGATATCTCGAGCATGCGCTGAATGATCCGTTGCTCTGTCAGCGTAAAATCACGGCCCTCGACCTTGGCGTGAAAGCGTCCGTCGCCGCCAAAAAAATTGTCGACGACCGCAAATACGAGTTTCGGATCGAAAACGATGAGGCCCGTGCCGCGCAGGGGATTGACCTTGATCAGATTCAGGCTGGCAGGGACAAACAGGCTATGGATGTATTCCGCGAACTTAAGCATCTGCACGTTGCCAACCGAAACCTCGGTGGTATGCCGGATCATCTCGTAGACATGGAGCCGAAGATAGCGCGCAAGACGCTCATTGATGATCTCGAGGGTTGGCAGCCTGCCGCGAACAATCCGGTCCTGACTGGTAAAGTCGTAAGAACTAACCGGGCCTTCCGCCTCAGGGATCTCCTCTTCGGTCTCTACATCGCCAGTCGACACCCCGTTGAGAAGGGCGTCGATTTCATCTTGTGTCAGGACATCGTTGCCGGACATGGCGTCATTGCATCACAAAGCTGGTGAAATAGAGGTCGTCGATGCTGCCGCCTCCGGTACGCTTCTTGAGGATCTTCTGAACCTCATGGAGGGCCTCTTCGCGGATTTTCTGCTTGCCCTCGACGGAACTCAACGTCTTGTAGTCCAAGCCGCTAAACAACATCACGAGATTATTGCGAATAACAGGAAGATGGGTCTCGATAGCGCCGGGGGTGTTGGGGTCGTGGGTCATAACCTCTATCGTGACTTGGAGATAACGAATCTGGTCACCGGCCAGGAAGTTGACCACGAAGGAGTCGCCCAACTTCACATATTTGGCCTCGCCCTGAGCCGCATCGCCACCGCCCCCCGATCCATCGGATTCACTGCCGCCATGGCCGCCGGCTTCGCCTGATGCGGCGGCCTGAGCCGGCGCACCATGTGAGATTGAGTTTTGGATCAGCGACTTGGAGACGTAGACCGCGGTCCCCACACTGACGGCCATCATAACGACCGCGCCACCGACGATCATGATGATCTTCATCATACCGCCGCCACCGCCCTTCTTTTTTACCTTCAGATCCAATTCCGGATCATCTGCAACTGCAGCGTTTGCCATTTTCTTCACCCCTGTGGTTAAACAATTGCCTACCACGAGTCTTTAGCAAACGCTATGCCAGAAAGGGTGATTTGTTTTTCATCTTATATTTCTTATAGTTATAACCCTTTAAACGCGAGGCGCTGGTATTTTGACGAAAATAACGTGGCGACTGCCGAGACTTTGGCTAGGCCGCACGATGGGTAGGATGAAACAGATTGGCCGAATGGCCGTAGTGCCCTGGCAGGGCGCCAGGGCGGCATGCTCAAGCGTAATGATCCACGAGCCCCGACCCCGTTGTCTGCGCGTCGGAGAGCATCCCGCCTGACACAGTGACAAGATCCTCATCGCCCTCCGTGGCAGTCACGGAAGCGCCAATGTCGTCCCCATCCCCGGCTTCGCCCTGGGCCTCACCGAAACCCTGCTGCCCGACATCCACACTGGCCTGCCCGAACCCTCCGGCCTCCAAATCCGCGCGTAGTCTCGGCACGGCCGACTCAAGCGCCTCACGAACCTGTCCATGCGTGGCCGTCATGGAGACCTGAACCTGGTCGTGATGCATCACGATGCGCACCTCAATAGGCCCCAAATGCGCGGGGTTGAGCTTGAGGTCCGCCCGCTGTAGATTCTGGGACACCATCCACTGCAACTGCTGACCGACATCATTTGCCCATTGAGCCTGCCCGAACGGGGTCGTCACTTGAGCCGATGGCGCCGCGCTCGGAGTTGCAACTGGCGCCGGCGGGCCACTCTGGCCCTGGACGGCGGTAATGCCGTTCACTGGGTTTGCGGTGGTGATTATAGACGTCAAACTACCTGTTTCACCTCGCACACCGGCGGTTTGCTCGACCCCGGCGAAGAGTTGATTGAAATTTGCACCCGAATTTTCGCCATGTGCCGCGCCATTGCTGCCAAGTTGCAGAAAAGACATGAGTCCCGGCTCTGCTACACTACCATGGGTTCCCACAGGTCCCTGCGCGGCGCTGCCGCCTGCCGTATTCTGACTGCCGCCGATAGCGCCCTTGATCAATGCGGGACCAATATCCCGAGCTGCGATCGCGGCTTGAGCGGACGCCTCCACCTCGCCGGCCACCTCCGCCGCGGTGTTTATCGGCCGCAAGGTGTTCTCCCCGTCGACGCCGAGAGCGAATCCGTTAGTAGGGGCCGGATTGACCTGAGCTTCTTGCGTTGGCGAACTCTCAGAATCAGTAGCTGCCGTGTCTTGATCCTCATGATCATCCGAACTCTTGGCAGCGGTGTCCTGATTCTGCGCCCCGCCGGACGCCTGCCCCTCATGCTCGGAGACCTCGTCATCCGGCAATTCCTCGTCATGACCGGCAACATCCTCCGAAGCCGCCGCACCCTTCTCGCCTCGATCCATCGTCTTGGACTCAGGGGCTTTGGAGGCCCGCTGCAAAGCAGAGTCAAAGGAACCTTCCCCCGAATCGTCAGACCGCGCGCCGTCAGCGCCGGCAGAGAGATCCGTACGCGCGGGGGTCGCGGTCGTGGTGGCCCCAATATTCCCGATATTCAACTGAGCGTTCGTGGTCATATTCATACCCGTTTTTTCGATACAGGCAGAATAGAGCAGGGATCATGCCAATGATAGAGAACGCATTTCTATGCGCCCATCACGCCGTCGAATCTGCGATGGCTTCCGTCCTGGGCCAACAATGGATAATCGCCATAACGAGGGTCGCCAACGGGATCGCGAAAAAGACGCCCCACAATCCCCATATCCCGCCAAAGACCAATATTGCCATAATGATCGCAACCGGATGCAGATTGACCGCCTCGGAAAACAACCACGGCACCAACAGATAGCCATCAAGGGCCTGAGTGATCGCAAACCCCGCCATCACGTAAACAAAATCGGGTGTAAGACCCCATTGTGAATAGGCGACCAGCAGTACGGGAAAGGCGACGGCGATGGCCCCGACATAAGGCACAATAACCGACATCCCCACCAGGGAGCCAAGCAGCATGGCGTAATCCAACCCCATCAAGGCAAACATGATATAGGTCACGACTCCCGCGATCATGATCTCAATAAATTTTCCGCGCACGTAATTCCCGATCTGGCTGTCCATCTCCTCCCAGATACGCGACATAAGCATACGCTCTCGGGGCAGATACGAAAGCACCCAGCCGAGCATGCGCTCTTTGTCTTTTAGGAAGAAAAAGACCAGCACGGGCAATAAGATGGTGTACACCAGCACCGCAAACACAGTGGAAATTGAAGCCAGCGAAAAGGTCAGGACGTCCTGGCCAAGCTTGCCGATACCTAACTTCAGCGAATTCATCATGGCATCGATTTGCTCGGCTGAGACGAAGGTGGGATAGTGATCTGGCAGACTCAGCAGCAAGTCCTGACCTCGCCCAAGCATGACAGGCAAGGCCTTGAGCAGGTCCTTGACCTGCGCGACAAGAAGCGGCAAAAGGCCCAGCATCAAAAAAACCAGGAAGCCGAGAAAGGGAATGAATACGACCAAGACCGCATAAATACGGGGCATGCCCAGGCTCTCAAGTTTTCTAACCAGGCCTTCCAACAGATAGGCGATGACCAAGCTGGCAAACATCGGCGCCAGTGTATCTCCCATAAAGATGACAACGCTGAAACCCGCGATGAGGGCAAGCGCGAGAAAAACCCCTTCGGGATCAGAAAAATACTTTCGGGAAAGCTGATTCAGTACGTTTCCCAACGCCCTCTCCTTTGCTGATATCGGTCCCTGACGGGAATGCGAGTTCTCATAGTTTTTCCCAGCGTCTCATTCGACGCCAACATAGTACGTTCAATCGTCGAGCTGAGATAACCAACCCACTCGATCACCGACTTCCAATCCCAGGCGATCTGCTGCCCGCGCGCAACCAACCGCGATTTCGACCAAGCCGTTGCCATTCACATACCAAAAAGGGCTATCAGCCTCAGCCTCGCAGAAGGTCCTTGCATACGGTAGTTCGAGGCGAACCTCCTTGTCGATCACAAGCCGATCTCGCTTATCCACGGCGTCACCCTGAATACCGGTCATGGCGTTGCCGAAATGATCCAGGTAGATGACCTCATTAATTTCAGGGTCATCGCGCACTTTAACATCACTGACTCGCTGCGCGACAGCCTCAGGGCGCCCGCCCGAGGCGAGATACGCCGCCACGGGCGCAAACAGATCGCGCCCATGAAAGCTATCGGATAGCTCCTCGGATCGCCAGACCCTGATCTCCCAAAATTCGACGGAGGGATCCATAGCGGCGACCCCATCGAGCAGTCCGTTTTCAGGCCCGACGAACCAGCGTCCACAGCTCTTCACGATTAAGGGGCGGCGCGTCCCGCCCACGCCTGGATCCACCACGCACAGAAAGACTGCCGGCGGCTCTATATGTTCAGAGTAACGAGCGATCAAGACGGAAGATGCACGGGGATTGCAGGCGGGAAGATCGGAAAATAGGTCAATGATGGGCGCTTCGGGAGCGCTTCTCGCGAGCACGGCCCGAATCTGGCCCAAATAGGGCCCTTGCAGCTCGAAGTCGGTCATCAAGACCAAAAGGACGGGCCTAGTCATCCCCTACCATCAAACGAAAAGAGACCGGGCATGCCCGGTCTCTCAACGATACTGTCACGAGCCATCGAAGAATTAAGATTCGACGATTTCGCCTTGTATGGGCCGATCGACCAGCATGACATAGGCCATGGGGGCCTTGTCGCCAGGCCTGGGGCCACACTTGAGAATACGCAGATAACCGCCGGGACGATCCTTGTAATGAGGGCCCAGGTCGTTAAATAGCTTACTCACCGCCGCCTTATCACGAACTCGCGCAAAGGCGAGACGGCGCTTGGAAACGTCGTCGGCCTTGGCTAGGGTAATCAAGGGCTCGATGACGCGACGAAGCTCCTTAGCCTTAGGCACGGTGGTTCGGATCGTTTCGTGCTGGACGAGCGAAGCAGCCATATTGCGATACATCGCCTTACGATGCGCACTGGTCCTGCCCAACCTTCTGCCACTTTTATGATGACGCATGTTCTATTTCCTGAAAAAATGTTTACCCAATATGATCAGTCTGAAGTCGCAGGCGCTGCGTCTTCGACAGACTCGGTACTGTTATCCTCGATCATGGCCGCCAGGCTCGCCGGAGGCCAGTTTTCGAGCCGAAGACCCAAGGAAAGTCCGCGGTTGGCCAATACATCCTTGATCTCGGTCAGCGACTTACGCCCCAAATTCGGGGTCTTAAGCAGCTCGACCTCGGTACGTTGAATGAGGTCACCGATGAAAAAGATATTCTCTGCCTTCAGACAGTTTGCGGAACGCACTGTCAGCTCGAGGTCATCGACGGGGCGCAGCAGGATCGGATCGAATTGCTCCTCGCTCTCTTCGGCGGCCTCAACCTCGGAACTCTCGAGATTAATAAAGCTGGCGAGTTGATCACGAAGAATCGTTGCTGCGGTCCTGATCGCCTCTTCCGGATCAACGGTGCCATTAGTCTCGAGATCGATAACCAACTTGTCGAGGTTGGTGCGCTGCTCGACACGGGCCGACTCAACGGTGTAACTCACGCGCCGAACAGGGCTATACGAGGCATCGATTAACAGTGAGCCGATCGGACGCGTATCCTCTTCCTCAGAGGTCTTCTTCAACGCGGCTGGAGAATAGCCACGGCCTACCGTAACGGTAAGCACCATGTTGATCTCACCGAGATCGGTCATGTTAGCGATGACATGATCGGGATTAATGATCTCGACATCATCGATCAGCTCAATATCACTCGCCAGCACGGCGCCAGCACCCTTCTTCTTCAGCGTCAGGGTCGCGGTATCTCGACCCTCCATGCGCAGCGCCACACCTTTGAGGTTAAGCAGGATATCGATAACGTCTTCCTGCACACCCTCGATAGCGGTATATTCATGCAGCACGTTATCGATACTGGCTTGCGTAATGGCACTACCAGGGATCGACGACAACAGAATCCGACGCAGAGCATTGCCAATGGTATGACCAAACCCGCGTTCCAGAGGTCCCATCGAGATCTTGGAGTGACGCTCGTCAAGAATCTGAACGTCCATCAGTTTGGGTCTTAAAAGTTCTGCTACAGAACTCTTCATTCGACATCCTCTCTAAAAACAATCAATTTAATTAGCTGGAGCGCCAAGGGCGCCGACCGCGTATATCCTGTCACCTACGGGCGGGACCGAGGGACGCTTTCTCTTCACATCATGGACCGGGTTGAGCCTTCAGCCCGCGCGCCCGCTATCGCCCATTCCGGCCAACGGCTAACTTTTATTTGGAGTAAAGCTCAACGATCAGATGTTCGTTGATCTCGCTGCCCAGCTCGCTACGCTCGGGTATGGCCTTGAAGACACCCTTCATACCCTTGGCATCAACGTCAACCCAATCGCTACCGGGCTGCTGTTGAGTGAACTCGATTGCCGACTGTATACGAAGCTGCTTCATGGCGTTCTCGGTGAGAGAAATCTCATCGCCCTCGGCGACTCGATAGCTTGGGATATTGACCCTCTGACCGTTAACCAGGACAGAATTATGACGAACGAGTTGACGAGCCTCGCTTCTCGATGCGCCCAACCCCATTCGATACACGACGTTGTCAAGACGGATCTCCAGAAGCTGGAGCAGGTTTTCACCGGTTGACCCCTTACGACGGTCGGCCTCGGCGTAATAACGACGAAACTGCTTTTCGAGTACGCCATACATCCAGCGCACCTTCTGCTTCTCCCTCAGCTGCAACGCGTAGTCGGTGATGCGCGTACGGCGCTTCCCGTGCTGCCCCGGGGGGAACGCGCGATTTTCAATCGCACACTTACTAGAAAAACACTTCTCGCCTTTCAGGAAGAGCTTCTCTCCCTGACGGCGGCACATACGGCACTTTGCTCCGGAGTATTTAGCCACGTTGATACCTACTTATACACGACGTTTCTTGGGAGGACGGCATCCGTTATGCGGAATCGGTGTCACGTCCATAATGTTGTTGACCGTAAAGCCGGATGCATTGAGCGCGCGAATCGCGGACTCGCGACCCGGACCAGGCCCGTTGACCTCGACGTCCAGGTTTTTCATGCCAAACTCTTTGACCTTCTCACCGGCCTTCTCGGCAGCGACCTGAGCGGCGAACGGGGTGCTCTTTCTGGATCCACGAAACCCGGAGCCGCCCGCGGAGGCCCAGGCCAGGGTATTGCCCTGCCGGTCACTGATCGTGACGATCGTATTGTTGAAAGATGCGTGAACATGCGCCACGCCATCCGCAATATTCTTTTTGACGCGCTTACGCGTCTTGCCAGCAGTAGGCTTTGCCATAGAACTAGAATCCAATTATGTTGTTATTTTCTAATGGGTTTACGCGGTCCCTTGCGAGTCCGAGCATTCGTTTTAGTACGCTGTCCGCGCAATGGCAGACCACGTCTGTGGCGGATACCCCGATAACAACCGAGGTCCATGAGACGTTTGATGTTCATCGAGACTTCACGACGAAGATCGCCTTCCACAACAAACTTACCGACCTCGTCGCGCAGGTTTTCCAACTCACCTTCGCTGAGATCCTTGACCTTGGTCGCGGCTCCGATCTTAGAAGACTCACAGATCTGCTGGGCACGCGTCTGCCCGATGCCGTAGATCGAGGTCAGGGCGATGACCACATGCTTGTTGACTGGGATATTGATTCCCGCAATACGTGCCATTACAAACTCCAATAGAATTGACGCCGGACAAATAAATGATACCGGCCCGGAAAAACTGGCGATTCTATCGCCAATTGATCATTAAGGCAAGACCTTAGTTAGATCGCTCTCGATCAACCCTGCCGTTGCTTGTGACGTGCGTCCTTACAGATAACTCGAACGCTACCCTTACGACGAATGACCTTACAATTGCGACACATTTTCTTTACCGATGCTCTGACTTTCATATCCATACTCCAATTAGTCCCCACCCGCTACTCGGTGGGATTCAATCAACTTTTTCCATGCAACTTAGACTTCTTCATAAGTCCGTCGTACTGATGCGACATCAGGTGGGCCTGTATCTGCGCCATAACGTCCATGACAACGACCACGATAATCAGCAGCGAGGTCCCGCCGAAGTAGAAGGGTACGTTCCAGTACACGATCAGGAACTGAGGCAAAAGACAGACGGCCGTGATATACAGCGAACCGACCATTGTCAGGCGCGTCATGACCGAGTCAATATACTTGGCCGTCTGCGCACCGGGCCGCACACCCGGTACAAAGGCTCCGGATTTCTTCAGGTTCTCTGCGGTCTCGTTAGGATTGAACTGCAACGCCGTATAGAAGAAACAAAAGAATATGATCGCTGCCGAGAATACCAAGATGTATAGTGGTTGTCCTGGGGCCAGCGTGTTCGCAATGTCTTTAACCCAAGTCATACCCTCGGTGTTACCAAACCAGCTGCCCAGCGTCGACGGAAACAGAATGATCGACGATGCGAAGATGGGGGGAATAACACCGGCCATGTTCAGTTTCAACGGCAAATGACTCGTCTGTCCTGCATAGACGCGACGGCCTTGCTGCCGTTTCGCATAGTTAACCGTGATCCGCCGCTGCGCACGCTCCACATAGACCACAAAGGCCGTGACGGCAACCGCCAGCACCAACAAGGCGAGAACAATCAAGGCATGCAGCTCACCTGTACGGGCCAGCTCCAGTGTTCCACCGATCGCGTTCGGCAAACCTACCACAATACCGGCGAAGATGATCATCGAAATACCGTTACCGATACCGCGCTCGGTAACCTGCTCGCCGAGCCACATCAAGAACATCGTACCCGTCATCAACGACACCACGGCTGTGATACGGAAGATCCAACCTGGATCAATGACGACCTGAACAACACCGATACGTTGACTCTCAAGCGCGATCGCGATACCCAGCGCCTGAAAGGCGGCCAACGCGACCGTCAGATAACGCGTATATTCACTCAGTTTGCGTCGTCCAGACTCACCTTCCTTCTTAAGTTGCACAAGAGGCGAATACACCGCCGACAACAACTGAATGATGATGGAAGCGGAGATATACGGCATAACACTGAGGGCAAATATCGAAAGGCGCCCCAATGCGCCGCCGGAAAACATATTAAACATGTCCAGGATCGTGCCGCGCTGCTGATCGAACAGCGACGCCAACGCTCCCGGATCGATACCAGGGACCGGTATGAATGTGCCCAGCCGGAATACGCACAGCGCCCCAAGTAAAAACAGGAGGCGTTGTTTGAGTTCGGTGAGGCCGCCTGTCTGCGCCCCACCGCCGGCCATGGATCGGACCCCGGCCAACTTAATCCTCTACCTTGCCGCCAGCGGCCTCGATTGCGGCGCGGGCGCCCTTGGTAGCGGCCACACCGGCCGAGATGGTCACGGCACGACCGATCTCGCCGGAAGCGATAATGCGCGCGGTCCGAGTCTGCAGCGGAACGACATTGGCGGCCTTCAGCACCGCCAAATCGACAGTTTCAGCATCGATCTTGTCGATCTCCGACAGGCGAACCTCGGCCACAAAACGCCCAATCCTGGAGCTGAAACCCACCTTAGGCAAACGGCGTTGCAACGGCATCTGACCGCCTTCAAATCCAACCTTGTGGTAACCGCCGGAGCGGGAATGTTGACCCTTATGGCCTCGACCGCAGGTCTTGCCAAAACCAGAGCCGATGCCGCGGCCGACTCGGCGAGCAGCGGTCTTGGATCCCTCAGCGGGTCGAATCGTATTCAATCTCATGATCAGGCCTCCTCACACTTAATCATGTAGGAGATCTTATTGATCATCCCCCGCACCGCCGGAGTATCCTCTACTTCAACGGTATGATGCATACGGCGCAGTCCAAGGCCAGTAACGCAGGCCCTATGCGCAGCCAAACGACCGTGGCGCGACCGGACCAATGTAACCTTCAGCGTCTTCTTCGTGACCATTTCCAATTACCCCAAAATTTCGTCGACGGTTTTGCCACGTTTCCGGGCTACATCTTCCGGGCTGTTCATGTCCTCAAGTCCCTTGATCGTCGCCAGAATGATATTGATCGGGTTCGTCGTCGACCCAATACATTTGGCGAGGACGTCGCGGACTCCGACAACCTCAAATACAGCACGCATCGCGCCACCGGCGATAATTCCGGTACCCTGAGAGGCCGGCTGCATATGTACGCGCGCAGCGCCGTGCCTTGACTCCACCGGATATTGCAGAGTGACGCCATTAAGCTTGATCTGACGCATATTGCTGCGCGCCTGAGCCATAGCCTTCTGGATCGCGACCGGTACCTCTCGAGCCTTGGCGTTGCCAAAGCCGATACGACCCTTGCCATCACCGACAACGGTCAGCGCGGAAAAACCGAACTGTCGTCCACCCTTGACGACCTTCGCAACCCGTCGCACTGCGACAAGTTTTTCCTGAAGGTCATCAGCACTATCGTTGTTCATCATCCTGGCCATATCTAATCCTGCCTTTAGAATTTGAGGCCGTTTTCACGCGCGGCATCCGCCAGCGCCTTGATACGACCATGATATTTGAATCCCGACCGGTCAAAGGCCACCTCGGACAGCCCTGCAGCAACCGCTCGCTCGGCAACAAACTTGCCAACGGTGCTGGCAGCGGATGCATTGCCCGTATAACCCTCGAGTGCCGCACGAACATCAGCATCCAGCGTGCTTGCGCTGGCGACAATGCGATTGCCCTCAGGGGCAATCACCTGCGCATAGATGTGACGCGGGGTACGAAACACGCACAAACGATGTGCGCCAATCCGTTTAATCGTTGCCCGAGCGCGGCGCGCCCGGCGTATTCTTGTCTGCTTCTTATCCACTGCGGCCACCTACTTCTTCTTGGCTTCTTTTCTAACCACGACCTCGTCCGCGTAACGGACGCCCTTGCCCTTGTAGGGCTCTGGCGGACGGTAGGCACGAATATCGGCAGCGGACTGCCCAACTTTCTGCTTGTCCACACCTTTGATGACGACCTCTGTTTGGCTCGGCGTCTCAATCTCGATGCCCTCAGGCACCGCGTAATCAATGGGGTGCGAAAAACCCAAGGTCAGGTTCAGCACCTTCCCTTTGGCCTGGGCCCGGTAACCGACACCGATCAGCGTCAGACGCTTCTCAAAGCCCTGGGCGACCCCCTGCACCATATTATTGACCAGGGCACGAGTGGTCCCGGTCATGGCGTGTGAGGCCTTGGTATCTTCCGCCTGAGCAAACGTCAGGACGTTGTCACCCTGATTGACGTTCACCGCATTGTGAATGGTGTGCTCAAGTTTGCCCTTCGTGCCCGTAACAGTCATCTGGCGATCACTGATTGCGACGGTCACGCCCTTGGGCAGCACTACCGGATTATTTGCGATTCTAGACATGGTGCTGTTCTACGCTATTAATTTATTAAGAAACGAAACAAAGGACTTCGCCACCATGCCCTGCGGCACGGGCGGCGCGGTCAGTCATCACCCCTTTCGAGGTGGAGACAATGGCGATGCCGAGTCCACCCATAACATTGGGCAGACTATCCTTACCCCTATACGCACGCAGTCCGGGACGGCTAAAGCGCTTCAGGCTGCTGATAACCGGCTTACCTTCATAATATTTAAGCTGAATCGTGAGCACGGGCTTGCCGTCAGCCTCACCGGTAGAATGCCCGACGATATAACCCTCGTCCTGCAAGACCTTTGCAATCGCTACCTTTTGCTTGGAAAGCGGCATCGAAACGGTCTCTTTTTCCGAATGATAGGCATTACGGATACGCGTGAGCATATCGGAAATGGGGTCAGTCATTGTCATAGTAATTCAGCTCTTTCTAAAGGTTGCTCGTGATTGTTCGCTTACCAGCTGGCCTTAACCAGGCCGGGCACCTGCCCGTTCATGGCGGCCTTGCGCAGCTTGTTACGGCCCAGGCCAAACTTACGGTAATAACCGTGCGGACGCCCGCTCAGTCGGCAACGATTACGCATGCGGCAGGGGCTGGAGTCTCGGGGCAAGGCGTGAAACGCCTTCCATGCCGCGGTCTTGTCCTCTTGGGAACTGTCAGCACTGTTGATGACTGCCTTGAGTTCTGCGCGCTTGGCGGCGTACTTCTTGACGGTTTCTGCCCGCTTGAGATCGCGGTTGATCATGGATTTCTTTGCCATTGCTTTCTACCTTAGTTCCTGAACGGGAAGTTGAAGGCCTCGAGTAGCGCCTTGCCTTCTTCGTCGGTCTTCGCAGTCGTCGTGATTGTGATGTCCATTCCGCGCAGGGCATCGATCTTGTCGTAATCAATCTCGGGAAAGATGATCTGCTCACGAACGCCCATGCTGTAGTTGCCACGCCCGTCAAATGCCTTCCCGTTGAGACCGCGAAAATCGCGGATACGCGGGATAGCGATCGTCACAAGACGCTCAAGAAACTCATACATGCGCTCACGACGTAGCGTGACCTTGCAGCCCAGAGGCCAACCTTCGCGGATCTTGAACCCTGCGATGGACTTGCGCGCATAGGTCGTGATCGGCGACTGTCCGCAGATGGCGGCCATCTCCTTCTTCGCGGCTTCAACGACTTTTTTATCCGTAATGGCCTCGCCGAGCCCCATATTTAGGGTGATCTTCTCGATCTTCGGGATTTCCATCACGCTCGTATAATCGAATCGCTCACGCAACTTTGGCGCGACTTCATCAGTGTAATGCTGCTTGAAACTTGTCATGACTTATACAACCTGCTGTTCAACTATCCAGGACTTCGCTATTCGACTTGAAAAACCGCACCTTCTTACCATCTTCGAGGACGCGAAAACCGACACGATCGGCTTTCTTGGTCACCGGGTTGAAGTGAGCGATATTCGAGACGTGAATGGGGGACTCTTTTTCGATGATCCCGCCGGCCACGCCACGATTCGGATTTGGCTTGGTATGACGCTTGACCACAGCCACGTTTTCGACGATGACCTTCTCATCGGTCAGTACGCGCGTGATGTTACCGCGCTTGCCTTTATCCCGCCCAGTCGTGACGATGACGTCATCATTTTTTCTAAATTTACGCATGGCGTTTTCCTACCCTTTATCCGGTTACAGCTCGACTACAGCACTTCAGGTGCGAGTGAAATGATCTTCATGAACTGCTCGGTACGCAGCTCCCTGGTGACAGGGCCAAAGATACGGGTGCCGATCGGCTGCTTCTGGTTGTTGAGCAACACTGCGGCGTTGCTGTCGAAGCGGATCTTCGAACCGTCATTACGACGCACACCGTGGCAGGTACGCACGACGACCGCGTTATAAACCTCGCCCTTCTTGACCTTACCACGCGGGATGGCCTCTTTGACGCTAACCTTGATGATGTCACCGATGCCGGCATAACGACGATGCGACCCGCCCAGCACTTTGATGCACTGAACCCTGCGTGCCCCGCTGTTGTCGGCAACATCGAGATTTGTTTGCATCTGTATCATTGTTCTCTATCTCCTGAAAGCCGCACGATCATACACGAACGGCAACACCACTGTCATTCAAACTGATCGCTCAAGCACGTCAACAAGCCGCCAAGTCTTGGATTTGGACAGGGGACGGCACTGCTCAACCATGACCTTGTCGCCCTCGTTACAGGCGTTCTCCGCGTCATGGGCGTGAACCTTGGTGGATCGTCTAATAAATTTCTTATAAAGCGGATGCGCTATCTTGCGTTCAATCAACACCGTGATGGTCTTATCCATCTTGTTGCTGACAACCGTACCGATTGCGGCACGCGCGGGCTGTCTTTCATCTGTCATTTTGTCTCACCCCTATTCAGCTCATTCAGTACGGTTTTAACGCGGGCGATATTCCGGCGTACATTTTTGAGCTGATGCACCTGTGCCAACTGGCCGCTACCATTCTGCATTCGCAGATTGAACTGCTCGCGCAACAGGGCCTGGAGGTCCTCACGCAGACCCTCAGCAGTCTTAGTTCTCAATTCATTCGCCTTCATCACATCACCGTACGGGTAACAAATGTCGTTTTCACCGGAAGTTTCGCCGCCGCAAGACGAAAGGCCTCACGTGCGATTTCCTCGCTGACGCCTTCCATCTCGTAGAGCACCCGGCCGGGCTGAGTCAGAGCGACCCAGTACTCCACATTACCCTTACCTTTACCCATACGCACTTCGATGGGCTTTTTGGTGATGGGCTTGTCCGGGAAGACACGAATCCAGATCTTGCCGCCACGTTTGATGTGACGGGTCATGGCTCTACGTGCGGCCTCGATCTGGCGCGCAGTGATCCGACCACGCGTCGTTGCCTTCAGACCAAAAGTGCCGAAGCTGACTCGATCACCGGAACCATTGGTACAGCCCCGGTTGCGGCCCTTATGCATCTTGCGGTATTTCATTCTCTTTGGCTGTAACATCGCCAACTACTCCTAACTAGCAACGGCTTTGGCAGCGTCGCCCTGGGGCTCCTCGCCAAGCTTGTTATAGATCTCGCCCTTGAAGATCCAGACCTTGATTCCGATCACACCGGAAGGGGTGCTGGCCTCACAAAAGCCGTAGTCGATATCCGCGCGCAGCGTGTGCAGAGGCACACGACCCTCGCGATACCACTCGCTACGTGCAATTTCAGCGCCGTTCAAACGTCCCGACACATGAACCTTAATACCCTGGGCGCCAAGCCGCATGGTGTTGGTCACGGCTCGCTTCATTGCACGTCGAAACATGATACGGCGCTCGATCTGCTGGGCCACGCTCTCGGCCACAAGCTGGGCGTCGAGCTCAGGCTTGCGGATCTCCTCGATATTGATCCGAACCGGGACGCCCATCATGGCGGCGACTTCTTTGCGCAACTGATCGATCTCATCACCCTTCTTCCCGATGACCATGCCTGGACGCGCGGTACTGATGATGATGTTTGCGGTCTTGGCGGGTCGCTCGATCTGAATCCGGCTGACAGACGCCTGACGGAGCTTGTCCTTCAGGAAGTTGCGCACCTTGATATCCGTGTTTAGGTAATTGGCGTAGTCCTGGCTGTTGGCATACCACGTCGAGACCCAGTTCTTAACGATACCGAGACGTATTCCGGTTGGATGTACTTTTTGACCCATACTAATACTCTCTATTAATTGTCGCTGACAGCAACGGTGATGTGGCTGCCGCGCTTGAGGATACGATCGCCACGACCACGAGCGCGCGCCCGAAACCGCTTATAGGTTGGCCCCTCGTCCACACAGATCCGGCTGACCTTGAGCTCATCGACATCCGCGCCGTCATTATGCTCAGCATTGGCAATCGCGGACTCGAGCACCTTCTTGATGATCGCGGCGGCTTTCTTCTCGCTAAAACGAAGAATATTCAGCGCCCCTTCCACAGGCATGCCACGGACCTGATCCGCAACCAGCCGGCACTTCTGCGCCGATATTCTTGTATTTTTCAGTCGTGAATACGTTTCCATTGATGCACCTGTTACCTAGACTTTTTATCCCCGGAATGGCCCTTGAAGGTGCGCGTGCCCGCGAACTCCCCCAGCTTGTGGCCAACCATGTTTTCCGAAATCAAAACAGGGACATGCTGTTTACCGTTATGGACCGCGATCGTCAGGCCGACCATATCTGGAAAGATCATCGATCGCCTGGACCAAGTCTTGATGGGTCGCTTGTTCCCGGTCTCAATCGCCTTCATGACCTTGCCGATCAGTGACTGATCAATAAAAGGCCCTTTTTTAATCGAACGCGGCATATCTAACCTCTGTATTTATAATCCGAAAAATCCTATCGAGCCTTGCGACGACGGATGATCATCGACTGGCCACGCTTGTTCGTCCGGGTCTTGTAACCCTTGGTGGGCACGCCCCAAGGCGTGACCGGGTGACGACCACCGGATGTCCGCCCCTCACCACCCCCGTGAGGGTGATCGACCGGGTTCATGGCGACACCACGCACCGTCGGGCGCTTGCCCCTCCAGCGAACGGCACCAGCCTTACCGAGTGAACGCAGGCCGTGCTCGGAGTTACCAACCTCTCCGATGGTAGCCATGCAATCGATCAAAATCTTACGCATCTCGCCTGAGCGCAGGCGCAGGATGGCATGCGCCCCCTCTTTCGCAACCAACTGAACCGAAGCGCCGGCGCTTCGCGCGATCTGCGCACCCTTACCAGGCTTCATCTCGATACAGTGAACCACGCTACCGACCGGGATGTAACGCATGGGCATCGCATTACCCGGCTTGATCGGGGCATCCTGAGAAGCAATGACCGAGTCACCGGCCGAAAGGTTCTTGGGCGCGATAATATACCGCCGTTCGCCGTCCGCGTACAGGATTAAGGCGATATTCGCGGAGCGGTTGGGATCGTATTCAAGACGCTCAACGCGACCGGGAATATCGGTCTTGTTGCGCTTGAAGTCGATCACCCGGTAGTGCTGCTTGTGTCCACCACCCTGATGCCGAACCGTGATGCGGCCATTGTTATTACGACCGGCCTTGTTGGTCTGTCTCTCAAGCAACGGGGCATGGGGCTTACCCTTGTGCAGCTCTGGATTGACGACCTTGACGACGAATCGGCTACCTGCCGATGTCGGTTTTGATTTTACGATTGCCATGATATTAAAGCCTTGAAATTTAATATGTTATTGAGGACCCATAAGGTCGATTTCAAAACCGGGCTTGAGGGCCACGTAGGCCTTTCTGATTCCATTTCTGCGGCCCAACCTGGCACCGGTACGCTTGGCCTTACCCTTGATATTGACGGTGCGTACGTTCTGGACTTCAACATTGAACAGTGATTCCACGGCGCCTCGAATCTCGCCCTTGGTCGCATCGCTGGCAACCTTGAAGACATATTGATTTCCGCTGTCGGACGCGTTCGCCGCCTTTTCCGAAACGTGGGGGGCCAGTAAAACCTTCAGTAATCTCTCTTGATTCATACCAATCTCGCCTCGATTTGCTTGACGACCTCAGCGTCCATGACAACGCGGTCGTAACGGACGAGGTCATAGGGATTGATTTCGGTCGAGGTGATGACCTTGACCTGATGCAGATTCCGGGCGGCGAGCATCAGGTTAACATCGATTTCCGGGACAACGATCAGCACCTGATCCAGGCCGAGCGTATTCAGCTTGGCAACCAGGGCTTTGGTCTTGGGCTCGTCGACCTTCAACCCGTCGATGACCTGAAGACGCTCCTGACGATTAAGCTCCGAAAGAATGGAGCGCATCGCGGCACGGTACATCTTCTTATTAACCTTCTGCTCGTAACTGGCAGGACGGGCCGCGAAGGTCACACCACCGCTACGCCAAAGCGGGCTGCGACTCGTACCCGCACGGGCGCGACCGGTACCCTTCTGGCGCCAAGGCTTGGCGCCGCCGCCACGTACATCGGAACGCGTCTTTTGGGCTCGCGTACCTGAACGGCCTGCTGCCAGATAGGCCGTGACCACCTGATGCACCAGGGCCTCGTTATAGTCTGCTGCGAAGGCCGTCTCGGAAACCGTGATGTTGGTGCCCGTAGCCTTTCCGCTATCTGATATTACTGTCAATTCCATCATTATTTCCTCAACGCGCCTTGACGGAGGGCTTGATAATCACGTTACCACCGGCAGCACCGGGGACGGCCCCTCTGATCAGGATGACATTACGCTCTCCATCGACCCGAACGACCTCAAGATTCTGAGTGGTGCGTCGGACATTACCCATGTGGCCGGCCATCTTCTTGCCCTTGAACACACGGCCCGGGGTTTGGTTTTGACCGATCGAACCCGGTGCACGATGAGAGAGAGAGTTACCGTGCGTGGCATCCTGCATCGAAAAATTATGCCGCTTAACGCCACCGGCGAAGCCCTTACCGATAGACGTCCCGGTCACATCGACCTTCTGGCCGGCCTCAAACGTCGACACCGTCAACTCGGAACCCACGGCGAGCGCACCAACATCACCATCACCGTCCAAACGGAACTCCCACAAGCCTCGGCCAGCCTCGACGCCGGCTTTCGCAAAGTGTCCCGCCATCGGCTTGGTCACTCTGCTGGCCCGGCGGCTGCCGGTCGTGACCTGGAGGGCGCTATAACCGTCCGTCCCCTCGGTCTTGACCTGGCTGATCCTGTTGGGCTGAACCTCAATGACGGTAACAGGAATCGATGCGCCCTCGTCAGTAAATACACGGGTCATGCCACATTTTCTTCCGATCAGACCAATAGCCATCTATCTCAAACCTCTTGCAGTTATTTCCACTCGACGCCTTACCGGCTCATGCCGAGTGGAATGCATTTTCTCAGTCCCGGGCGCGGTCACCACCACGTTGAACAACCCCGGTCATTTTTTAATTATCAGTTCAGTTTAATCTGAACATCCACGCCAGCGGCCAGATCCAACTTCATCAGGGCGTCAACGGTCTTATCCGTGGGTTCCACAATATCCATCAGGCGCTTATATGTCCTGATTTCGTACTGATCCCGGGCGTCCTTATTGACGTGCGGAGAAATCAATACAGTGAAGCGTTCCTTGCGAGTCGGCAAGGGAATAGGCCCCTTGACCTGAGCGCCCGTGCGCTTAGCCGTATCCACGATTTCCCGCGCGGACCGGTCGATCAGACGGTGATCGAATGCCTTAAGACGAATACGAATTGTTTGACCTGCAGTTGCCATAACCTGACCCGTTTTCCAATCTGTTAATCATCGCCGAACGACCGTAAGGTCACTCGGCATCTCGACACAAAGTCCCGTGCCGTCGTTATCTATCTGCTTGCTTACTCGAGGATCTTCGCGACGACGCCGGCGCCGACGGTCCGACCCCCCTCACGGATCGCGAAACGCAGTCCGTCTTCCATCGCAATCGGTGCAATCAGGCTCACCGTCATCTTGACGTTGTCGCCAGGCATCACCATCTCGACGCCTTCCGGCAGATCACACGCACCCGTCACGTCCGTCGTACGGAAGTAAAAC
>Ga0316204_10002205_pt1 | contig 45817 bp, 46 predicted proteins | sample 6monrhotite_MG_2_FD_205661 | JGI IMG/M metagenome (GOLD analysis project Ga0316204, IMG submission 205661) | Microbial mat bacterial communities from mineral coupon in-situ incubated in ocean water Damariscotta River, Maine, United States -... | ecosystem: Environmental > Aquatic > Marine >... | reverse complement strand
TTACCGTCAATGAAGATGCAGGTACTGCTACTTTCATAATATCTTACACCGGTAATACCGTACAGGATGCCTTTAACGTCAACTTTAATGTGACCGATAATACCGCTATCAATCCTGATGATTATACTGTAGTTTCTACAACCGGAGCTTTATTCTTCCCTGGTGGAACAACAAATGGTGATTCACAAACTATTACCGTAAGTATTATTGATGATGAGTTGAGTGAGATGGCTGAAACCTTGGATATCACTCTTTCTTTTGATGTTCCTCCACCTGCTGGGATAAATATGTTGGATGGTGAAGGTATAGGCACCATATTAGATAATGATATTAGCTCAAGTGATTACGAAGAAGAAGTAACTATTATTTGCGGTGATGAACTTCCCGAAGTTCCTGAACTTACTTTTATGGGGGGATGTGGTGACTACGATGTGGTATTCACCGAAGAAACAGAGTTCTCTGATGATACTGATGATTATATGGTTATCCGTACCTGGAACGTAACTGATTCTTGTGGAAACACTGAGTCTTTCCAACAGATCGTTTTCGTCATGCAACCTCAATTAGAAGAAGTCTTTATTGACATCTGTGTGGAAGATGACCCAATTAATCTGATTGATTATCTACCACAAGGGTTTGATATCAATGGTATTTTCGAAGTTGAAAGAGATGGTACGTACTTAAACAATACCACTTTTGTACCAAACGGATTAGAAATTGGAGAATACAAAATCATGTACTCTTCAGTTGGTGGAACTTGTAAGTATTATGTTGATTTCTATATCACAACCAATTCTGATTGTGTTCCATGTAACCGTGACGAAATAACAGTTTCTGAAGCAGTTACTGTTAACGGTGATGGCATCAATGATTACTTTGAAATCAAAGGCGTTGAATACTGTGAATTTACCTTTGATATTATGATTTTCAACCGATGGGGTGATAAAGTTTATGAGGGTAAAGATTATCAGAATGATTGGGGTGGTTATGCTCCTAATAATTCATTTGGAAGCTCTGGACTAGTACCTTCTGGAACCTATTACTATATTTTAACGATAAATGGGTCTGAACAACCGCTTGAACCTATTAATGGATATATCTATATAGGTACGGAATAAGATTAAACTCGAATTATCCTATAGGGAGATTTCTTTGTAGGATAATTCATTCGTCCTTAAACAAAAACACTTTAACGAATAGAAATTATTAGAACGAATAAAAAAGTGGTTAAACGTCTAAATTACTGGCAATTAAAAAGTATTCCTTTCTTTGACAAAGAATTGATACCCCAAGCATCAGTTCAATTTAGAAAAAGAACCTTAACCTATACAGTTATGAAAGCTTTACAAACTTCTGTAGTGCTAATTACGATAATGTTTACCTCAATAGTTGGGGCACAACAATTACCGCAGTTCACCCAATATATGTTCAATACAATCTCTGTTAATCCAGCATACGCTGGGAGTAGAGAAGCTATGAACCTTACTGCCTTACATAGAAACCAATGGGCCGGTATAGATGGGAATCCTGTTACCAGTACTTTCTCTTTTCATACACCTTTGAACAATGAAAGAGTCGGTTTAGGTCTATCTTACATAACTGACCAATTAGGTTTTGAAAACACCAATTATGTATATGGTGACTTTTCATACACAATTCCAGTTTCCTTTGAAGCTAAGCTTTCTTTTGGCTTAAAAGCTGGTTTTACTAATTACAGTTTAGAAAACCCAGATGTTAACGACCCTTTCTTTAATTCAAATTTTAACAGTTGGAAACCGAATTTTGGTGCAGGTGTATACTTAAGCACTAATAGATGGTATGCCGGTATTTCTTCTCCACGAATTTTAAATACTGACTTAAACGAAGGAGAATTTGTGGCACTAGAAAGAACTAGTTATTATGCTATTGGAGGATTAGTTTTAGACTTATCCTTAGATATAAAATTCAGACCCTCAGTAATTACAAAATTTACTAATGGAGCTCCTGCAACATATGATGCCACCGCAGGATTTCTATTTTATGAAAAGTTTTGGGCTGGGGCCTCGTATCGATTTAATGATGCTTCAAATTTTGGTGCCTATATGGATTACCAAGTATCTAAAGACATCAGAATAGGTTATGCTTATGATTTACCTACCGGTGATTTTAGACCATATACCGGAGGTACTCATGAAATCATTTTGATTTTTGAGCCTAGACTTACTAAAAAAACAGACTTATACAAATCACCTAGATATTTCTAATTAAAGCACCATGACAACAAAAAGAATCATCATATCATTTTTTGCTTCAATACTGTTATGCGCGAGCTTAAATGCTCAATCTAGCGTGCAAAAAGAAGCTGATAGACTATTTAACACTTTTGCTTATGCTAAGGCCATTCCTCAGTACGAACAGATGGTAGTAAATAGTTATAATGAAAATCATGCCTTTCAAAGACTTGCAGAATGCTATCTACTAATGCGTGATTTTGAAAAATCCATACCTTATTTTAAGAGGTTTATTGAAGGAGCAGATACTCCAACTAATTTTTACTTTAAATATGCCATGGCACTTAAAAGTTCTGGCGATGAAAAAGGTGCTTTAAAATGGATAAAGAAATATAAAAAGTACAACAAAAATGATAAACGTGTTAAAGAATTTCTAAAAGATGGAAACCTTGCTTCAGTTGTATTTAATAGTAGGGAGCGCTATGATTTAGAACCTGTTCCATTCAACACAGAGTTCAGCGAGTTTGGTTCATTTGTACATGAGGGTAATCTTTATTTTAGTGCAAGTAGAAAAAGTCAAAAAAATGATGAACTCTATGGTTGGAACAATGAACCTTGGTTAGACATTTTTTATGTGCCAGAAGGGAATACCATGGCCCAGCCAAAACGTTTTGGCGGTGAAATAAACTCAAAATACCATGAAAGTTCATTGGTTTTTTCAACAGATTATAAAAATGATACTATCGTCTATTTTACACGAAACAATTATTTTCAGAAAAAAGAAGGTTTTCATACTACTAAAAAAGAAGATAAGTTAATCGAAAATCAGAATAACCTTAAAATATACAAAGGTGAGAAAATTGATGGGGAATGGAAAGTTACCCGTAATTTAAAGACCAATGCTGATCACTATTCTACCGGACATCCATCGGTAAATACCGAAAGGACTCTTTTATATTTTTCCTCTGACCGCCCTGGTGGTTATGGTGGTACTGATATTTATTATGCTAAAATTCACCCTAGAGGTGGTATTGGTCAGCCAATAAATGCTGGCCCAGTTGTCAATACTGCTGGCGACGAAATGTTTCCATATGTAAATAATGAAGGGCAGCTTTTCTTCTCATCTGATGGTCATCTAGGTTTTGGACAATTAGATGTTTTTGGCACCGTGGCTGATTCTACAGGACAAATAAAAGATGTCATTAATCTTGGAAAACCCTTGAATAGTGAAAAAGATGACTTTGGTTATTATGCCTTAGAAAATGGAATTGATGGTTATGTGAGTTCTAATAGAAAAGGTGGTAAAGGTGGTGATGATATTTATAGATTTAGATTTGTACCCTCACTGAGTGTTCAAGGTGTTGTAACAGATGCCATTAATCTGAAAACTTTGGATAGTGTGCAAATATCTTTATTCAACCAAGCAACTGGAGAATTGATGTCTAAAACTATTACAGATGCCAATGGTGAATATCAAATGTTAATAAGTAGAAATGTGAATTATCGTATAGAAGCTGTGCGAAAGACACACCCGCACAAAAGCGTTTATTTTAACACTAGAACTACTGGTCGCGCTACAAAGTTAATTAGACAGGATATTGAATTGGAACCTGTACTGGATGTGAAAGTTTTGGCCGGACTAAAAAAGATTTATTACGACTTCAATAAAGCAAATATTCGACCCGACGCAGCAATTGAATTGAATAAAGTTGTAAAGTTAATGACTGAAACCTATCCAGAAATGATTATCAAATTAGAGGCTCATACCGATCCAGTGGGTAGCCATACTTATAACGATCAGCTTTCAGAGCGCAGAGCAAAATCAGCTTATGAATATTTAATTGCAAATGGCGTTCCTCGAAACCATATTCTTTCTTATAAAGGATTTGGAAAAAGAGTACCTATTAATGAATGTACGAGCAAGCAAGATTGTTCACCAGAGAAACTGGAACTAAATAGAAGGACTGAATTCCCCGTGGTGCAGATAAAAGCGAGGGCTATAACCCAAAGCAAATAAGCCAAATTGACCAATAACAAAAAGCGCCTTAATGGCGCTTTTTGTTATTTAATAAGTACTCTACTCGAAACTACTTCATCTATTGGTATGACAACCTTCCCTTTTTTTGTCTTTAAGGTCATAGTAATATTATCAATAGCCTCAATGGTTCCTTCTAAATCACCAATAGTGATTTCATCACCAACCAAATAGTTTTTACGTGTATAAAACATTTTAAGCACATCAGCAAAGACCTCTCTTGAGCCAAGACCAAAGCCAAGGGCAATAGCAAACAAAAAAGCTCCAAGAATCATAGTAAAGTTGCTTGTAATAATATCTGTATCGATACCAGCCTGATTTAGGGCCGTTATGGAAACAAAAAAGGTGATTAAGTAAAATAGTGTTCCACTGATAATCTTAGAGCCACTAATTCCCATGGAATCAAAAAGTGCTAAAACAGCTTTTTTAACTAGAGTTGCTAGATAAAAACCTCCTGCAAATATTAACAAGGCGCTAACTAAAGTAGGCAGATAACCTAAAACCGACATGATTCCCTCTGAAATTGCAGTTAGACCAATTACTTCAGCAATGACAATAGTAAAAAACAAGATTAAAAGTATTTTGACCGTCGTCAATGCTATTTTAAGCAAATCAATTTTAACTTCTTTATCACCAAAAAGTTTAGCTTCAGTCACTTTTGCCGAAAGAGCCTCTATTTTGGCTGCTTTTAAAACTCTTTTTAAAACAAATAAAATTATTTTTAATAAAAGCCATGCGACTATCAGACCTAGAACTCCAATAACTAATTGAGGTAAAAGCTGAACGACATTTGACAGCATATCACCCAAACTATCTGATAATACTTGTTTATATTTTTCCATGATTTTGTTATTTAAAGTTGGTTGTTTTTATTTGTTGGTTCTGAACATTCCTGAAAAAATAGACGAGTAATTAGACGTTACTAAAACGGCCATATCTAAAATAAGCTTCGCAATAGCAATATCATTCATTACTTTTTGCCTCATTTCTGGAGGTACTTCCTTTAAGTTTCTGTTCAATTGTTTGAACGGATTATCAAATTCGTTTGCCATCTATTTAAAGGTATTATAGATTTCCAATAATTTTACTTTTGCTCTTTTTAAGCGCATCTTAACAGCGCTCTCCCCTATCTCTAATAAATCACATAATTCTTTAATGGAAGCCCCATCTTGATACTTCAATAACAAAATTGATTTGTCTTCTGGACTTACCATATCTAAAGACTTTGCCAATTTACTGGCTTTCATCTCATAAATACTTTCATCAGACACCTCTTCGGTTAGCTTGTACTCAGCATCATCCATTGGTATGGATTTATCACTCATTTTTCGTTGCTTGTTTCTATTCACATAGTTTACACAAAAATTATAGGTGAACGAATAGAGCCAAGTTGAGAACTTTGACCTGCCTTTAAAAGATGCCAGTTTAATGAACAGCATTAAAAAAACATCTTGTGTTAAATCTTCCGCCTCATCTTGTGACTTAGAAAAACCATAACACTTATTGTACACCATTCTAGAATAGCGATCATAAAGTACACCAAACAACATAGTATCGTTCTTGGCCACTATTTTACTCACCAATTCTTCGTCGGTTAACTGACTATAAGGATTGTCTGTCCCCAATGACTTCTTATCTTTATGTATAAGAATTAGAAACAACCGCTTTAAAAAAGTCACTTAGTTCTTTTTAGAATTGGCGAACAATATAGTTTAAATCAAGTTATATTTGAGAAAAACCAAGTCATGAAATTTTTTAAATCTTCCCTTATTGTTTTAACAATGGTTGTTTTCAGTTGTAAGACAGAAAAAAAACAAACTCCAAACTCAGACACTATTGAACAAACCATACTCCAAAAAATAGCCAACGCCCATGGTTTTGAGCAATGGAAAAAGGTAAATCAAATTGAGTTTACTTTTAATGTAGACCGAGATTCTACTCATTTTGAACGCTCATGGATTTGGAAACCAAAAACTAATACTATTACCAGAATTTCAGGCATTGACACCTTGACTTACAATCGAAAATCAATGGATAGCATCGCTTTTAAAACCAATGCTGGTTTTGTAAATGATCGTTATTGGCTAATAGCTCCATTCAATCTTATTTGGGATGCCTCTAATTTTGAACACACCTTAATTGAGAATGATAGCGCTCCAATTAGTAAAAAAACAATGCAAAAATTGACTATTGTATACGGAAGCGATGGGGGTTATACCCCTGGCGATGCTTATGATTTTTATTTTGGAGATGACTACGTGATTCAAGAGTGGGTTTTCAGAAAGTCAAATCAAGAAGAACCTTCGATGATTACTACTTGGGAAAATCATAAAGATTATAATGGCATCATAATTGCACTGGATCATAAAAAGAAAGAAGAAGTGTTTAACCTTTTCTTTGATGATATAAGAGTTCAATTAAACCAATGACCTTGAAAAAAACAATATTTCTAATTGCCCTATCCTTCTGTACAATACATGCACAAAACCAAAAACTAGGTATTGTTTTAGATGCTGAAAGTAAAAAACCAATAGAATTTGTTGACGTTTACAATAAATATGAGAATACAGTGACCAATGAAAATGGAAAATATTTTCTGTTGTCTTCGAATGATTCCATCTCCTTTTACAAGCTAGGGCATGAAGAAATTAAAACAACCTTTGATAAAGTTCAAGATACTACATACCTCAGTGCCAAACCTTTTGAATTAGCAGAAGTTATACTTTCAAATGAAGATTCACTTTTTGATAAGGTTAGAAAACAAATTGCTGAAAACTACCCCATAAAAGAATTCAATGAAAAATTCTTTATTAGGTCTTTACTTAGATATAACGGGGAAATTACCAGAATTCAAGATATTCAAGGTAAACTGAACCGAAAGACGTTGTTATATGCCAAAGACATGGAATTAAAGAAAAAAGATTATGTTTTTGAAGTTCAAAACATGCGAAAAATTGGTTTAACAGAAGTTACTGAAAATGACACAAATATTTATTTCAAATTCAGGTCTTTACGAGAAATTTTGGCAGAAACAGTACAAGTAAGTATAACTCGAAAGAACTATGAAATTGAAGAAAAATACTTTGACAATGGCAACAAGGTACGTTTAGAGTACACTTACAACGGAGAAAATAAAAATATTAATACTAGTGGTTATTATATCATTAACCTTGAAAACAAAGCTATTTTAGAGTTTTACTTATCACATAAACCAAGTTTAGATTTTATAGAAAAAAAAGATATAAAGTATAGAGTGACCCTATTTGAAAAGAATATTATTTTTAATAAAGATTCAGATTCTGGAAAATATGTAATAAAAAATGGAAAATTAAAATCAACAGTCGAGGTCACAAACAAAGAGGAAAACTTTCAGACCTTTTTTGAATCTGAAGACATATTAAAATCTTACGAACATTTTTCAGCAATGAAGGTTAAAAAGAATGTCAATGAAAACAAAGATGTTTTTAAACTGGATTTTCCTTATAACAAAGATTTTTGGAATGCTCAAAACCAGCTTTTACTAACAGATGAAATGCTAGCTTTTATTGAAAGTGTAGGTAAGATGAACGAGGAATTTGATGTTAAGTCTAACCTCAAGTAGCTTTCTTTTTATTTAATAGCATTGTTAATAAAAGGACTAAGGCAGCGCATCCTAATAATGTCCAAAAACTAGTTTTAAGCGTAAAGCCCTCTGCTAAAAATCCCAATATCACAGGACCTAAAAGAAATCCTGAGTATCCAGTACCGGCAATAAATGCTACTCCTTGAGATGATTCTACTCCCTTTACATTTCCACCAATTCTAAATAGTTCTGGCACCATAACCGAAAAACCTAGTCCGTTTAAGGCAAAACCAATTATCGCTAAAATCGTATTTCCTGAGAGTACGAGAAAATATCCAATAATAGCTATAAAGGCACCTAAAGCGACCAATTTGACAGAACCAATACGTTGACTGATACCATCGCCCAAAAAACGGCCAAATGTCATCATAGCAGAAAAGGCAAGAAAACCACTTCCAATTAAATTTTCAGGTGCTAAAGTGATTTCCTTTAAATACAAGGCACTCCAATCTATGATTCCTCCTTCACTTCCCATACTAACAAAACCAATAATACCCAATACCAGCAAAGGTTTAAATAGTTTTAAACTAAAAGACTCCTTTTCCACGGGAGCTGCCTTAATATTATAATATCTTTTTCTCAATACCATATTTAAAGAAAGAACTAGAAAAACTGTAATAGACATATGTAAAAAAGGATTGCCTATTACCGGAATTAAAAAACTACCCAATCCAACTAAAACGCCTCCTAGACTGAAGAAACCATGAGCCGCGGACATAAAATTTTGTTTGTCTTCCTTTTCAATCTCAGTCACCAAAGTATTCATAGAAATATCTAACAATCCGTTTGAGGCCCCAAAAAGGAACAATGAAAAGCATAAGAAGTAATAATTTGGTGCGATTAAAGGAAATAGCGCCATGATACTGTTCAATATAACACCAAACCAAGTTGCGCGACCAACACCCAATTTGTTAATAATTTTTGATGCTACCGGAAATATAGTGAACACCCCTAATGACAAAAAGAAGATTGCAACACCTAAGTCAGCCTTGTCAATCTGTAATTTTTCCTTTACATAAGGTATATAAATAGCCCACGTACCAAACCAAATATTAAGACTGGTAAATACAAAAGCAGGCGCAAAATACCTCGGGTTTGAAAGTATAAGTTGAAGTGACTTCATTATTCATATAAAGCCGCAAATCTAGCTTATTTTGATAATATTCCTGCTTTCAAAATTTCACCAAAATTAAACATGTCTTCAAAGGAACAATAAAAGGGAGCTGGGGCTAAACGAATTACATTAGGTTCACGCCAATCGGTAATCACCCCATTTTTCATTAAGTAATCAAATAAGGGTCTTCCTTCTCCGTGCAAAAATACGGATAGTTGACAACCCCTCTCTTTTGGGGTAATGATTTCAAATGAACTATCAACCTGTTTATCTATCTCATATAATATAAACTCTAAATATGCTGTCAATGTTTTTTGCTTTTCAAGCAATTGAACCATTCCTGCCTCCTCAAAATATTGTAAAGAGGCCAAATACGGAGCCACAGATAAAATTGGTGCATTGCTCAATTGCCAAGCATCGGCATTTTCCATAGGTTCAAACTCAGGTTTCATTAAAAATCGAGTCTCTTTTTTAGTACCCCACCAGCCTTCAAAACGGGGAATATCCCTCCTATTCAAATACTTTTCATGTACAAAAATTCCACTTGCATTACCCGGTCCGCTGTTCATATATTTATAACTGCACCAAGCCGCAAAATCTATATCCCAATCATGAAGTTTTAATTCAATATTACCCGCAGCATGGGCTAAATCCCAACCAACAAATGCTCCTACAGATTTACCAGTAGCGGTGATGGTCTCCATATCAAAAACCTGCCCATTATAATAGTTTACCCCTCCAATTAAAACTAATGCAAGTTCATCACCTATTTCTTCAATTTTTGAAATAACATCCTCTGTCCGCCAAAACTGCTCTCCCTTTCTCTTTTTTACCTCAACAATAACTTCATCAGGGTTTAGCCCATGAAATCGAACCTGGCTCTGCAACATATATTGATCTGATGGAAAAGCCTTTTCTTCACAAAGTATCTTCACCCTCTTCTTTGAAGGTCTATAAAAAGACACCATCAATAAATGCAAATTGACCGTTAAAGTATTCATAACCGAAATTTCTTCGGTTTTGGCACCCACAATTTTTGCAAGAGGTGTTGCTAAACGCTCATGATAGTCCCACCAGGGCTTTTCCGCATAAAAATGTCCTTCAACGGCTAAATCGGCCCAATCTTTCATGACCTCATCAACGTATTCTTGAGTGTTTTTTGGTTGCAATCCTAAAGAGTTTCCAGTAAAGTAGATAACCTCTTTTCCATTCACCTTCGGATAATAAAACTTGTCTCGATAAGGTGCTAAAGGGTCTTTGCTATCTAATTCTTTTGCAAAAGCCAAAGTATTTTCAAAATGCATAACTCAATTTTTCTTTAAAAATACGGTTCATGAATTAGATCATTCGCATTTCACAAATATGTTTTTTAAAACCCGCCTTTTCATAGGCTTTTAAAGCCGATGAATTATCATCGTAAACGGTAAGTCTTACCTCCTTAAGCCCTCGGTTATGGCACCATTTCACCAATTCATCCACAATTTTTTTGTTTATTGCTTTACCTCTATGGCCTGGTACAGTGTACATAAAGCCCAAATAACCATAATCTTTATGATTTAAATAAGGGCGTGCTTGTTTTCTCAAGGCATAACCTGAACTAACCAAAACACCATCAACTTCTGCAATTATTAGTTTTACATCATCGTTCTTGATATAATCTTCAATACTGTAGTAGCTAACCGGGTCTTCTGCTATTGTAGGATCAAAAGGCCGTTCTGCTTTAATAAGTTCTTGTTCAAAACTTAATAGGATGGGCAAATCTGTTAGAACCGCATCACGAATTAATACGTTTTCCATACTCCTAAAATAGGTCATATTTAACTATTTTTATCAAAATTAAAGTATGCATTTTCTTTCGGCCGACCTTGAAAAGTACATTGATACTAATTCAGAATCAGAGCCTATTTTACTACAAGAATTAACTCGTGAAACTCATTTGAAAGTTCTTCAACCCCGAATGATTACAGGTCATTATCAAGGTAGGGTACTTAGCCTGTTATCAAAAATTATTGCTCCTACAACTATTTTAGAAATTGGTACTTATACGGGTTACTCGGCACTTTGCTTGGCGGAAGGATTACAAGAAAAAGGAAAATTACACACCATAGACATCAATGAAGAGCTACGTACCATGCAACGTCATTATTTTGACAAAAGTAATATTGGTGACCAAATCATACAGCATATAGGGGATGCTATTGAAATTGTGCCAAAATTAGATGAAGTCTTTGACTTGATATTTATTGATGCTGAAAAGAAAAGTTATGATTCCTATTTTGAAACGGCAATCAAAAAGACAAAACCTGGTAGCGTTATACTTTCAGATAATGTTTTATGGTCTGGTAAGGTAGTTGAACCCTTAAAAAAATCAGATATAGCCACTGAAACATTATTAAAGTATAATCAGAAGTTAAAAACGGACCCTAGAGTAGAAACGGTAATTTTACCGATTAGGGATGGGCTTACCTTAAGCCGAGTAATTTAGCTATAAAGTCACTTCGACTAGCTCAGTGTTAGGTGTTAGGTGTTAGGTGAAATACTTTTTAAGAAATCGATTGTGAAACCCATAAAACAAAAAACCAGAAACCGTTCCTATTAATGCTCCAACTATAACATCAATTGGATAATGTACCCCAACATAAATACGGCTTATGCAGAATAAAACGGGCCAAATAAAAAATAGAACCGCCCATTTTATTTTACTCCTCAAAAAAAGAAATACTAAGACAGTTATTGAAAATGAGCTAGAGGCATGCCCAGAGAAAAAACTATAGTCGGTTGGTGTTTTTAATATTCTAATTAAAGTATTTATTACTGGTTCATTATTAGGTCTCAACCTTGCTATACCTTCCTTTGTTAAATGTGTTATCAAAGTAATAAAAACTATTAAAAACAAGATAGTAAGTACTTTTTTAAAAGCTTCTTGTTTTGGGTATTTTAAGAAAAATAGTGCTATAAATAAGATGAAAAGAGGTGTCCAAGTAGCGATATTGGTTATTATTGTCCAAAAACCGTCGTATTGTTCAATACCGAGACCATTGAGATAAATGAAAGTATCCCTATCCCATTCTAACAGTTTTTCAAACATGTTTACTTGGTGCTTCGCTTGATCGCTCCGGTAACATCATCGACATTCTTCTTAACATCATCAATGCTGTTTTTGATATCTTTAGTGAAATCGGTATCAATACCCTGCTTATCAGCGCTTTTTTGAATCTCTCGCTTTATATCGTCAGTAGCATCACGCAGTTGGCGCATACCTTTACCCAAACCTTTGGCTATACCTGGAATTTTATCTGCGCCAAACACCATTACCACTATAAACATGATAAAGAAAATCTCGCCCCCACTAATGAATAAGAAATGCATAAGACAAATATAAAGAGAACTTATTCTAAAACGAAAAAAGCCTCATGAAATCATGAGGCTCTTTATTCAATTAAAAACGAGGGTTATCCCTTCACTTTTTCCTTCATTTGGTCAAAATCAGATTTTTCTTCTTTAATTGGCCAAGAATTATTTGTGCTATCAATATCAGCTGTTTCCATTTTTGGATCAACAACAATACCAACTAATTCCTTATCCGAAGAAATGACACGCTTTACCTCAGCATCATTCTTTCTCCATATTTCTGGAGGATAGGTCACACTTTCAGTACTTCCATCGGCATAGGTATATTCAACTATCAAAGGCATTGGAATACCACCTGGCTTATCAAAAGTAACTTGATAAAAGAACTTTGGCTCTTTTACTTGTGCCCTTTCTTCAGCAGTCATATTGTCCATCATAAACTCTTTCAGATTTTGAGAAGTTTCAGAAGGTGCTTTTCCTTTTAAATCAGCATTAAAATCCTCACTACTTTCTTCAGCTAGATATACTAAAGGAGGTAAATCAGCAACGGTTAAATTACGAGCATCCATATACTCTTGCATCTGCTTGGTCACCTCATTGGTTACGTAGTATTTTTTAACTTCTTTTACACCAATATCAACATAATCCGTAGTATAGAACCATCCTCTCCAAAACCAATCTAAATCAACGGCAGAAGCATCTTCCATAGTTCTAAAGAAATCTTCTGGAGTCGGGTGTTTAAACATCCAACGCTGAGAATATGTTTTAAAAGCATGGTCAAACAATTCTTTACCCATAACGGTCTCCCTCAAAATGTTCAATGCCGTTGCTGGTTTAGCATAAGCATTAGGACCTAATTGAAATACATTTTCAGGATTTGACATAATTGGTGAAATTCTACTTTGATCTCCAGCCATATAAGGTACAATCTTAGCAGCATCACCACGTCTAGAAGGGTATTTGTCATTTGGAGCAACTACTTCTGGGTATTTTTCACCAAATTCTTGTTCGGTCAAATACTGCATAAAAGTATCTAAACCTTCATCCATCCATCCCCATTGACGTTCATCAGAATTTACAATCATAGGGAAAAAGTTATGACCAACCTCATGAATAATTACACTAATCATTCCGTACTTGGTTCTATCAGAATAGGTGCCATCTTCATTAGGACGACCATAGTTCCAACAAATCATTGGATACTCCATACCTTGATTTTTCGCATGTACAGAAATTGCTTTGTGATATGGATAATCAAAGGTGAATTTAGAATACGTTTCAATGGTTTGAACAACAGCTTTTGTAGACTGTTCTTCCCATAACGGATTTCCTTCTTTAGGATACATAGAAACAGCCATTACATCTCTACTACCCAATTTTACAGCCTGCATATCCCAAATAAACTTACGCGAGGTAGCAAAACCAAAATCACGTACCATTCTGCCTGGCTCAGTCTTGAACTTCCAAGTCTTGGTCTTTTCTGCAAAAGAACCCTCTTTTGCTTCCGCTTCCGCTTGTGTTACAATCAGCACAGGCTTATCATAAGATTTTTTGGCTTGCTCGTAACGCTTCATCATATCTTTTGTGAAGACTTCTTTTCTATTTTGAAGTACACCTGTTGCATCAAGAACATGATCCCCAGGCACTGTAATGCTTACATCATAATTCCCAAAAGGTAATGCAAACTCACCACTACCCCAGAACTGATGGTTTTGCCATCCTTCAACATCAGAATATACAGCCATTCTCGGAAAAAACTGTGCAATCACATAAGCACGATTTCCATCTTTTGGAAAAAATTCAAATCCTGAACGTGCTCGATTAACCGTATGATCAGGAATATTATACCACCATTTTATTGAAAATGAAGTAGAAGCTCCACTTTTTAAAGGCTGGGCAATATTGATACGCATCATAGTTTGATTAACTGTATGCGATAAATCATTACCGTTAGCATCTTTGACCCATTCTATATTGAAACCACCATCAAAAGGTTCGGTCACATAAGTCTGGGCAAAATTGCCTGCTGTATATGCTATGTCAACCCCATTACCGTTTCTTAATGGCGATTTAGAATCTTGGGCCCTAACGTTTTGATCTAATTGTACCCAAAGAAATTCTAAGTCGTCAGGTGAATTGTTGATATATGTAATAGTCTCTTCACCGTAAATTTTGGCATCTTTATCATCTAGAGTGATATCCATTTTGTAATCGGCTTGCTGTTGGTAATAATCAGGGCCTGGAGCACCAGAGGCAGAACGATAGGTGTTTGGCGTTGAAAACTCCTCATACATTTGTTTGAACCTACTCTGGTTAACATGGCCAGGGTCACGCTCTTTTTCTTCTTCGGTTTCTTGCGCAAAAGTTACTGCTGCGAACAAGAACATAATCGAAGCGAAACAATACTTGATTTTATTCATTTTTAATCGTTTTTTAGTGTGGGAAAAATAATTCTTTTTTAACGGAATGTTAAGGAAATGTCACAAGTTTAACATTCCTTTATTATTCTCTTTTATCAGTACAAAACTCTTCTTTTTGCCTTTATATTTAATATGTACTAAGTTCTTCTGCTCTTCATACAAATCAGTTAGTACTTCATTTTCTATTTCGATGGACTTTAATTGGTCAAAACCAATATTTGTAACTTCTAAATAGCAAATCACAACATCATTATCGTACTTTTTACCTATGTAATCAAAACTGACCTGTTCCCCGTTTAAACGAACTAAAAATTTAGAAGTCAAATATTTAATAATATAATCTTCCGCAATGCTTACCTCATCGTCAGTTGCCAGTTGGGCATCAATTCCATAACGTTCTAAAAGCACAGCCTCAAAATCATCAATAAAAATTCTTGTCTTGATTTGTAGGGCATCATCTTTTTCAGAATAATTAATATTGGTAACACTTACATAGAACTTATGCGCAGTGAAACTTAAAAGTGGCAGTACAATAAGCAGAATTAAAGCAAATCTTTTTTTCATTCTATGTTCTTTGTTGTAAAATTAAGCAAATGATATGCCAATATTTATGGTTAATGGTTAATGGTTAATGGTTAATGGTTAATGGTTAATGGTTAATGGTTAAAAATAGAAATCCACTCATAACAAATTAATCAAGCCCATTGTTCTTGCGATACGCTTTACTTTTATTAATCAAAAACTGCCATAATTTCAATTCATCGTTTTCTTCAAGACAAATTTTAAAACTCTCATCGCTCTCACAGAAATAAATAAAATCATAGAAGTTTTCTTTCGGAATTTTTAAATGTTCAATCAACAACGAATCCATAAAACTTTCTTCTACTTCTTTTATGTTTTCATAGGCTTTATCAAAAGCAATACGTTTTTTTAACATTTGTGTTTTTCCATTGATTCGATTCATCACTTTATTGAGATTTATTACCAAAGCGATAACATAAAAATATGCGAACTTGCCATGGTCAGCATCGTTCAGTTTATTTTCACTTTGTGATATAATTCTAACATCGGCATTTGGCAAACCCAAGGCTTCAGCACTCACATCTTTTTCTAAAGTTAGCTTAGTAACATCTGAACCTAGACTTCCCGAAAGATTAAAAGGTTGAACTATAACTTCTTGTAATTCATTCACAAATTCTTCAAGATTGACAATTATGAAAGTAGTATTGAAGATGGTATTATTCACCAGTAATACCTTTCGTTTAAACTGGACCGCTGAAAATACTAGCGTATCATTTAAAGAAACTTTAATCGAAAAATCACCCTTATCATCTGTGATACTTGCTTTTAGAGAACTTATATTTTGAATGGTGATACCCGTAACATCTTTACTTTTTGATGTTACCGTGCCTTTTAATAATTTTGATTGTGCTGTTAATGCTTGAAAACAAGAAAAAAAAACAGCAAATAAAACAATTTTTCTAATAATCATGTTTTTGGCATAAAAAACAATTTCAAAAATCAACCATAAGTTCAAAACTCTTCACTTGTCGCGCTGAGTCTGTCTAAGTGCCCATGTCCAAATAAAAACTAATCAAGCTCATTATTTTCACGATACGCTTGGCTTTTTTTAATTAAGAACTCCCATATTTTAAGTTTATCATGGGTATCAACGGTGGTTTGAAAATCATCATCCACCTCGCAGAAATACATAAAATCAGCTATCTTCTCTTCGGGAATTTTTAAATCAACCATAAAAATAGAATCTACATAAAAGTTTTGTACACGCTGAGTGCGGGCATAAGCTTTGTCAATTTTAACTCTGTTCTTTAGCATTTTGGTTCTACCTGTAATGGCGTTGATTATAGGGTCTAATGGCGGACTTAGAATCATTCCTATATTAAATTTTCCAAAAGTGGCCTGTTGCAACTTTCGTTCACTCTGAGTAGGTATTTTTTGATGTGCATTAGGCAAACCTAAGGCCTCTGCACTTACATCTTTTTCTAATTCTAACCCATCCAAGTCAGAATCTAAACGCCCCGAAAGATTATATGGGTTCACCACAACCTCTCTCAATTCATTTACGAACTCTTCTAACGGAACCGTAATAAATGGAGAGTTTAACAACTCCATACTAATCGGCACTATTTTACGTCTAAATTGAACAGCAGAAAAAACTAAGGTATCGTTGAGTTTGACCTCAATAGAGAAATCACCATTAAAGTCAGTAATAGTAGCTCTTCGTGTAGAAATATTCTGGATTGCCACTCCGGTAACATCTTTTCCTGTAGCAACCACCCTGCCTTTCAGTGATTTAGAATCAAATGTCTGGGCATTGGATAGCGCAAACAGACAAAAAAAAAGAAGTAATAACCTACTCTTCATTTATCTCAGCCAAATAGGTTTTGCTATGAGTCACCAAAAAATCAATAAGTTGAAACTCATTCTCCTTTTTGAGTAATGATTGGGCTCCCATTTTGTCGTCACAGTATAGCAAAAAGGCATCAATTTTATCTTGTGGAAGTTTTAAATCTGCCACAAAAAACTCGTCATCATATACCTGCCGAAGCACTTCGCTTACTTTAAGGGGTTTGCGATTAGACCCGTCATCATCCCTAGATTTAAAAATCGCCTTGAAAATATTGACAAAATTAATATCTCCTTCGCGCCTTTCATTCTGCGAAAGAAGTGCAATGTTCTGAACCTCGGTTGAACGGTCAATTTCATATTCCACCTCTTTGAACTTTTCGTTTTTAAGCTCTAGAAACTTTTTTTGGTTTTCAGGTGTCACGATTACTTCGTCAAGCTCGGTAACCTTTTCAGTTACTTCAACGACAAGGCGTTTATTGGCTATAATTTCTTCTGTAACGGTTACAACCTCTAATTGATAATTAACGGCAGTAAAAACCAATTGATCTCCGGACTTAACGCGAATCATAAACTGCCCATTATCGTTGGTAATGGTAGCACTCTCTGCAGTAGAATTGATAACATTTTCATTTGCTACATTACTGCCCCTATATAAAACCTGCCCTCTCAATAGCTGACGTCCATCGTCTTGTGCATAAATGGCGTAGTAAGAACTAAATAAGATAATTAAAAGTAAAGAAATTCGCATAAGGTGGTTTTAGCAATCAATTTTATAAAGAAATATATACATTTTGGCATAAAAAAAATTGAGGGTGTAAACTTTTGTTAATTGTTCAATCCTAGTATTATTATTCCAATATTTTATCTCTAAACGAAATAATAATTCCGTTTACCTAGCCGCTCTGTATTTTGACGTTTAAAATTAGTTTAATCTATTGAGAAGATTATTTTTGTTAGTCAGGTAAAATTTACCTTAATCACTTTCATTATGAGAACACTAATCTGCTTTCTAACCATTTGCTCATTGGCAGTTACTCAAGGTTTGTCACAAGTTAAAATTGGTGATAACCCGCAAAATATTGATGCATCATCCATTCTAGAACTAGAAAGTTCTTCGCGCGTATTTATAATTACCAGAGTTAATTCATCTGAAATGAATACCATTACACCATTAAGGGGAGCATTGGTCTACAATACGGATGAACAATGTGTCTTCTATTACGATGGCGGGCAATGGTCAAACTTGTGCGCGGAAGAAAACACAACTAATGTAAGCTTCGAATTGGTAGATGATGAACTTGTATTAACCGACAGTGATGGCAACACGGTTAGTGTACCTTTGGAAGGTGTGGGCGAACAAAGTTTTACTGCTGAACCTATTGTAAACTTCAGGGAGACTATTATAATTACCCAAACTGGTAATACCTTTAATTTTGAAGTTGGTCAAATCACAGGAGAAAATATTGCCGATAGCACTATTCAAGGGGTTGATTTTGCTCCGGAATCAATCACTCAAGATAAAATCGCACCAGCATCAATAGGCACATCAGAACTACAAGACAACGCTGTAACGGATGATGATATTGATTTCTTTTCAGCCGATGCTGTTACATTAAATGATTTTACGAACGATGCCGGCTTTATTACTGCAGCACAGTTGATAAGCCCTGATGCTAACAATGCTATAACTGACAGCAATGGGGCTTTTTACAATGATTCGCCGTTGTTAAATGATATAGCTAATAACAATCAGCGAATTACGGATCATTTATCATTGGACAATGATTTAGATGACCAAAACGAACGATTGACTAACGCAATTCTTGATGGCAATGAATTGGTGTTAACTGAAGGAGGCATTGACACTCGTATCAACCTCGGCCCATTAAATAATGCAGGAACAGACAATCAAAACCTTTCTTTAAATGCCAATCGAATTGAAATTGATAATGCCACTGGAGTTGATTTAACCGCTTTGTTAGCTGCTAATAATATTTCAGTTAACCCTGTCGGTAATATCACTAGCACTGATGTTCAAGAAGCTTTGGAAGAACTACAAGTTGATATTAATAATCTAAATGCTGGGGGAGGAAATACTGATGAACAAACGCTTGCAACTGATAACACTCCGGGTAATATTTCAATCACTAATGGCGGAGCTGCAATTACTTTAAATGTAAACGATGGAGATTTCGACCCAAATAATGAAATTCAAGACGCTTTAGAGGTTGATATAAATCCAATTACTGGAATAACGGGAAATAATGTGCAACTTGCCTTAGAAGAATTGCAGACTGATGTGGATAATCTTGTTTCCGGCGGAGGTGCAGATGGGGTAGTTTCCAATGTGACTTTTGATGGCACTGACCTTAACTTTACCGGAGCTAATGGCGGTTTCGATGGAGCAGTTGATATTTCTGCATTAGCAGGCGGGGGTGCAGATGGGGTAGTCTCTAACGTTGGTTTAACTGGTAATGAATTAGTTTTCACAGGAGCCGCAGGTGGTTTTAATGGCAACATAGATTTGACTCCAATTTTGGGAGGAGCAAATACTGATGAGCAAGATTTAAGTTTAGCCGGTAACACGCTAAATATTACAAATGGTGCCGGCGTTGATTTAACACCAATTTTAGGAGCCACAAATACTGACGAACAAGAATTAACTCTTCTCGGTGATGATTTAAGTATAGACAATGGAAATACAGTTGACCTTTCAACCATTGATAATCAAACGGCGTCAGAAGTAATATTTACACCATATGTAACATTACCAGGGCCTTCTACTCAACTTGCCATTCAACAGTTAAAAGATGAATTGGATACTGCAACTATTGCTGGCGGTGGCGAGAACCCAACAAACGAATTGCAAGATATCGAATTGACAGGTACCGTGGTAACCCTTACAATACCTGCGACACTTGGTAATCAAATTGATTTAGATCCAACTTTTGTGACTGAAACGGAATTAGGAATCGCAATTGCACTAAAAGAAGACACCGCAAACAAATCAATAGATGTTACCCTGGCTGATGCCACCAATACCCTGTTCCCAACCGAACTCGCAGTGAAAACTTATGTCGATACACAGGTAGGGGCTATTGCAGCTCCCACCATTGTTAGCGACGATGCCGGAAACTCAATTTCTGCCAGCGTTGTCGACGGAGGCGCTTTCTTTGATGACACAGCTCTGACAACGGCAACGACAACCAATACAACCGCAATTGCACTAAAAGAAGACACCGCAAACAAATCAATAGATGTGACCCTGGCTGATGCCACCAATACCCTGTTCCCAACCGAACTCGCAGTGAAAACTTATGTCGATACACAAATTGGAGGAATAACTACTGGTAACAATCTGTCAAATTTTGATTTAATTCAAACTGCTGATAGGTTATATGATTTAGATGAAAACAACTTAACATTTGACATTACAAATAGCGCTATAACTTTCATTGGCACGAACAGTAATTTTGGCATAGGTAACATAACTCCTCAGGACAAACTTGATGTTGATGGACAAATTAGGGCAAGAAATGGTTTTGCAGCTTCTGAAGGCACCGCAGGTAATCCTGGATATGGTTTTCATACAGGAAACGACACTAATATGGGAATGTATAGAATAGCAGCTGATCAATTAGGTTTTTCAACCGATGGAATAGAAGCAATGCGAATTGATGCAGTTCAAAATGTAATAATAAATCAAGGTTTAGAGTTGGATGGAACACTTACAGATATAAACGGACTCAATGGTACAGCAGGACAAATTCTTTCATCAACAGGTGCAGCCGTGGTATGGATTGATGCCCCTATTGGTGGCGGAGGGGTAAGCGTAACAGCTAGATTAACCGGTGATGGTCAAGTAGCAACCCCTTTGGATATAGCAGATGATGCCATTACGACAATAAAAATTAATGATGCTGCTGTTACAACAGCGAAAATAGCAAACGGAGAAGTACAGACCGCAAACATTGCGGACAATAATGTCACACCAGCCAAAATTCAAGAGGGCGCAGATGGGCAAGTACTGATCACCAACGGAACAGATGTACAATGGGGCGCTGCTCCGGCTGGCGCATCTTTAACAGGAACCACAATCGATGGAGATGGCACTACAGGTAATGTCTTAGAACTTGCTGATGATGCGGTTACTACGGCTAAAATATTAGATGGAACTATTGAATCTGCTGACATGGGTGAAAATTCCGTAACCTCTTTCAGCATTAATAATAATACAATATTTAATCTTGACATTAATACTAACGCTGCAATACAAGGAACTAAAATCAATCCTAATTTTGGAGGTCAGGACATTGCCACAACTGGTAATTTAACTGTAGGTGGCACAGTGACAGTACAAGGCGTTCCTGTACATCCGGATTATGTGTTTCAAAAATATTTTACTGGCTTTTCAAACTTAAAAAATGATTACTATTTACTCACTTTACAAGAAGTAGAATCATTCATTAAAAAACATCATCATTTGCCTGGAATAAAATCTGCAAAAGAATTTGAAGAACAAGGAGGTTTTGATTTGGGTAAAGCATCTAAAATAAACCTCGAAAAAATTGAAGAACTCTTTCTTCATACCATTGAGCAAGAAAAGAAAATTGAAACACTTCACTCTGAAAATAAAGAACTTTCTGAAGAACTTAATTCATTGAAATCTGAAATTGAGCTTATAAAATCAATGCTAATTCAAAAACAAAACGACTAATGCCAAGGTCATTTGTAACAGTATTGGTTTTTTGCATAAGCTCGCTTTCGCTAGGGCAAACCGCTTTTTTTAATGGTGGCGACCTTCAAATGCATTCAAATGCGCAAATGGGTATACATACCGATTTGATAAATGATGGTAATTTTAATCAAAATACTGGTCTTGTCGGGTTCTATAGCGACGGCCCCCTCTTTTTTCAAGGCACTAACCCCATTACCATATTTGATGGTGAATTCGCTGCTCAAGGCAATCTATTTTTGGAAAACACCATTACAGTTAGTAACAATACTAATTTTATTTTCGGTAATGTAAATACCTCACTAGTTAATCCGACTAACCTTTTGAATTTTGGTGAGAATTCATTTTTCACGGGTGAAAGTGACATTTCAAAAGTGGTTGGTTTTGCAGGCGTTGAACGGGCCACTACCTTTTCTTTTCCAATTGGTGATGGAGAACAGTTAAGGTCTTTATTGTTGAATTCCAATAATGCTTCAGATTTCGCAAGTAGTGCTTATTTTTTTGATAGTCCGAATGGACCCAATACCTATAACCAAGAATTTGATATTGATACAAAAATCAGGGATATCGGTTTTATAAGTAATAATGAATTTTGGGTTTTGAATAGTGATACCGAATCGAATATTACGCTAAGTTGGAATGCAAGAAGTGACTTGGGGCTAATTGCAACTGTTCTTGAAGATATTATTCTAGTAGGATGGAGCAAAGTTTCCAATCAATGGATAAGCCTAGGTAAAGTAGCTATAGGTGGTGACCTAGAAGAAGGTTTTATTACTTCAGAAAATTTTATTCCAGATGAATATGCTGCAATAACATTTGGCACCCTGCCATTACCACTAGACACTTTTGTTACAAACAACCCAACATTAGGCAACTATTTTTTATCGCCCAATGCAGATGGCACCAACGATTTTTTAGTGTTTGACAACCTAGAAGATACAGGTAGTAATCAAGTGCTCATTTATAACAAGTTTGGGCAAAAAGTATTTGAAATGACCAATTACATGAATGAATTTAACGGAGTTTCCAACATTGATAATTTCGTTCTAAATAGGGAAATAGGGCTTCCTGAAGGCATATACTATTATACTATTTTTCTAACTGATTTAAATCTGAGCTATCAAGGCTTTCTTTTCTTAGACCGTTAATTCTTGTGCTTTTAGTTTGTAAATTTATCATACGTATTGCAATTTTTTCGCGTTAAGACAATAGGTGTATCATTTTTTTCAAAAACTGAATAATGCAAAGAAGAACCTTTATTAAAAAAACAAGTGCCAGTACTCTGGCATTGGCAACTCTTCCTTTAATTCCGCTATCTCAAGAAACAGAGTATTCTATTGTAGAGCTAATGGGTAAGACCAATATTGAACTTTTTGGCGAAGGAATCAATTTAAGAGAAAAAGCACACGATGCTTTTCTTGCTATGAAAAAAGCAGCCTACAGTGCTGGTTTTGATGCTAAAATAGTATCGAGCTACCGTGATTATTATAGACAAGAAGTGATATGGGATAGAAAGTATATTCGTTTCACCGAAGAAGATGGAATGAAACCTATAGATGCCATTGACAAAATCATAGAGTACTCTACGATACCCGGTACCAGCAGGCACCATTGGGGTACCGATATCGATATCATTGATGGTTATCCAAAAACTTCTGGAGATGTTTTAGTTCCTGAAAAATTTGGAGAAGGCGGACCATTTGAGGCTTTCAAAAAATGGATGGATGAGAATTCAGAAAAATTTGGATTCTATTTGGTTTACACGGACAGTGTCATTCGCAGGGGATTCAAATATGAACCTTGGCATTATAGTTATGCCCCCATCTCAAAACCTATGCTGGCCCAATTTAGAATGAAAAACATCTTCAGGCTCATTCAAAATGAAACCTTTGAAGGTTCTGAGCATTTTACCACTGGTTTTTTGAAAAGCTACATACAAGACAATATTTTGGGTGTAAACCCAGATTTGCTATAACGCATTTTTGTATATTGGGTGACACTCTTTAGCACACTAACCCATGAGAAGTAGAGGAAGTTGGAAAATTCGAATTTTTATAGGCCTTGCAATAGTTGCATTTGCCTTCGTTCAGCGTTGTAACAATAAAGAAGAGAATGCATATACTGGTCGCGTTCAAACCATTAACATGAGCGCAGAACAAGAAATTGCCATCGGTCTACAAAGTGCACCAGAAATGGCACAACAGCATGGCGGATTGTATCCTGATGAGCGCATGCAAGCTTTTGTTGATGCAGTGGGCAATCGTTTGGTAAACAACAGTATTGCAAGAGAAACACCATACAAATACGAATTCCATTTATTGGCTGACGACCAAACTATCAACGCTTTTGCCTTACCTGGTGGGCAATGTTTTATTACTTATGCCCTATTTTCTCAACTTAATGAAGCGCAACTGGCAGGAGTTTTAGGCCATGAAATTGGTCATGTTATTGGCAGACATTCTGCTGAACGTATTGCTGAAAGTAGTTTTTGGCAAACCTTGACCATGGGAGCCTCTGTTGGCGGTGATATGGGCGGTTTAGTGCAAGGTATTGGACAAAATACCTTATTAACAAATGGGCGTGGTGATGAATTGGAAAGTGATGATTTAGGTGTGCTTTTTATGATTCAATCAGGCTATGACCCATATCAGATGGTTGAAGTCATGAAAGTGCTTAAAGCGGCGGCTGGACCTAATCGAGTTCCTGAATTTCAAAGTACTCATCCTGATCCAGAAAATAGAATTGAAAAAATAAAGGAGGCTATTGTTAAGTATCAAGGTTCGACAAGATGAACAAATTTTCGATTAAAAGAGTAAAAATAGTCATTCACCGATATTTTATTGTTGCCTACCTAAATTGCCTATCTTTATAGAACCCAAATCGAGTACCAAAGAATTTAATCCTTTATTGCTATATAAAAGTATAGAATATGGGAACACTATTGAATTTTAAGAATTTATATTTTGATGCATTTGACGATAGTCAACCAAAATATTTGGTAACCTTTTTAAAAGGATACTCTATTTTTTGTGGATTAATGATTTCAATGGCCATTTACGCTTTTTTATACCGAGCGTTTACTGGTTTTGAATTTTAAGATAGATTTTACTCTTTTACTTGAACACTATTAGGTAAGAAAAAAACCCATTACAGATGTAATGGGTTTTTTTGATAGATGAATAAACTCGTTCTATCTCTTCATAGCAGATTTTATCACTTCAAGAGCCTCCTTAGAATTTGAAAGTTCTGCATGTTTTTTTACTGTATATCCCTTGTCACACCTAGCTTTAATATTTGCGCCATTCGCAATTAGAAGTTGTAGAATCTCAGGTTTATTGTAACGTGCGGCAAAATGTGCAGGCGTCTTGCCCAAAGACTTTCGATTGACATCTTCACCTTGAGCAATTAGCTCCCTTACTACATTGATGTCTCCTTTTATTATTGCCTTACACAAAGCATTAATTTCAAAAGCCATAATAACTTTTGATTCTCGATTGACTTCTGGTTGATTTTCTGATGCATACGCAATTGATCCTGTAAAAAGGATTATAGCTGATAAGGCTAAAATTGTTTTTTTCATGATGAATTAATTTTTGATTATAGATTTAATTGATACTAAAATAGACTGCGCATATTGTTGAATGTTACAGGCATTAACAGTTATCTAACTAAAGTTTAACAACTCCCGTTTTAAAAGGACTCTTTAATCAAAATACACCTCAAAATAAAACTTTGAAAAAAAGTAGTAGTAGTTGATACGAATTCGGTTTATTTTTGAACTTAAATTATAAGGTTCATGGACAAGAAAGTAATTTTGATGATTTTAGATGGATGGGGCAAATCACCAGACCCAAAGGTTTCTGCAATTGAAAATGCAAACACCCCTTTCGTTGATTCATTGTATTCAAAGTATGCAAATGCCGATTTACGAACAGATGGCATGAATGTAGGACTACCTGAAGGGCAAATGGGCAATAGTGAGGTTGGGCATATGAATTTAGGGGCTGGCAGAATTGTATATCAAGATTTTGCAAAGATTAATAAAGCCGTTCAAGACGATACCTTAAAAAATGAGACCACTTTAAAAGCTGCTATTGATTATGCAAAATCGAATAATAAACCTGTGCATTTTCTTGGCCTAGTAAGTGATGGAGGCGTACATAGCCACATAAATCATTTAAAAGCTTTAATTACCATTGCTGAAAACAATGGTATTCAAAAGTCTTATGTTCATGCATTCACCGATGGTCGTGATGTAGACCCAAAAAGTGGAAAAGGGTTTTTAACCGATTTAGAAGAATTCTGTTATGACAAAAAAACTGTATTAGCATCGGTCATTGGACGATATTTTGCCATGGATCGTGATAAACGATGGGAAAGGGTCAAAAAAACATATGATTTACTCGTTAATGGAATTGGTGAAAGTTTTACTTCCGTTTCAGACGCCTTACAGCGAAGTTATGACAATGGTAAAACAGATGAGTTTATTGAACCCATAGTGTTTGATAAACAAGGAAAAATAAACGAAGGTGATGTCATCATATTCTTCAATTTCAGAACGGACCGTGGCCGAGAACTTACCCAAGTACTCAACCAGCAAGATTTTCCTGAAGTTGATATGAAAAAAATTGATTTGTACTACGTCACGATGACAAATTATGATGACTCTTTTAAAGGCATTAAGGTTATCTATGATAAAGACAACATTAAAGACACGCTCGGGGAAACTCTAGAAAAAGCTGGTAAAAAACAAATTAGAATTGCCGAAACCGAAAAATATCCTCACGTTACTTTTTTCTTTAACGGGGGTCGCGAAAAACCTTTTGAAGGTGAAAGTAGAATTTTATGTCCATCTCCAAAAGTGGCGACATATGACTTACAGCCAGAAATGAGTGCCTATGATATTCGTGATGCCATTGTTCCCGAGTTACAAAAAGGACAGGTAGATTTTGTCTGCTTAAACTTTGCTAATCCTGATATGGTTGGTCATACAGGAAGCATGCCTGCAGCTATTAAGGCATGTGAGGTTGTTGACGAATGCGCAAAGGATGTTATTACTGCAGGTCTAGATAATGGTTACGCTACCATTTTAATAGCTGACCATGGAAATTGTGATACAATGATTAACGCTGACGGAAGTCCTAATACGGCTCATACCACAAATCCGGTACCACTAATTTTAATTGATAATGACATTACATCAATTCAAGATGGTGTACTTGGTGATATCGCACCTACCATTTTAAAAATGATGGGAGTTGAGCAACCAAAAGCCATGACGCAAAAAGCTTTGGTTTAAAAAGTCATTTTAAGTATTGTATTAAATCACATTATCTTTGCGGCTATGGTTAAAATTAAAACAGCTGAAGAAATCGAATTGATGCGTGAAAGCGCTTTAGTCGTCTCGAAAACACTTGGCATGGTAGCTTCCGAAATAAAACCTGGTGCAAATCCATTAAAGTTGGATAAGATGGCTGAGGAGTTCATTCGTGAACAAGGTGCTGAACCAGGTTTCTTGGGCATGTATGATTTTCCCAACACCCTCAACTGGAGCCCAAATGCCCAAGTGGTCCATGGAATTCCCAACAATGAGGTGTTGAAAGATGGAGATATTATTTCTGTAGATTGCGGTGCATTAAAAAACGGGTACTATGGGGATCATGCTTATACTTTTGAAGTTGGTGAAGTTTCTGAAGAAACCAAAAAGTTGTTGAGAATCACTAAAGAATCACTTTACGTTGGTATCAGAGCATTTAAATTGGGTAATCGTGTAGGTGATGTAGGCTATGCAATTCAAAATTATACGGAAAATCATGGTTACGGAGTAGTTAGAGAATTAGTCGGTCATGGTTTGGGCAAAGAACTTCACGAAGATCCTCAAATGCCTAACTATGGAAAACGTGGTCGAGGCAAGAAGTTTGTAGAAGGTATGGTAGTTGCTATTGAGCCAATGATTAACATGGGTACAAAACGAATCAGACAACTTAAAGATGGTTGGACCGTTTTAACCGCAGACGGCAAGCCAAGCGCACATTTTGAGCATGATGTTGCCTTAGTCAATGGCAAACCAGAGCTTTTATCTACTTTTCAGTTTATAAATGAGGCTTTAGGTATTGAAACAGATGAAGAGAAAGAATTCAGAAGACACTAAATTTTTTATCTAGTGTCAAAGATTTTTAAATATTTTTTAAACCTTATTCCAAGACCATGGCTTATTAAATTAAGCTACTGGGTAAAACCATTATTAGCTTTTTATCTAAGAGGTTCTAAATATATTGATCCAATAGATGGTAAAGGATTTCGTAAATTTTTACCCTACGGTTATGAAAAACCTCGCGAAGGTGTATTATCACCTTCTACGCTATCTTTAGAAAGACATAGATTACTTTGGTTATACCTTAAAAATGAAACCAATTTCTTTAAAGACAATCTTAAGGTCTTACATTTTGCGCCAGAACAAGCTTTTTATAAAAGATTTCGCAAACAAAACAATATAGAATACTTAACTACCGATTTGAATTCACCATTAGCTGATATAGAAGCTGATATTTGCAACCTTCCTTTTGAAGATGAATCGTTTGATGTGATTTTATGCAATCATGTGCTTGAGCATATTACAGATGACACCAAGGCTATGCAAGAATTATTTAGAATTCTAAAACCAGGTGGATGGGGAATCTTTCAAATTCCGCAAGATTTGAACCGCGAAGTTACTTTTGAAGACAATAGCATAACTGATAAAAAGGAACGAGCCAAAATCTTTGGGCAATATGACCATGTTCGCATTTATGGTAGAGACTATTTTGATAAACTTAGAAGTATTGGTTTTAAAGTCGATGAGGTCGACTACACGAGCCAGATTAGTCAGTTAGAAGTGGAAAAATATCGTTTGGCGAAAGGAGAACTAGTTCCCTTTGTTAAAAAATAAAGCAGTAATAATGAAAAAATATTCCATTTTAGGTTTGGCATTAGTATTACAACTCTTACTAAGCTTTTGCTCAAAGCAAGAAAAGCAAGAACCGACATTGTCCGAACCAATAAACACAGACCTTTAGATAACAATATCTAAAAGCCAAATTTATTGGAGCGATGGAGACGACCTTTTGGAACAATTAGGGGCAGTAATAAGTTATGATTATGGTGCCGCACAGGAAACAGAAACTGAAAAATCTTTACTAATTTCAAATGATTCTACCTCAGCAACTGCAACAATTGCTTTTAAACAAGCATTTTTAAAAAATTATAATGATACTAACAGTACTAATAATGCTGTAATCATTGTATTAGAAAAAGAAATTAGCCAGAGCAATGCTATTGTTTTAAACGCCAATGGACCAGGAAACACCTATAATTTAATTACCTCGGTACTCGCACCAGGCAATAATCCTATCGAAGTGCCTGATTGTAATCACACAGAATTTGGTGAACATATTGATGAAGTCTTTGATAATGAACTAAACGAGAATGTATTTCGTTTTTACATGCATACATCCCCTGACAATGATCGTTGTATTAATTTGGACCGGCAGCGAAATGAAATCAAATCTTATGATAAGTCGCCTGATAATCTTTTGGGCGTTGAAAACGAAAAAGTAGAATATAAGTGGAAGTTCAAACTACCATCTGGATTTCAATCTTCTCCCAATTTTACACATCTACATCAGCTAAAATCAGTCGGAGGGCTTTTGGAAAGTATGCCGATGTACACTTTGACAACAAGAAAAGGAAATCCTGACCAGCTAGAATTGCGCTATGCTGAAACAGATAGCCAAACAACCTTAAAGCAAACAGATTTGGCTCCCTTAATTGATATATGGCTAGAGGTTACGGAAACCATTTCTTATGGCACATCGGGTAGTTATACAATTGAAATAAAACAAGTAAATAACGATACTATTTTGTTTGATTATTCTAATGAAAGTATTACAAATTGGAGACCTGGAGCGTCTTTTGTAAGACCAAAATGGGGTATTTACAGAAGTTTATTAAACGCACAGGATTTAAGAGATGAGTCTATACGATACGCCGGTTTTAGGATAGAAGAATTATAAGTAATAATGTCTATCACCAACTAATTTTTAATCAGTTCTTCAAAACCGTCTGTCATAAAATTTTGAATTATATTATCGACATCTAAATAAATAATATAAGCTTCTAAAGCTTTACTATTTTCTAATAAGACGATTGAGCTTTCTAGATTCATTACCATAAAAGCTGTAGCATAAGCATCAGCAGTAGCGCAGTCATTTGCAATCACGCTAGCAGCCAAAACTTTTGAGTTTTTTGTATAGCCCGTTTTGGGGTTTATACTGTGTACATATTTTTCACCCGTTTCAGGGTCAATTCTAAATTTTCTATAGTTACCAGAAGATGCCAAGGCATTATTCTCCAGATTTATTATGGCAGCTGCACCCCTACTTATCAAATCATTGGGCTTATCAATACCAACTGTCCAATTTTTACCAGATATTTCATTGATTCCCTTGGCTAAAACTTCACCTCCTACCTCAACCAAATAATCTTTAACTCCCTTAGAAGTCAACATTGCACCCAAACGGTCAATAGCGTAACCTTTTGCGACCGCATTAAAATCAAAACGAATATTTGGTTTTTGCTTTGTGACAGTACCATTCGTATTGAGCTTTACTCTATTCCATCCAACATAGTTCAACAAACTATCTACTTTAAGACTATCTAATTCTATTTGTTCTCCAGGCCCAAAACCCCAAGCGTCTGCTAAAACGCCGATACTAGGGTCAAAATAACCATTAGAAGCTTTATGAACCCTACTTGAAAGTTCAAAAACTTCTTTAAACATCTGATCAACAACTAAGGTGGAGTCTCCATCATTTATTTTAGATATGTCAGAATTAGGAATGTAGGTTGACATGGATTGGTTCACCACTTGAAAAACAGAGTCGATTTCGTGCTGAAAATCTAATTCTTCGTCGTACAAATAAATAATAGAATAGGTGGTTCCTAGTGCATTTCCAATATTATGATTTTTTACCAATTTGGGATTAGGGTTGCAACTCCACAGTAGGAACACTAAAGAAACTAAAGTCAAATTTTTCATCTAATCGCTATTTAATTTCAATCATTCCTTCATAATCCACAACATAATCCTCATTTAAATAAACGGGAAGATTATAATCCTTGGCATTGACCAAACCAACGGCCGCGTAAAAAGTTCGCGCCTCAAACTTTAGGGCATGATCTCGCATTTTATTCAGGTCAGCCCTAAAGAAATCAATATCTCTTGAATCACCAGGATATTCAATACTCTTTACTACAACAAAACTCATTTCTTTATTCTTCGTGCAAACGAACTGAGGATTCTTTTTTAGCTCACTATTAACCGCTAAAAACTCATATCCATTCTCTTCTAACTTTTTACCAACAATATTCATGGCAAGGTTATGCAATTCTTGTTCGGTAAGTATATGCTGTTCCATAATTAAAAAAAGCCGATACAAATTGCATCGGCTTATTATATTTAGATATTTGCTTTCACCATAGAGAGCACTTACGCAGGCTCAACGTAAAACGCAAGAATTAAAATTATTTCTTATCCACCGAAATCATCGAATCTGATATGCTCATCAGGTATTCCGTAATCTTCACCCATTTTCTGAACTGCTTTGTTCATTAATGGTGGTCCACAGAAATATAATTCAATATCTTCGGGCGATTCGTGATGATTCAAATAATTATCGATTACACAATTATGGATAAACCCTACGAAACCATCGCCGGGTGCATCAATATTTTCTTTAACCTTCCAGTTATCCTCTTCCATAGGCTCAGAAAGGGCTAAATAGAATTTAAAGTTGGGAAACTCTTCCTCTAATTTATAAAAATGATCCAAATAAAATAATTCACGCTTTGAACGACCTCCATACCAATAACTTACTTTTCTATTGGTCTTTAACGTTTTGAATAAATGATATAGGTGAGAACGCATTGGAGCCATTCCAGCACCACCACCAACATATAACATTTCAGATTCAGACTCATTAATAAAAAATTCTCCGTAAGGCCCTGAAATCGTGACGTCATCACCTGGCTTTAAACCAAAAATATAAGAAGATGCAACACCAGGATTAACATCCATCCAACCATTTTTAGAACGATCCCATGGCGGTGTAGCTATACGAACGTTTAACATAATCTCTCTACCCTCAGCTGGAAAAGATGCCATTGAATAAGCTCTTTCTACTAACTCTGGGTTTTTCATTATCAACGGCCAGAGGTTAAATTTATCCCACTCAGCTTGAAACTTATCTGGTGTCTCATGTTCTTCAGGATGCGCAGTGATGTCCATATCTGCGAATTTCACTTCACACTCTGGCACTTCAATTTGTATATATCCACCGGCTTTGTAACCCATATCTTCAGGAATTTCAACTACAAATTCCTTAATAAATGAAGCTACATTGTAATTACGAACTACTTTTGCCGGCCACTTTTTGATACCAAACACCTCTTCGGGGATGGTAATGTCCATATCTTGTTTGACCTTTACTTGGCAAGCTAAACGTGCCCCATGTTGTAGCTCTTTTCTTGAAAAGTGTGGAGTTTCAGTTGGCAATGCCTCACCACCGCCCGAAAGCACATGGCATTCACATTGAATACAAGTACCACCACCACCACACGCAGATGGTAAAAATACTTTTTGAGAACCTAAGGTCGTTAATAAGGTTGACCCTGATGCAACTTCAATTTTTTTCTCTCCGTTAATGGTCAAAGTTACTGGACCAGATGGAGAAAGCTTTTGTTTTGTAAAAAGTAACACGGCTACCAGAAGCAATGTTAAAATCAAGAATGCAACTACAGTGATTAGAATGGTACCACCAGTGCTTGTAGCTAATATCATTTTATTCGTTTATTACATCGTTATAAGAGACTGCCTTTTCTTCATCTTCAATCTCTTCTTTAATTATTTTTTCTTCTTCAATTTTTTCAGCTGTAGTTGGCTCTGTTCCCTCTGGCGGCTCGTTATCACCAGTTAACATTCCACCAAAACTCTGAAAACCAATTCCCATTAATCCCGTAATTATAAATGTGATTCCTAATCCACGTAACGGAGCCGGAACATTAGAATATCTTATTTTTTCACGAATGGCCGCTATCGCAACTATAGCCAAAAACCATCCTATTCCAGAACTGATCCCATAATTTAGAGCAAGCCCTAAAGAAGGAATGTCACGGGCCTGCATGAATAGCGAACCACCCAAAATTGCACAGTTTACTGCTATCAATGGCAAGAAAATCCCAAGTGAATTATATAAAGAAGGTGAAAACTTCTCCACTACAATCTCAACTAATTGCACCATAGTTGCAATTGTTGCGATAAATAAGATAAAAGACAAAAAGCCAAGATTATAATCAGCATATTCTGGGCCCAACCAGGCCAAGGCCCCATCTCTAAGTAAATATTGATCTAACAACCAGTTTAATGGAACAGTCACAGCCAATACAAAAATCACTGCAGCCCCTAAACCTACAGCAGTGCTTACTTTTTTAGATACGGCTAAGTAAGAACACATTCCTAAAAACACAGCAAATACCATGTTATCAATGAAAATGGATTTAAAAAATAATTCTAAATGCTCTAACATGATTTTCTATTTATGCTTCTTCAATTAATGCTTTGTTTCTTGAACGCTGAACCCAAATAATTACTCCTACAACTATAAGAGCTGCTGGTGGAATAATCATAAATCCATTGTTTTCATATCCTATGGCGTATAATCCTGTTTTTGCAATTGGATCACCTAAAACCGGAATACCAAATAAAGTACCAGACCCTAGCAACTCTCTAAAAAAGCCTACCATTATTAAAATAATTCCATAACCCAAAGCATTACCGATACCATCTAAAAATGAACGCCAGACACCATTACCTAAAGCAAAAGCTTCAAAACGCCCCATAATAATACAATTGGTGATTATTAGACCGACAAATACCGATAAGGTTTTGCTTAGTTCATAGGCAAATGCTTTTAAAACCTGATCAACAACAATAACTAAAGTGGCAACAACAATAAGTTGTGCTATAATTCGAATTTTTGAAGGAATCACATTTCGCATCAAAGAAATTACCACATTACCTACACCCATCACAAAAATTACTGAGATAGACATTACAAGTGATGCCTTGAGCTCGGCAGTAATTGCTAAAGCAGAACAAATACCCAGTACTTGTATCGTAATTGGGTTGTTATCCGCTAACGGATCTAAAATTAGATTTGCATCTTTTTTTGATAATAACGCCATCTTAATTGGTTCTGATTGTTTCTAAATATGGTTTGTATGCTTTCAATGTTTCTTTAATCATTACTGAAACCCCATTACCTGTAATGGTTGCCCCCGCTATAGCATCAACCTCATTGTCGTCTTTTTCTTTGTTTAATGGGTCGTTGTTTGTTTTTGAAACTACGATACCAGAGTAAGAACCATTATCCAATAAGGATTCTCCAATAAAATCATCCATAAAAAAACGTAATTTGATATTTGCACCTAAACCAGCAGTTTCGGCCTTATGATCAAAATATACGCCTTGCACAACCAAATTTTCATCAACAGATATGTAACCCCAAATGGCATCCCAAAGACCCTTGCCATACATAGGCAATACGTAAACCTTTTTACCATCTTTTTCACCCATGTAAATGGGCAGTTTTGCTTCTTGACCACTTTTTAATGCGGCCAATTCTTTTTTAACATCAAGTGAAAAGGCTTGATTATCTTCTTTGACTTGACCGTTAGTAAGAACATATTGTCCTTTTACCTTTTCATTAAACTCTTTCTCCACTACATCTGTCGGAATAAAATTTACGCCACTATCAGCAGTATTCTCACTAACACCCATGGCATAAAGAATGTTTTGTTGTTTTTCAAACCTCTCATTCTCTCTAATTCGTTCCCCAAGTCCAGAAGCTAAGAAAGCCAATAAGGAGCCCACTACAATTACCATTATTATTGCAAAGACAATGGTATATCCGTTTTTATCTGTATCAATAGCCATAGTTAAACCGTTTCTACTTTAAGTTCTTCTGCTTTTTCATCTGAAGGTTTTGGAAAAATGGTTGCATTTTTTAATCTCTTCATCCTTTTTCTAACATTGCCTTGAACAACATAATGATCAATAGTTGGTGCGAATACATTCATTAGTAAAATTGCCAAGAAAACTCCTTCAGGATAACCTGGGTTAAATACACGAATCATTACGGATATGAAACCAATGAAAAAACCATAAATCCATTTTCCTTTATTGGTCTGCGAACCCGTTACTGGATCAGTAGCCATATAAACTATCCCAAATGCTAAACCACCTACTATCAGATGTTTCCAAAAATCGAACTGCATCAACCCATAAAATTTGCTATACTCAGGGATGATACCAGCATCTACAACACCATTAAAAATCAACCCCATCGCTAATGAACCTATTACGGCACTCACCATAATTCTCCAACTAGCAATCTTTGTAAAAATCAAAAATAAACCACCTAAAAGAATAAGAAAAGCGGATGTTTCACCCACAGAACCTGGAATAAAACCAAAAAACATATCTGAAAGTGAATAAGAGAATTCACTTGTATTGCCTTGTGCTAAATAACCCAATATAGTTTCGCCAGAAATAGCATCTGTAGAACCAGCTTGCACTACTCCGTCTTTTGCTCCATGCACCCAAACCTTGTCTCCACTCATCCAAGTTGGATATGCAAAAAACAAAAATGCCCTAATAGTCAATGCTGGGTTCAAGATATTCATTCCTGTTCCACCAAAGACCTCTTTACCAATCACAACACCGAATGCCACTGCAACGGCCAACATCCATAAAGGCGTATCAACAGGAACGATAAGCGGCACCAACATACCTGTAACCAAATATCCTTCTTCAACTTCGTGGCCTTTTATGACCGCAAAAATGAACTCAATTAAAAGTCCAACACCATAAGAAACAATTACTAATGGAAGTACCGTAATTGCTCCTATCCAGAAGTTATCCCAAGTAATAAAATGTTCCATAACAGAAAAGTCTGCTGGAAAACCGTTGATGGCAGAATAATGCTGATAACCTGCATTAAAAATTCCGAAAATCAAACAAGGAACCAAAGCCATAATGACTGTGTTCATGGTTCGTTTTAAATCATCTACCGCCCTAACATGGCTACCTGAATGAGTAGTTTCATTTGGCGAGTACAAAAAAGTATGGATGGCATTAAAGGCAGGAGCCATTTTTTTGCCTTGATACTTTAACTTAAGTTGATGTAATTTTTCTTTCATGCCCATTTTTATCCTATTTCTTGGTACATTAAATCAAGTCCTTCTCTAATAATTTGTTGATGAGGTTGTTTTGAAATACAGATGAACTCTGTCAACGCAAAATCTTCTGGAGCAACTTCATACATACCTAATTGCTCCATTTCATCTAAATCTTTAACCATACAAGCTTTTAAAAGTTGTAATGGATAAATGTCTAGAGGAAAAACCTCTTCATACTTACCTGTAACGACAAAAGCCCTATGTTCTCCATTGGTATTGGTATCTAAATTGTACTTTTTCTTTTTGTTCAACCATGAAAATGTAAGTGCTCTAGTTGAAGAAATTTTGTTGAAAACCGGTTTATTCCAGCCGAATAATTCATAGTCATCACCTTCAGGAATAGCAGTTACCGTATTATTGTAAAAACCAAGATAACCATCAGGACTAACCTTAGAACCAGTCAAAACATCACCGTTTATCAATCTAAAGTTTTCCTCATTAACCCCACTGGCATATAAAAAAGTAGAAACCTCAGCACCAATCTTAGTTGTATAATATTTTGGAGTTTTAACAGACGAGCCTGCCAATGCAATGGTACGTTCTGCATTAAATTTTCCTGTTAATAAAAACTCGCCAATAATAATCAGGTCTTGAGGTGAAACCGTCCATACAACTTCTCCCTTATTGACTGGATCAATTTTGTTGATTTGAGTACCTACCAATCCAGATGGATGCGGCCCAGATACATTATGCAAAGTAATTCCCTTAACGTTAGCTAATGGTGAATTCGTCTTGTTACCAACAGAAACATGAACTTTACCAGGCGTCATTTTACCCAATGCGGTAATTGCCGCTTGTAATTCTGCTTCTTTTCCTTCTAAAACATAATCAGCATCAGCTGCTAAAGGAGCAGTGGTACAACCAGAAATAAAAATAGCCTTGGGAGTCGCATCAGGATTAGCAATTACATCATAAGGTCTTTGCTTTATGAATGCCCAACAACCAGAGGCTAACAATGAAGATTTTAAATCCTCTCCTTCGACAGCATTGAAATCAATTACTTTTGAAGTGTGAAACATTTGCTCTTTATCTGCCAAGATTTTTACAGTCAAAATACGTCTTCTCGCGCCTCTGACAATCTCAACGACCTCACCGCTTACAGGTGAGACAAATTTCATTTCTTCAATATTCTTATTGTAAAATAGGGGCTCTCCAGCTTTTATTTCGGCACCTTCTTTGACCAACATCTTAGGAGTTATTCCGTGGAAGTCATTAAGATTTAATGCATAAACATTACTTAAAACGGCTTTAGAGGTAGTCTGTTCAGCAGCCCCGACAAGGTTGATATTTAACCCTTTCTTTATTCGGATGTCTTTAGACATATATTGTAGACCTTTTGTTAACAAAATTGCATGCAAATTTACTACTTAAACAACAAAAAATGCAATTATTATCTAGAAATTTGGGAATACAACGAGCTTAATTTGTTAGGCATGCTTTTTGTTTACCTTTACCCAAAAAATAGGCTATAAATGCGTTTTTTACTTAAACAACTTTTGTTTTTTTTAGTTTCTTTTAACGTTCTTGCTCAAGTTCAAGAAGAAATCAATCCTCCAGCAAATATTAAAACCATCATCTTTAAAGGGCCTACCGAAGATCAATTTCCGGTGGTTCAACTTGGTGAAGCAATCAATTTAGAATTTGATGACCTTACGGCCAGCGAACAAGATTATTACTATAAAATTATCCACTGTGATTATGATTGGACTCCTTCTCAGTTATTAAAATCACAATACTTAAATGGCATTGATAATCAACGGATTATTGATTATGAAAATAGTTATAACACACTGCAGCCCTACTCCAATTATCGCTTGACCATTCCTAATACCGAAGTTCAATTAAAAGTAACGGGTAATTATGTATTGGAAATCTATAACATGCATAGAGAACTTCAATTCACAAGGCGTTTCGTTGTTTATAAAGATGTAGTAAAAATAGGTGGTGTAGTTAAGCGTTCACGAGATTTTGAGTTTTTAAATACCAAACAGGTTGTGCAATTCAATATCAATACCGCAGGTTTTCCCGTGGTTAATCCGAAGCAGGAAATTAAAGTGGCTATCATTCAAAACCATTATTGGCCAACGGCATTATATAATATAAAACCTCAGTTCACTCTTGGGAACGAACTAGTTTATAAGTATGACCAAGAAACTAGTTTCTACGCCAGTAATGAATTTTTAAATTTTGATACGAAGGATTTGCGTTCGCCCACCTTTGCAATTTCGAATATTGAATTTAAAGAGTTGTACCATCATTATCTTTTTCCAAATCAATACAGAAAAGATAGACCCTATACTTTTTTTCCTGATATTAATGGTGATTTTGTTGTTAGAACGCTACAAGGTGATGACGTTTCTCGTGAGGCAGAATATACTAAAGTCCATTTTTACCTCCCTTATGAACCTGAACTTGGTCTTGATCATGTCTTTGTTTATGGTAAGTTCAATAATTATGACCTTAGTGAAGAAAACATGATGAGCTACAATGCAGAGACCGGAAACCTTGAGTTGGAATACCCTATTAAACAAGGCTTCTATAATTACAAATTTATTGTAGAAAAAGAAGATGGCACACTAGCTCCAAATCAAATCAGTGGTGATTTCCATTTTACCGAAAACAACTACTTAATACTAGTCTACTACAGAGATTTTGGGGATTTTTATGATAGTATTATTGGTATCGGCTCTGCAAATTCGCAAACTATCAGCAATTAATTTTTTTTAGAAATTTATGTTATGAAGTAGAACACACAATTAAAGTTGCATGTCCTACTTAAACTTACATATAAAGAAAACACTTTATGCCTGCCTTATTTAGTTATTTCCTGATAAAGATAATAAGCGTATTTAACAAACATACCAACTACTTCACCAGCCTTATATGAATTACCTTCATGACCGCCATTAATTGCCAATAATTCTTCGCTATTCAAATTTTTCATAATTAATAATTTTGTTTTTTAAAGTTTATTCCATCCACTAATAATACCCTCATAAAAATCATATGCTTCATGAATAATACCTATCAAGGCAATAGGCCCTGGTTTGGCCCCACCACCATTAATTTCAAGTAATTCTTTGGAATCTAATTCCATGACATTTAAATTTTCCATTTTAATAAATTTTTAGATTAAACATTTTGAAATAATATTTTGTGCACTATTATTATTTAGAATTCAAATGTCTACATCTGCACTATCAAATATTGAGAGTGATAAAAAAAAATTACCTTAACGAATAATTATCTTTGCTTACACATTAGTTCAATGGTAGAAAAAGAAGAAAAAAGTCTAATATCAAAAGGACGTTACGAACTTAAATTTAGAGGAACCGAATGTTTGAACTGTGGCCACATTTTAGATGTGAGTGATAAATATTGCGCCAACTGCTCTCAAGCGAACAGCACCAAAAAACTGGTTCTAAAGGATTTTTTTGATGAGTTTTTTTCCAATTTAATTAACTATGACTCAAAGCTGCTTGCCACGCTCTATGCTATGCTTGTTAAACCTGGATCAATTACTAGAGATTATATTAATGGAAAAAGAGTTTCGTACACCAATCCGTTTCGGTTTTTGTTGAGCCTGGCCCTAATTTATTTTCTAATACTTAATCTAGAAGACACTTATTCCTATTTAAATAATTTAAACTTAGAAGAAAAAATTGAACAATCCAGCCCTATGTCATTTTCCTTCAATTACGATGATGCCCAAGAAATTGACAGTACTGCAACAAAAAATCAATTAAATAATGTCTTTAAAGAACTTGATTCATTAAAAACTAATGACCCTGTTCTAGCAAAGAACCTTAAAGGTTTGGATTCTTTGGAATCTAATATTAAGGAATGGGAACTCAAAGAAAAGCAATCGGATTCTCTAATGACTGCAAACCCCAAAGCCTATTTTCAAAAACTTGAATCTGACGCTGATAGTGATTTTTATGATAAAGCCGAATTCTTTTTCATTATGCTCAGAAATGATTCTATTGGCGATTATGCAGAAGCGCAAGAAAAATTTAGCATTGAAAGCTCTTGGAAAAATAGGTTAGCCTTTAACACTTCAAAAAGTACTTTACGGGCTTGGAGACAACCTGGCAGCTGGTTAAATGATACTATGGCCAAGCTTCCTTTTGTCATATTTTTCTTTTTACCCGTCTTTACTATTTTCATTTATGTGGTTTACATCCGAAAAAAAATCACCTATACCGATCATTTGATCTTCAGTTTTCACAACCAATCATTATTATTTATCTTGCTCATCCTTAGCTGGCTAATAGATACTGCTCTAGGTTGGTCAACATCAGGTTTATTCTTATTATTATTCGGAATATATCTGTTTCAAGCCATGAGAAAGTTTTACGGCCAAGGATTTTTTAAAACTAGTATCAAATACTTGTTTCTGAATTCAGTATTTACTTTTTTAGCAATATTAACAGTATTATTGCTGGGTATCGGAAGCATTTTTACCTACTAAAATATGATTACTCAAGTCACCAAAGGAATAAAAGTATCAGTTCAAACTTCATTTGAAGGCACTTTCTTCAAAAACTACAAAATGCATTATGCCTTTGGCTATACCATAACTATTGAGAACCAAACTAAGGACAATGTTCAGCTAACTGCGAGACATTGGGATGTCTTTGATTCTTTAAAAGAAATGGAAACTGTTGATGGTGAAGGTGTAATCGGAAAAAAACCAGTAATTCAACCTGGAAAATCACATACCTATAGTTCTGGATGTCTTTTAGCTTCACCAATTGGTGCCATGCGAGGGTTTTATCAAATGGTAGAGTTATCTTCTACAGAAGAATTTGAAGTTGAAGTACCTACCTTTAAATTCGCGGCTCCTTTTGCAATGAACTAAACGCTTTTTGTTTTTCTTTCGAAATCCCTTTCGTTACCTTTGCGGAAATTCATAACATCTAAAAATTCCACAATGGGCAAAGGTTTTTTTCAAGTTCCGACGGCAATCAATGAGCCGATAAAAAGTTACGCGCCAGGCACTCCTGAGCGTGAAGCAGTCCTTAAACAATATAAATCATATTACAACGACCAAGTTGAAGTTCCCCTATACATAGGAGATGAAGAAATAAAGACAGGAGATACAAAACCAATGTCTCCCCCTCATGACCATAAACATATCGTAGGTCACTACCATAATGCAGAAAAAAGTCATGTAGAAAAAGCCATATCAAACTGTTTAGCCTCAAGAAAATCTTGGGCGGATTTAACCTGGGAACAGCGTGCTGCCATCTTCTTAAAAGCGGCAGAATTAATTGCTGGTCCATACCGAGCGAAAATTAATGCCTCAACCATGATGGCGCAGTCCAAAACTATTCACCAAGCTGAGATTGATGCAGCTTGTGAGTTTATAGATTTTTTGAGATTTAACGTAGAATATATGTCTCAAATCTATGAGGAACAACCAGATTCTGCCGAAGGTATTTGGAACCGAGTGGAATATCGCCCGCTAGAAGGGTTTGTATATGCCATTACCCCATTCAATTTTACCGCTATTGCTGGTAATTTACCAGCAAGCGCTGCAATGATGGGTAATGTTGTAGTTTGGAAACCAAGTGATAGTCAGGTCTATTCTGCGAAAGTCATCATGGATGTGTTTAAAGAAGCAGGTTTACCAGATGGTGTAATTAACATGGTTATGGGAGACCCCGTAATGATAACAAACACTGTTTTAGACAGCCCGGATTTTTCAGGATTACATTTTACTGGATCAACTCACGTTTTCAAAGAATTGTGGAAACAAATTGGGACAAATATTCACAACTACAAAACATACCCTCGAATCGTTGGAGAAACTGGTGGAAAAGATTTTATTATCGCCCACCCAACTGCAAAACCTGCGCAAGTTGCAACGGCTATTGTTAGAGGTTCTTTTGAATTTCAAGGTCAAAAATGTAGCGCAGCGTCTAGGGTATATTTGCCTAAGTCAACGGCGGATGAAATTCTTGGTTTGGTTAAAAAAGATATTGAAAGCTTTAACAAACCAGGTTCGCCTGAAGACATGAGCAACTTTATAACTGCTGTTATTCATGAAGGTTCTTTTGATAAATTGGCAAAATTTATTAATCAAGCTAAAGCTGATTCTAATGCAGAAGTCTTTGCAGGTGGTAATTTCGACAAATCAAAAGGATACTTTATTGAACCAACCGTAATCGTGGCAAACGACCCAAAATATACTACAATGTGCACGGAGCTCTTTGGCCCAGTAGTCACAGTTTATGTTTATGAAGATAGTGATTGGTCAGATACTTTAAAGTTAGTTGATGACACCTCAGAATATGCATTGACAGGCGCAGTGCTTTCACAAGACAGGTATGCCATAGACGAGGCTACTAAGGCATTACAAAACTGTGCGGGCAACTTCTACATCAATGATAAACCAACGGGTGCAGTTGTAGGACAACAACCTTTTGGTGGTGCCAGAGCCTCAGGAACCAATGATAAAGCAGGTTCTGCACAAAATTTGTTACGTTGGGTTTCTCCAAGATTGATTAAAGAGACCTTTGTAACGCCAGAAAATTATCGCTATCCGTTTTTGGGATAAAGATTAATCAATTTAAAAATCTAGCCGTTATTCCGTAATTGTATTGGAATAACGGCTATTTTTATTATTAAAGATTCAAAACAGATTGAGCATGCCTAGACCTTATGTTTTAGCCGAAACCAATTGGAAACATTTAAAAGATGAAAAAATTGATTTAGCGGTTTTACCATGGGCAGCTACTGAGGCGCACAATTATCACCTACCCTATGCAACAGACATCATAGAAGGTACCGCTATAGGCGAAGAATCCGCAAGAATAGCCTGGGAACAAGGCGCAAAGGTAACCGTACTACCAACAATACCTTTTGGTGTAAATACTGGCCAATCTGATATCTATTTAGATATGAATCTGAACCCAAGCACTCAATTCGCTATTTTAAAGGATATTATCGAGGTTTTAAACCGACAAGGCATTTATAAATTCATGATTCTAAATAGCCATGGTGGTAATAACTGGAAGTCCATTGTAAGAGAATTAGGATTACGCTATCCAAAAATGTTCATTTGTGTTACGCATTGGCCTTTAATTGTAGATAGGTCAAAATATTTTGATATTGTTGGTGATCATGCAGATGAAATGGAAACGAGCTTAATCCTTCATCTTGCACCAGAATTGGTTTTATCAAAAGACCAATGGGGCGATGGCAAAGAATTAAAAAACACAATCAAAGCATTTTCTGAGGGCTGGGCCTGGACAGAACGTCCATGGTCAAAAATCAGCAAAGATACTGGTGTTGGCAATCCTCATGGAGCAACAAAAGAAAAGGGTGAAAAATTCTTTAAAGCTATTTGCAATAAGATGGGGCAACTATTTGTTGATATTGCAGAGGCAGATATAAAAAACCTTTACAAATAAGTTATTTTAACTCAAAAGTAACCTATGGTTTCACATTTCATCATATCATAAAAGAAAATGAAAAAATTTATGATATTGTGCTTTTTATTATTGTGCTGCTGCTCAGAAGATGATGATGACAGTTTGTCCATTGTTACAGCTTGTGAAGTCGATAATCCTTTAGAGCAACTGACATGGTTAAGTGAGCAAATAAGAACTAAAGTTCTGAATCAAACCGAGTTTTCAGAATACGACTTCATTACACAAGGCAAATTCAATAGTGAAACTGTTTTTCTTTTCAAGAATTGTAATCCTATTGCAAATTCAGTTGTGCCCGTATTAGATTGTCAAGGCATCATGTTAGGTTTACTGAGTCTAGAAATTCCTCAAGAAGAAATATTTGAAGAAACATTAATTTGGAAAAACGCCCCCTCTAGCTGCGATTTAACCGTTTTTGGTGATTAATACTAGTTTACTCTTTTCTTCAAAGATTTTCCTTACTTTTAAGATGCCTTTTTGGAAAACTCCAAAATAGCTTAACAGTCTTAATCCATTCAAAATGAAAAAATTAACGATTTTGCTTATGTTGTTGACGGCAGTCATAACATACGCACAAGATAATTTGGCCCAAGCTACTATTAAAGGGGTCTTAACTGGTAATCAAGGGCAAGTAGTTCAGTTGGCTGAGGCTTTTTCTGAAGACCAATACGATTGGAGGCCCGCTGAAGGAGTAAACTCCGTTGGCGAAGCACTTTTACATGTTGCTGGCGCGAATTACTATTTAGCCATGAAGATGGGCTTTCCACCACCAGAAGATGTTGATATGATGGCAATTGGTAAAATAACGGGCAAAAGTAACATCATTGCTGCGTTAAAAAAATCAAATGAATTTGTGCTCAGTAAAATTATGATGGTCGAAAATGATGATTTAACCACAGAGGTTGATTTCGGATTTGCCAAAATGAATAAAATGGGTGGGCTTTTAGCCATGATGGAACATAATGGAGAACATAAAGGACAACTTATAGCATATGCTCGTTCAAACGGAGTCGTGCCACCATGGAGTAAATAAAAAATCTATAAAATTGAAAAGGCGCTTCTCGCGCCTTTTTTTATTTAATTTCCTTTAAACTTCCGAGGTAAGTAAACCACCTTCTTGGTTTCAAAAAACTCTTCTTGAAAATAGTCTTGCAAATCAAAAATTTGGGTATTTCTGTAGTCCTTTAACTCTTCCGTCAAATCACCACCCTTTAAGTATAAAATTCCGTTCATTCGCTCATGGGACGAATCCTTTTTGATTTTTCCCTTTGTCCAATGAATAAATGTTGGCATTGCCGCCACCGCCCTGCTCACAATAAAATCAAATTGACCGGGCAAATCTTCAACTCTTGAATGATGAGCTGTTATATTCTCTAAACCTAAGCCATCAATCACTTCTTGAACAACCTTTATTTTCTTGCCAATGGCATCAACCAAAATAAATTGGGTTTGTGGGAATAAAATGGCCAATGGAATTCCTGGAAAGCCACCACCAGTGCCAACATCTAAAATCTGAGCCCCCTCATTGAATTGCTGAATTTTGGCAATTCCCAATGAATGTAACACATGCCTTAAGTACAACTCGTCAATATCTTTTCTAGAAACTACATTTATTTTTTGGTTCCAATCTTGATACAAGCTTTCCAATTTACTAAAGTGCTCTTTTTGCATATCGGTGAGTGTCGTAAAATAATTAAAAACAATTTGAGCATTCATCAGCATTCTGTTAATTTGGGTAAAAATAATACTTTTACATCCCTTTCAAGCGTTTTAAGGAAACACTAACTTTTAAGGAATTGAAATTAATTACCTTTGTAAAAAACTAGTTTATGGCTAACGAAACCATTCGTTTTTCAAGAAAAGATTCCGCTCAATTTTTCAAAACCTTGAATAAAAGAGTCAACGAATATTTCAACGAAAATAAAATCAAAAAAACTGGAAACTGGAGACTACACCTTAAGACCATAGTGATGTTTGCTCTTTTTCTGGCACCCTATTTTTTAATACTAACATTAAATTTACCCTTTTGGGGCTATGTATTACTTTCTATGTTAATGGGCGTGGGCATGGCCGGTGTTGGCATGAATGTCATGCACGATGGCAACCACGGTTCTTACTCAAATAAAAAATGGGTAAATAAGTTTATGGGAGGCAGCATCTATATTCTTGCAGGTAATGTTTACAATTGGC
>Ga0316204_10002204_pt1 | contig 45851 bp, 39 predicted proteins | sample 6monrhotite_MG_2_FD_205661 | JGI IMG/M metagenome (GOLD analysis project Ga0316204, IMG submission 205661) | Microbial mat bacterial communities from mineral coupon in-situ incubated in ocean water Damariscotta River, Maine, United States -... | ecosystem: Environmental > Aquatic > Marine >... | reverse complement strand
CAAATTTCGCACCCAGAATTTCCGAGTGTTCTTGTCCGAGACCGTCAATACCCTTCATATCAAACGCCGCTATCAACCAGACTAAAGAATCCATTCTTTCTCTTCGATCTCAAAGACTTCCAGCATATCGCCCGGTTTGATGTCGTTGGTATCTTCCAGCACCGCACCACATTCCATACCGGCGCGAACTTCTTCGACATTGTCTTTGAAGCGGCGCAGCGAAGCGATGGTGGTTTTGCTGACGATAACATCCTCGCGGGTAAGACGGGCAAACAAGCCTTTTTTGAGCGTTCCTTCGGTGACCAACAGACCGGCGGCCTTGTCTTTCTTGCCGGATTTGAACACTTCTTTGACTTCGGCGCGGCCCATGACATTTTCGATCTTCTCTGGACCCAGCTCACCGGCCATTTCAGCGCGGATTTCGTCGGTCAGATCATAGATGATATCGAAATATTTCAGACGCACACCATCACGCTTGGCGATCTCCCGCGCTTTCGCATTGGGACGCACGTTAAAGCCGATAATCGGTGCATTGCTGGCACCGGCGAGCGTCACGTCACTCTCGGTAATCGCACCAACACCGCTGTGCAGAATCCGTACCTTGATATCGTCGTTCGAAATCTTGTTCAGCGCCTGCACAATAGCTTGCGTAGATCCCTGCACATCGGCTTTGACCAATAGCGGATATTCCACGGCGGCGTCAGACGCGGCAGAGAACATATTCTCCAGCGACGTCGGTGCCTGCGTTGTACGTTGCAGTTTTTCCTGCTCGGCACGATAAGTCGCGACTTCACGGGCACGGGCTTCATCAGGAACGACGGTCAGTTGATCGCCAGCAGATGGAACGCCGGACAGACCGAGCACTTCCACCGGTGTCGATGGGCCTGCTTCCTTAACCTGTTTGCCCTTGTCGTCGATCATCGCCCGGACTTTACCGGTATGCGGGCCGACAACGAAGATATCGCCGCGTTTCAGCGTGCCGCGCTTGACCAGCACCGTCGCGACAGGGCCGCGGCCTTTGTCGAGCTGCGCCTCGATCACAATGCCTTCTGCGGCGCGATCAGGACGGGCTTTCAATTCGAGCAATTCTGCCTGAACATGGATTTTTTCCATCAACTCGTCCAGATTGGTCTTCTTGAGCGCAGACACTTCTGCATCGAGAACATCACCGGACATTTCTTCGACAATCACTTCATGTTCAAGCAGACGGGTACGAACCGTTGTCGGATCGGCGCCATCTTTGTCGATTTTGTTGATCGCGACAATCATCGGCACTTCCGCCGCCTTGGTATGATTAATCGCCTCAATTGTTTGCGGCATCAGACCATCGTCAGCGGCAACAACCAAAATCACGATATCCGTGGCATTCGCGCCGCGCATCCGCATTTCGGTAAAGGCTTCATGGCCCGGGGTATCCAGAAACGTCACCTTGTCGCCGTTTTTCATATTCACCTGATAGGCGCCAATATGCTGGGTAATCCCGCCAGCTTCACCAGCGACCACATCGGTTCCGCGCAAGGCATCGAGCAGTGACGTCTTACCATGATCAACATGGCCCATGATCGTAACGACCGGTGGCCGCGGTTTCAGCGTTTCTTCCGGATCAACATCGGCTTCAGTATCAATCTCGACATCGGCTTCGGAAACACGTTGAATTGTATGGCCAAATTCCTCGACCAGCAATTCGGCGGTATCCTGATCAATCGTTTGATTGACGGTCACCATCGATCCCATGTTGAACAGGGATTTAACGAGGTCGGCACCCTTCTCGCCCATACGTTTGGCGAGTTCACCAACCGTAATGGCTTCCGGCACGATTACATCGCGGAACTGTTTTTCACGTGGTTCGCGCGGTTGACCCGACCGTGATGCACGTTTTTCTTTTTCACGCGCGCGTTTAAGTGCAGCCAAAGAGCGCGCCCGAGCCGCACCATCTTCGCCGCGCAGTGCACGGTTTACGGTCAGCTTGCCGGACTGGCGACGATCATTGCGTTCGCTGCGGCCCTGTTTCTGTTTTTCCGGTTTAGCACGCTTGGGTGCTTCAACCGGCGTAAATTTACGCGCTGGCGGACGGCTATCCGTCTTGGCAGCAGGTTTTTCGGCTGTCGCTTCCTCTTTGGGAGCGGAAGTATCTGCCGCTTCAGCAGCAGCTTCGGCGGCAGCTTTTTCGGCAGCGGCGATTTCTTCCTGCGCTTTTTTGGCGGCTTCTTCTTCGGCCTTGCGATTTTCCTCAGCGCGGCGTTTTTCTTCTTCGGTCTGATCTTTCTTGGCCTTGGCATCGCGTTTGCGTGCCTCTTCATTGGCCGCCAAACGGGCTTCTTCGGCTTCGCGCAGCAGTTTGGCCTGCATTTCCTGACGGGTCAGGGTGTCTTCCGGCTTTGGTGCAGGAGCTGGTTTCTCCGCCGCAGGAGCAGGCGCTGGCGCAGGTGTTGGCGCTGCAACCTCTTTGACGACCTCTTTAGCCGCTTCCTGAGCACCGGGCTTGCCGACCAGTTTTTTGCGTTTGACCTCAACCACAACCTTGTTGGTGCGTCCGTGGCTGAACGTCTGTTTGACTTCGCCAGGCTCGACCGAACGCTTCAGCCCCAATGGCTTGCGTGCAGGTTTGGCGGTATCTTTGTTATCTTCACTCATCGAACAGACTTAATCCTTAAAAATATCTAACTTCATTTACTTACACGGCTTACTTCGCCGAGTTACGCAACTTTTTTCTCCGCATCGTCATCCACCTTATCAGAACCGATAAAGTGGAGCCATCTATTCAGCATATGCGAAATCCGCCCCGCTGCGCGCTTATCGGTAATGCCGATATGCACCACATTCTGGCGGCCCAATGCCACAGAAAGCCCCTGCCGGTCCACAGGCAAAGTGATTCCGCGTAAATCCTGTCCCTCGCGGTCAGAACCAACTCGCCATGCCTGATCCAGCTTGGCAGAACCATCGCTACCCGCATCGGATGCGTGGTAGAGCATATTCAAATCACCTTGCCGTGCTGCGGTCTGGATTTTTTCAGATCCCGTCAGCAAGGTGCCGCCACGCGCTTCAAGCCCCAGCCTGTCCAATGTGGATTGTTTCAGCGCCGTTTCAAGCTGGTCAGCCAGATTGGTCGGGATATCCAGCGAGCCAGTTTTAAACGCCCTCGATAGAGCACCTTTTAGCTTGCCTTTGGCCTGCGCCGTTTCCAGCGTGAACCGGTCAACACCAATCCATGCGCCACGTCCCGGCGCTTTTGCGCGCACATCCGGTGCAATCTGTCCATCCGGCCCCAAAGCCAAACGCACCAATCCATCCTGGGGAAAACTTTCCCCAGTCAATATGCATTTTCGGTGTGGTACGCGCTCTAAAGGTTTAGAAGGCGTCTCATTGGGGAGCTTCCGCATCTGCGTCCTCCCCGTTTTCCGTCTCGGCTGCCGGAGCAGGCTCGTCTTCATCTTCAAACCAGTGCGCACGCGCGGCCATGATGATTTCATTGCCCTGCTCTTCGGTGAAGCCATATTGGGCCAGCACACCATCAGGTTCAGGCTTGCGATTATCATTGCGGCGGCGTGGTTCGGATTTGCGCTTGAGGATCAGCTCGTCTGTAGCCAGATCAGCAACATCATCGAGCGTTTTCAATCCGGCTTCACCCAGGGTTACCAACATAGCTTCGGTCAGATGCGGCAGTTCGGCCACTGCATCTTCGACGCCCAGTTCGGTACGCTTGGCTTTCGCAGCTGCTTCGCGGCGCTCCAGCGCTTCGACAGCGCGGCTTTGCAGCTCTGCAGCCAGTTCTTCGTCAAAACCTTCGATATTGGCGATTTCTTCCGGCGCCACATAGGCAACCTCTTCCATCTCGCTGAAGCCCTCAGCGACCAGAAGTTGCGACAATGTTTCATCGACATCCAGATCTTCCTGGAACATCAAAGTGCGTGCAGCAAATTCGGCCTGACGTTTCTCGGAAGAATCCGCTTCGGTCATGATGTCGATCGCCAGACCGGTCAGCTGGGAAGCCAGACGGACGTTTTGACCGCGACGGCCAATAGCAAGGCTCAGTTGATCATCAGGAACAACAACCTCGATACGGCCTTCTTCCTCGTCAATCACGACGCGGCTAACGGTCGCGGGCTGCAAGGCGTTCACGACGAAAGTTGCGATGTCTTCCGACCATGGAATGATATCGATCTTCTCGCCCTGCATTTCCTGCACAACGGCCTGAACACGGCTACCTTTCATACCGACACAGGCACCAACCGGGTCAATCGAGCTATCATGGCTGATCACACCGATTTTGGCACGCGATCCCGGATCACGCGCGGCAGCTTTGATTTCGATAATGCCGTCATAGATTTCTGGCACTTCCTGAGCGAACAGGAGACGCATGAAATCGGGATGAGCGCGAGACAGGAAAATCTGCGGACCGCGATTTTCGCGGCGCACATCCAATATCAGCGAGCGCACACGATCACCGACACGGGCGGCTTCACGCGGGATCTGCTGGTCACGGCGGATAACACCTTCTGCGCGACCCAGGTCAACCACAACATGGCCGAATTCCACCGATTTGACGACACCAGTAATGATTTCGCCACCGCGATCCTTGAATTCTTCAAATTGCCGCTCGCGTTCCGCGTCACGTACTTTTTGGAAAATCACCTGTTTCGCAGACTGTGCATCAATCCGGCCCAGATCGACTTCGGGAAGCGGATCAACGATAAAGTCGCCAACCGCTGAGCCTTTTTCGAGCTTCTCGGCCTGCTTCAAATCAACCTGTTTGAAATAATCTTCAACTTCATCAACCACCTCGACAACACGCCATAAACGCAAATCGCCGGTCTGAACGTCGAGCTTCGCACGAATATCATTTTCCGCACCATAGCGGGCACGGGCCGCTTTCTGAATTGCTTCTTCCAAGGCTTCGATAACAATCGACTTATCGATCATTTTTTCGGTCGCAACCGCATTTGCAATTGCGAGCAATTCAGCCTTGTTTGCAGAAATAGCACTGCTCATCGTTTAGTCTTCCTGTTCTTCCAAAAGTTCTTCAATCTCATCGACGCCATCGGCAGAAACCGGGATGGTTGCAGCAATCAGGGCGTCGGTGAGAATCAATTTCGCACTATGGACGTTCTCTAGCGGCGTCTCCTGACTGCCTGCCTTGCGATCGTCAATCTTTATTATCTCGCCGTCAATGCCTTCCAGATTACCGCGCAACTGCTTCTTGCCTGCTACGGCCTCTTTCAGGTTGATCCGCGCTTCGTGACCCGACCAATTCTGGTAATCTTTTGCACGGGTTAGCGGGCGGTCTATTCCGGGAGAACTGATTTCCAGCCGATAGGCATGATCTATCGGATCATTGCCCTGTTCTTCCAGTATATCAAATTTTTTCGAAATGCGCCGCGATAGAGCCGCACAGTCATCGATATTAAGCTGCCCGGTTTCGGGACGCTCGGCCATGACCTGCAGCGTAGGCTCATCTGCACCGGACACAAATTGCACGCGCACCAGTTCAAAACCCAAAGCTTCTGCTTCCGGTTCGATCAAACTGGTAATGGCGTTCAAATCAGTCAAAAGTGCGTCCTGTAATCCAATGGCTTCTGCCGCCGGCCCCGTTTGGCGCCAGCCCCTTCAAATCTAACAATGTCGGGATAGCTGCTATGTAGGGCCTGATTCCCAACAATGCAACTTGATTGTTATGCTGTGGATTTCTTCTCAAACAGCCAACCCGCCAGCAACCATGCCAATATCGCACCGGAAAATTGAACCACAACAAATGCTGCAATATTTTCCGGCGCTATGCCGGCGAAGCTGTTCGAGAAAGCCCGCCCGACGGTAATCGCCGGATTGGCAAAACTGGTGGAGCTGGTAAACCAGTAGCCGGCGGAGATATATAGCCCAACTGCGGGTGCGACCCATTCGGGGCGGAATTTCAAGGTGCCAAGGATGGTGAATAGAAGGCCAAATGTCGCAATCATCTCGCTCAGCCATTGGCCATTGCCCGTGCGGATTTTTTCGCTGAGCTGAAAGACCGGCAGTTCAAACATATAGTGTGCTGCCCACACGCCAATTATGCCGCCGATCAGTTGTGCCGTAACGAACAGCGCGCTCGCGGCGGCGTTTAGTTCCTTGCGCAGCGCCATGACCAACGTCACCGCCGGGTTGAAATGCGCGCCCGAAACCGGCGCGAGAATGGCGATCAGGACAAACAGGATCGCGCCGGTTGCCAGCGTATTGCCAAGCAGGGCAATTGCTACATTCCCCCCGGACAGGCTTTCCGCCATGATCCCCGAGCCAACAACGGTTGCGAACAGGAAGAAAGACCCTAAGGCTTCAGCAACCAGTTTTTGCAGTAACGAAAATTGCATTTTGTCCTGGTCAGCAACAGCTATGTTTTGGTTTTTCGGTTTCAGCTGTTACCGTTTCAGCCTCGGCCTGGGCCAGATCAACATGATCGCCATAGTCGCCCGTGCGCTCATGGGTTTGGAAGGTTTCCCAGCTGATACCATCCGGGTCTTTGGTCCAGTTCTTGTTGGACCGTGCATAGCAACATTGTGTCTCACCCTGATTCCAAACCGGTCCGCCGGCCCGGCCCACCCGGTCAAACTGACCGGAAAGCTCCGCTTCATTTTCTGCCTGCACGCCCAGATGCGACAGACCGGGCTCGCCACTACCGTCTTCGATCACAAAATTGACCCGTGGATCGTCAAGCATCCACTGGACATAACCATCCCGATCCATGGTCGGTTCAGCGCCAAACATGGTGCTGTAAAAAGCTTTTGATTTTTCGATGTCGGCGGTTGCCAGACTTATGTGGATACGTTTCATCTTAATGTTCCTTTTCCAATTGGGGTTCTGTGCCGACCGCCACATTGCAACCAGCACCTTCGCAGCAATTTTCCAGCAGATAGGACATCAGCCCATTCATCGCGGGAAAATCAGCGCGATAGACAAGCGACCGTCCCTGCCGTTCCACCGCAACAATCCCGCCCTGTTTCAAGTGGGAAAGGTGAAAGGACAGCGAACTCGACGGGATATCGAGTTTCTCGGCAATATCGCCAGCCGCCAAGCCGTCCGGGCCTGCCTGCACCAGCAAGCGAAACACTTCCAATCGGTGCTCCTGTGCCAATGCGGACAAGGCCGAGAGTGCGGTTTGAGATTGTCGATTCGTTTCCATATTTCTAGAATTATCGAAATATAATGATTGAGTCAACCCATTGAGGCTTCCATGTCTTCCGGAAAATTAAACAGCGACGATGTTGTAAATCAACTGCGCAAAGTAGATTGCCAGCAAAAACCCGCCTTCCCAGCGGGTTATCTGGCGCCCCGTGACCGCAAAGATCATCAGGATCACGGACGCAACGATCAACAGCGGCAGACCATAGTTGGCAATCTCGTCCGGAATGGTGCCCGGCGCAATGACCGCTGTGACACCGCCGATCAGCAACAGGTTAAACAGGTTCGAGCCCAGCACATTGCCCAGCGCCACCGCACTCGCCCCTTTGTAAGCGGCGATAACCGATGTCACCAGTTCAGGCAGAGAGGTTCCGATAGCAATCACCGTCAAGCCAATGACCGCTTCGCTCATCCCGATCAAACGCGCCAGATCAACCGCACCTTCCACCAGCCACCGTCCGCCAAGAACGATCATCACAATACCAGCGAGTAGCACCAGCATTGAGCGCCAAATCGGCTGTTCGTCGTGCAAATGTGCATCGGCAGCTTCCAATGACTCCGCTTTTTCGTGAATGGCAGTGGCGCCAACAGGCTGGGTACGCTCTGCCCAATAGGCATAACCGAGATAAGCCGTCAGCAGCACTAGAAAACCGGCTCCTATTGTCACGGTAATGCCCGAGGTTGATGCCACCCACCACAATATGATCGTCACCGCCAGAGCCAATCCACCATCGCGCCATAGCGGTCCACGCGGAATCATCATTGGCAAAATGACCGATGCCGCTCCGAGAATGAGAAGGCTGTTGGCCAGATTGGACCCGACGACATTGCCCCAGGCAATACCGGGGGACCCTGCCCTTGCCGCTTCCACGCTGGCCACCAGTTCGGGTGCGGAGGTCCCGAAACCGACAATGGTCAAACCAATGAGGAGCTGAGACATGCCTGCACGTTCGGCGACGCGTACCGCACCGCGGACCAACAATTCGCCACCGATGATGAGGACAACAAAGCCGAGCAATAAAATCAGAAGTGAGGCTAGCATCCTTGATTATCCGTCATTGCAAGGAGCGCAGCGACGCGGCAATCCAGAGAGACAAAGCGACGCCCCGGATTGCTTCGCTTCGCCCGCAATGACGAACTCTTGTCATCTGTTTCTTTTGCCAAGCAACCGCAACCGCAGAGCATTGAGCTTGATAAAGCCTTCTGCGTCCTTCTGGTCATAGGCGCCCTGATCATCCTCAAATGTCACTACATCCTCGCTGTAAAGATTATAGTCGACATCGGCTTTTCGGCCGACAACATTGACGCTGCCCTTGTAGAGTTTGAGCCGCACTGTTCCCGTTACGCGCTCCTGGCTCTTGTCTATCGCGGCCTGCAGCATTTCGCGTTCCGGCGCGAACCAGAAACCATTGTAAACCAGCTCGGAGTAACGCGGAGCAAGTTCATCCTTCATATGCATCGCACCGCTATCTAGGGTCAGCTGCTCGATACCGCGATGGGCCGCATGGTATATCGTTCCACCTGGTGTTTCATACATACCGCGCGACTTCATACCGACGAAGCGGTTTTCAACCAGATCAAGTCTGCCAATCCCATGTTCGCGGCCATATTCGTTTAGCGTCTCAAGCAAGGTCGCAGGCGACATGCCTTCGCCATTAATGGCGACGCCATCCCCATGTTCAAAATCGATCGTGATATATTCGGGCGTATCAGGGGCGTCTTCGGGATTGTTGGTCCTTGAATAGACATAGTCGGGCACTTCTTCCCACGGGTCTTCGAGCACTTTACCCTCTGACGATGTATGCAACATATTCGCGTCGGTCGAAAACGGTGCTTCACCGCGCTTATCCTTTGGCACGGGAATTTGATGTTTTTCGGCAAATTCGATCAACCGGGTGCGACTGGTCAAATCCCATTCGCGCCAGGGCGCGATAACTTTTACATCGGGGTTAAGGCCGTAATAGCCCAGTTCAAAGCGGATTTGATCATTCCCCTTGCCCGTTGCGCCGTGGGAGACAGCGTCGGCACCGGTGAGTTTGGCAATTTCAATCTGGCGTTTGGATATCAAGGGCCGCGCGATCGAGGTCCCGAGCAGATAGAGCCCTTCATAAACCGCATTGGCCCGCATCATCGGGAAGACAAAATCACGGACAAATTCTTCGCGAAGATCGTCGATAAAAATATGTTCAGGTTTTACACCAAGCGTTTCTGCAACACGGCGCGCGGGACCCAGTTCTTCACCCTGCCCCAAATCGGCAGTGAAGGTGACAACCTCGCACTGATATTCCTGTTGCAACCACTTTAGTATGACGCTGGTATCCAGACCGCCCGAGAAGGCGAGAACTACCCGTTTGACAGAATCACTCATTCGCATATCTTTCCTATTGAAGATGCGCGCCTATCAGGCTGTTCTTTTCGGCGCAATGCTAGCGATTTGTGGGAGAGAAAATATGTCAAAGGCTGAAAGCAAAACTGTGGAGAATGATGGAGATGTGAACGCCTTTATAGATAATGTTGCGCATGACGGCAGGAGAGAGGATGCCAGGACACTGCTGGAGATGTTCACTCGTATCACTGGCCAACCACCCAAAATGTGGGGCGGCAGCATCATTGGCTTTGGCAGCTATCACTATAAATATGAAACCGGCCGTGAAGGCGACATGTGTCGATCCGGCTTTTCCCCGCGCAAACAGAATATGAGCCTCTATGTTCTGGGTTGCACCAGTGAAGCCAAGGACAAGGCGAAACAGACCGATCTATTGGAGCGACTGGGCCCCCATAAGCGGGGCGTGTCTTGCCTATACATAACGCAGCTCAAAAAGATTGATCTGGATGTGCTGGAAGAATTGATCGCGTTCGATAAAGAGGCGATGGATGAGAAATATCCCGAAGGCGCGAGTTGAGATTTAGCGTCGGCCAATAGCCAAGGCTTTAGTCTATTTGAAAGTCTAACTCTGTGCGTTGATGCGGGGTATCCGCTAGATCCCGTTAGCGGACACTGAAGCTTCCTGTCATTGTTTGGATAGGCAATCTTTGCCAAGCGTTCTTAAGCGACCAATAACCTTCAGCCGGAATTGATAGTTTTCGGAATTGCGATCAATAGATGCATCAAAAATTTTGCAAACATCGTTCCCGTTTTTGTCAACAACATTGATATCTGCACCTCTATTTATCAATTCCAGAGCAATGTCGTATTGATTGACGTTTGCAGACAATAGCGGCGTTTGTTCCGAATAGTTTTTGCTCTCAATATCTGCACCGGCATCGACTAGATCCTTTACTATGCCAACATCCCTAGATGTTGTGGCCATGAAAATCGGATAAGTCCAAAGTCCAGATTTGTAACGGTGATTAGGACTGGCACCGTATAGGTGAAATAGCTCCAACATCTCTCGATCATGGCGTTCAATGGCCGTGAAATAGGGAGAATTAGTGGTCCCAATGTTCATTTGATGTGGATCGGCTCCTGCTTTGAGGAATTCTTCCACAATGTCCAATTGCCGTTTGCTGGGATGTTTCAGATACCACTCAAGTGGACTCTGACCATTTTTGCCAGCATTATTTTTGAACAGACCTCTTGCTTTCTTAAGACAATCAAGATTGTCTTCCAGACTGCATTTCAGAAATTTTCTCGTTCCTTCGTCGTCAAATTCACGATCAATCTGTTGATCCGAGAGTACTGAGCAACCAAAGATCATGCCAAAGGCTGCAAAACCGAAGGAAATTTTCAATTGTCGCATCATGCGTCGAACAACCCTACTCAAACTCTAACTATGGTAGGTGAGTATTGCCGTATCTGCAAACGTCCGCTTTTGCGCCCAAAGCCGTCACGACCGCTTTATGCCAAAAGCGGGCATGAAATTAGGTTCGAAATGCGGTGCATCAATCAACTTGCCCAAGGTGATTTAGTGTACTAATACGCTGCACCAATGATCAATGGCCAAGATGGAGATCAAGACATGAAACTGCGCTCTGGTATCACTTTTACAATAGCAGCCGCATCAATATTAGGGGCTACATATCCTGTTTCCGCGCAGGAGAAGGATAAAATGAGTTCTTCTGAGAATGCGGCGAATGATCACATCCCTGAACTGGAGCCAATTCCAGAGGCAATATCGGCATTGATGAAGCAGCATCACTTTGATCCATCGGTGGAATCCGATCCTGCTTATATCGTCACGCAAAAGCGTGTCGCTGAGCTTGCGAAAACCGCTTCAACGCGAATGGATTTCGTTTCCGGATTTAACAAGATTTGGCGAGAAGGCCCTTTTTCACATGTACGGCTCTCGATAGCACAGTCCAGCGCACAGGAAATGGCAACTCATTTAGATTCTATTCGGATTGGTGGCGGCGGAGCTGTTTTGGAATGGGATAATGACATCGCCATTCTAACCGTGAAAACGATGATGGGTCTTGATACAATTGAAGAGATTGATGAGGCCTATGAGGAGATAACCACCCGTCAGGCGCGCGCTTTGATCGTCGATCTACGGCAGAATGAAGGGGGTGCTTTTGCCGTAAAGCCGCTGCTGGCGCATGTTTTGAAAGAACCTGTTGACGGAGGCGTATTTGTATCGCGACGGTGGACAGGCCAGCGTGATCGCTATCCAACTATTGACGAAGTAAGACTAATTGAGCCTTGGCAGGGATGGTCGATCAAAGCTTTCTGGAATGACCTCCAGACAAGTGAAATGATACGCATGCAAGTGATACCATCGGCACCGACATTCGATGGTCCAGTTTATGTTCTCGTCAGCAAGAAAACGGCCAGTGCTGCCGAACTTGCAGCTGATGCATTTTCTGTATCAGGGCGAGCCGTGTTGATCGGTGAAAAGACAGCGGGTGAAATGCTGTCTCAAACGTTCTTTGATTTACCCCACGGATTACAGCTTTCATTACCGGTTGGTGACTATTACGCTTTTCATTCAGGCCGGATCGAAGGAAAAGGTGTTCAGCCCCACATCACAACAAATGCGAGCGAAGCAATGATGGTGGCCAAGAAACTAATTGGTCGGTAGTTATCGAGATTTCTGAGCCAAATTCCAATGTCCGCTTCATCATGAAAGCGGACATTAGAGGTCATCCTGTCGAATGTCTGAATTTGGGGGTGGCAGCAGACTTAGTAAACACAGCTTTCAGCCGGATGCTTGCCCGCGAATGAGCTGCCTTGTACTTTCAATTACAAGTTCCTGCCAAGCTCCTTCATCAATACCTGACGCATGGGGCTTGATAGCTATGAAACCGTGGGTGCTTGCCCAGATTTGGAGCGCAAGTCGCTCTGCCTCGGACGTAGTATTGAGATCTTCGGTTAGAGGCTGAACCAAGCCGATGGCCACTTCAAAGCTCTCTCGCGCAGCGCGCCTTGCGGCTTCTCCGGGCGTGTAGTCAGAAGCGTTCATACCGAACATCAGCGCGTATCGGTTTTCGTTGTGCTGGTAGAATTCTAGGTAGTTTCTTGTGGACTCCACAACCACGGCTTCAGGGTCTTCGCCGGTCCGGGCTCTTGACACGGCCGAAGCCAAGTCACGAAAACCGGCAATGTAAAGCTCTTCGCAAACCTGATCCTTCCCACCGAAATAGCTGTAGACGCCCATCGTGGAGAGACCTGCGCGCTTGGCGATGTTGCGGACTGAGAGTGCCTCGACCCCTTCTTCCTGAAGGATTCCCTGAGCGGCTTTCAGAATTCGGGAGCGTTGATCTGTGGTTTCAATCATGGCCCTTGCCATACAGATATAACGCTGTTATTAGCAAGTTTATAACGCTGTTATAGGAGCTGTCATGTCAATAAGTCCCTGGGTTCAAGGTGCCTACGAGCCTGTCCTGAACGAGATCGAAGCATATAATCTGGAGGTCGAAGGCTCCATACCGCCCGACCTAAATGGTATACTTGCTCGGATAGGCCCCAATCCGATCGGTGAAGTTCCTCCCGACCACAATCTCTTCAATGGCGAGGGGATGGTGCATACGCTCGCGCTCAAAGATGGCCGTGCGCAGACCTATCGCAACCGCTGGGTGCGCACTGAACCCGTTGCACGCAAGCTTGGTGAACACACTGATCTGGATCCCATCGAGAACACTGATGTCGCCAATACGCATATCTTCCCGTTCGCCGGGTCGCTCTATGCCCTCACCGAAACCGCAATTCCTTACAAGGTCACCGAGAACCTGGAGACGATTGGGAGAGACGACTTTTCGGGCTTTATCGATACCGGATTTTCCGCACACCCTCACGTCGATCCAAAGACCGGCGAGATGCATGCTATCGGCTATGACAACAATGCTGATCCGAGCGTGACCCACTATGTAATCGGCCCGGACGGCACGCCGCTGCGCAAGAACAGGATCGCTCTTGGTAGTCCTATCATGATCCATGACTTCGCAGCGACTGAAACCTTCGCGATCATCTGGGATCTACCCCTGCTGTTTGATGTCGAAGCAGCCAAGGAAGGATCAAAAGCACCCTACAAATGGACGCCGGGTTATGAAGCAAAGGTAGGTCTTCGCCGCCTCGATGCTGACGACGCAAGCGTGCGCTGGTTCGACGCGCCGGAGGCTTTCATCTTTCACGCCGTCAATGCGTGGGAAGAGCGCAATGAAGGCGGTTCAATTGCAAAGGTTCACTGCGACGTAATCCGGCGCGACAGTATGTTCGCAAGTGACAGCACTGGACCAGGCGACATGGCGATTCCGCAGCTCTATCGCTGGACAATGGACCTCGAGACCGGCACAATGACAGAGGAATTGATTGATCCGCGCGCGCAGGAATTTGGGCGGATCGATGACCGGTATTGGGGCCGCAAGAACGGGTTCAGCGTCACGACCGAATTGTTCCGCTTCACTGGCGAGACTGGCATCATCGTCTATGATGGCAACGGTCAAACCCAGGAATGGGGCTTCGGCAAAGGCGCAGCCACGAGCGAGGCGGTGTTTGTGCCCCATGACGAAAACGCGGGCGAAGGCGAGGGCTATATTCTCGCAACAGCGACCGATGTCGCCAAGCGGACCGCAAAGGCGGCGATTTTCGATGCGCAAAACGTGAAGAAGGGACCGCTGGCTGAGATCAAACTACCGCAGAGATTGCCGGTCACCTTCCACGGCAGCTGGATTCCAGAAGCTACGGCCTGAATTTCTGCCATAATCGTCGCTGCGTTTGGCATCAATCTTGGATGTCCAATGATGGGTCGTAGGCTGAACGTCAGCTTGCTTTATCCTAACGTCCGCTTTTGCCCAAAGCCGACGTAACTTTACCCCAGCAACTTCTTCTCCGTTTCGCGCATATAATCCCGCGAAAGTGGCAAAGTCCGGCGATTGCGGCTGAATTGTATCTGGTAATTGCCCATACCGCCACTTTCAAACGCCGCCGTCGCACCGGCAAGGTAAAAGATCCACATCCGGAAAAAGCGCTCGTCATAGAGTTCTATAATAGCATCCCGGTTTTCGACCGTACGCTTATACCATTCGCGTAATGTCTTGGCGTAATGCAGGCGCAAGATTTCAACATCTGTGACCATCAATCTATAATGCTCGCTTGCCGCCAATGTTTCGCTAAGCGCCGGAATGTAACCGCCCGGGAATATATATTTGCGGGTGAATGCATCGGTTTTTCCGGGACGACCAAAGCGACCGATAGTGTGCAATAGCATCACTCCATCGCCATTCATCAAATTGGTACAGCATCTGAAAAACGTCCTGAATTGCGGTGTGCCAACATGTTCAAACATGCCAACCGAGACGATCCGGTCGAATTTGCCTGCATCGCGTGTGGCAAGATCACGATAATCGATGAGTTCAAATTTTACCTTGTCCGCAACGCCCGCCTTTTCCGCCCGTTCCCGTGCTTTTTTCAACTGTTCTTCACTCAGTGTAATACCCAGAACTTCAACGCCGGTTTTTTCATGCAGATATAGCGCCATACCGCCCCACCCACATCCGATGTCGAGCACTTGCATATCGGGTTCCAGCGCCAGTTTTGCAGCAATATGTGCCTTTTTTGCCAATTGCGCTTCTTCTAATGAGATATCCGGACTTGGCCAGTAAGCGCAGCTATATTGCATGTCCTCGTCAAGGAACAATTCGTACAGGTCGTTGCCAATGTCATAATGATGCGCAACATTGTCTTTTGATCGTCCGGGCAAGTTAAAACGATCAATATTCCCCCAGATAAAATCCTTGAGTTTCATTAGAGCACCGGGCTCTTTCAGGGTTCCGCCTCGTTCCCAGGGTTTGTTGGCGCGCAACAAATGCACCAGTTTCATGATATCGCCCTGCTCGACAATCAGCTTACCATCCATAAAGGCCTCGGCAGCGCCTAGCCGGGGATCGAACATGATCTGTCTAATCACGGATTTGTCCGTCAGTCGGATCGTGACGTTGGGAAATCCTTCGACTGCGGTACCATATGACTCACGCGTCTCATCGGCATGAATAATCGTCAATACGCCTTGTTTGATCACACTTTCTATGAAACGACTCAAAATCGACATTCTCAAATTCCTTCAATCCACGTTGAGCAGTTTCACTAAATACCGGCGTACCATTCATAATTGGCCACATCCTGCCAGTAGCCACCCTTGCCGTCACCAACCGCCTCGAGCGATGCGACGGCTTCGATTCCGGTGACATATTTGGCATGCTTGTAACCCAACTGCCGTTCAACGCGAAGACGCAGCGGCGCGCCGTTTTCAATCGGCAAAGCATCGCCATTTAACCGGTGTGCCAAAATGGTTTGTGGATGATAGCCGTCGAGCAGGTCAATACTCTCATAATATGGGCGCCCGCCCAGCTTGTCAGCACAATGGAATACCAGAAATTTTGCACTTTCCTGTAGCTGTGCCAAATCCAGCAATATCTTCAATGGCACGCCGGTCCACTGCCCAATCGCACTCCAGCCTTCCACACAATCATGGCGGGTAATCTGCGTGCGTTGCGGCATCGCTTGCAACGCCGGGAGCGAAAAATCTTGCGGCTTGTTGAACAAACCGGTGAGCCGAAGCTGCCAGTCGACAAAGCCACTAGCAGCGCTGGCCGCATAGTCCGGTGTATCGGGATTGCGGGTGCCGTTGGCTCTAAAGGTTGGCGACCGGTCAGCGAGGCTATATTCCGTCGCCAGTGCCATACGGCTGCCCAATGCTCGCTGCACACTGAAGTTAGCGGTCTCTGCTGTGGCAAGAACGTCCTGAAAAACAGGACTGCGGCTCAATGCATCACAGCCGGATAACAGTCCGCCAGCAGACCCGATCAGAATATTGCGCCGGGTGATCAGCTTATTCTTCACGCCTTTTTCCTCCCGTTATCATTGCGCCAATCGACCGGATTGGCCCGGCCAGTAGCACCATCAACATGTGAACACCGAAGAAAAGCACGAGCAAGAAGGCAGAAATGAAGTGAATTGAGCGCGCCGATTGTCGTCCGCCAAACATATCTGTAAGCAACGACCAGTTGGCATCCATCGCCGGCGACATCGCAAGTCCGGTGAATATCATCAACGGTAAAAGTATGAAGATAACGCCGACATATGCAATTTTCTGAATGACATTAAAGTCCTTGCCATGAGAGTCCCGGATGACCGAAATTTTCGTGTGTTCGCGAAAATTTTGCCAAAGATTGCGCGGCATCCAATCGCGACGACCAATATGCAAATCACGCTGAACATGCCGGTTCCAAAAAGACCGGACCATGAAGCCGGTCAGTCCCAAGCTGAAAATCCATGCGAAAAAGAAATGCCAGCGGCGGCCATCGGCTAGGCTGTAATAGGATGGAATGGTAGCCCAGCCAGGGAAGGCCCATGTTTGAGTCCGTCCATCTCCATCCTGCCAATTGCCAAGCACACCGGTTGTTTCGATCCGCGTTTCTCCCAACCGCAAATATCCGAAAGTCTCACCCGATCCGACCGCCATCCAGGCATAGTCATTATTGGCACCATATTCCCCCCAATAGAGGCGGGGATGGGCATTGAAAATCGTAAGCCCGCTCATCAAGAGAACCAAAAGGCACAACGCATTGATCCAGTGCCACACCCGCGTGGTCAGGCCGTGACGCCGGCGTTTCTTTGGCCTCGGTTCAGTCATTTCTCACACTCATCTTAAACAGCTATTCGGTAAAAGGAAGTGTATCGTTACATCGTGACCGCAGCCTATCCGCTTGCGTCAAGCGCCTAGCAAAAAAAGAGCAGCGGCGAATGCCGGATTTCAGCATCAATCGAGCCGGATTGGGCATTCGAAATCAATGCGGACGCGGCAACTAGTCCAGAGCAGCCTGCTTTTCTTCCGCCAGGCGATCCAGTTCGGCGCGGGATTTTTTCTCGCTGGACGATTTCAACTGACCGCAAGCTGCCATGATATCCTGACCGCGCGGCGTTCGAACTGGCGCGCTTATTCCTGAATCAAAAATGATCTTTGAGAATGACTTAATCCGTTCCGGCGTCGAGCATTCATAAACGGAGCCGGGCCACGGATTGAACGGTATCAAATTCACCTTTGCAGGTAGATCATAGTTGCGGAGCAAGTTTACCAGTTCCCGTGCATCCTGATCACTGTCATTCTTGTCTTTCAACATGACATATTCAAAAGTAATCCGCCGTGCATTGCTGGCACCGGGATAGTCGGCACAAGCCTGCAGAAGTTCCTCGATCGAATATTTACGGTTGAGCGGTACAATTTCGTCCCGTGTTTCCTTGTTCACCGCGTGAAGCGAAATGGCGAGATTGACATTAATCTCTTGTCCGGCCCGTTCAATCATCGGCACCACACCGCTGGTTGAAAGCGTGATCCGGCGCCGGGACAAAGCCAACCCAGAACCGTCCATAACAACTTTCATCGCATCGCGGACATTATCGAAATTATAGAGCGGCTCACCCATGCCCATCAGCACAATATTGGTCAGCACCCGCCCATCGGATTTATAGGCCTGGTTATATTCTTTGGTCGAAACTGCATCATCTTCATCGGCAAAATCCATCACGCCTTTGGGCCACTCTCCCAAATCGTCACGAGCCAACATCACCTGTCCAACAATCTCGCCGGGCGACAGGTTGCGCACCAGTCGCATCGTTCCGGTATGGCAGAAACGGCAGTTCAACGTGCAGCCCACTTGGGACGAAATACACAATGTTCCGCGATCTTCATCCGGAATGAAGACCATTTCATAATCCTGCCCGTCGGCAGAGCGCAGCAACCATTTCCGGGTTCCATCTTCCGAAAGATGCGCTTCAACAATTTCCGGACGGCCAATGACAAAGCGCGCATCCAGCCATGGGCGCAGTGATTTGCTCATATCGGTCATCAGCGAGAAGTCGGTAATTCCGCGATGATAAATCCAATGGAAAAGCTGCTTTGATCGGAGCTTACACTGTTTTTCATCCAGTCCCGCGTCGGACAACAAATCTCTGATTTCAGGCTGACTCAGACCAATAATATCGACCTTGCCATCATCTCGCGGTGTGACTTTGGCAGGCAAAGGGACGGGATCAATGTGGCCGGGAATCTGCATGATCGCGTATATAAGGTGCGTTCCTGCCAAACACCACCCCAGCTGTGCAGCCACCATTGTTCATCCCGTCGGCCCTTATAAGCTTGTAAACCACTGTAAATAAGCACACAATCCCGGAGCATGTAACGGGAGAATGCAGATATGTCCGAATACCAACGCACAATGCACAAGTCGGCCGCGAAAGATTTTCATTTTGACGCGACCCCAGCATCGGCTGAAAGTTGGTTGAAAACGCTAAATCATTCTCCCGAGACACCGCAAACGATGGAGTCCCTGATTGATCATATTGACCGGCTGCATGGTAAAAAAGATAAAGGCGGGCATACAGGCTCCGCTCTTCTCCGCAAAATATCCCGCGGCCTTAAAAATCCGGCGCTTTCCGACGCGGATATCGAACAGCTTGATGTCCGGCTTAGTGATCCCGTACCCCATCTTGGAGGCACAGAGGACTCCAATAGCTTTCGGATAAAGTATGTTAATTCTGGTGTTAATGCAGTTGACGGTCAGGTGGTTGCTAATGTTGGTAACAAGCTAAACAAGTGGTTTGACTTCTACACGGATAAATTTGGCAAAGAGCCCATGTTGACGGGACTCGAAGACGGATTCCAACTTGTCCAAATTTACAAGTTTGCTGATGACACTGATGACGGATTTTCCAAATATGGTAGCCCGATTACGCTAAATTCCACCTCGATGGCAATTGATACAAACCTTGACTTCACGACCGCGCATGAATTGTTTCATTCCATGCAATATGCCTATGGGGTGGACAGTCAATATGAAACCGGTGATTCTGACAACTGGTTCATAGAAGGTATGGCAAATTGGGCAGCAACCTATGCAACCGACGGAAAGGTCGACGGAAACTGGGGAGATTTTGAAGATTTTCAGCACAAGCCGCTATTTGGTGAAAGCTATTCTGCCTTTCCTTTTTGGGTCTATATTAGCGGATTTGTGGACCCAAAAATATCGAAAGCCCCTTATTGGCCAATCAAGACCTTTTTGGAACTATTCGAGGAGGCTGATCGCGGAAATGCATCCAATGCACTCATGGACTTGGCTAGCGACGCGGCGGGACAGTCCGGTGACATATATCCACCCGCTGAGTTGGCGGTTCGTTACACTGCGGCAAAAGCAACGCGACAATGGAAGGGAGCGGGAGAGGGAGAGGGTTATGATCGAGCCAATGATCCCTTGCCCATGGTCCAGCAAATGACAGATTATTGTACTGATGAAACAAGCAATCCACCGGCCATCGGATTTACCGATACTGCGCACCTGCGCTCGGCGACCGATAGCCTTTCCTTTGATAACCCGAGTTTGAACTGGGGGTGCACCAACCTGTTTCGGGTAGACATTTCCGAAGTTCCGGTTGGTACTATAATATCATTGGAACTGGATAAGGACGATCCAGAAGATCAAGGGCTGGTAGCCTGCATGTTGATTGCTTCAGGCGATAACGGTTTGACAAATAGCGACATACTGGAATGCAAACAGGGCGAGAAACTTAGCCTGATATCTATGGAACTGACAGAAGAAGGGGCAAACAGCCTTTATATCTCAGTCGTTGATTCGAGCATCGGCCATCAATATCTGTCCCAGCATCATCCGGGGCCACCCACTCCATATATGCTCGAGATCAGGGCAAAACCTGCATAACATCGGCTCAAGTGAGAAAGCAGTTCATTGCCGAACAGCCTTGATCCACAACGACATTGGGTTCGGCAACCTATCGCTATAATCGCGAACACCCTAATGTTGCTGCATCAATAGCCGTGGCGGCTCCGCGTAACAAGTAGGCGTCAACGATCGGGCGACCATCCCGGCCAACGCTTTCAATCGTCATGGTCTTGGCCGAACGGATCGCAGCCACCAGCGCCGCATCCATCCGCTTGTCCTGTGACCAGGCGTCCGTGGTATTGGCTGTCAGTCGAAAGCGGCGACCGGCTATGCTGACGATCACCCGGCTATTGGTCGAGCGCTCACGGCTTAGCCGAGCATGGAACTGACGACGGATTTTGCGGTTGGGCCAGAAACCAATGGAGGCATAGGATTTACGCTCGGCTTTGCCGGTAATCTCTTCGGACTCAGCAATGGCATAGCAGCGCGGGATATCCGCATCGCGAAACGCACCCCAGCCGTTAAAAATGCCCAAAGAATCTTTGGCTATCGCCGGCGCAGGTAAAAGCAGCATCGGCAATATCAAGACGAAAAGACGCTTCAAGCCTTCTCGCCCTCCCCGCCACCAAGATGAATGACGGTTTCAACTCCATTGCAGATTTCTACAATCGAACCCTGCGGCAGGCTTTTTGCAATTGGTGCATCATATTTTGGATGCTCTGGCAAACTGGTGAGCATGCCGCGCAATACCCGACTGGTCATGCCGTGGCTGATCAACACCGTGTCTCGCTCAAACTTTTGATCGACCAGCCAATGCTGCAATCGCTCGACAATATCCCGATAGCTTTCGCCTCCGGGTGCGACAGTTGCGAACAGCATATCATCTGTGTCTATTTCAAGTGCGCCATCCAGGTCGGCATAATAAGTGCCGGTCCAGGCGCCCATTTCAATTTCACCCAATCGAATGTCGGGCTTTGCCTGATGCCAGTCCAGACCGACATGCTCGGTTATGATGGAAAGCGTTTGCAACGCTCTGTCGGTGTTGGAAGCAACCAGATCCAATGCCGGGCTTTCACCCAAGTGAAGCGCCAATGCACGGCCCATTTCATCGGCCTGGGCAAATCCGGTTAAAGTCAGCGGCGTATAGGCTTCATTGCCCTGAATACGCGCCGCCTTGTTAAAAATTGTTTCGCCATGGCGGGCAATGTAAAGCCGCTTTCCGTTTGTATCTATACCGCTCATTTGCTTGTATTTTTAAACTCCCGATTGGCCGCGATTGTGCAGCAACAAAGACGCTTTACCCCGCCCATCGGTTTTTTCCACAGTTTTCCACAAGATTATCCCCTGCTCTGCTTGTATCGGGCTTGCCCTGCGGCGCTTTATTGTTAATGAAGCGGAGAACTATCTGTGATTTTCATGGAGTCTATAGCTGACTCTTGATCACACCATCGGGGAATAAAGAGGATCATTTATGAAAGCGACCATCGAACGCGCTGCACTGCTCAAGAGCCTGGGCCATGTCCAGTCAGTTGTCGAACGCCGCAACACCATTCCGATCCTGTCTAACGTACTGATCGAAGCCAGCCAGGATGGCAGTATTAAACTGATGGCGACCGATCTAGATTTGCAGGTTGTTGAAACGGTTGAGGCGCAGGTTGAAACGGCTGGTTCTATTACTGTTTCCGCGCACACATTGTTCGATATTGCCCGCAAGCTCCCTGATGGTTCACAGGTGCAAATGGATGCCGCCGATGGCAAGATGAAGGTCAATGCCGGACGCGCGCGGTTTAACCTGCAAACGCTGCCCCGCGATGATTTCCCGGTCATTGCCGAAGGCGACTTGCCGACATCGTTCGAACTTCCCGCGGCATCTTTGATCCAGATAATCGACAAAACCAAGTTCGCGATCTCGACCGAAGAAACACGCTATTATCTGAACGGCATTTTCCTGCACGTACAGGATGAAGACGCACCTGTACTAAAGGCCGCTGCGACCGACGGCCACCGTCTGGCGCGCGTTACCCTGCCCCGTCCCTCGGGCGCAGAAGGCATGCCCGATGTTATTGTTCCGCGCAAATGCGTCAATGAGCTCCGCAAGTTGCTCGATGAGAGCGGCGACAACAATGTGCAGATCGACCTGTCCGCAAGCAAAATCCGCTTTACGCTGGGCACCGCGATCCTGACATCCAAACTGATCGACGGAACCTTCCCGGATTACAGCCGCGTCATTCCGACCGGCAATGATAAGCTGCTGAAGATTGATCCGAAGAGCTTTGCGCAAGGCGTCGACCGCGTCTCCACCATCGCCACCGAGAAAACACGGGCCGTCAAGATGGCGCTTGGCGATGACAAAATTACGCTATCGGTAACATCTCCTGAAAATGGCAAGGCGGAAGAAGAAGTGCCGGGAGCGTATAAAGACGACACATTCGAAATCGGATTTAACTCCCGGTATCTCATGGATATATTAAGTGAGATTGATAGCGATACAGTGGAACTGCATCTTGCTGACGCCAGTGCGCCGACACTCATCCGTGAGAATGACAAGTCGCCGGCACTTTATGTGCTGATGCCAATGCGGGTTTAAACGAACAGATCCGTTTACTCCGAAATATAGAGGTAGGAATCGGGAAATATGTCAGCGCAAACAATATTGCTTCCAACCATCCTGTTGGTTTTATGGTCGCTGGTCATGCTCTTGTGGACCGTTGCAACGCGTTTTCCGGCCATTGCAAAAAATATGGAAAAACTGCGAGATTTCCCGGTCGGTGGCCGCGGCGAATTGCTGAATGATGTTTTGCCACCCAAAGTGATGTGGAAAGCGCATAATTACGACCATTTGTTGCAGCAACCGACCCTATTCTATGCAACCGTCTTTGTCCTTGTTGCACTGGAACAAGGTAATGGAACCAATACGGCTCTCGCTTGGGCCTATCTGGTTTCGCGGATAGTTCACAGTCTTTGGCAGGCTTTGATAAACACGGTCTTGCCGATGCGGGTTGCCCTGTTCAGTGTTTCTTCGACAATCCTCATCGTGTTGGCGGTACGGGCGTTCTGGAGTGCGTGGACCATCCTCCTCTAGTTCCAACATGAACCATAGTCCGTCCTATCTAGGGTTACCAATAACCAACCCAACATCCTACCTGGTCGCACTGTTCGCGCTCATAATCAGCGCGTTGGCTCCTTCCGGCTTCATGCCTACACAAACCGAACAGGGCTTTGCGATCAAACTCTGTTCGGGTCATACAGATAGCAAGCTGGCGATTACGCCGGATCATCCGGATTATGCAACGCTCGCACTAATCTATGGCCAGCAGGATGAACCGGTGCCAGAAAGCGAACCGGAAGCCCCTGCACAGGCCTGTGCCTTTTCTGGTGGTGCTTCTATCGGTCTGGCATCATCGGCTCCTGATCTGGAAATCCGTACGCTTGCCCCCGCAATACACGAACCATCTGAACCACGCCGCTTTGCACTGCGCAATCGGATCAATATCCCGCCCGCGACCGGGCCGCCAAACTTCCAAATAGTCTGAATAATTCGGCCATATTCGCGTTTTGACGTGGATATAGCCCGTTTCATTATTTTGGCCGCCCCCCTGGCTGGATGCGGCTCATTTGGGATATATCATGAATAAGAAAACCTACATGTTCGTCTGCGCGGCGAACATCACGCTCGCCTCCCCCGCTTATGCAGAAGAGGATCCGCTAACCCACATTATCGTCACCGGACAGCGTGACACTGCAACCACCGATGAAATTGAAAGCGACAAAGAGATAGTTTCCACGCCCGATGCGGCTGCGCTCGTGGCGCGCGCGCCGGGTGCTGCATTGATCGACAATGGTGGTCTGTCGGGACAGGTCCAATATCGCGGCCTGTTTGGGGAACGGATATTGGTCCGCGTCAATGGGCAACGCTTTGCATCCGGTGGCCCGAACCTGATGGATCCGCCGCTCCATTATGCTCCCATGCCCTTGGTCAACAGGATTGAACTGGATCGCGGCATTAGCCCGGTTCGCAAGGGCCCCGGCCTTGGCGGCGGTGTGAACGCGATACTGAAGCAGGCGAAATTTTCCGATGGTAATGTTTTGCAGCCCGAAATTGATTTGACCGCTGGCTATCGCAGCGGCGATAACAGCTATCTAATGGGCGGTTTGATCGGCCTTTCCAATGAGCGGTTCAAGCTGGGTATCATCGCATCCTATGAGAAAGGCGATGACCTGCAGTTTCCAGGCGGTACGATCGCTTCCACCAGTTTTGAGCGATTAAATTACGGCGTTCATACTGGCCTTAAAGTCGGCAATGGCAGCCTTACCCTCACCTACCGACGTCAAGAAACTGATCCTACCGGTAACCCGCCTTTCCCTATGGATATCCAGTATTTTGACACAGATTTTCTACGTCTGTCCTATGCTGGAGAGCTTCGCGACAACCTATATCTGGAAGCAGATGCGGGTCATGTTGCCGTCCGCCACTTAATGGATAATTTCTCTTTGCGGCAAGGGCCCGCAAATCCGATGCGACGGAGGGCGACTTTTGCCGATTCGGATAGCAGCACGGCTTCTGTAGCCCTGCGGGTCGGGACGCTGGATCGCCATGTCCGGATAGGTGCGGATGTCGAACTGGCGGATAAGGATGTTCGGATCACCAATCCAATGAACGCCAATTTCTTCCTGACATCTCTTAATAATATATCCAGTAGCCGCGTTGGCGGCTTTGTAGAGGCGCGGACCGCATTGGGGGCGATTGAAGCGGAAATTGGCGCGCGCTTTGACCATCACCGGATGCAGGCTGACTCGCCATTTCTGGGCAGTGCCATCCCCATGGGACCCAGAATTTTGGCAGCACAATTCACCAATGCGGAGCGCACCTGGTCTGGTGACACCGTTGACATAGCCGCGCGATTCTGGACAGATATCGGTAATTTCCAGCCCCGTCTGTCGCTTGCGCGCAAGACCCGCGTCGCCAACGCTGTCGAACGGTTTTCATGGCTTCCAACGGGAGCCAGCGGCGGATTGGCCGACGGCAATATTTATGTCGGTGACATCAACCTGCGCGGAGAAAAGGCGTGGATTGCTGAAATTGGTTTGGACTATGAAGACGCCAGTTTCTACGCTCGGCCAACTTTATTCTACCGCCGCGTCGACGACTATATTCAGGGCGTGCCATTCGATAACAGCCCGGGGGTGATCAATACTCCGCAAGAAATGGTTGCCAATATGAATGGTGATTCTACGCCATTGCGTTTTGCCAATGTCGATGCCGAACTTTACGGCATGGATGTCGATTTCGGTTGGCATATCGCCAGCCAGTTTCATCTGGATGGCACAGCCAGATATGTAAGAGCAAAACGGCGCGATATTGCCGACAATCTATATCGCATAGCACCACCCAACGCACGCCTTGCACTGAGCTGGCGTGAAGAAACGTGGCATTTGGGAGTTGAGTTGCAGGCCTTTGCGGACCAGAATAAAGTTTCGGCAACCAATAGCGAACAACGTACAGACGGCTATCTACTCGCGGGCCTATTCGGTCATGTTGAACTGACCCCGGCATTGTCAATTGATGCCAGTGTCGAAAATCTGTTCAACAAAAACTACACCCAACATCTTGCGGGATATAACCGAGTCAGCGGTTCAGACTTAGCTTTGGGGGCACGTCTCCCTGGTGCAGGCCGCTCTGCATTTGTCCGGGTTCGTTGGACGGGTTTTTAGTGAAGTTTGCCCCTCTCCGTATTTGGGGAGGGGCTACTTCCTCACTCCGCAGCTTCCATCATTTCCACAGCTTGTGGACCACGGATTAATCCGCCGGGGCGCTTGTCGGTTACGACGCCGCCCTTGAACGTAATCTCACCCGATTTGATCGTGTAGTCATAACCATCTGCTTTTTGCAGCAAACGTTTACCACCGGCGGGTAAATCAAATGCCAGCCATGGTTTACCCAGCTTGATCCGGTCCATATCAATCACATTCACATCCGCCAGATAGCCGGGTTTCAGCACGCCGCGATCATTGAGGCCATATAGCCGTGCGGTATCCAGACATTGCCGCTTGATCGCATGCTCAATGCTCAGCGTGCCGCGTTTGCGGTTCTTGACCCAGTGTTCCAACATGAAGGTAGGGCTAGCTGCATCACAGATCGTACCGCAATGCGCACCGCCATCGGACAGGCTGTTCACCGTATCATCGGCCTGTTGCAGCTCTTCCAGGAAATCAAGATTGCCGTCGATGTAATTGAGAAGCGGCAGATAGATAAAGCCCTTGCCGTCATCTTCCATCATCAGGTCATAGGCATATTCCGCACCAGACTTGCCAGCGGCTTCCGCCCGCGATGCGATGCTTTCATCGGCTTGCGGTTCGTAGTTGAAATCCTCGTCCATTTCGAACTGCATCGGCCAGCCTTGTGTAACGACCATGAAGACCGGAACCATGTCGACTTCTTCGGGCATTTCCGCTGTTTCGCTGAGCAGTTGCGCCTTAAATGCAGGATCTTTCAGCTTGGCATATTTCTCATCCCAGGAGAGATCCTCCATCGCGACCCAGCTTGGGTGACGGACAAAAGGATGCACCGTGCCCTGCCACGCCATGACAATACCGTTTCCGCGCAACGCGATCTGCGCGACGATATTGGCACCATTGTCATTCTCCGCGCGCATATTGGCGATCTGCTCATCAAGCGAAATATCTTTCGCGATCGATTGCAGCGCCGCAAACGTGACCGGCAAGCCTGTTTCGCGGCTAAGCTCGCCCATCCAGCCAAATTCGTCCCATTCCTTGTTGAGGTCACTAGCCATTTCAAAAACGCCATTGCCGACTTTGCCCATCGCGCGACCAATTTCGATCAGCTCTTCCTTGGTTGCCGTCGTACCGGGAACCAGCTCCCCATCAATCGAACGGTGCAGGATCGTTCGCGATGTTGAAAAGCCCAGCGCGCCGGCTTTGACGCCATCAGCGACGATATCGGCCATTTGCTTCACATCTTCGTCGGTGGGAACCGCACCCGGCTTCTCCCGATCGCCCAGCACATAAGCGCGCACTGCGCCATGCGGAACATGGGTTGCCACATCTACCGTACGCGGCATTTTTTCCAGTTCATCTAGATATTCGGGAAAAGTTTCCCAGTTCCAGGTCATGCCTTCTGCCAAAGCGGTGCCAGGAATATCCTCCACCCCTTCCATCAGGCCGATCAACCATTCACGGCGATCGGGTTTAGCGGGAGCGAAGCCAACGCCGCAATTGCCCATCACCACAGTGGTGATGCCGTGCCAAGACGACGGGGCCATTTCATCATCCCATGTCGCCTGACCATCATAATGCGTATGCACATCGACAAATCCGGGCGTAACCATTTTACCCGTCGCATCGACCTCTTCGCGGCCCTCGCTGGACACTTGGCCGACCAGAGTGACTACGCCGCCATCAATAGCGACATCGGCGACAAACGGCTCTGCACCTGTGCCATCAACGACTGTACCACCACGAATTACCAGATCATGCATCGATTCTCTCCTGTATAATTTTCGGTACAATAACAGATTTAATCGATTGGTTAAAGTGGTCTCGTCAACCGGACTTTTCCATTTTCACCGAAGTCAGAACTGCCACTCCAATGGCAAACAAAATACCAATGGACGCCATACCGATTTGCTGGCTGTTGAACGCAGTCGTAAATGTTTCCACAAGCAAAGGCCCCATCCACACGGTTATCGTCCCGGCAATGGCATAAAGACCGAAAAACTCGCCGCTGCGGCCCTCTGGTGCCAATACGACAAGCATCGTTCTGCTGGAAGATATGCTGGCTGTCGCGGCTATCGCCACGATGACAATACCGCCCAGATAGACAAGGTCGGATAGTGTCTGGAAAATCAATCCGTCCCAGACCTGATAATTTTCAACCAATCCGAACAACAGGCTTTCCTGGGTCACCGAAAGTTGGATAGCCATCGCGCTCACCATACCAACAATTTCAATAATCAGCGCCCGCTTCACACCGACTTTATTGTCCAGCCAGCCACCAAATAAACCGCCCCAAAAGGCGACGGCAGAGGCCAATATGGCATAGGAGACCATCTCGATGACCCCCCATTCCAAGAACAAAGCGACATATACAGCGCCCAGTGCCAACAACGCGGCCATTCCATCGGCATAGAACATCCGGGCAATCAGATATTTCATCAATTCGCGATATTTGGCGGCCTCCCTTAATGTCAGAATGACCCCTGCCGCCCCCTCTTTAGCCGCTTTGGTCCAGCTAGCGCCCGCTGTGCCGGGATCCTTGGCATTCAAAAAGAAGGGGATTGAAAACACCGTTAGCCAGATGGCGCAAATCGGTCCGGCAATGCGGAGATGCTCAAATTGGGCCGTATCGATCCCAAATTGGGGTTCGGCGAAGGGCCAACCAATTGCATCGGGCAACATGAAAAACAAAACCAGTCCCAGAAAAATCAGCATCCCGGCAAGATTTCCCAAACCCAGCCCCAGCCCAGATATCATAGGCAATCGTTCCGGCCTGCCAGCCACAGTCAACATGGAGTTATGAGTCACCTCGGCATAGGTGTAATTGACATAAGCTATGACAAGCATCGCCATGACAGCAAAAGTGGGCAGCCCTTCTTCACCAGGAATGGCAAACCATAGCATCCAGGACATCAACGCGATAATACCTAGCATCACGGCCAGTATCGGTTTACGTTTCCCGCCCCTATCCAGCGCAGCGCCCAAGAAAGGTGCCGTCAGAGCCGCGATCAGCCCTGCCCATTTTGTTACAGACGCAATCGCCGCCTGCCCTAGTGCATTGGCGGTCTGTTTGGCGGCATCCGGCTCCAGACCGTCCAGTTCACCACTTGCCAGCAAATCTGCACCAATAATGTCTCGCGCAAAATAGGGCGCAAAAATATAGATAACGATCAGGATATAGTAAGGATTGCGGGCCCATTCGAACACGGCCCATGCAAAACCGGTTTTGCCGAGCGCACCGCCTACGCCGGTCATCGGGATATCGGTTGCTAACGGATTGCTCGCTACCGACTTGGCCACGTCACTCAAATGTACATCCTCCCGATCAAGATTGATCAGTGTGAGCGAACAACTCAATATGCACAAGCAGAATTAACTAGCCGATTAAGTTGGCCCAATGCTAACATGTAGTCATGGACAAACAAGTTTCCTGGCAGCCCGAAGCAAACAGCGGCATCGAGATACAGTGGATCGAAGCCAATGGTCAGACATTTGAGGTTGCGACAGCCGGTACTGGAAACAAACTGGCTCTATGCTTGCACGGTTTTCCAGAACTCCACTATAGCTGGCGCTTCCAAATGCCATTGCTTGCTAAGATGGGATATCGTGTTTGGGCACCCAATATGCGCGGCTATGGTGGGACCAGCAAACCCGAGGGCATTGAAAATTACGCGCTCGATCATCTGACACAGGATGTGGCGGCGCTAATCGATGCCAGCGGTTCCGACGAAGTCACGCTCTTTGCGCATGACTGGGGTGCGATTGTGGCATGGGCTTTTGCGATCCGGAAAATCCGGCCGCTCAAACGCCTGGTCATTATGAATGTCCCGCATCCGGAAGTTGGTCGCCGCGAAATCCGGCACTGGCGCCAGCTGAAACGAAGCTGGTATATTTTCTTCTTTCAAATTCCCCGCCTGCCCGAATGGCTGCTTTCCCGCAACAATGGTGACCCCATTAAAAACGCTTTTGCCAAAATGGCAGTGGATCAGACAAATTTTACCGACGAGGCACTGGATCACTATGCCAAGGCTGCGACACGGCCAGGCTCGATCAACGCCATGATAAATTATTATCGCGCCCTGCTACGTCACGATTTTGATATCGGTGATGGCAAGGTCGATATTCCCACGCTGATGATCTGGGGTGAAGAAGACACCGCGCTCAACATTAGGTGCACAGAGGGTACGGAAGAATGGGTGGCTGACTTTACCCTGCACCGCCTGCCGAATGTCTCGCATTGGGTGCAGCAAGAAGCACCGGAAAAGGTCAATGCGATATTGCGGGAGTGGCTGGCTTAGGATTTCTGTGCCGCAATCATGTCACCGATTTCGACAAATTTCTCCCGCGGAGCCCCTTCCCTTGCTTGAGCGATTTCGGCTTCTTCAATCTTTTTCCAGTCGCGAAAGGTAATCGGCTGCACTTGCCGTTCCGCCAGCAGCGCATCAAGAGCGGGACGACCTTCTTTCCTGGAGCCCTCTCCAATATCCTCGTCAATTGTGTCTATCACCGCAAATCCGTCGGGTTTATTGGTCCCTATGGTTCCCGATGGCCCGCGCTTGGCCCAACCTACACAATAGAGGCCCGGCAATATGCGCCCCTGATCATTGGCAAAACGTCCCCGTCCATGTTCATAGGGCACGCCTTCAATCGGGGGCGTACGATAGCCAATACAGGTGACGAGTAGCTGACAATCTATCTCATATGTTTCGCCGGTACCGATGGATCGCAGGTCCGCGTCCAGTTGCGTCTTTTCCACGACAATTTTTTCAACGCGCCCATCACCTTTGATCTCAACGGGCATGGCAAAGAAATCGAAGTCGATTGTAAGCGGTTTTTCGCGCAACGAGTCGGCCTGTCGGTAAAATTCACGCAAATGGGTCACGGACTTGCGCATCCCCGGCTCCAGCATGGCGTCATCGCCTTCTTCGGGGAAATCCGCGGGGTCAACAACGGGTTTCGCCTGCTCCAGATGCATGAGCTCTCCTAGCTCCTTTGGCGTCATGGCTATCTGATGCGGTCCCCTGCGCCCCAGAAAAATAACACGTTCCACCGAACTGTCATTCAGTGCATCAAGAGCGTGTCCCACAATGTCGCTGCCGGCAAATTCCTCTTGGGTTTTGGAAAGAATACGGGCCACATCCAGTGCCACATTGCCATTGCCAATAATTGCAACGGTCTTTGCATTAAGACCGGGATTCAGGTCCTTGAAATCCGGATGGCCATTATACCAGCCAACGAAGGCAGCGCTGCCGATGACACCGTCTAAATCACTGCCGGGAATATCCAAAACTCGATCATGCGGCGCGCCGGTCGCCAGCACCACGGCGTCGTAACGTTCCTGTAATTCGGTGATGCTGATATCTTCGCCAACGGTCACGTTGCCGACAAATCGGACATTCTCGTTCAAGGCTGTTTTCTCATATCTCCGCGAAACGGCTTTGATGGATTGATGATCCGGTGCAACCCCGGTGCGGATCAAGCCAAAAGGCACCGGCAAACGATCAATTATATCGACCTGAACATCATCGCCATATTTCTTCTGCGCCGCTTCCGCAGTGTAATATCCTGCAGGTCCCGATCCAATAATCGCGATATGCCGCATCAATCCACCTCCCCGATATATTGTGATCTATGCTAACGGCTTAATTTCAAAAGGGAAGAGTGTGCCTGACCGGTTAGCAAAAGAGTGAGTATTTCCCGATCAAAGAATTTTGTCCAAATTATGCTATAGATCACAACGCACGTCCGCTAACTAACATATATCATTTTGTAAATTCGGGGTCGCAAACCCATTTTTACCGGAGGAACTTATGTTGAAGAAAATTATAATGGCCGCAGCAATCGCATCCGTTACGCTGACAAGTGGCACAGCAATGGCAGCTGGCCGATCAAAAGGTCAGAAAGCACAGGACCGCGGTGTCGCAGAAATTCCGCGCTGCTATAAAAAGCTGGGCACTATCGCGATTGTCGAACCCGAAGTAAAATGGTGGCGCAGTTACAAAATCGGTTCACCGGAAGCGTTGATAAAAACTTTCGTTGCGCGCTCTGGCTGCTTCGGTCTTGTTGATCGCGGGCGTGGTTTGGCTAGCCGTGCAGTTGAACGGGCGCTTGCAGATTCCGGTGAACTGCAACGTGGATCCAATGTTGGCAAGCGCCAGGTAAAGGCTGCTGATTATGTCATCGTTCCCGATATTATCTCGGCCAACGCCCGTTCTGGTGGTGGCGGCCTGGGCGGTGCGATTGCTGGCGGTTTGAGCCGACGCGCTTTTGGCGGCCTTTTTGGCGGTATCAAGGTCAACAAGAAAGAAGCCAACGTAACGCTTTCACTGGTCAACGTACGCACCACGGAAATGGAATTGGTGACCGAAGGCTATTCCCGTAAATCCGATGTAAAATTCGGTGGCGGCGGTGGCGGCTTCTTTGGCGGTGCGCTGGCCGGTGCAGCTGGCGGCGGTTACACTGATACGCAAATTGGTCGTGTTATGGCATTGGCCTATCTGGATGCTTACACACAGCTCGTAACCCAGCTCGGCGGATTGCCAGACGATGCGAGTGCGGCCGCCCCGCCAGCCGAATGATGGCTACTCACATTTGATAAATGAAAAGGCCCGGTGATCTGTATAGGATCATCGGGCCTTTTCATTTGGAGATTTATTCGTGCTAAACCCCTTGTCGGCAACTATGAAAACCGCCTTGGGCGCGGTTTTCCTGATATCCTGCAGCGTATCGGCCGAGGATCTACAGACGGATCGAGAACCATTTTCCGGAACCTTGTTAGTTGGCAACAAGGGCGAGGACACGCTTAGTTTCATAAACTTAAAGACCGGCAGGGAAATTGCGCGTGAAACGACAGGTCCCAATCCGCACGAAATTGCCATCTCCCCCGACGGACTTACCGCCGCCGTGGTAAACTATGGTAGCGACACCATCGATATTTTCGAGATTGCATCGCATTCCAAAATCGAAACCATATCTTTGGCACCCAACAAACGGCCCCATGGCATAGTCTGGTTAAATGACGGGCGGATAATTGCGACGACTGAAGGCAGCAACAGCCTGACCATTGTTTCACCGCCCGTGAACGATACTCTGGACCGAAAAATATCAGCCATTTCAACCGGTCAAACGGGCAGCCATATGGTTGTGTTGTCGCCGGGTAAAAAACGGGCCTTCGTAACCAATATGGGTTCTGGCACAGTAAGCGTTCTCGATCTGGAAGCCATGGACAAAATTACTGATCTACCAGCCGGAACCGAACCCGAGGGAATAGCAATAACACCCGATGGAAAAACAATATGGGTTGCTGATCGACGCAGTGACGAGATGCACGTATTTGACACGGCCAACCTGACAAAAATCAAAACGATCGCCACTGGAAAGTTCCCGATTCGGGTCGTTATAAGTCCGGATGGGAAAACGGTGGTTACATCTGAATTGGGAGATGGCGCAATCGGCCTGTTTGATGTGCAGACGATGGAATCGAAAAAGCAGATAAGAATCAGCGGCACTCAGGACAGCGGGCAGGTCACGTTACTTTTTTCAGATGACGGGAAGAGGTTATATGCTGCGGAAACCGGGCTGAACCGGATTGCTGAAATCGATATGGAAACAGGCAAATTGCTCGGACGCCTGCCAGCGGGAAAAAATGGTGACGGATTGGGAATAGTCGTCAATAAGCAGTAATAATCTAACAATAATTTCTCTGGGTCGCAAACTGGAGAAAGCATGATAAAACCGTTTAATGCCTTGCAGACAAAGATGATTGAAGCGCTCACTGAAGCGTTGTTTCATGACGTCCATATGGCAATTTCACCGAAACAGGTGGCAACCAACCTACAAAAACATTTTTCCCGCATCGATGGAGACAAGCCAAAGGAAATAGGCTTGTCGCTATACGGATTATTTGTGTTGCTGGGCGGTCCCTATTTCTTTCTGGCATCTCCGAAAACGCGGCAAACCATGATCAAGCGCCGATTGCAAAATACCCGCATCGATCTGTTCCAGGATATTGCCTGCACACGCTCGGTATTGATGGCCGGATATTATGGTCACTGGGAAGATGGCGACGAGGCGGCCAATTTTGACAACCCTGTTTATCAGCGGATGAACTATAAGCTGCCTGCCCAACGCGATCGAACAGGCGATGGTGAGTTACCGATAAAACGGGAACCGCGTCGAGACCTGAAGCCGAAGGTCTTTATCGGTCATGACGCCATACCTGAAGAGACCGATGTCATTGTCATAGGATCCGGGGCCGGCGGCGCTGTGGCCGCAGCGTCGATTGCAGATGAAGGCCATGAAGTGCTGATTTTGGAAGCGGGAGGCCATTACCCCTCTTCACGTATCACCCATGAAGAGGCACGCATGACAGCACGACTGTTCAAGGACGGCGGCCTGCAAATGACCAAGGATCGTGACATTGTCGTTTTTCAGGGACGCACAGTGGGCGGCTCAACCGTCATCAACAATGGCATCTGCTTGCGGATGAAACATGAAGGCCTTGTGCATCCCGATGCAGAAAATGTTTTCGAAACATGGGAAAAAATGGGTGCGCCCATAAGCGAAGCCGAACTAGCCAAAAGCTACGATGCCATTGAAGAAGCGCTCCAAGTCGATGAAATAGATCCAATCTCCGGCCGCAACAATGGACCGCATCTTATTGAAGGTTGGAAAAAATATGCAGCGCAGTCCGATGATCCGAAAGACAAAACCGCGATCACTGCCTGGTTCCGCAAAAACTATGGTCCGAAAACACCGGATAGCGAATGCGTCTATTGTGGCTATTGCAATACGGGCTGCCCCTATGGTCGCAAGAAAGCAATGCCTGAAAGTTACCTGACCCACGCAACCAGCGAAGATCGCGAAAAGCCGGGTCGCATTCTGGATAAGGCCGAGGCACAGGAAATCATCTGGGGCGAAGGCGCGAATGGCAAACGGGTCGCCGAAGCGGTGCGGATAAAGTTACGCGATGGCCGAGAGCGGTTCATCCGGGCCAAAAAAGGCGTGGTCGTTGCCGCCGGTGCAATCGCGTCCAGCAATTTGCTGCGCGAGAGCGGCATTCTGCAATCCGGAACCAATATATCCCTCAATATCGCCTGTCCGGTTGTGGCCTTGATGCCCAAAGACAAACAGATGAATGTCTGGAACGAAGACCAGATGGCGACCTATGTGGATCGTGGAGACTATCTGATTGAAAGTCATTTCCAGCCGCCGATGAGCATGGCCATGCTGGTTCCCGGCTGGTTTGACGAGCATTATCGCCGGATGAAAAATTTCAATCGTCTCGCCTCCGCCGGCGTTCTGTTTCCTGCCGACCGACTGGGTTATATTGAGAACGGAAAGTTGAGTTTGCAAATTGGTGAAGACGAACTGGCGCTTTTACGGCGGGCCCTGTCGGCGATGACCAAAGTGCATTTTCTCAACGGTGCACTGGAAGTCTATCCTGCCCTTTTGAAAGGTCAGACGCTTCGCAACGATATGAGTCACGCAGAGATCGATCAATTTTACGAAGACAATATCAAGGAACCCGATGACGTTGTTCTCTCCAGTTCTCATCCGCATGGCGGCAATGCTATTAATGCAGATCCGCACAAGGGTGTGGTTGATCTCAACCAGCGGGTACATAATACCACCAATTGCTACGTCACGGATGCGAGCGTGATGCCCAGTTGCATTCGGGTGAATGCCCAATTGACGACCATGGCTTTGGCACATCGGGCAATGGCCGGAAAACGGCGATTTGGTTAGGTATAGTTGCTGAAGATAAAAGCGTGCTTTGGCTAGTTGTGACCGGCCAAAGCACACTAATTTTGCTGCTGCTATTTTATTCTGGTGCGACAACCAAGCGATTGTTAACGGCGCGAACCGGCCGTGCACTATCACCCATTAGCGCCGCAAATTTTGCAATCTGCATCTTGCTGGCTGTGATCGGTTTGCTGAGCACATGCCAGTTCACGCCTTCGCTGCAAGGTGGTGTGGTTAGCGATCCCATGTAACGATACACTGATCGGTCAGCTGGCAACATGTCGGTCGGATCAACCACTTCCGCTTGTGTCATCGGTTGATCTGATTTTTGACCGGGAGCTACATCCAGTATCTGATCCAGCGCTTTGTTAGCCGCGCCTTCTTCAAACATCACACCCAGCACGCCCAGTTTTCCGTCGTCCGTTGCATGAACAAAATGACCGGTTAGAGGAAATCGTTTTCCGGATATGGCATGCTCGGATGGCGTGTGAAAATGGATCTGGATCAAGTTGAACTTCATACCGCCGCTGGTCATCGAAGAGCCCTTTGGGAAATTTGCTTGAATTGTCAGGCCTTTGTTTAGCACCTCGATTCCGCCCGGTTGATAGTCAACGTCCAGTTGTATCGCACCTTTTGCATTGGCATTTGCCAGATCGATTGGCGATTGCATGTCGCCCTTTTCGCAAAGGGCATAGTCACCATGCAACTGTCCCCAAACTTCTGGTCCACGGTCGCCATAATCATAAGATTTTGACTTGCCATGATGATCGGCGAATGCTGGACCCGTTGCCAAAGCGGCTGCCAGAACGGTCCCGGAAAAATATCGAAATTTCATACTATAACCCTATGTATATCAGTTTGATCAGGTTGAGCGAGGATGGAGGAACCTACCCCCGCTTCAACCTGTCCAATAGGGTATAAACGCTTCTGCGGACAATCTTATGGTATATGGCGATATCAATAGATAATATCTATCCCAGCTCCTTATAGTTCGGAAAAGGCTTTGTCCTTGTCCACCCTGACATCTTGCGGAAGACCAAGCACGCGTTCAGCGATGATATTCTTCAAAATTTCATCTGTACCGCCCGCAATACGGAGGCCAGGAGCCCACATAAAGCTCTGCTGGAAAATCGCATCGGCCGGTGCTTTATCTTTGTCGCTGATCAAACCATAGTGATCCTGCATTTCTATTGCGCTGTTGCAAATGTCCTGCAGGTGGTTGGCGGTGATGATTTTGCCAATCGAGTTTTCCGGCCCCGGCGTCTCTCCTTTAGAGAGAGCCGTCTGGGTACGGAATTTGGTCAGTTTATACCCTTGCGCCGCGACATACCAGTCGGCCAGTTTCTGACGGAATGCCGCATCGCCCATGGAACCCGCATCGCGTGCATAGTCCATAATTTCTTTCCAGTCGGGTCCGGGTGAACCGCCAACGGCAAGGCGTTCGTTCATCAGCGTGACCAGCGCCACTTTCCAGCCCATGCCGGGTTCGCCAAGCCTGTCGCTGTCCGGAATACGAACGTCGGTAAAATAGACCTCGTTAAATTCCCGTCCACCTGAAGCCTGGTGAATGGGCCGCACCTCAACACCGGGGTCCTTCATGTCGATGATGAACATGGTCAGGCCTTTGTGCTTAGGCACATCGGGATTTGTCCGGGTCAGGACGATACCGTAATCAGAGAATTGAGCGCCCGTGGTCCAGACTTTCTGTCCGTTGATCACCCACTCGTCACCGTCTTTGACGGCTTTGGTTTTGAGGCCCGCAACATCCGATCCTGCAGAAGGTTCGGAGAAAAGCTGACACCAGATTTCTTCGCCCAAAAGCGCTGGTCCGACAAAGCGTTTCTTGTGTTCATCGCTACCAAATGCGATCACGGTCGGAACGCACATGCCCAAACCGATTGCGAAAGGCCCGGTGGGCGCATCGAAATTGGATTCTTCCTGATTCCAGATGACCTGCTGCATCGGAGTACCGCCGCGACCGCCAATTTCCTTTGGCCATGTGATTTGCGCAAAGCCGCCTTCGGCCTTAATCTTCTGCCAGTCCTTGGCGCGCTTCAGAAAGTCATCGCCACGCTCACGGATCGCATTGCCATCCTTAGGCTGGAGATGTTTTGAGAGAAACGCATTTGCCTCTGCACGGAATTTTGCTTCTTCGGGGGAGTCTTGAAAATCCATTTTTCTTACCTTCTTCTCACATTCGTCTTCCTGAACTTGTTTCAGGATCTCTATCGGCGCTCTTTGGTCTCTTGGGATCCTGAACCGAGTTCAGGATGACAAGACCAATTATGCCGCGTTTTTCTTCTCTAATGCCGTCACCAGTTTTTCTTTCCATACCGCAGGGCCGCCGGCTTGCACCGCCAGCAATTTCGCACGGCGATAGTAGAGGTGACAATCAACCTCCCAGGTAAAGCCCATGCCTCCATGCGTCTGGATATTTTCCTTCGATGCGAACCAATAGGCTTCGGAGGCAGCGACACGTGCTGCTGCGGCGGCTTCGGGCAGTTCCGAAGCATCGGTGGAAAGCGCCCATGCACCATAATAGCAATTGGAACGGGCCACTTCGTTTTTCACATACATATCAGCGAGCTTGTGCTTGATCGCCTGATTGCCGCCAATCGGACGGCCAAATGCCACGCGTTCCTTGGCATAGTCATTGGCCATATCGAGGCAGACAGACGCTCCGCCCAATTGTTCAAAGGCCAGCAGCACGGCGGCACGGTTCAGAACTTGCTCGTAAAGAGCCAACCCCTGCCCGGCTTCACCCAGTCTTTCTGCCTGCGCATTTTCAAACTTGATTTCGGCGTGGCTGCGGGTTGGTTCAATCGTTCCCAGTGCCGTCCGTGTAACGCCATCACCGGACAGATCAACGACCACAAGGCTGTGACCGCTGCCCTCTTTGGCCAAAACAACGGCATGGGTCGCAATATCACCATCGGTCACTGGCACTTTGACACCGTTTAGCGCCCCGTCTTTAAACGACGCATTCACATGCGCGGCATCAACCGCACCCGGTCCTTCGGAAGCACCAATACATCCTATCAACGATCCATCCGCCACATTGGGTAACAATGCTTTTTTCTGGTCTTCACTGCCAGCCAGTTTTACCGCCTCAGCGAAAAAGAATGCGCTGGATCCAAACGGTACGGGAGCGAGCGCCCTGCCCAATTCCTCAGCAATCACACACATTTCAAGCATGCCGAGACCAAGCCCGCCATATTCTTCCGGAATGGCAGCGCCTAGCCAACCCATCGCGACAATTTTCTGCCAGACCCCCGCATGATGGCTCATCGCTTCATCATCCAGCACTTCACGGACCTCTTTGGTCGTGCATTGCGCACTCAGAAACTTGCGTGCTTCTTCACGCAGAAATTTTTGGTCGTCGGAGAAATCAAAATTCATGGGTAGAATCGCCCTTTTAATCGTTCAGTTAAACCCACCTAACGCATAACTATCTCTACACGCAAGGGTGGATAGAAGGACGTATAACCTCACCCCTTTACTTAACGGCCCAATCGTCTAATCGCTGCACCATATATTTTGGAGAAAGACATGCGTGCCGATGCGCAAGCGGCTGTAGATCGAATTAATGCCGCGCTGGACCTCGTAAAGACCTCGCTCAACTGGGACGTTGCTCTGCGCCGACTGGACGAGCTCAATGCGCGTGTGGAAGATCCGACACTCTGGGATGATCAGTCAGCAGCACAAGCGGTGATGACCGAACGCCGACGGCTCGATGAATCAATTACGGCGGCCAAAGAAATCCAGCAGGAAATGGAAGACGCGCTGGAATTCATCGAGATGGCCGAAGAAGAAGGCGACGAGGAAGTCGCCAATGAAGGCGCCGCGTCGCTTGAAAAACTGGCTGACCGCGCAGATCGTGACAAGATACAGGCATTGTTATCCGGAGAAGCCGACAATCTGGACACCTATCTGGAAATTCACGCGGGCGCGGGCGGTACGGAAAGTCAGGACTGGGCGGAAATGTTGCTGCGCATGTATCAGCGCTGGGCAGAGAGCCGCGGCTATAAAGTTTCAATGGTCGATTATCAGGCCGGTGATCAGGCCGGCATCAAATCCGCTACGATTGAGATCAAGGGTGACAATGCTTATGGCTTTGCGAAAACCGAGAGCGGCGTGCACCGGCTGGTCCGAATCTCTCCGTTCGACAGCGCGGCGAAACGGCACACCAGCTTTTCCAGCGTCTGGGTCTATCCTGTTATCGATGACAGCTTTGAGGTGGAGATTAACGAGGGTGACTTGAAAATCGACACCTACCGCGCATCTGGTTCCGGCGGCCAGCACGTCAACACCACCGACAGTGCCGTTCGTATCACCCACCAACCAACCGGTATTGTGGTCGCTTCACAAAATGACCGCAGCCAGCACAAGAACCGCGCTACTGCGATGGGCATGTTAAAAGCACGTCTGTTCGAGGCCGAATTGCAACGCCGCGAAGCCGAAGCATCGGGTGAATATCAGGAGAAATCCGAAATTGGCTGGGGTCACCAAATCCGCAGCTATGTTCTGCAACCCTATCAGATGGTCAAAGATCTACGCACCGGCGAAACCAGCAGCGCGCCCAGCGATGTTCTGGACGGTGCACTCGATCCCTTCATTGCTGCCGCCCTCGCCCAACGGGTGACCGGGGAACAGGTTGAGGTTGAGGATGTCGACTAGCGCCTATTTACTCTCCGGCCCGCGCTAGGCAGGTTCATTTAGCAACAACGTCTGCGACCTTCTTCCAGCTTATCAATTTGAAATTCTGGGTTCTGTTTTCATTGGTACCATCCTGGACCACCATCAGTCCGTCTGGATAATCGGGTCCAAAATTACCTAACTTGACCTCTATGCCATCGGTTTCAGATGTGCCATCTACATCGCCATCAACCAATTGGATGCGATTGACATAGTCCCGCGACGACAAATCATAGAGTACATAGCTATTGTCCCCCTGGCTGGACGCGACAAGAAAACCGCCTGCATCGCCCTTTGGTGCTAGTGCCAATCCTTCCACATCAGCCACCAATTCGCGACCATTGATATTGGCAAAAAGCTGCGGCGTAAAAGCATCATCGTTCAAATCAAATATCCAGATTCCACGATTTTCTTCGCCTACATAAAGCTTTCCGGTGCGATCATCGACTACGCATCCCTCTGGCTGCGTAGCCAGCTTATGCTCACGTGTGATGCGCGATTTTAGCGGTACAGCATCAAGGGACATTTCGATTTCCCTGATATATCCAGATTTTTCGATCATATAGGCAAAGACCTCTCCGCCAGCATCCTGGCCAAAACAGAAGCCATAAGCCTCTCCCGGTCCGGCAGGGATTTTAGCTAACGAAGACAGCTCTGCTGTCTTTGGGTTCAGGCGGTACAATCCAACATGACCGTTGAGCCGATCGTTGCGGACGCTGGCCCCGACCAGTACAACTTTCTCCCCCCCAACAACCGTTTCGCGCAGATCAACATTGTTGAGCTGACCCTCGGGCAAGAAGGATTTCTTGCTCCCATCCATACCATAAACATACAGCCCGGCTTTCTTGTCAGTGCCTATGATCAGGCTGGCAGCCGGGTTTTCTGCGTTGCGCCAAATCGCCGGATCATCCGCTGCGTCCTGATTGGTTGTACCAACCGGAACGGTTTCCGCATCGGCCGTCAGGCTAAGTGTCGGAACGACGGGTTCAATCGGCCCGGATGAAGTCACACAGCCGGCCAACATCATCATTGATGCTGGCATGAATATTTTAACTGGCCTAATCACATTGTAACCCTTGCACCAAATTTAACGGTCGATCCATATTCTTCATATTGCAGATTGCGGCGCGCACCACCCAAATTTTGATATGCAAAATATTTCGCATTGGTGATGTTGATCCATTCGGCGAACAACCGGATATTCTTGTTCACCTTGACCTTCAGGCTGGCATCGAGCTGGAAATGATTGTCGACAAACCGGTCGGTTGATGCATCATCACCCAATTCATCCAGATATTTATCGCGATATGTCCCCGCCAACCGGAAATCGATCGGTCCTTTTTCATATCCAAGCACGGCATTGAATGTATGCCGCGACGAGCTTGGCAGGGCAATTGTGCGGAGATTGGTAACATCACCGCCGGTTGGAACGGTGCCATCGGCATCGGTATAGGTGTAGTTGAAATTGACCAAAAGGCCGTCCAGCGGATCAGGTAAGAAACTGAATGCCTGAGAAAATCCGAATTCAAATCCGAATATTTGTGCGCTGTCGCCGTTGATCGGGATCACCGCTTCATCATAAGCAATACCGTTGAATACACCACCATTCTCATCCACCGTATCGACAATGAAGTTTTTGATATCCTTGTAAAAGACATTGCCGGTAATAGCGCCATTCGAACTAAAATAATATTCAACCGAGGCATCCAAATTCCACGCTTCAAAAGGTAGCAGATCCGGATTTCCGAACTCGCCTTCCCGATCATCATCATCAGCCTGCTCAACAGCAAAACGAGGCGCCAATTTGGACAAGCCCGGGCGCACAACGCTCCTGTATCCCGCCGCGCGCAAGACAAGATTACGCTGTGGTTCAAAACGGATGTTCAGGCTGGGCAACCAATGATCATAGTTGCGGGTAAACATATTGGGTGTCACAAAAACCGTATCCTCCGTCAGAATGACACCGTTAACCGTTGCATCTTCCTCCGCCAGAGTGACGGTATTTCCCAGTATCTCATTCTTGGTTTTTTCGTATCGTACACCACCGATGATACGCAATTTATCACTGTCCCAGCGGCCCAGCAGATAGCCAGCGTAGATATCTTCCTGAATGGCATAGTCTTCTACCGCGCTATCAAACTGGCTGTCGATCTCCTGCAATTCGAAATCACCACGATTGGCGAAAAAATAGTCGGCAGCCGCGCCCTTGGCCGCAGTCGGACTGATATCAATCAGGCGATAAGTCTGCGTTCCCAACACATCAGCAAGCGTATAGTTGCCGGTCGTATCTTCATAAAATTCAACATTCTTGTCGAACTTCTTGTCCCTCCAGCGCCCTTTGAAACCAGCTTGAACGGTGAAGTCTCCATTATCCATCGCGAAGAGATGTGCCACGTCCAAACGGACCGCATATTCTTCATCTTCCGATGCCGACAATGTTGTCAGTTCGACATCGTCCAGCTCGTATCCAGTTGGATCCAGAGCCGTTGCGGCTCCGCTTGCGAAACTATAGAATGGTGTCCGATCATCGCTATAGTCAAAGAGCACACCGACCCCGTCACCATCAAACTTGTTGTCGAACTTGGTCGGATCCACCGAACCCTTTTCATCTTCGGTCGATTTTGCCCAGCTTCCCGAATAGGTAATCTTCCAAGGGCCAGTCTCGGTCTTACCGCCCGCAGTGATGGAGCGGATTTTCTGACTTTCAAAGCGGTTTTTAATATCGCGCTCTATTTCAATCTCGCCATCAGCGTCATCGAACAGAGCAGATGTGGCTGTGCTGGTTGTTGGCGGTTCGTCGAGTTTGAAGGTTGTTCTGCGACGAAACTCCTGGTCATCAAACTGGCTATATAGCCCGCGCAAATACAATTCGGTGCTGTCACTGGCGCGGACATCAAATGATAGCGAGGCGCTGATCCGTTCGCGTTCGACATCATATTCGCGATACTGCACTTCTTCCGCAAAGGCGAAAGGCGCATCTTCATTGTTCCAGTCATCAGCCTCAATATTGTCGGTTTCAAACTCGCGACGATAATATGAAAAGCCACCTGCTATGCCCAGATTGTCGCCAAGACGTGTGGAAAAGTCGATGCTGCCTTTTGGACTGACTTCGCTGGCATAATCGTTGTAGCTGCCCTCCAGTTTGGCAGACAATAAATCTTTTTTCCGGTCGAAAGCGCTGGTGGTGTTGATCTCAATCGATGCACCAATTGTATCGGCATCCATATCGGGTGTCAGGGATTTCTTCACTTCGATCGATTCAATCAGGTCGCTGGAAACAACATCAAGCGCCACCGCACGATTGTCTGCTTCCGGAGAGGGAATACGCACACCGTTGAGCGAGGAGCTATTCAAACTTGGGTCCAGACCGCGGATCGAAACAAATCGGCCTTCACCCTGATCGTTCAAAATGTTTACACCGGGTAACCGGCGCAAAGACTCTGCCACATTCTGATCGGGAAATTGACCAATGGCATCGCGGGTCAACACCGACGTCACACCATCGGCTTCTCTTTTGCGCGACAAGGCGCTGGCTTGATTGGCGCTTTGCCCGATCACCAAAATCTCGCTATTGGGTCCCGAGCGCACAATAATGTCACTTTGGGCGACACCCGTTTCGCTAACCGTTACCTTGGTGACCGTTGTTTCAACGCCGACATAGCGCACTTCCAATGTATATTCGCCGGCCGGTACATCCGGGAACCGGTAACCGCCAGCCCTGTCGGTAGTTACAACACGGTCCAGCTCGACAATGCGGACCTGTGCAGATTGCAATCCGCGCGTTTCGCTGGGGTCGCTTACTGTCCCAGTGATGGTGCCAGCCCATACCGAGGTCGGACAAAGAATCATGACCGCCGCTGTACCACTAAGTAAGTTTTTGATTATTTTAGATTTTATAGTCATTATTGTCCCTGCCATTTGATGATTTACAGGGTCTGTAGGCCTATCCCGGGTCACCGGAATTTCGGTTCAATGACATAAAAGTGAACCATCCATGACAGAATTGAGAAACGGTTATTGTTCAGTGACAGTTATTGAGAGCGGAACAATGCAAAACCCCATTGCTCCCTCCGATCCCCTCGCCTATTCTTAAAGCTATGAGATTTATAACGTCTGTGTTCGCTCCTTATTTTGGGAAGCTTTTGTCTACGTCACTATTTGTAGCATTGTTTGTGGTTCCATTGGGCGCGTGTAAACGGGTTGAAGATCCCGATGCCGGCCGCATGGAAACGGCAAAAGCCTATCCCCCAGCATCGAGACCTGTTTCGGCCTTGGCGGGAAACCAATGGTCCACCGAAACAGCTCGTGACAAACGGGGCGAAGCCGAGGAGATCATGAAGGCAGCGGGATTGAAACCCGATATGACTGTCGCAGATATTGGAGCTGGCGAAGGATATTATACCATACGTCTGGCGGAGAAAGTCGGCGCGAAAGGTCGCGTGTTGGCACAGGATATCGACGAAGAAGCCATTGACCGGCTGGCCGAGCGCGTCAATCGTGAGAGCCTAGATAATGTATCCATCAAACTCGGTGCGCCCGATGATCCGCGACTACCAGAAAATAGCTTCGACCGGATATTTCTGGTTCACATGTACCATGAAGTCCGAGAACCATATGCGTTCTTGTCTCGGCTAAGGCCGGCTTTGATAGATAAATCAGGTACCGACGGCCCCGGTGAAGTGATCGTTGTCGATGTGAACCGTGATTTTTCGCAACATGGCATTCCGCCAAAGCAGCTTTTCTGCGAATTTGAAGCAGTAGGCTATGAGTTGATCGGCTTTATGGAAAGACCCGAGTTAGGCGGGTATTTTGCGCGCTTCAAGGTTACAGGAGAAGCTCCCTTGCCTGGACGGATTAAACCGTGTCCGTTTGAGCAACCGTCAAAATAACCATCAGACTTGGCACTAGAATAGCATCTCTAGTTACGCGCTTTGCGCAAAGGAATCTTGTGCCTGTTGTTGACGATATGCTTTTGCCTTCGACAAAATACGCTTCCAGTGCTTCCTGTCGCGATTTGACAGATTTTTATCAGCTACTCTATTGCGAAGAACAGTTATGGTCTCTTCTCCATATTTACTAAACAGATCCGAAACTTCCCGCCGATCCCGCTTACGACGTTCCTTAGACTCAAAGATAACAAGCATTTTCAAATTACCAGTTTGCGACCCGGTTATGTTTGAGTGACCGTTATAGTCAATTTTGCAAGAATTTACAATAATGTTAACTAGCTCCATTAACAAAAGAGCAGATTAACCGTCATCACCCATTTTCAGAGCCGCGATAAAGGCTTCCTGCGGGATGCTGACATTGCCATATTCGCGCATTTTGGCCTTGCCCTTTTTCTGCTTTTCGAGCAGCTTTTTCTTACGGCTAATATCCCCGCCATAGCATTTGGCAGTCACATCCTTGCGCATCGCAGAGAT
>Ga0316204_10002202_pt1 | contig 45866 bp, 39 predicted proteins | sample 6monrhotite_MG_2_FD_205661 | JGI IMG/M metagenome (GOLD analysis project Ga0316204, IMG submission 205661) | Microbial mat bacterial communities from mineral coupon in-situ incubated in ocean water Damariscotta River, Maine, United States -... | ecosystem: Environmental > Aquatic > Marine >... | reverse complement strand
TTTTACTGGATTCGTCCGGAACAACAACACCTGGGCTCCGTCGAAAACCGTCCACGTGTTCGCAAGGTCTTGCCTCCTGATGTCGCCTTGCGGCGAGGCATCTGACGTCGCAACACCCTCTCGCCTGTGACGCTGGGACGTCACGTTCCTCAAAGGTACGCATTCGCAGTTGGCGCGCGCCATGCGGCGCGTGCTGGTGGATCAATGGGGGTCACAGGGGGCTCGCACCCTCGCCCCGTCAGGGGCCAGAAGAGATGGGGAGGACTTCAGAGGCAGCGACTCAGGAGCGCTGAAGGTCGACCGGACCCGCCTTGCGGCGAGGCAGCTGACGTCACAACACCCTCTCACCTGAGCCGCTGGGACGTCACGTTCCTCAGAGGGGCCTCTTCGCAGTTGGCGCGCCGTGCGGCGCGTGCTGACGGAAGGTGAGGGCTCAGAGAGGGGACGGCTTGATCCAGATACGCATTCGTAGTTGGTGCCATACGGCGCGTGCGAGCCCCATCCCTTGACGTCCCCGCCCCTCGTCCTTACCGACTGGGCATGGCCGCACGCAATCGATCGCTATCCTCATTTTACTTCCCCCGAGGTGGGTGAGGGACCGCGATCCGTGTGAACCATCGTGAGACCCCGCCTCGGCAGAGCGCGGGGTCTTCCTCTGTCGGCCCCCGCGTTGAAAACGAAACGCCCAAACTGGAGGGCACCATGATCATCGCAACCGACGTGAAGTACGACGAAGAAGAACAGACCGCCCGCGCTGTCGCCATCGCATTCGAAGACTGGGGCGCCGCGCGGGCCGCCCACGAGTACGTCGCCCACGTAGACAACGTCGCCGAGTACGTCCCCGGCGAGTTCTTCCGCCGCGAGCTCCCCTGCCTCCACGCCGTGCTCAAGCAGGTCGACGTCCCCATCACCGCCGTCATCGTCGACGGCCACGTCTGGCTCGGTGAGACCCCCGGCCTGGGCCACTACCTCTGGACCAGCATCGGCTGCAAGTGGCCCGTCGTCGGCGTCGCCAAGAGCCGCTTCCACGCCGGCGGAGCCCTCGAGGTCTGCCGCGGCGAGAGCACCCGCCCCCTGTATGTGTCCGCCGTCGGCATCCCCGACGTCCTCGCCGCCAACCACGTCCGAGGCATGCACGGTCCGTACAGGCTACCGACGATGCTGAAGCTCGTCGACAAGCGCACCCGTGTCGATGACGGGGACCAGCGCAGCTGATGGGTGTACTGGCCCCATTTCCCCGGTGTCGCGGTTCATGGACCCTTGAAGTAGCGGCGCTACACCTGTAGTCCATGAATCACAACACCAACGAAATGGACCTCAGTTCACCTCACCCACTGCGCTGATCCCCATCACAAGGTAAGCGCGCATCATGTCTTTGATGCGCTTCCTCATCTTCTTCAGCGTCGTGTTCACCATCGTCGGCGGCAGCCACGCCTTCCTGGTGTGGCGCTTCTCCCGGGGAGCCCCGCCCGCGTGGCGGGGCCGCATCCGGGCGCTGGCGCTGGTAAACGTGGCGCTGATCATCGGGGCTCAGGCCGGCGGGCGCTTCCTGCCGGACGGGGCCTTCTCCATGACGCTCAGCACCGTCGGCTACGTCTGCATGGGGCTCTTCAGCCTCGTGTTCACCGCGATGCTCTTCCTGGAGATCTTCCGGCTGCCCGTCAACGCCGTCGACTGGCTGGCCGCCCGCACGGGTCGCACCCCGCCGTCAGCCGCCGCCGTACCGGATCCATCGCGGCGGCGGGCGCTGGCGGGGATGGTGAACATCGGCGCGCTCACGCTCTCGGGCGGCGCCAGCGGGGTCGCCTTCGCCAGCGCGCGGCAGCCGGTGGAGGTCAAGGCCGTCGAGATCCCCATCGAGGGGCTGCCCGAGGCCCTCGACGGCTTCCGGATCGCCCAGATCACCGACGTGCACATCGGCGCCACCATCAAGGGCGACTTCCTCCAGGAGGTGGTCGCGCAGGTCAACGCTCTGAAGCCCGACATGGTGGCCCTCACCGGCGACCTGGTGGACGGCTCGGTGGCCGAGCTGGGCAAGCACACCGCGCACCTCGTGGATCTGAAGTCCCGGCACGGCACCTTCTTCGTCACCGGCAACCACGAGTACTACTCCGGCGTCGACGAGTGGCTCGACGAGCTGGAGCGGCTGGGGCTGAAGACCCTGAACAACGCCCACACGCTGCTCAAGCACGACGGCGGCAGGCTGCTGCTGGGCGGAGTGACCGATCTGAGCGCCGGGCGCATGAAGCCCGAGCACACCACCAGCCCCATGGCCGCCATCGAGGGCGCCCCGGACGCGGATCTGCGGCTGCTGCTGGCCCACCAGCCGGGCTCGGTGTTCGAGGCCGAGCGCGCCGGCTTCGACGTGCAGCTCTCGGGCCACACCCACGGCGGCCAGTACTTCCCCGGCACGATCTTCATCCACCTCGCCCACCCCGTCGTCAAGGGGCTCGAGAAGGTCGGGAAGGTCTGGGTCTACGTCAGCTGCGGCACCGGCTACTGGGGCCCCCCCTTCCGCCTGGGCACCACCGCGGAGATCACCGACATCACCCTCCGCCGGGCGTAGTCGGAGCTCGTGGAAGGAAAACCACATCATCATGTGGTGTCGGAGCGTCCTCCCAATCGGTTAGATTGGGGGGGCGAGCAGGGGTCTGCCCAACGTGAGGTGCGGTGACCGGAGTGTTGCTGACGGCTGCGCTGGCGACTGCGCTGGCGGCTCAGCCAGGGGAGCGGCTGGTGCGGCGCTGGACGCAGGCGGACGGGCTGCCCTCCGACATGGTCACGGCCGTCACCCAGGACAGCGACGGCTTCCTCTGGATCGGCACCGCCGCGGGGCTCACGCGCTTTGACGGCCAGGAGTTCGTCCAGTGGGATCCGGAGCTGCGGCGGCAGGTGCGCTGGCTGGCGGCGGGGTCGGATGGGCGACTCGTTGGAGCGCTGGAGACCGGCGACGCCTTTGAGCGCACCGCGGAGGGCACCCGGCCGCTGCTCGGCCCCGACGGCGCCGCGCTGAGCGGGGTGCGGCACCTGGACGCGGCGGGCGATGGGACCATCTGGGTGGCGGCCGCCGGTCAGGTGCTGCGACTGCAGGGGCAGCGCTGGGACCGGCCGCTGGTGGACTACCCCGAGCTGGAGCGCGGCGTCCGGCGGGTCAGCCCCACCAGCGCGGGTGGGGCCGTGCTCCTCACCACCGACGCGGCGATCACCGTGGACCCGGAGGGCCGGGTCGCGCTGCTGGGGGAGACGAAGTGGGCCTACGACGCCGCGGTCGGCGAGGACGGCAGCGTCTGGGTGATGGAGGCCCACGAGATCGTGCAGCGCTGGAAGGACGGAGAGCAGAGCACGCTCGACAAGCCCTACTCCGGCCGCGTGTACAGCGTGGCGCGGCGGGGTGAGGTGATCTGGGTCGGCATGGACAGTGGGATCGCGGCCCTGCGCCCCGACGCCCCCCCCGAGGTGCTCGACGGGTCGATCGGCCTGCGGGTCGGCGGCTCGCTGTTTGTGGACCGGGAGGGCAGCCTCTGGGTGGCCAGCCTCCACGGGCTGCTTCAGCTCCCCGAGCCCGAGTCCCAGACCTGGCCCCTCGTCGATCCAGCGGGCCTGGACACCTCCTCGACGCGCTTCCTGACCCGCAGCGGCGACCGCATCTCGGTGGTCACCTGGAGCTACAGCGCCTGGTTCGATGCGCTGGGCCCCACCCCCGCCCACACCATCGACACCGACTACATCTACAAGGCGCCCACCTGCGTCGACGGCGACGGGGTGATCTGGACGCTGGGTCGGCCGACCGCCCGGGAGCGTGACGGGGTCGACTTCCTCGCCTTCGACGGCGGCGAGGTCCGCGGCTACCCGGCCGATGGGGCCCACGGCTGGGCGGACGGCTGCGACACGGCCCCCGACGGCAGCGTCTGGTTCGGCACCCGGGGCGGCACCTACCAGGTCATCCCGGGCGGAGAGCCCATCCGCCGCGGGGCGCCACCGGGGAATCCCCACGCGTCCCCCGCCGATCGTCCCTCGCTGGTCGACCGCGATGGGCGGCTCTGGGTGGGCGCCGGAGGCGAGGTCTGCCACACACCGCTGCCCGACCTGGATTGGCGCTGTGAGGCGGTGCCAGACGGCGCTGTGGTGCACCTGACGCAGCTCGCCGACGGGCAGATCTGGGCGGCGGGGCTCACCAGCGCGGTGTCTCGACGCACCCCGGACGGCTGGGAGCGCCACCCGGGCTCGGACAGCCTGGCCTCGGACTGGGTGATGCGGCTCGTCCCCGAGGATGACGGCAGCGTGTGGATCCTGGGGCCGGCGGACTTGATCCGGGTCCAGGATCGCGGCGACACCTGGGAGGTCGTGGAGCGGCCCGGGGCCTGGGAAGGCGCGCTGGTCAGCAAACCCGCGGACCTGCTCACCACCCCCGATGGCGCGCGCTGGATCGCCAACAACCGCGGCGTGACCCGGCTGGTGAGCCCAGCGCACCCCCCGCAGCCTCCCGCCGTTCGGTTGAGCGCTGTTCGGGTGGATGGGGTGACCGTCGGAGCGGAGGGAGCCCTGGTGTTGCCGCTACACGACAGCCGGGTGAGCCTGCGCTTCGCCGCCCTGAGCTACCGGGCGCCCGATCGGCTGCGCTACCGCTACCGCCTGGGGCCGGACGAGCCCTGGTCCGAGGCCTCCCGCCGCGCGGACATCGAGCTGGTGGCGCTGCCCGGCGGCGAGCACCGGCTGGAGGTCACCGCGAGCCTGGACGGCGCGCGCTGGAGCGAGGTTCCCGCCCGCGTGAGCCTGAGCGTGCCCACCCCCTGGTGGCGACGCCCCGAGACCATGGGTCTGGGCGCGGCGCTGCTCGCGGCGCTGGGCTACGGCGCCTACCGGCTGCGGCTCGCGGCGACGCTGCGGGTGGAGCGCCTGCGAACGCGGGTCGCCATGGATCTGCACGACGAGATGGGCAGCACCCTGGCGAGCATCGGCATGTTGGCGGGGATGCTCTCCCGGGGGAGCGTGCCCGAGCCTCACCGCCCCGAGACCGCGGGAGAGATCGCCCGCGCGGCCGCCGAGATGAGCGCCGGGCTCTCGGGAATCGTCTGGTCCCTCAAGCCCGGCTCCGCCAACCTCCCGGCGCTCATGGCGTGGCTGGCGCGGCGCGGTCGGCTCCTCTTCCCCGGGATCGACGGCGCCCCGAGCTTCTGCCTGGAGCAGCCCTCCCCCGTCCCCGCGCAGTCCATGGATCTGAAGGCGCTGCGGGCAGTGCAGCTGATCGCCTTTGAGGCCATGAACAACGCCCACAAGCACGCTGGCGCGAGCGCGGTCACGCTGCGGCTCTCGCCGGAGGGCGGGCGGTGGCGGCTGGTCATCGCGGACGACGGCGCGGGGTTCGTGCCGCCACAAGAGGGAGACGGTCTGGGGCTGATGAGCATGCGGACACGCGCGGGCGACATCGACGCCGAGCTGACGATCGACACCGCGCCGGGTCGCGGTACAACGGTAACGCTGAGCTTCGCCTGCCGGAGCCGCTGGTGGGATGACTTCACCACCGAGGAGGGGCCATGAGCCTGCGTGTCGCGATCGTCGAGGACGACGCCCGCTTTCGGAAGACGCTGAACACCCTGCTCACGATCTCGCCCGGTGTCAGCCCAGCGGGGGCCTATCTCTCCGCCGAGCGCGCCCTCACCGCTGCGCTGGAGGTGGGGGCGGGCCGCGGCGCCGCGAGCTGGGATCTGGTCGTGATGGACATCGAGCTGCCCGGGATCAGCGGCATCGAGTGCACCCGGCGCCTGAAGGCGCTGCGGCCCGAGCTCAAGATCGTGATGATGACGGTGTTCGAGGAGCCGTCCACCATCCTGGAGGCCATCTGCGCGGGCGCGGACGGCTACCTCCTCAAGAGCACGTCGCCCGAGGCGTTCCTGGAGCAGGTCCACGCGGTCGCCAGCGGCGGCGCCCCGCTGTCCTCGGAGGTGGCGAAGACCGTGCTCGAGCTGGTCCGCGCTCGCATCCCTTCGGCGGGCGGTGGCGCGCCGACCCGGCTGGAGCTGACCGATCGTCAGACCGAGGTTCTTCGAGGGCTCGTCGCCGGCAAGAGCTACAAACAGATCGCCGCGGACCTGTACATCAGCCTGGATACTGTGCGGAGTCACATCCGGCTGATCTACAAGAAGCTCCAGGTCAACTCCGTCGCCGAGGCGGTCAGCCGCGCCATCCGGGAACAGCTCGTGTAGCTCACCGACACCGCATGATGATGTGGTCGCGAACCACATCATCATGCGATCGGTGCGTAACCGGGAGCCCCCATACAGTGTTCTCAGGCGCTGATGCGCCGCCTGTGGGTCAGGCAATGCCAAGCAAAAAGTGAGAACTCATGCACATCAGGCGACAGCTCTGTATCACTCTGCTCACCGCCACCGGCCTCACCGCGCTCATCGGCTGCACCTCGGAGGTGCCCATCGCTGACATTGCCGCCCCCGGAGACTGGCTCGCCGACGAGAAGATCGACTGCGACGGCACCCCGACCTGGTACGACGTCGAGGATGGCACCGCGACCGAGCAGGCGTGGGCCAGCTCGGTCGGCGGTCTGGTCCCGACGTCGGCGGGCAGCAGCGGCACCCCGCTCTGCTCGGCGTTCCTCGTGGGCCCCAACCTCGTGATGACCGCCGGACATTGCATCGACACACAGGCCGCGAACACCTGTGACAAGGTCAGCGTCATCTTCAACCATCAGGAAGCAGGCGGGAGCCTCCCCCCGACGTCTGAGATGCCGACCTACGACTGTGTCGAGATCATCGACCAGACGCTCGGAACCGGCGTGGACAATGCCGACGACTACGCCCTGTTCATGGTCTCGGGCGAGCCGGGCGAGACATTCGGCTATCTGGAGGTCGACTTCCGCCCACCCGTCCTCAACGAAGCCATCACCATCATCGGCCACCCGAACCTGCTGCCGCAGGTCATCAGCGCCGGTGAGGTGGTGGCGGTCTATGACCACCGAACCTACTACGACGCGGACACAGCCGGCGGTAGCTCCGGCTCACCGGTGCTGGACGCCAACGGCCAGGTGATCGCCGTGCACACCAACGGTGACTGCACAGGGGGCGGCGGCGCCAACTTCAACCACGGCATGACCGTAACCACGATCCATGACGACTACTCCCCCTTCCTGCGCGAGCATGACTTCTTCGATCAGCACGCTCTGGATCCGCTGGGAGAGGACGATCGCTTCGGCGGGGCCGTGGCGATCGGCGACTTCAACGGCGACGGCGTCGATGACATCGCGGTGGGCGCCCCCTCCGAGACCGTCAACGGACACGCGGGCGCGGGCTCGGTGTCTGTCCGCCCCGGATACGTCGACGGCTACGGCGCGGATCCCTCGGACGCGGTGTACTTCACCCAGAGCGCGGGCTCCTTCCCAGAGGCCGAGGACTACTTCGGGCAGACGCTGGCGGCGGGCGACTTCGACGGCGATGGCTACGATGAGCTGGTCGTCGGCGCCCCCTTTGAGAACTGGGGGGCCACCGTGGACGCTGGCATGATTCACGTCTACCCCGGCTCCAGCAGCGGCCCCGACATCACCAACGGCGCCTCCTTCCTGGCCTACGAGCTCGACGGCGGAACCCTGACCACCAACGGCCACTTCGGCGCGGCGCTGGCGGTGGGCGACTTCGACGACGACGGCTACGACGATCTGGCCATCGGCGACCCCGGCGACAACAACGCCAGGGGCATCACCCACATCCTCCTGGGCTCCGCGCTCGGCCTGGCCAGTGACACCCGGGTTCTCCAACAGTCCAGCACCGGCACCTCTCCGGAGGCCGACGACCGCTTCGGCGAGGCGCTGGCTGTCGGCGACTTCGACAACAACGGCATCGACGACCTCGCCGTGGGCGCGCCGCAGGAAGACAACGGCGCCACGGCCAACACCGGCCACGTCTCGGTGTTCTACAGCGACGGCGTCGTCTTTACCGCCAGCGGCCACTTCCAGACCGGCGGGAGCGCCCCCGAGGCCCACGACTACTACGGCCTGTCACTGGCGGCGGGCGACTTCGACGGCGATGGCTACGACGATCTGGCCGTGGGTGTCCCCGCCGAGAACAACGGCAGCCTCGTGGACTCGGGCATGGTCGAGCTCCTCTATGGCAGCGCAACCACCGTGGGGAGCGCGGAGGCGATCTGGCCCTACCAGCTGACGAGCTACGAGTCGGATGAAGCCGGTGACATGTTCGGCTATGCGCTGGCCGCCGGAAATCTGAGCGGCGACGCCTATGACGATCTGGTCATCGGGGCGCCCTTTGAGGACTTCGGGCGCATCGCGGATGCTGGCTGGGCCTATGTCCTCTGGGGTTCCTCCACCGGCCCGTTCCTGATGAACACCCTCTCAGCCAGCGACGTCGGCTCAGAGGACCCGAATGAGCACTTCGGCGCGGCGCTCGCCATCGGTGAGCTGGACGGCGACTGGGACGAGGATCTGGTCGTCGGTATCCCCGGTCAGTCCACGGCCACCGCTGACGCGGTCGGCGCCGTGACAGTGTTCGACGCGGACTGAGTCAGCGCGCGTCGGCGGTGGCGGGCGGCTGGAGGGTGTAGACCGCCGACGTGGGCGCCTCCCCCAGCCAGGCCGGCGCCGACGCGGGCTGGCCCCAGGGCCAGCCCGTGACCTCGTTGGTGGCCACCGCGAAGATGGCCTTGTCGCCGTCCCCGGCGTCGATGAGCACGCCCACCCGGGGCGCGTCGGCGGCCGCCTCGCCCTGCGCACCTGACAGGTAGGAGCCCTGCTCCAGTCGATCGACCAGGAGCTGCATCACCGGCTTCGCCTCCTCGGCGTCCCAGGGCCAGCTCTGGGCGCCGAAGCCGACGGTGACCGCGCCGCTCTCGTCCGCGGACCACCAGACCCCGGTGGTGGCATCGGTGATGGCGTTCCAGGACGCGGAGATCTGGAGACCGTCGGTGGTCACGGCGGCGGGGCCGGCGCTGGCGGTCATGGTGAGGACGGTGAGGATCAGTGACACGGCGTAGCCCAAGGTTCGATTCACCCTGTTGGATCGGCTCGGCCCCCTCGGATCATGATCGCTACGGTTGAGGAATTTCCTCCGCGCCCGGCAGAAAGTCCTCCACCGCGCTCACCGCGCCGCAGTGGATGCAGGGGCTGACCTCGGCCTTGTCGCCGCAGAGCGGGCAGGCGCCGCCGGCGGCGAAGATGTCGTAGGCGTGCTGGTTGCCGCAGCGCCAGAGCGGCCCCTGCGGCGGGTGCTCACCGCAGGCGGGGCAGCGGGCGATCGGGCTGCGCGGCAGGGCGAGGATGGCGGAGGTCGCCCGAGCGGTCTTCAGGCCCTTCCAGCTCTGCCACGCGGCGTAGGCGGCGATCGCCCCCATCCAGAGATCCTGAAAGACGAAGAGCGCGACGGCGCCGCCGACCACGGACGCGACGAGGCCGATGCTCGCGGCCACGGTGAGCGAGCGCTCCCGGCCGATCACGAACCACAGCAGCGAGCGCAGCACCTGCCCGCCGTCCAGCGGGTAGACCGGCAGCATGTTGAAGACGAAGAGCACGCCGTTGATGGCGATGAAGGTGATGAGCGCGTTCTCGAGATCCACCGGCATCGAGGGCATGGACGCCTGCAGGGTGAACATCAGCCCCAGGCCCATCAACCCCAGCACGAGGTTGACCAGCGGCCCGGCGGCGATGCTCCAGAGCAGCGCCCCCGGGCGCTGCGGCGGCCTCACGTAGGCCACCCCGCCGAGCGGCCACAGCATGATGTGCTGCGCGGTGCCGCCGACCGATCGGCAGGCCAGCGCGTGTCCGAACTCGTGCATGAGCACGATGGCGAACAGGGCGATGTACTCAAGAATGTTCCACAGCGGCGAGCCGTAGGCGTCCGCACGCCACTGGATCTCGAGGATCCCGATGACCAACCAGCTCCAGTGAACGAAGACGTCGATGCCGCGAAACGTGAGGATCCGCTTGGAGCCGGAGGGGGCGGTAGAAGCCATGCTCTTCAACCTAACAGCGGCACCGGCGACGCTGTTAGCGGATATAGATTGAAGCTCCAGGGTCGGCTGTTCGTAGCCGAACTCCCCACCTCGGCGCGCCACGGAGGCCCGGTGAACATCAAGCGTCTTTCCCGTCCCTTGCTCCTCGGAATCGGAGCCGGCTCCCTCCTGCTCGGAGGCGCCTCCTGCGAGGTCATCAAGGAGGTGCTCAGCAGCGTCGACGTGCCCTCGGCGGCGCTGGCCCGGGTGGACCTGGTGGACAACCCCAGCGTCAACACCCTGATGGCCTGGAGCTGCTTCGAGTACATCGGCAACAGCACGACCTGCAACCTCCTCGGCTTCGACTCCCAGCCCAACAACAACCAGCTGCGGTTCAGCTTCGACATCGTCTTCGATCTGCTCAACCCCAACTCGGCCTTCTCGATCCCGCTGATTGAGACCCTCGTGGGCATCAACGTGTTCGACGGCGACAACCTCGGCGCGGTCTGCGTGAGCTTCTGCGACCCGGACGACCCCAGCTGTGAGCCCTCCTCCGACGCCGCGGGCAGCTGCGACGTCGAGGGCGCCACCGACGTGATGAGCCCCGAGGATCTGACCCCCACCGTCGATCAGCTCCTGAACCTCGCCACCGACGTCGCCACCGGCACGCTCGACGACAACTGGGACTACCGGGTGATCCCGGCGTTCTCCGAGCAGTCCTGCCAGGGCGCGGACGTCACCTGCACCCAGGAGGACGTCGACGGCGTCTCCAGCATGTGCTGCGACGGCGTCTGTGAGCCCCTCGCCACCGGCTGCGAGGTCGGCACCAACAGCGTGGGCGAGAGCTGCGCCATGTGCGACGGCTTCACCGAGGCCCACATCCAGTTCGACTTCGAGGCCGTGGCCATGATGGGCCTGTTCAGCACCCTCCTGGAGGACGGCGTCGACGACCTCATCAACAACCGCGCCGTCTCGCTGGAGATCCCCTACTCCCTGAACGGCACGCTCTTCTTCGATGTGCCCGAGCTGGGCCGACACACCCTGGGCTACGGCCCCTACGACGACGTCTGGCCCCTCTAGATGACCTCGGCACAGATAGCGTGCCGAGGTCATCTAGGCGCCGCGCCGCGCCTGCTCGGAGGCGCTACTCCCCGAAGAGGATCCGCAGCCAGTCCACGATGGCCTGGGCCTCTCCCTCGCTGACGGCGGTGGGCGGCATGTCGTCCTCACCGTTCAGGATGACGTCCACCAGGAACTCGTCGTCATGTCGATCGACCTCGCCGCCGAGGCCGGGGCCGACGCCGTCCACGCCCTCCCCGCCGACGCCGTGGCAGCTCGCGCAGTGCGTGGCGTAGAGGCCCTCACCGTCCAGCACGCCGCCGGTGTCCCCCGTGTCGTCGGCCCCACCGTCTGTTCCGCTGTCCGCTCCAGCGGTGGTGTTGGTGTCGGCGGTCCCGCCGCCGATCCCGTCATCACCGTCCTTGTCACCGCAGCCAGCGAGCAGCCCCGCCGCGAACATCGTCACCACCAACAAGCGCATCTCTCCTCCTTTCGCTTGCCAGTGTAGAGGACGGTGCTCAGCTTGGTGAGATGGCGCTCGAACTGACCACCATGGTCTCGCTCCTCAACGACCGCGCGGCCGTCGCCGCGGTCGGCTGGCTCATCACCGGCGGCGCGCTGGTGTTCACACCCGGCCTCACGCGGCGGCGGCTCACCCTCGCCGCGACCGGCGCGCTGCTCGCGGGGGCGCTGCTGGCCATGAGCGGGGCCGACCTCCCCCGGTGGATGCTCGGGCCGCTGGGGCTGTCCACCTTCGCCCAGTGGATCATCGCGGCGGGCCTCGTGCTCTCGCGGCTGCCGCCCAAGCGCGACCCGCGCTTCTGGAGCTTCCTGCCGCTGGCGATGGTGAGCTGGCAGGGGCTCGGCGCCTGCGCGCTGGCCTTCAGCGTCGCGGGGACCGGCGCGCTCGAGCCGGGCCAGGCCCGGCGCCCGGCGCTGCTCATCGGGCTCGCGCTGCTGTCGCTGGCGCTGTGGGTCGACAGCAACAGCCTCTCGCTCTGGGGGCGCTACGGCGCCTGGTTCCAGCTCACCTTCGACCAGGCCTCCTGGGCCGTGGACCTGACGGAGCTCGGCGCCCGCTGGGCCGGGTTCGGGGCGCTGTTTACCTGGACGATCCGCCCCCGTTCGTAAGCTGGAGCACCTCACCCGCCTCCCAGTCCAGCACCATCAGCTCCCCATCCGGTCCCTCGACGAAGCTGCTCAGCAGCCGCTCGCTCTCCACGAGGCTCACGACCTGCCAGCCCTGCCGGGTCTCTCTGGCCGCCCAGATGTCGCCGGAGACGAAGTCACCGAACACATACCGACCGCGCAGACCGGAGAGCTGACTCCCCCGGTAGACGTAGCCGCCGACCACGGAGCTGCCGCCGACCCGATCCGTGTCCCGACCGGGGATCTTCCGGTCGTCCGAGGCGCGACCGTAGGAGAACACCGGCCCCCGGATCGCCCCAGACCGCTGGCGCTCCAGACAGTCCGCGCCCTCCGAGCGGCAGCGCGTCCCCTCCGCCTCGGGCCAGCCGTAGCTGGCGCCCGCGACGACCACGTTGATCTCCTCCGCCTCGAACTCGCCGACGTCCCCCACCAGGAGCCTGCCGTCCGCGTCGAAGGAGAAGCGCCAGGGGTTGCGGAGCCCGTAGGCCCAGATCTCCTCGCGGCCCGCCGCGCCGCCGGCGAAGGGGTTGTCCGGCGGCGCGGTGTAGGGCTTGTGAGCGCCGGGGGTGTCCACATCCAGCCGCAGGATGCTGCCCTTGAGCTGCCGGGGATCCGCCTCATGGACCGGGTGTCGGCCGTCCTCGCCCGCCTCGGCGCTGCCGCTCCCCACCGCCACATACAGGTAGCCGTCGGGCCCGAAGGCGATGTGTCCGCCGTGGTGCACCGTGGCGTTCCAGGGGATCTGCAGCACCACCCGCCGCCGCGCCAGCACGTCGCCGTTCAGCGTGAACTCACCCAGCGTGAACCCGCGCTTGGCGCGCCACGTCAGGTACACCCGCCGATTCTCGGCGAAGTCCGGGTGCAGGGCGATGCCCCAGAGGCCCTGCTCCAGGAACCACGTGAGCACCTGACCCGTCATGTCCAGCGCGGTGCTCACCTGCCCAGCGCGCACGCGCCGCACCCGCCCCGCCTGCTCGGTGATCAGCAGATCCCCATCCGGCAGCACCACCGCCCCGGTCGGCCGCTCCAGGCCGCTCGCCACCACCTCGAGCGCCACCGGCGCGGGGGGCCAGGTCGCGCAGCGGCAGGCGAGGAGTAGCGTCAGAACCAGCATGAGAGGGATAATACCGGCCATGCTCAATCACACGCTCGATCAGCTCCTCGTGCTGGAAGCCATCGAGCGCTGCGGCACCTTCGCCCGCGCCGCCGGGGAGCTGCATCGGGTGCCGTCCGCGGTGAGCTACGCGGTGCGAACCATGGAGTCCCAGCTCGGCGTCCAGCTCTTCGAGCGCCTGGGCAACCGGGCGGCCCTCACCCCCGCCGGGCGGCGGCTGCTGGAGAGCGCCCGGGAGGTGCTCGCCCAGGCGCGCAGCCTGGAGCGGGTCGCCGGGGAGATCCGAGACGGCTGGGAGCCCGAGCTGCAGGTCGTGGTGGACGGCGTCTTTCCCATGGTGCCCCTGGCCGCGGCGCTGCGGGTCTTCACCGAGCAGCGCGTCCCCACCCGCGTTCGCCTGGACGTGGAGTATCAGGAGGGCGTGCCCGAGCGCTGGACCGCCGATCGGGCTGCGCTGATGCTGATCCTCGACTTCGACCCCGAGGACGACCCGCTGTGTATCCAGCCCCTGCCGGACCTGGAGATGGTGCTGGTGGTGGCGCCCGGACACCCGCTGGCAGGTCAGACAGGGGGCGCCGGGCTGGCGGACGGCGCGCTGGACGACCACTTCGAGCTCGTGGTGAAGGACTCCTCGCCCCGCTACGCCCGCCGCCCCAAGAAGCCCTTCACCGGCGGCGGCCACGTCATCTACCTCTCGGACTTCCACTCCAAGCGCCTGGCCGCCCTCGGCGGGGTGGGCTTCGGCTGGCTGCCCGAGCACCTCGTGGTGGACGATCTGGCGGCCGGTCGGCTGCTGCCGCTGGACGCTGGCAACGGGGGGCGGTGGACCTATCACCCCAAGCTCGTCTGCCGCGCCGGCGAGCCGCTGGGGCGCGCCGCCACCCTCTTCGCGACAGCGTTGGTGGGCTCCGCGCCGACCTGGGAGGGGTAGCAACAGATATTTTGATACTGAAGAGCAAAAAGGATTGCTTTTCTTGTTCCTCGACTCCGGACGATGCTCTCTGTACGCACTCCGGAGCCAGCAATGTCCGTGACCCTCCCGCTCGTCCTCCTCTTCGGCTGTACGCAAGACTTCGGGCTGAAGTCCTACGATGACGACACGGGCGCCAGCTCCGGCGTGCACCGCCCGGACGACACCCCCGACGGGAACGCGGACACGGACACGGACACGGACACCGGCGCGGCGGACAGTGAGAACGATGAGGGCGGCTTCTTCGACCCGGACACCGGAGACGCCCAGCCCGAGGACACCGAGGCGGATCCAGGCGAGTTCACCACCGAGGAGGAGCCCGAGCCAGAAGAGGAGGAGCCCGAGCCGGAGGAGGAGCCCGAGCCGGACGCGGATCCACCGGCGGAGGATGACTGCGAGGACACCTCGGATCTGATCTACGTCATCGAGCGCGACTACGACATGATCTACCTGTTCGATCCGGACTCGGAGAGCTTCTCCGAGGTGGGCGAGCTGGACTGCTCCATCTACGGCTCCCCCAACTCCATGGCCGTGGCCCGCGACGGCGCCGCCTACGTTCGGTACTCCGACAACACGGTCTACGAGGTCGACCTGGAGACGCTGGGCTGCACCGAGACGACCTACAGCGGCGGCATGTTCGGGGCCTTCGGCATGGGCTACGCGACCGACGAGGCGGGCACCTGGCGGGACAAGCTCTATGTGGCCAATGAGGACAGCGTGGCCGTGCTGGACACCAGCACCTGGAGCCTCTCGCTGCTGGGCGACATGGACAGCCAGTCTGAGCTGACCGGCAACGGCGCGGGCGAGCTGTGGGCCTTCCTGCCGCTGGAGCGCCCCGCGGAGCTGGTGAACCTGGACAAGGGCACCGGCGAGGCGCTGGACACCCTCACCCTGAGCGGCTTCCCCGATCCCTCGAACATCGACGCCTTCGCCTTCGCCACCTGGGGCGGCGACTTCTGGCTCTTCGTTCGCAGCTACGGCGTCGGCGAGTCCAGCGACGTCTACCGGGTGAGCAGCACCGGCGGCATGAGCAAGGTGCTGGACCGGGTCGGCTTCGACATCGTGGGCGCGGGCGTGTCCACCTGCGCGCCCAGCGAGTAGGACGAGGCAATGGACTGAGGCAATGGACTGAGGCAATGGACTGAGGCAATGGACTGAGGCAATGAAACAGCGTCGGAGCGCGTAGGCAGACCGGAGATACCGGAGCGCCCTGATGGATGAATCCCTCGTCACGACCACCCCCACGAAGGAGGAGCGCAACGCGGCGCTGATCGCCCACGCGCTGACCTTCGTGGAGGGCGGCATCGTCGCGCCGCTGCTGTTCTACCTCTTCCGCAAGCCCGTCATGGAGAGCCTGTTCAGCAGCCATGACTCTGAGTTCGTCGCCTTCCACGCGCTCCAGAGCTTCTACTTCGGCCTGCTGTTCGGCCCCGCGGTGCTGATGGTCGTGCTCTGCGGCTTCTGCTTCCCGCCCCTGTGGCTGGCCGCCTTCCTGCTCGCGCCCATCTACCTCATCTACGAGGTCATCGGCTGCGTGCACGCCCTCCAGGGCGAGTGGTTCCGCCTGCCGATTGTAGGAGACTGGGCCTGGAAGTCCCACAACCCACGCACCCCGTAAAGCACCGGGTACGTTGGGTTTACTGGGATGGCTAATGCAAAAACAACAGAACCCGACCGAAGCGGTCGGGGAGGCCTACAAGACCTCCCCGATCGTCTACCTCTTACGCGGCGTCGTGCTCGTCGCCTTCAGCTACCGATCGACCATCGGCGCGCAGGTGCGCTTCTTCGCGAGCAACCTCTCGGAGCGGCACCTCGAGGCCCCCTGCGGCAACGGAACCGTGCTTTGGTTCGTGCTGAAGGAGCGCGGCCTCGACACCATTGATGGCCTCGACATCACCGGCATCGACATCGCGACCGAGATGCTCCCGGACGCCGTCGAGAAGTTCAAGGACTACCCCAACATCCACTTCGAGTACGGGGACGTCACCGAGATCCCGGCGCCGGATGAGCGCTTCCAGAGCATCAACGTGCCGAACGGCCTCCACAGCTTCCCCGATCCGTCGGCCGCGCTGGCTGATCTGTATCGGGTGCTCGCCCCCGGCGGCGTGCTGGCGGCCAACGTCCTGCTGCATCCTCGCGGCAATGCCGTGATGCAGTGGGCCGCTCGACGGCTCAACGCCTGGGGGCAGCGGAAGGCGCTGCTGAAGGGCCCGTTCGAGGAGGAGGAGATCGTGCGCCTCATCGAGGACCGCGGGCTCGAGGTCTTCGAGCGGCGCGTTCACGGGAACACGCTCTACCTGAAGGCGCGCCGTCCGGCAGCCTGAGAGGGGGGGTGGGCTTCACGATTGTGGTCGTCGCCGGCTCCCAGAAGTCCGCCTTTCGGGCCCGCCCCGAGAGCGCCGGGCGCTGGGGGATGACCCGTCGTATCTGGCCTACAAAATCGAGACGCCGGCGTTGATCCCCAGGCTGCGCCGGTGACTACACGGGCTGCCTGGGCTCCTCCGGCCAGGCGTAGTCGTGGCGCACGCCGAGGAAGGTGGGGAAGCGGGGCACGCCGCCGTCGGTCAGCTCCTGGTAGCGGTAGCTGATGACGGCGCCGACCGGCGGCGGGTTCTCCCGCTGTTTGTCGGAGAGGCCCGTGCCCACCGCGAACTCAACGCCGTCGGGCGTCACCACGTTGAGGGCGCCCACCCGCCCCTTGTGCCGGCCCGCGCCGGCCTTGTAGCCGAGCACCTTCGCCTCGGCGTCGAAGAAGGACTTCACCTTGAGCAGCGTGGTGGAGCGGCCGGCGACGTAGCGGGAGCCCGGCTGGCGCAGCATCAGGCCCTCACCGCTCAGGCCCTCGACCCGCGCCAGCTCGGTCTTCAGGTGCGCCACTCCGTCGCAGCGCGCGTGCTCCACGACCTGCACGTAGTCCGCCACGCCCCCGCCGAAGCTCCGCTTGAGCCACTCGACCCGCGCCTCGAAGTCGCCGTCGTGCTCGGGGGCGTCAAAGACCAGAAAGCGGATCTGCTTCCAGTGATCGCTGCCGTCGTGCCGCCGCACGACGCTGATGGTGCGCTGAAAAGCGCCCCGGGCCATCCACAGCTCCCCGTCCAGCGGGGTCGCGGGCAGGCCGGCGGTGAACCAGTCGGGGGCCATATAGCGGTTGCCCAGCCGGGAGAGGAAGACCTCACCGTTCCACCAGGCCCGCACCCCGTCGAGCTTCTCGCTCATCCACCAGCCTGTCGGATCGTCCTCGGGCTTCCAGCTGTGAGCCAGCAGGACCGGCGGCTTGTCCTTGTCCTCCCCCGAGCGGGAGGGCGCGGCGAGGGCGGGGTCGCCGATGCGGGCCTGCTCCGCCTCGTGACCCCGCACCTTGACGAGGTGCTTGCAGCTTCGACGCTCGATGGGGACGGACTGATTGCGCCACGCCGGACAGCTGCAGGAGTAGACCCCGCCGATGTTCTTGAGCTGGTAAGGCTTCGCGCCGGAGCCCTGGACCAGCACGATCTCGCCGTCGGCGATGTCTCTGTGTTCACCGCTGAAGACAGCGGGGCCGCTGCCCGACGGGGCGCCGGTCGTCGAGGCGCTGGACGTCGCCGCGGCCTCGCCCTTGAGGGCCGCCGCCAGCGCCGCCTCGCTGTGGATGGCGACGCCGAGGGATTCGGCCTTCTTCTTCTTGGAGCCGGCCTTCTCACCCGCGAAGAGGATGTCCGTGCCGCCGTTCACCGACGAGGAGATGTTGGCCCCGCGGGCCTCCAGCGCGGCGGCGGCCTCCTTGCGGGTCATCAGGGAGAACTTCCCGGTGAGCACGATGGTCTTTCCGCTGAGTTCGATGGGCTCAGTGGTCATGGGTGTCGCTCCAGTGAGGGTCCGTGGGCTCAAAGCTACGCCGCTCGCTCCCGGCGTTCAAGGCGCGAGCCGGGACAGCGGACAGTTTGTGTCCAGTGACGTGCTTGAAACCACGACAGCGCCACGGACTCTGGTTCGCGGAGGCCGCGGAACATGGATTTACGTTAGGCTCCCACCCTGAACTCCCGCACAGGACTATCGACACTATGGAATTCTCTAAGCTCGCTCTCTCCGGCATCCTCGGCGCTGGCCTCGCTATCGGCGCAGGCTGTGGAGGCTCCGAGTCCGCCACCGAGCCCGCCGCTGAGGAGACCCCGGCTACGACCGAGGCCGCCCCCAAGGCTGACAAGGCTGACAAGGCTGACAAGGCTGACAAGGCTGGCAAGGGTGGAAAGGGCAAGGCCGGCAAGACCGCGGCCGCCGCCGGCGACACGTACAGCGAGATCCATGACTGCGCGGGCAAGAACTCCTGCAAGGGCCTGGGCGGCTGCAAGGTCAGCGAGTCCAAGCTCACCAAGCTGGCCGACGCCGCCGGCACCTCCGCCGACGACATGGGCGAGCCCCACGACTGCTCCGGCCTGAACGCCTGCAAGGGCCTCGGCGGCTGCGGCGTAGACGAGAAGAAGCTGGCTGAGCTGAAGGCCAAGCTCGAGGGCTGAGGCGTTGCCTCTGGACCTCACCGGCGCCATCGGTGTGGGGCTCCGCGTCCCACACTACCGCCACATCTTCGCGCACCGGCCCGACGTCGACTTCTTCGAGATCATCTCGGAGAACTTCATGGTCGACGGCGGGCCGCCGCTGGAGAACCTGGAGCGCATCCTGGACCGCTACCCCGTGGTCCAGCACGGCGTCTCCCTGAGCATCGCCTCCGCCGAGCCGCTGGACTTCGCGTACCTGAAGCGGCTGAAGGCGCTGGCCCGGCGCACCGGCACCCCCTGGGTCTCGGACCACCTCTGCTGGTCCCAGGCCGGCGGCCGGCACTACCACGATCTGCTGCCTGTCCCCTACACCCTCGACATCGCGAAGTTCATCGCGGAGAAGGCGCGCGTCGTCCAGGACTACCTGGAGCTGCCCTTCGCCCTCGAGAACCTCTCCAGCTACGTCTCCTTCGCCGAGTCGGAGATGCCGGAGTGGGACTTCTACCGGGAGGTGGTCGAGCGGGCGGGCGTGAACATGCTGCTGGACGTGAACAACATCTATGTCTCCAGCGTGAACCACGGCTTCGCGCCGCTGGACTACATCGCGGACATCCCCTGGGAGCGCGTGCTCCAGCTGCACCTCGCCGGGCACTCCGAGCAGCCCGACGGCTCCCTGCTCGACACCCACGACAAGCCTGTAAAGGACGTCGTCTGGGCGCTGTATCGGGAGGTCTGTGATCGCGGCGGGCTCATCCCCACCCTGCTCGAGTGGGATGACAACTACCTCTCCTTCGAGGAGACCCACGCCCAGGCTCTCCTGGCCAAGACCCACAGGCGCGACCGTGTCGCCGGTTGAGCCCCCCGATGGCCTGGCGGCCCTGCAGGCAGCCTTCGGCGAGGCCATCGCCACCCCGCTGGTGATCGGCGGCCCCGAGACCCTGATTCAGGTCGAGCGCTACCCCGAGCTGGCGCTGCGGGCGGTGCTGGGGCGCGGGGAGCGCTCCGGACCGGAGCGGCTGACGACCTACAACAAGCAGTACTGGTTCCGGCTGCTCACGGTGATGCAGGAGGAGTTCCCGCTCCTGCGACACCTGATGGGCCTCACCGCCTTCAACCAGATGGTCACCGGCTACCTGGCCCAGCACCCCTCGCGCTCCAAGCTCCTGCAGCACCTCTCCGATGAGCTGGAGGGCTTCCTGGCGACCTCCGAGCGCTGGGCCCGGCCCGAGTGGCGCCAGGCCGCCCGGCTGGAGCGGCTCTACATCCGCGCCTTCGACGCCGCGGCGCTCCCCGCGCTGGATCCCGCCGCCCTCTCCCCCGAGGCAGCCGCCGCGCTGCTGAGCGCGCCGCTGCGCCTCCAGCCCCACTGGGCGCTGTTCGAGGAGGACTGGGCGCTGGTCTCCTGGCGGCGACGCGTAAAGGATGACGCGGACGACGCCATCGCGGTGACCCTGGAGGCCAGCCCCGGGCGCTGGGCCCTCTACCGGCGGGGGCGGGTGCAGGCCGAGGCGCTGACGGCGCCCCAGCTCGCGCTGCTCAAGCGCCTGGCGGCGGGGCTCTCGCTCCAGGCCGCCTGCGATGGCCTGACCGAAGCGCTGGAGCCGGAGGCGATGGCCGAGGTGGGCGCCGGCATCCAGAGCTGGTTCGCCCGCTGGGTCTCGCTGGGGTGGTTCGCCGCGCCGTGACAGCGACGCCCGAGCCCAGCCAGCTCTACGCCTTCAAGCGGCGTTACGCATCCCCTGCCGCCGACGCCCTCGCCGACGCGAGCGTCACCGCCGCGCTGCTCGCGACCGACGGCGCCTGCTGGACGGAGCACGACGACGAGCGCCTCCTGGAGCGCTGCTGGTGGGCGATGGCGTGGCGCTACCGGGGCGCCTACGTCTACGCCACGGATCCGCTCTGCCGGCGCTGGCTGGAGGTGGCGCTCCGGCGGGAGCCCGGCGTGATGGTGCGGAGCAAGCTGGCCGAGGCGCTGGCGGTCTGCCGCGCCTCGGCGCTCTCCGCCGAGTCCTTCCCAGACACCCCAGCGGGCGACCGGGCGCTGGACGAGGCGCTGGCGGCGCTGCCGCGGGCGACCCATCCGCCGGCGCCGACGCGGCTGCGATGGCGCGGCGGCGCCGCGCTCTCCCCCGGCGCGGCGGCGTGGCTCATCGACGCGTTGAGTCGGGAGCGGCTGAAGATCCACACCTTCCCGCTCACCTGGATCCGCGAGCGACTGCACGCCGACGACGTCCGCGCCCTCCTGAGCGAGCGGCTCGCGGCCGCCGATGCCCGGATCTCCGCCGACGCCAGCGCACACGAGGCCGCGCGCGGCATGTTCAGCGGCCCGATCCTCTACGCCCGCGCCATCCTGGGCGGGCCTGAGCAGGCCCTCGCCATCGCGGAGGCGCTGGAGGTGCTGGCGAGCGGCCCCGACGGCGCGAAGGGCGCGGCCTGTGTCGAGGCGCTGGCGCGCAACGGCTCCCCCGTCGCCCTGCGACAGCTGCGGGCCCTCCAGCGAGGCCGCCGGGTGCGCCTCGGCAGGCTGGCCGAGCGCGCGCTGGAGCGCCTCGCTGAGCGCCAGGATCTGTCCGGGTTTCTCGCTGAGGCAGGCGCTGTGCGCTGAGTGGAATTAGGGTTGAAGGCGCCAAGGAGTTGCCCATGCCCGCCACCACCGACGACCTCCTCAAGACCATCGCGCGCTACAGGAGCAGCTACAACCTCTCCGGTCAGCTGAAGAATCTGGCGGGCACCGACGAGGCGCTGGCCACCTTGCTCTGGGAGGCCCGGAAGGCGGGCCTCACCACCATGGAGAGCTCCAACTACCTGCTGCTCAACTACCCGGGCGCGCCGCACCTCTGGAACGCCGACGACTTCTGTGAGCTGGTGATCGAGCTCCAGAAGTACCACCCGGACGGGGCGTTCACCAGCTCGGCGTCGGGCTGGACCGACACGCTCCCCGGCAGCGCCTGGGGCATCTGGAAGATGATCAAGGAGAAGCGGGGCGACGCGGAGTTCGCGCGGGTCATGCGCGAGCGCTGGGCCTCGCTCCCCACCTACTGGGGCACGGCCGTGGGGGTGTTCCTGGTCGGCTTCGGGCACATGCCCTACAGCGAGCTGTCGAAGGATCTCCAGCAGCTGGTCGCCCGGCTCCACCTCCAGAAGGGCGCCGCCCACTCCTCGATCGAGGCCCCCTACAACTTCCCCCCGGATGTCTGGGGGCGCCTGCTGGTCGAGGTGGCCTCGGACCCGCATGAGACCTTCCGCGTCGAGGGCCTCCTGGTGCTGCCGCCGCTGAAGGCGCTGCTGTCGCTGGATGAGCTGCTCATGGTGATGCGGCGCTGCTCGACCCACTACGAGCTGCTCCCCGCCATCAACAAGCTCGGCGATCTCGGCCCGGAGGCGATCCCCAAGCTCCAGGACGCGCTGCTCAAGCTCCAGATCACCCCGCGGGACAGCAACAACTGGGACGCCCCCCGGCCGCAGCTTGTGTACGGACTGATCTACCTGCGTCACTGCCAGGCCGCCGGTCAGACGCCCCCGGCGTTCATGGATCGGGTGTTCGCGGAGAGCCTGGAGCACATGGCTCTCGGCTGGAGCGGCGGCCACATCCAGGAGACCATGGCGGCCATCAGCGATGCGCTGACGGTGATCCCGCAGCCCCGCCTGGAGAAGGTGCTGCTCTACGGCAAGCGCCTCCCCTGGGAGGTCATCGGCTGCTGCCTCACCCCCACCGTGCTCCAGGGCCTCACCGACTGGATCGCGACGCTGCCCGGCAAGGGCAACTACGACAACGATCAGCTGGTGAACAACCTGATCGGCGAGAACTACAACGACTACGGAAGGGAGGGCGCGCTCCACTCGCTGCGCGAGGCCCTGGTGCCGTACTGTGTGGCCGCGCTGAAGGCGAAGAAGCCCGCCCCCCAGCGCCGCATCTACGTCGTGATGTTGAGAAAGAGCGGCCTGCCCGAGGCGGCCGAGGGCCTCACCCGCGCGCTGAACGACACCAGCAAGGCGGTCCGGACCGAGGCGATCTCCGGGCTGACGGCGCTGGGCCCGGACGCCTGCGCCCCGCACCTCCAGGCCGCGCTGACCTCCAAGCGGAAGGACGGGCGGCTCGCCGCGGCGCAGGTGATGGCGGCGCTGCCGGCTGACGCCCGGGTGTACGCGCTGGCTCAGGCGCAGCTCGCCAAGGAGAAGGTCGCCGCGGTGAAGACCGCGCTGGAGGCCGTGAGCCCGGCGGCGGAGGGCGCCGAGGTCGGGAGCAGCCGCATCGAGGCGCTGCTGGAGGCCGAGGGCGCCAGCTGGAAGGAGCACGACGGCCCGGAGCTGCTGGGCGCCTACTTCCAAGCGATGGCCCGCTACTGGCACGAGAGCATCGCCACCACCTACCAACCCATCTGTCAGAACTGGCTGGCGGTCCTGCAGGCGCACAGCGCATCTCCGGAGGCGCTGACCATGGCGCTGCGGATGCTGGGCGGCTTCAGCACCTCCTACGGCGGCGACTACCTCAGCGCCCTGGATGAGCGCTTCTCCAACCAGCTCCCGGTGGCGCTGGCGGTCAAGGTGGGGGCAGGCATCTCGCGGCCCCCGGCCATGGGCAAGAGCCGCTACACCGCCTGGGGCCTGAAGGAGACCATCACCTGGGCCGCCGACTCCGAGCGGGTCGCGCGCTACGCGGGCGTGCTCGTCGCGGCGCTCTCCGACAAGCGGGTGGGCCCCCGAAAGGCCTCCCTCAAGGGCCTGATCGCCGCCGGTGTGGAGGCGGCGGATGCCCTGGAGCAGGGCATCACATCGACCAACGCCCGGGTCCGCGCGGGCTGCGCGGAGGCCCTCGACGCCCTGGCGCTGCCGCGCTCACTGCGCCCCGCGACCGACGCGCTGGCCGGCGAGTCCGACAAGACCGCGAAGGCCGCGCTGATGCTGGCAGTGGCCGCGATCAGCGCCGCCAGCGTCGACATCAGCGCCTTCCCCGAGGGCCCCGCTGGTACCCGGGCGCTGGGCGGCGCGCTGGCGGCGCTGCCGCTGCCCGTCCCCACCCAGAAGGCGCCGGCGCTGACCTGGCGCGGCGGCGACAACGTGCGCTCCGCCGTGAGCGACTGGTTCTTCGCGACCCTGTCCCGCGAGTCCCTGACGCGTCACACGCCGCTCTTGCTGGCGGTCCGCGAGCGGCTGGATGACGACGCCTGCGCGCTCGCGCTGCCGGCGCTCGGTCACGGCGCCGCGACCCGCGGCGCCGGCCTCTTTGCCCGCGCCATCCTGGGCGGAGACGACGAGGTCCGCGCCATCGCGGCCGCGCTGCCGGATCTCGCCGAGTCCGTGACGACCCACTGGGGCGGCGAGGGCGTCGAGGCCCTGGCCCGCAACGGCTCCCCCCTGGCGATCCGCTCTCTGGATCGAGCCAACAAGAAGGCCCGCCGGGACGCGCTGAAGCACCGGGCGGGCTCCGCGCTGAGTCGCCTGGCCGATCGACGTGACGTGACCGTCGCGGATCTGCTGGACAGCGCCATCTCGGACTACGGCTTCGACCTCCGCGGGCAGCGCGCCGTGGACTACGGCGGCCGCCCCCTCACCCTGCGCCTGAGCAACGAGAACGCCCTGCGGATCCTCGACGAGAACGGCAAGGTCTTCAAGAACCTGCCCAAGCCGCGCAAGGGCGACGACGTCACCGCGGCCGCCGTCGTGAAGAAGGAGGTCTCCGCCATCCGCAAGGAGATCCGGCAGGTCCAGGCCCACCAGAAGACCAACCTGGACGCCGCCCTGACCGACCAGCGCACCTGGACCCCCGCCCGCTGGCGGGAGCGCTTCCTGGACCACGCCCTGATGCGGGCCTTCTCCCGGGGGATCGTCTGGGAGACCGTGGACGCCGAGGGCGCGGCAGTCTCCGGCTTCATCGTGACCGACGACGGCGAGCTGGTCGACGCCGAGCTGGAGCCGGTCCCCATCCCCGCGGACGGCGCCGTGCGGCTGCTGCATCCGCTGGGGCGGAGCCCGGAGGCGCTGGCCGGCTGGAAGTCCGCGCTGGACGACTTCGAGGTCATCACGGTCATCGATCAGCTCGAGCGCGACGTCTACGCCGTGGCGGATGTACCCGACGACCGCGCCCTCTTCTCGGGCTGGCCCATGAGCAACGCGGGCCGCTTCATGGGCAGGCTCTCCCGGCTGGGCTTCGAGCGCGGCCCCCGCGAGGGCGCCGGCCTCATCAACTACAGCTGGCTCTCCATCGGGACAGTGAGCTTCACCGTGAACCACACCTGGTACTCACCGGAGACGCCCGAAGAGGAGAACATGGAGATCGAGAGCATCAACGCCCACGTCGGCGGCGACTCCGTGCCCTGGCGGGAGGCCCCGGCGATCGCGGTCAGCGAGCTGATTCGCCGCCTGCACCAGCTGATGGGGGCGTAGACGCCACATAGCGATAGTCGCAGATCAGCGGCTCCTTCAGGTGCTCACTGGAGATCTCACGGGTGACGGTGAGGGCCTCGTCGGAGAAGCGGTAGCGGGTGATCTGGTTGCCGCTCTCGCCGCTGAAGCTCAGCACGACGTCATCGCCGCTCTGAGCGGCGCTGACGGTGTAGGTCTTGCCGTTGGAGCCGGTGCTGGGGGTGGGGGTGCCATCCAGCGGCGCCACGATGAGCGGCCGCCTGTCACAGCGGACGATGAAGTTCTCGCCCGCGAAGTCCAGCTCGTAGACCTGACAGGGCTCCATCACCGCCTCCAGACCGGGCTTCGCGACGAAGCGGATGGCGAAGTTCATCGCGTCCAGTGTGCGCTCCAGCGACGTCTCCATGCGCCCCTCCAGCGTCGGATCGGACAACTCGAAGGTGCCGGGGGCAGGCGCAGCGAGCGCAGCAACGGTCAAAAAGAACAAGCCGATCTCCGGAGGGCGACCGGAGGAGCATAGTCGATCAATGTGTGCCGCGACGTGGGCATCCGGGATTTCGTGGCGCACTTCGCTCGCCGGTTAACCTGGTAGTTGAGCTACCAGATAATCGAGGTGCACGGTGAACCTGACGCGACACACAGACTACGGACTGCGGGTGTTGATGGTGCTCGCCGCCGCGCGGGAGCGCCCGGATCCCAAGATGTCCACGGCTGAGATCGCCGGGCTGTTCGACATCTCCCTGCACCACCTCCACAAGGTCGTTCAAGGCCTCCAGCAGGGCGGCTTCGTGCACACCAGCCGCGGCCGCGGCGGCGGCCTCACCCTGGCGCACCCGCCCGCCGAGGTGAGCGTCGGCGCGGTCGTGCGCGCGCTCGAGCCCAACCTCCACGTCGTCGAGTGCTTCGGCGACGGCGTCTGCGCGCTGCTGCCAGGCTGCGGCCTGAAGGGCGTGCTCGCGAGCGCCCAGGACGCCTTCCTCTCCTGCCTCGACGAGGTCAGCCTCGCCGACATCACCCAGCAGAATCCGGCGGTGCGCCTGCTGGCGTCGGGCGCTGTGTGAAGTGACGGTGTAGCACCGCCCCCAGCTCCGCCTCGGTCTCGCTCCGGTCTCGCTCACCGCGGAGCCGGACGGTGAGCCCCTCCCCCACCCCGAAGACCGCGCGCACATCACCGACGGCCGCGAGCTCACGGGCCAGGGCGCTGCTGTTCGCCCCCGCCGGGTAGCCCGAGAACGCCAGCGGCCCGAGCGAGCCCGGCAGCGCGTAGCGGAAGGTGTCCCCCCGACGCGTCGGCGAGGCCGTCAGCGTCAGCCCAGCCGGACTCGCCGGGCTCACCGGTGCGGGCGCTGCCTGCCCTGTCAGCGGCTCGGTGGGCGGTGAGCGCAGGGCGCGCAGGGCGCGCAGGGCGATGCGGCGGGGCAGCGCGAGGCTTCGTCGAATCATCAGGACTCCGGGGAGTGGACAGGCGCGATTTTAATTGGTAACCAATATACCAAATTAAATCACCCGCTGGAGTCCCTCGATGCTCGATGACAAGACAGTCGCCACCATCCACGCCACGGCCCCCGCCCTCAAGGAGCACGGGCTGGCGATCGTCCAGCGCATGTACACCCTGATGTTCGCGGCGGAGCCGGGGGTGCAGCGGATGTTCAACCCGGCCAACCAGCGCCCCTCCCGACAGCACGGCGCGCTCGCCCACGCGGTCTGGGCCTACGCCGCCAACATCCACGACCCCAGCGTGCTCTTCCCCACCATCGCGCTCATCAACCACAAGCACGTCGCCCACCGGGTGCGCCCTGAGCACTACCCGATCGTCGGCGGGCACCTCCTCCAGGCCATCGGCGATGTGCTGGGGGACGCGGCGACGCCCGAGATCATCGAGGCCTGGGGCCGCGCCTACGGGTTCCTGGCCGATCTGCTGATCGCCAACGAGCAGAAGCTGGAGACCGAGCTCGCCGAGCAGCCCGGCGGCTGGTCCGGCATGCGCCCGTTCATCGTCGCGGGCAAGGTGATCGAGAGCGATGAGGTCGCGAGCTTCTACCTGCAGCCCGAGGACTGCGGCGCGCTGCCCGCCTTTCAGCCCGGCCAGTACGCCCCGGTGAAGGTCCGCACGCCGCTCCACCCGGACGGGACCGTCCGCTGCTACAGCCTCTCCTGTCGCCCGGGGCTGGGCCACCTGCGCATCACCGTCAAGCGCGAGCCCGAGGGCCAGGCCTCCGGCCACCTCCACGCGAACGTCCAGGAGGGCGACACGCTGGAGCTGGGCGCCCCCTGCGGCAGCTTCACCCTCCAGGAGAGCGAGCGCCCCCTCCTCCTGCTCTCCGGCGGCGTCGGTCAGACCCCGATGGTCAGCATGCTGGAGCACGCGGTCCAGCGCCGGGGCGATCGCCCCATCTGGTTCGTGCACGCCGCCAGGAACGGGCGCGTGCACGCCCTGCGACATCAGGTGGCCCACCTCGCGGCCACCAGCCCGGGGGTCAAGACCCTGACCGCCTACAGCGAGCCGACCCCCGAAGATCGCCAGGGACGGGACTACGACCAGCGCGGCTTCATCACCCCCGAGGCCCTCGCCGACATCTACAGCGCCCAGCCCGACCTGGACGCCTACGTCTGCGGCCCGCGACCCTTCATGGCCGCGATGCTCAAGGGGCTCTCGACCATCGGGGTGGCGGACGAGCGCGTGAACTACGAGTTCTTCGGACCCGCCTCCGCCCTCGGTGGATGAGCCGGCACTTTCGACAATGTAGTATCAAAATTACCAGTTATAATGGGAGGAGAATGGCACCCTCCCCCACAGCGCTCGATATGACAGTGGACCTGACCTCCGGGCCCGCCCGGGAGGTCAAGAAGCGCTTCGCGGATCCGCGCCGAAAGCTGGTGCAGATCACCCTGCGCGAGGGCGAGGTGCTGGCGAAACACCACGCGATCCACCCCATCACCATCCACTGCGTCGCCGGTCGCGGCGTGCTCCGTATCGACGATACCGAGGTAAGTACGGTGAGCATGGCGCCGGGCGTGGTGGTCTGTCTCGACGAGCGGGTTCGTCACGAGCTGGAGGCGACCCCCGCGGTGAGCGTGCTCATCTCCTTCTTCCGGCCGGAGTCATCATGACCCTCGAAAAGCGGGACATCCCCGCGCGCATCGATCATGTCCTTGAGACCCACCACGCCCTGCTCCACAAAGAGCTGCCGCGCATCGCCGCCGCCGCCGCCGACAGCGGAGCCCCGGAGTTTCAGGAGGTCTGGAGCGAGTTCAGCGGCTTCGTCGCCGAGCACCTGATGAAGGAGGAGCACATGCTCTTCCCCACGGCGAAGGCCATGGTCGCGGGCGAAGACGTCTACGTGACCAACCTGGACGGGCCGATGAACCAGATGGCCAGCGAGCACGAGCAGATCCACGCGCTCTGCGATCGCGTGCGGGCCTCCCTGGAGGTAGGGGACGGCGCGGCCGGTGAGCGCGACGCGGTGCTGGCCTTGCTCGCTGACCTCGCGGTGCACGCGGGCCTGGAGGACGACGAGCTGTTCCCGGCGATCTCCGCGCTGGCGGAAGAGGCGGCCGTGGCCCAGGAGCAGCGGGAGGTCGCCGCCCGCGCGTCGATGGCGGACAAGATCCGCGAGATGGAGGACGCCCGCCCGACCCACGAGGGCAAGCGGGCGCGGCTCAAGAAGGCGCTGGGCGGCCTCTTCGGGCGCTGATCACCGCTTGGACCAGCGGAACATGCCCTCGATGTTGTTCTTCAGCACCTGGGTCGCGCCGGCGTCGGCGCCCTTGGTGAGCGCCGCGAACTTGAGCCGCCCCACGTCCTCCTTGCGGGGGGCGCTGCTGAGCGCGTAGGCGACCCGGTCGTCCTTCAGCAGCCAGGCGCCCACGTTGTACTCGGAGCGCGCGCCCTGCTTGGTGCTGAGCTTCAGGGTCTCCGCGTCCATCTGGTGCCAGGCCAGCACGCGCCAGCCGTCGCGGATGCCGTAGTCGGTGAGCGTCAGCTCCATGTGGATCTGCGCCAGCACCGGCACCTTGATGCGCTGGTAGAAGTGCACGCTCTCCGGCCGGTTGTCCTTGATGACCCGCCCCTCCTGCACGTAGTCGATGTTGCCCTTGTAGTTGCCCACGTCCATGATCCGCGCGGCCATCTTGTCGACGTCGACGCCGGCCAGCGGCAGAATACCCACGCCCTCGCTGGTGGGACGCCTGGCGTGAGACCAGGCCTTGTAGGTGAACTTTCCACCGTAGGCGGGGAGGTGTTGGAAGACGCGGTCCAGGAAGGGATTGGCGGACATCTTGTGGACTCCTCGAGAGGTCGAGAGGGTGACGGAAGCGTGACTTCGGGACAGTACCTCAGTCCGCGCCCCAGAGCCGCCGCGCTTCCGGTACATTGGCGCGCATGCTCTCCCTACTCCCGCTGCTCTCCGCCCTCGCCCCCAACGCCGCAGCCACGCTGCCGCTGCCGCCCGCGCCGGACTGCAGCGCCGAGACGCCGGAGAATTGCTACACCGACGACTGGGAGCTGATCTCCTGGGTTCCCGAGGGCTCCGAGGACACGCTGCGCGCCGAGGAGTTCGAGATCGGCAGCGGCATCGGCGCGGACAAGGCCTGGCGCACCACCACCGGGAACTGGGACGTGCCCGTGGCCGTGCTGGACTCCGGCATCGAGTGGGGCCGCGGAGAGCTCCGGGCCAAGGTGCTCATCAACATCGCGGAGCTGCCGCCGCCCCAGCGCGCGGACGGCACCGAGGTCGAGGACTACGACCTCGACGCGAACGGTCTCGTCAACGTGGACGACTACGCCGAGGATGCCCGGGTCGACATCACCGCCGGGCACGAGGACGGCGACGGCTGGCTGGACGCCTCGGACCTCATCTACACCTTCTCCGACGGCGTCGACACCGACGGCAATGGCTACATCGACGACATCGCGGGCTGGGACTTCTTCAACCACGACAACGACCCCTACTCCGTCGAGGGGGTCGCCTCCTACCACGGCAGCGGCATCCTCCGGGACGCCGCCGGGGACAACGGCAGCGGCGTCTGCCCCAACTGCGGCATCATCCCCGTGCGGGTCGGCGACGGCTTCATCACCGACAGCGACCGCATCGCCATGGGCATCGTCTACGCGACCGACCGGGGCGCGCGCGCCATCGGCATGGCGCTCGGCGCGCTCACCCTGAACACGGCCATGCGCGAGGCCGTCGCCTACGCCGACAGCATGGGCGTGGTGATGACCGCCAACCCGGGCGACGAGAACAGCTACCACCGCAACCTGCCCGGCGTGGTGGACCCCATCTTCTACGTGCACGCGGTGCGCGGGGACAACCAGCAAGAGCCCAACAACGTCTACAGCTACCTGAACTTCCCCAACTGCAACAACTTCGCCGCCCGGGTGGACTTCGTCGCCTCCAGCGAGGGCTGCGGCTCGGGCGCCACCGCCCGCACCGCCGGCACCGCCGCCCTGATGATCTCCGCCGCCCACGACGTCGGCGACGAGCTGACCCCCCTGGAGATCCGCGGCCTCCTGCAGAACACCGTGGACGACATCCACCTCACGCCGGAGGAGTACGACGAGGCCAACACCTACCCCTCCGAGGCCGGCTGGGATCCCTTCTTCGCCCACGGCCGCATCGACGTCGGCGACGCAGTGGACGCGGTCCGGGCCGGCGACGTGCCGCCCATCGCCCGCATCACCGACCCGGACTGGTACGACTGGACCCTGGGCGAGGCCTTCACCGTCTCCGGCGTGGTCGAGGCCCCGCGCTCGTCGGGCGTGAGCTGGCAGCTCTCGGCCGGGCTGGGCATCGAGCCCGAGGCCTGGCAGTCCGTGGCGACCGGCGACGGGCCTGTTGACGGCGTGCTGGCCGAGCTGGATCCCGAGGCCTTCGGCCAGGGCGACTTCGGCTGGGATGGAGAGTTCACCCCCCTGCTGGACCTGCAGACGGTCGATCGCTACTACCGCGCCCACGAGCCCCTCTTCACCGTCAAGCTCACGGTCACCGACGCCGACGGCCGCAGCAGCGAGGCCCGGCGGGCGGTGTGGGTCGACCGCGACCCCGACCTGCTCGACGGCTTCCCGGTGAAGCTCAGCAGCTCCGGCGAGCCCTCCCCCCAGGTCGCGGATCTGGACGGCGACGGCGTGCTGGAGATCATCTCCGTCACCTCCGACGGCGCGATCCACGCCCTGAACGGCGCGGGCGAGTACCTCCCGGGCTTCCCCGCCTACACCGACCCCATCCCCGCCGTGCTGGGGCACGCCGACTCCCCCGGCTACGCCTCCGGCGCCGTCAACCCCGCCCCGCCCGAGGGCGTGATGGCCACCCCCGCGGTGGGCGACATCGACGGCGACGGCAACCTCGACATCGTCGTCGCCTCCTTCGCCGGCCGGGTCTACGCCTTCGACACCGCCGGCCAGCGCCTCCCGGGCTTCCCGGTCAGCATCCAGGGCCGCGAGCACGACGAGTACCAGGACAACATGGCCTGGGACAACGGCATCGCCGCCGCCCCCTCGCTGGGGGACATCGACGGCGACGGCAGCCTCGACATCGTCGTCGGCGCCATGGACCAGCGGCTCTACGTCTGGGACGGCGCGGGCGACCTGCGCCAGGGCTACCCCATGGATCTCTGCCTCGACTGCGAAGAGGTCGGCGCGCGCATCCTCTCCTCGCCGGCGATCGGCGACGTGGACAACGACGGCGACCTCGACGTGGCGATCGGCACCAACGAGCTGCCCCAGGGCGACACCGGCATCCTCTGGCTCATCGACCTCGCCGCCGCCGAGCACTTCGACGGCTGGCCCCAGACCCGCAGCGGCCTCGTCAACGCCTCCATCCTCCCGGTGCTCGGAGAGGGCCACCCCTCCGCCCCCGCCATGGCCGACGTGGACGGCGACGGCGACCTGGAGATCGCCTCCTTCGCCATGCTGGGCACCACCGGCGTCATCCACCACACCGGCGAGGAGATCGTGCCCATCGGCTTCGCCGCCGACCGCTACGGCGAGGACGCCAACTTCGAGGACGGCTCCTTCTACTCCCTGGTCACCACCCCCTCCTTCGGCGACCTGAACCAGGACGGCACCCCGGACCTCACCCTCGGCGGCGCCTCCATCATGTGGGTCGCCTCCCTCGCCATCTCCGAGGTCATGGAGCACCAGCAGGCGCTGGGCGCCTGGGATCTCACCACCGGCGAGTTCCTGCCGGGCTTCCCCCAGCAGGTCGAGGACGTCTCCTTCCTCGCCAGCTCCGCGGTGGCGGACCTCGACGACGACGGCATGCCCGAGGCCCTCTTCGGGACCGGCGGCTACTTCCTGAACGCCTTCAACGCCGAGGGCGAGTCCCCCGAGGGCTGGCCCAAGTTCACCGGCGGCTGGCTGATGGGCAGCCCGGCGATCGGCGACATCAACGGCGACGGCTGGCTCGACGTGGTGGCCACCACCCGCGACGGCTACCTCTTCGCCTGGTGCAGCCGCGGCGGGGCCGACGTCGCGCCGGAGTGGGCCGGCGCCCACCACGACGCCGCCAACACCGGCAACTACAGCACCCCGCTGCCGGTCCAGGCGGGCCCCGACCGCAGCGAGAACGCCAAGGGCTGCTGTGACCGCGAAGGTGACGCCTCCGCGCTCATCTTCCTGCCGCTCATCCTCGGCGCATTCCGCCGCCGCCGGCGCTCCTGACTCCCCAGCTCCGCGACGCCTTCGATCAGATGTCCTCGCAGATCTGGAACTCGAAGTTGCACTCCTGGCCCGGCGGGCAGTCCTCGTTGACGACGCAGGGCGTGTAGTTGGCGACGTCGACGGCCACTGTGCGGGGCGAAGCCACGGTGAGGTCCATGCAGCCCGCGCTCAGCGAGACGCTGTCGGCCGTGCGGCGGCTGGCCAGCCCTGTCGGGAAGCCGGTCACCCCCGAGGCAACCATGGTGCTCACCAGCGACCCGGGGATGGTCCCGTCGCCGTCGTCCTCGAACACGCAGTACAGGCTGGCCGGTGAGACCCCGTGCTGGTCGATGTTCACCGTCAGATAGACATCCGAGCGCACCACCTCGGCGGTGGGCGGCGCCCAGGTGACGGTCGTGTCCACGCCGTCCTCGATCGTCCAGAGCTCCGCCAGCTCCGCCATGGGCTCCACGCCGACGCCGTAGAGGGTCGCGGGGCCGTAGGTGCCCGCCGGCATGTCCAGGGTGACCAGGCCGCCGGAGGTGAAGATGGGGTGCTTCAGGTCGGTGTCGTAGTAGGTGTAGCCCGGGGTCACCGGCTCCATGTCCAGCGGCTGCGTGAGCCCATCGAGGGAGACGGTGCCCAGATCCTGGCTCTGGGGGTAGGGCACACACTCGTTCTTGAAGTTGCAGGTGTAGCCGGCGTCGCAGGCGGGGTGACAGTAGGGGTTGAGCTGTCGGTAGAGCGCGCAGTCGCCCTCGGAGGCCACGAACTCCAGGATGGAGGAAGGCACCACCCCCTCCAGCACGGCGCCCGCGACGTTGGAGTCATCCTCGTAGACCTCCACCACGAAGCCGCCCAGGTCGGTCTCCAGCGGACAGACGCCGCTCAGCGGGACGGTGTCCGGATCCGGCGGCGGGGCGGTGTCGTCCTGACCGGAGTCCGGGGCGGTGTCCCCGGTCTCGCCCGGGGTGGAGTCCCCGCCCGAGGTGTCGTCCGTCGGCGCGGTCGAGTCGGTCGTTCCGGTCGGCTCCGTCGCGCTGTCGTCCGTTCCGGTCTTGTCACTGCAACCAGCGAGCAGCGTCAGCGCCATCAGAAACTTCAACCGTCACCTCCAGTGTGTTTGTTCTGCCACACTATTACGCAGCCGTGCGTAGAGTGTTGTGTACGCTGAGAGGAGATGAAGTGCTGCAACGGATCTGGATTTGTGGGGTGGTGCTGGCCGGCTGTAGCGGCGGCAAGGTCGATCCGGACGCCGGCTGCGAACCGGACTGCGAGGAGACGGCGCCGACCGATGACACCGGCGCAACCGAGGACACCACCGAGCCGGCCGATGACACCGACCCGGGCTCCAGCCAGGACGACACCGCCTCCGGGGACACCGCCCCGCCGGAGGACACCGACCTCCCCAGCTACTACAACAGCGACACCGGCGAGGTCTCCTGCGACTCGGTGACCTTCACGGGCCTGGACGGCGCGGTGGTCGACTACACCGCGGCCTTCACCGACGGCACCGAGATCGAGCTGGAGGACGCGGGCACCCTCTCCTTCTGCCCCGGCGAGTGGTTCGTCCGGCTGACCGTCAAGGAGGCCGACGTCGACATCGTCGGCCTCGGCGAGACCCGGGACGAGACCGTGATCTCCGCGGGCGAGCTGGGCACGGTGCTCTCCTTCCGGGGCCCCGGTCAGACCATCAACCTCTCCAACCTCGTGGTGGAGCGCGGGGCGGCGCTGGGCTCGGGCAACCGCAGCTCGGGCGGCGGCCTGCGCTGCACGGACGACACCAACATCAACATCCAGGACGTCACCTTCACCCGGAACCGGGCCTACGATGGCGCCGCCATCTACGCCGCCGAGACCTGCCACGTCGCCATCTACGACACCCTCTTCGCCGACAACGACACAGTCGACGACGGCGCGGGGGTCCGCATCGACGGCGGCAGCGCGGAGGTGTACGACAGCACCTTCTCCGGGAACACAGCCCGCGACGGCGCGGCGGCGTTCACCATCTACGGCGACATGAGCTTCGAGAACTGCATCTTCGAGGACAACTGGGCCAGCTACTACGGCGGCGCCATGGTGAACTACTACGGCACCATCGAGGTCCGCGACTCCACCTTCATCGATCACAGCGCCTCCATCTCCGGCGGCGTCTTCTTCACCATCGGCGATCTCACCCTCGAGAACGTCACCCTCGACACCAGCACCGCCAGAGAGGCCGCCATCTACACCTACGGCAGCTACGGCGCGGTGGAGGGGGTGGACGTCACCTTCATCGACAGCGATCCAGCGGACATCTACGTCTACGCCACGGGCGGCGGCCCCGGGGGCGGCGGCGGCGCCTACGACTTTGAACCCAACGCCTCCTTCACCTGCGACAACCTGGGCTGCGAGACCCACTGACGGGTGCCTGGGGCGCTGCTCGCCGGATACCTGGGTGGACCCACGCGAGGTTCACCTTGAACGAGCAGCTCAGCCAGCACCTGGAGGCGATCTACACGGAGTGGAAGGGCGGGCACATCTCGGCCTACCACCCCCTCTACGACGACTGGCTGATCGCCCTGGAGGTCGCGGGCCCCGAGGCGCTGGAGGCGGCGCTGAGTCTGCTGCCGGCCTTCGATGCGTTCGACGGCCGCTACTACCTGGAGGCCCTCGACCAGCGCTTCCCCGAGGCGCTGCCGGACGCGGTGACCGAGGCGCTGATGGCGGGCATGAGCCGCCCCGCGCCCATGGGTAAGCGCTCCGGCTGGGGCGCGCGGGAGACCCTGAGCTGGGCGGCGGAGGCCGGGCAGCGGAGTCGGTACACCCGCGCGCTGGTGCTGGGCCTGGTGGACCGGCTGGCCAACGCCCGGGAGCTCCTCTCGGCGCTGCGCGCGGGCGGCGACGCGGCCATCGCGTCCCTCATCACCTCCCTGACGCACGAGGACAGCCGCCAGCGCCGCGCCGCGGCCTCAGCCCTGGAGCAGCTCGCTCCGACGGGCGCGGCGGACGCCCTGCGCGCGGCGCTCGCCGCCGAGGAGGAGCCGCAGGCCAGGCAGGCGCTGGGTGAGGCTCTGGCGGCGGTCGCCGCGGCCGGGCTCGACGTGGACGCCTTCCCCGAGACCGAGGCGGGCGACGCCGAGCTGAGCGACGCCCTGGCCGCGCTGCCCCCCTTCAGCGCGCCGCCGCCCCCCGCCGCGCTCACGTGGGCGCGGGGCGGGGCCCTCTCCGATGCCGCCACCGCCTGGTTCGCCGCCGCGCTGAACCGGGAGGATCGACAGCGCCGCTGCGTGGCGCTGCCCGAGGTCCAGGCCCGGCTGGACGACGCGAGCTGCCAGGCGCTGCTCCGCTCCCGGACCTGGCCGGCCCCCCGCTTCGCCAGCGCCATGCTGAGCAGCGAGGCCGCCATCGAGAAGAGCGCGCTCAACCCCGGCGAGGACGGCGTGGAGGCGCTGGCCCGCGCGGGCACCCCCGCCGCCATCCGCCGCCTCGACCACATCCGCGACGGCACCCCCAGCCTGCGATGGATGGTGGACGCCGTCCTGGAGCGCCTCGCCACCGAGCGGGAGATGGACGTCGAGGAGCTGCTGGACAGCGCCGTCTCCACCTTCGACTTCGACCGCCACGCCGAGCGGGTCATGGCCTTCGGCGACCGGGCGGTGACCCTGCGCCTGTCCGTGGTCAACAAGATGGAGTACCTCGACGCGGACGGAAAGCGGCTGGTGGATCTGCCTAGCGCCCGCAAGGGCGAGGTCACGGCCTTCAGGGCGCTGAAGCGGGAGGTGAGCGCCCTGAAGAAGACCATCAAGCGCATCCAGACGACCCAGCAGAAGCGCCTCGCGGACGCGCTGACCAGCCAGCGCACCTGGCCCGGCGCGCCCTGGCGACGGCGCTTCGTGGTGCACCCGCTGATGTACGCCTTCAGCCGATCGCTCATCTGGGAGGCCCTGCCCGCGGACGGGGGCGCCCCCCGGGCCTTCGCGGTCTCCGACGACGGCGATCTGGTGGACACGGACTGGGACGAGGTGGCGCTGAACCCCGGCGACCGGGTCCGGCTGCTGCACCCGGTGCGCCTGAGCGACGACGAGCGCGCGGCCTGGCGGCAGGTGCTCGATGACCAGGAGGCTCTCCAGCCCTTCCCCCAGCTCGCCCGGGTGGTGTTCCCGGCCGCGGGGCTGCCCCCAGACGACCCAGACGACAACGCGCCGCTCTTCACGGGCTGGCCCAAGGTGCTGGAGGGGAAGTTCACGGGGGTCGTGCGCCGCCGCAAGGCGGCCCCCAGCGTCTCCGGGCAGCCGATCCACCTGCGGGTCGGACGCTACGACTTCACCATCGCCCGGGGGAGCCTGGACAAGAAGAGCCGCGGGGTGGCCATCGCCGAGATGACGTGCCTGCTGGACGGCGACCGCGTCTCGCGGCGAGCGCTCCCCCCGCTCATCCTGAGCGAGGTGTTCTACCTGATGCACATCGCGTGCGGGGCGGAGGGCATCGACGACGAGGGCTGACGAGCGCCAGCCCCCGTCGCTCAGTCCCGACGCTCAGCCCTCTCCGGCCTTGGCCGATGAGCGCTCGTGCTCGAGCTGGAGCTTCTTCTGGTAGCGGCCCTGGGCGATGTCCACGATGACGAGCACGATGAGCACGAAGTAGAAGGTGGACTTCGACATCGCGTGCACCTCGTGGCCCATCAACGAGATGTGGGCGAGGTGCCCGCCCTCGGTGACGAGCATGATGCCGACCAGGAACAGGATGAAGAGGCCCAGGACCTCGTACATCCGGTTCTTCTTCAGGAAGTCCGAGACCTTGTCCGCCATCACGATCATCATCACGCCGGAGATGATGATGGCGGTCGCCATGACCCACACCACATCGGTCAGCGCGACGGCGCTCAGGATGGAGTCGAAGGAGAACACGAGGTTCATCACCACGATCATGGCGATGGCGCCGCGCACCGAGCGGGTCTTCTCCGCCTCGGGCTCGCCGCTCCCGATGTCGTGGATGGCGAGCATGTGGGAGATCTCCTTGATCGCCGTGTAGATGATGAAGCCGCCGCCGAACAGCACGATCAGCGAGTGGATGTTGACCGAGGCCGAGAAGAGGTGGGCGTGGGTCTCGAAGATGGGCTCCTGGAAGGCGTCGATGGCCTTCAGGATCACCACCAGCAGGATGATGCGCAGGATGATGGCGAGCCCGATGCCCACCTTGCGGACCATGGGTTGCTTGTCCTCGGGAACCCGCTTGGACTCGATCGAGATGTAGAGCAGGTTGTCGAAGCCCAGCACAATCTGGAGGAAGACCAGCATCCCCAGGGTGAACCAGTTGTTGATGTCCAGCAGTCCTTCCATCGAGCATTCACCTCTGTTGGTCGCGCGGCGTCGAAAGGAATAACTACGGCATCCCACCATCGAAAGCCAGGAGACCAAGATGTCAGTGACCCTCGACGGCGCCGCCGGACTGCAAGCCCACGCCAACTCCGACCTCGGCGTGACCGATTGGAAGGAGATAACCTTCGAGGACATCGTGAAGTTCGGTGAAGTCACCGGCGACATGCAGTGGATCCACGTCGACCGCGAGCGGGCTCTGAAGGAGTCCCCCTTCGGCGCCCCCATCGCCCACGGCTACTTCACCCTCGCCCTCGTCGCCGGCGGCTTCATGGACGTCGTCACCATGGAAGGCTTCAAGCTGGTCATCAACTACGGCACCAACAAGGTGCGCTTCCCCAACCCGCTGAAGGCGGGCGCCCGCTGGCGGCTGAACCTGAAGCTGGGCGATGTGACCCAGAAGAAGGACTGGTTCGAGGGCATCTTCGTCGCCGCTATCGAGATCGACGGCGAGGCCAAGCCCGCCTGTGTCGCCGAGTGCGTCTACCGCTTCCTGCCCGCGTAGCGCATCAGGGCTGGCAGTACGCCAGCGCGTTGAAGTCCGGGATCGCCTCCGGCGACAGCTCGGGGGTGTACATCAACATCACCCCCAGCCCCATCCCGCCGAAGTCCTCCGCCGCGTCGTCGACCGGCGGGCGCGCCCGGGAGTTGAGGTCGAAGCGCATGGCCGCGCCGTCCGAGAACTGGACGGTGCCCTGAAAGCGGCAGCCGCCGTGATCTATGGGAACCTCCGTGACCTCACCCGTGATCGTCGAGCCCGCGCCGAACGCGCTGCCATTGAGCGCCCTCCCGAGCACCTCACAGCTCGACGACTCCGACGGCGCGTAGTTGCTGAGGCGCTGCAGGGTCAGCTGGGCCGTGTAGATCTGCTCCGTGACGCGTTGGAGCCCCTCCTTTGTGCCCAGGTCCGGCGAGCCCTGCGTCCACGCCGTCGGGTCAGGCTCGAACCCCGGCGGCAGCATCAGCGTACCGGCGGGGGTCTCGGTGGGGACCATCTCCACGGCATTCGCCAGCGGAGTACACAGCAACACCGAAGCGAGCCACATGCCCCGGATTGTAACGGAACATGTGGCTCAAGCGGGCTATCGCCCGAAGAATCTCAGCGCCTCAGAGCTTGGGGCCGGCATCGAGCACGGACTTGCTGGCGCCGTCGGCGTACTGGCGGAAGTTCTCCACGAACAGCCCCGCCAGCTTGCGGGCGGTGGCGTCGAAGGCGTTCTTGTCGCTCCAGGTCGCCCGGGGGGTGAGCAGCTCGTTGGGCACGCCCGAGCACTCGAGCGGCACCTCGAAGCCAAACAGCTTGTCGGTGATGGTCGGAGCATCGCGCAGCTCGCCGGAGTGGATGGCGTCCACGATGGCGCGGGTGTAGCCGAGCTTCATGCGGGAGCCGACGCCGAAGGGGCCGCCGGACCAGCCGGTGTTCACCAGCCAGACGTTGGCGTTGTTGTCCTGGATGCGCTTGGCGAGCAGCTCGGCGTAGCGGGCCGGGTGCCAGACCAGGAAGGGGCCGCCGAAGCAGGGCGAGAAGGTCGCCTCGGGATCGGTGACGCCCATCTCGGTGCCGGCGACCTTGGCGGTGTAGCCGTTGATGAAGTGGTACATCGCCTGATCGGGCGTGAGCCTGGCGACCGGCGGCAGCACGCCGAAGGCGTCGCAGGTCAGCATGATCACGTTCTTGGGGTGCCCCGTGATGCAGGGGATCTTGGCGCTGGGGATGTACTCGACGGGGTAGGAGCCGCGGGTGTTCTTGGTGACCGACGTGTTGTCGTAGTCGACCTCGCGGGAGTCCTTGTCGTAGCGCACGTTCTCCAGGATGGAGCCGAAGCGCAGGGCCTGGTAGATCTCGGGCTCGGCCTCAGCGGAGAGGTTGATGGCCTTGGCGTAGCAGCCGCCCTCGATGTTGAAGACGCCCTCGTCGGTCCAGCAGTGCTCGTCGTCGCCGATGAGGTAGCGCTTGTTGTCCGCGGAGAGGGTGGTCTTGCCGGTGCCGGAGAGGCCGAAGAGGATGCTGGCCTCGCCGTTCTCCTTGCCCTCGGTGGCGGAGCAGTGCATCGACAGCACGCCGTTCTTGGGCATCAGGTAGTTCATGATGGTGAACACGCCCTTCTTCATCTCGCCGGCGTACTCGGTGCCGAGGATGACGAACTCCTTGCGGGCGAGGTTCAGCGCCACGCTGGTGGTGGAGGTCATGCCGGTCGTGTAGCGGTTCGCGGGGAAGCCGCCGCCGTTGAAGACGACGTAGTCGGGCTCGCCGAAGTCAGCGAGCTGCGCGGGCGTCGGGCGGATGAGCATGTTGCGCATGAAGAGGGCGTGGTAGGCCCGGGCGCAGACGATACGCACCTTGATTCGGTACTTCGGATCCCAACCGGCGAAGCCGTCGATGACGTAGAGGCGCTCGCGTGTGTTCAGGTAGTCAATGGCCCGCTCGCGGTTGACCATGAAGGTGTTGTTGTCCATCTTCATGTTCACGGGGCCCCACCACACGTCGTCGGCGCTCTCGGGCTCGTCGACGATGCGCTTGTCGGTGGGGCTGCGGCCGGTCTTCTCGCCCGACATGGCGACCAGGGCGCCGGTGGAGGTAATGGCGCTGCCCTTCTCGTACTTCAGCGCCGCCTCATAGAGCGCGGGCGGGTGCGGGTTGCGGAGGACATTCTCGACACTGATACCGTGCTGCTCGAGCGAAAAGGTCATGTTGGCTTCCTGGGTTGGGGCTAAGGAACAAGCATGCGGCGTGCCGAACTCCGAGGCGCGCGGTTGCGCGTCTCAGTGACTGGGCTGTGCCTGGTAGCGCAGGCGGGGAGTGTGCTTTCACACGCCCTTCGATGCAAGAAAAAACAGGCAGGCCCAGCGATCCGCTCAGCGGCGTCGCTTTAACCTGAGAGCACCCGCCCGCGCCAGCGAGGCATCACGCCCGGATGCGTCGCTCATCTCAGAGTAAGGCCGCTCCAAGAAAAGAATCATCCCGTGCGACGCGCAGTGCCTTCGTTCAGCGATTCTTTTCTTGGAGCGGCCTTAACTACAGCGCCCCGACCGGCCCCCGATCTCACCGCGCTCGCCACAGCGTGCTCGAAGAGCTCACCGTCGAAGACCCCGGCTCGACATTGTCGTTGTCTCCTAAAGCGACATTGTGTTGTCTCCTAAAGCGACATTGTGTTGTCTTCTAAAGCGACATTGTGTTGTCTTCTAAAGACAACCTAACCCCATACAAACAAAGCGCGCAAACCAAACTACGTTTGTGGCAAAGCAGGCCACAAACGTAGAAGAACAGCTACTCTGCGCGGTATTGAAGGGGCTACCCGTTGCGGTTGGAATCCAAACGTAGGAGTTTCCAACAATGGCACTCTGTCCCCGAACTGAAGTTAATCTAACACAGTCCTCGATGGGTCCGCAACCCCGCTCGGAAAGTTTCGAGCGCGTCGCGGCGCTGATCGACCACCTCCGCCGCCGCTACCCCTACCAGCCGCTCCCGGCCGCCCACATCCGCCTGCACGTCAACGGCCGCGGGCGAGACATCCTGCTCGGCGACCGCCCCCGCATCGACGGTGATCTGCTCCTCCTCAACTGGAGAAGCGCCCCGCTCGCCCGCCCCTTCTTCACCTGTGAAGCCGGCGATGAGTACGAGCTGGAGGTGGACGGCCGACTGCTGGAGGGGGTGCTGGAGGCCCGCAACCTGCTCCACTACGAGGGCGGCCGGCTCGCGGCGCTTGCGCCCCTGGAGCGCCCCGTCGCGCTGGCCCCCCGCCCCCTGGCCGCGCGGCGGGTGGCTACCCCCGTCGAGGTCCAGCTCGACGAGACCCAGCAGGCCGCCGTCGCGCTGCCCGCCGACCGCGACCTGCTCATCCTCGGCGAGGCCGGCTTCGGCAAGACGACCGTGGCCCTGCGTCGACTGGTCGCTCTCCGCGAGCGGGCGGGCGGCGCGCTGGAGGCCCTCGTGCTGGTGCCCACCGAGGGGCTGCGGAGGCTCTGCCGCGAGGCGCTGATGCGGCTGGAGATCACCGACATCCAGATCGAGACCGTGGACGGCTGGCTGGGCGCTCAGGCCCGGCGCCTGTTCGATCTCCCCGGCCTGGACGGCGAGGACGCGACCCCCGCCGCCATCCGCTTCAAGCGCCACCGCGCGGTCGCGGCGGCGCTGCCGACGCTGGCCCGCGAGCGCGGCGGGGCCTTCGCGAAGCGCGAAGATCTGTTCCACCTCTGGGGCGATCGGGAGATGCTGGACATCATCAATGAAGCGGCTGGCGGCGCGCTCAAGGGCGACAGGGAGGCCGTGCTGGCGCGGGCGCGGATCCAGTTCAGTCAGACCACCGAGCAGCGCTTCAGCCACCTGAAGCGGCACCGACTGATGACCGCCGACGGTCGCCCCATCGACCAGGGCACCCCCATGCAGGACGCCGGCACATGCGACGTCGAGGACTACCCGGTGCTCTTCGCGCTGAACCGGGTCAAGTCCGGGGGGGACGCGACGCGCTGGGGCTCACTGAAGACCTGGGAGCACATCGTCCTGGACGAGGCCCAGGAGCTCGCGCCCCTGGAGCTGGCGGTGATCGGACGGGCGGTGGCGAGCGGCGGCTCCATCACCGTGGCGGGTGACGAGCGGCAGCAGGTGGACCCGACCGCGGGCTTCGGGGGCTGGGACCAGACCCTGCTGGACCTGGGCGTCACCGACGCCGCGCAGGTTCGACTGACGCGCAGCTACCGCTGCCCGGAGGCCGTGGTGGCCTTCGCCCGGACCCTGTTTGGCGAGACCGATGGGGAGGGCGCGAGCGCCAGCGCCTCAGCCAGCGGCCCGGGGCTGCTGGTCTCCCGGCACGACGACACCCTGCACCTCGTGGCGCGGCTGATCCGGGATCTGCGGGCGCTGCGCGCGGCGGACCCGAAGTCCCGGATCGCCATCCTCTGCGGCAGCCCCGGCCGCGCGCGGCGGCTGGCGGCGGATCTGGCGTGCGACCTGCGGGCGCGGGTCTGCCTCGACGGCGACTTCGATCTGCGGCCGGGGATCGTGATCAGCTGCGCATCGGAGGTGCGCGGGCTGGAGTTCGACACGGTGGTGGTGCCGGACCTGGACACCAAGGACTGGCCGGACACGCCGGCGTCCCGGCGGGCGCTGAATGTGGCCGTGACGCGCGCGACCCACCAGCTCTGGCTGGCTGTACTGGAGCCCGGCAGCGCGCTCCTCGGGCTGCCGGATCAGCGCGGAGTCAGCTCACAGATCGCGGGTCGGTGGTCGAAGTAGACCGCGTCGAGGACCGCCTCGGTGTCATCCAGGCCCGGGTGCCAGCAGCCTCCGGTCCAGGCATCCGAGGCCACATGGTCGATGTCCGCCAGCCCACCGTATGAGCCCGGCGCGTCCTCACCGAGCTCGGTGTGGGGCGCAAAGGGCAGGCCCTCGCCGACGAAGTCATTCCACCGCGCGGCGCTGGCGTCGAAGTCGGCCCAGCGCCCGGGGTCGGTGTTGAGATCCCCCATCACCAGGTTGCGCTCACCGCTGGCGCCGGGCTCGCCGTCGCCCAGGTCCACGAAGGCCTGCTCCAGCTGGGCCAGCCGGCAGTCCTCGTCCTCACCGGACAGCCCGGAGGATCCGTGGATGTTGACGAGGGTGATGGGCCCGATCGCCTCATCCACCGTGTCGATCACGCCCCGCCCGACCCGGGCGCCGCTCCCGCAGCCCTCCACGGTGTACCCCTCCATGCCCTCGAGGCAGAAGGCCCCGTCGCAGCCCCGAAAGGTGCCCAGGCGGCTGTGCACCGCGGCGCACTTATCGGGCTTACCCGGGTGACACATCACCTGGTAGTCCCCGCCCAGGATCACCTGCGCCACGGTCGGATCGCCCTCGGCCCAGCCCTCACAGATGAAGCCCGCGTGGTGCTCCGCCGGGACGTCCGCGCACTCACCGGACCAGAAGATCTCCTGAAAGACGACCACGTCGGGGGAGACCTCCGAGAAGAACGTCGCCGCCGCATCGACCGCCACCTCCCAGGCCAGGCCGTCTCCGTACCACTCATCGGAGACCGCGGCGTCCGCCGACGAGTAGCCGTCGTCGGGCTCGCCGTCGTGCGGCAGGCCCTCGGTGGTGCCCGTGTTGAATGTCACGACGACGATCGGGGGCCCCGGCTCCGCGGTGTCCCCCTCCGAAGGTGAGGTCTTGGGAGCGCAGGCGATCAACAGGAGGGTGAACATCCAGCGGACAATACCCCGCCGACCTCACCCCCTCGGCCATCGGAGCCGATCCATAAGATGTTTTTCAGAAGCAGGTCTTGCGATGTTGAAACCGATGGTAATTGGAGTAGAGGGAGACGCGGCGCTCGCCTGGGCGATCGCCGCGGCGCTGCGACAGCCGGGGCGACCAGCCCCAGCGCTGATCCCCCTCCACACTGTCTGTGCGCCCGCGACATCGAGAGCAGGCATCGACTGCCTTCGCCCGACCGGCCCGCCGATCGCGGCCCTGGACAAGGCGCTGGCGGTCACGGACCGGGTGCTGATCTGGGGCGCTGACGCCGAGCTGCCGGAGTCCTGGCTGGACGCCCGGGTGGAGGTGCTGGGCGATCAGTTCGTGATCCGCCGCAAGCGCCAGCTCCCCATCCGGATGCGCCGCCGACCCGACCCGCGCGCGGTGCGCCAGTTCCTGCGGACCGGCGATCCAGAAGTCCTGGCGGCCGACAGCTCCCCAATGGCCCGGGACACCGCCCGCCTGGCGCGAGCCCTCCGAGGCCAGCGCTTCGGCCTCGCGCTCGGCGGCGGCGGCGCCTGGGGCTTCGCCCACGTGGCGCTGCTTCAGTCACTGGAGGAAGCCGGGCTCCCCGTCGACCTCGTCGCGGGCTGCTCCATGGGCGCCTGCATCGCCGGCATCTACGCCGCGGGCGGCTCGGACGCCCTGAACACCCTCGTCGCCCGCCGCCGCTGGCTGCTGCCGGCCATGGGCATGAGCGGGGTCTCCGTGTCCTCGCTTCGACGCTACCTGGAGGGCATCACAGGGCCCATCCAGCTCCGGGACACCGAGATCCCTTTCCTCCCGGTGACCGCCGACCTGAACACGAGCAAGGAGGTCATCCTCCGAGAGGGCTCAGTCGCCGACGGCATCATCGCCTCCTCCCGCCTCCCGCCGATGTGGCCGGCGGTCCGGCGGCCAGAGGGCTGGCTGGCGGACGGCGCCATCCTGAACATCGTCCCGGCCTCAGCCGTGCGCCGCGAGGGCTCGGACTTCGTGCTCGCGGGCAACGCCATCCCGAACAACCCACGGGTCGGTGAGCACCGGGTCGGCCAGACGCTCCGCGCCGCCTGCATGCTGATGTGGCGGAGCGGCCGTGATCGATCGCTGCATGCGGATCTGACGGTGGATCTCGGGGATCCGGCGGTGACCATGACGGACTTTGCTGAGGCGCCTCGGATTATTGAGCGGGCTCGGGAGCGGTTATTACCTTGGATTCCTGAGATTCAGGCGGCTTGGGGAGCGTTGGGGCCTGTTGAAGAGGCTCTTCCGGACAATGTGATTCCTTTGCGGAAGGCTGCTTGATACCTTTTTGATTCGGTTTGTCGGGGCTCGGGTTGTCGGGGTTCGGCTCGGTTTGTCGGGGTTCGGCTCGGTTTGTCGGGGTTCGGCTGGTTTGTCGGGGTTCGGCTGGTTTGTCGGGGTTCGGCTGGTTTGTCGGGGTTCGGCTGGTTTGTCGGGGTTCGGCTCGGTTTGACGGGGTTCGGCTCGGTTTGACGGGGTTCGGCTGGTTTGTCGGGGTTCGGCTCGGTTTGACGAGGGTTTATGGGACTTGCGAGAGCGGTCTTGGCAGTCGCGGGCTCGGTGTTTGAGCGT
>Ga0316204_10002201_pt1 | contig 45893 bp, 34 predicted proteins | sample 6monrhotite_MG_2_FD_205661 | JGI IMG/M metagenome (GOLD analysis project Ga0316204, IMG submission 205661) | Microbial mat bacterial communities from mineral coupon in-situ incubated in ocean water Damariscotta River, Maine, United States -... | ecosystem: Environmental > Aquatic > Marine >... | reverse complement strand
TAAAGAGAAACCGCAATTTTTAACCGACGCACAAAACTCCGAATTAGTCGGTAAGGTGCGCGAAATTGTAGAAAAGTATAACGCAGATGATTTTGAAATTTATGCTGCAGGCTCACCCATTGTCATCGATAGAATTAAACGTGCCATGCAACACGATATGCAAACATTCACCAAATTCTCCATTCTTGGAATTGCCATTATACTCTTCATCCTCTTCCGCCGAATCTCCGGTGTTTTTATGCCGTTAGTTATCGTCATATTGACACTTCTATCTACCGTCGCAACCATGGCAATCAGCGGTACGGCAATTAAATTACCAACGCAGATTTTACCTTCATTTTTACTCGCCGTTGGTGTTGCTGCTTCCGTACATCTTCTTGCAATGTTTTTTCGTTATTTTGATCAGCACGAAGATAAACGGGAAGCTATTGCGCATGCGCTTAGCCATTCAGGTTTAGCTATCGTAATGACAGCCCTGACGACAGCAGCCGGCTTGCTCTCCTTCTCTACATCAGAAGTATCGCCTATTGCAGATCTTGGAAGGTTTGCCGCAGCTGGAGTATTACTGTCGCTGATATACACCTTGGTATTAATGCCAGCAATGATCGCCATTTTACCGATAAAACACAAAAATGATGAAAAGACACTATCGCGAAAAAAAGCTATGGATAAAATATTATTGGGCATTGCACGATTTTCCACAGCTAATCACAAACTGATTATCGGCTTTGCTGGTATTGCTTTTATTGTTGCAATTATTGGCATCTTAAAACTGTCTTTCTTTCATGATCCACTTAAATGGATGCCACCCAGTTGGGAAACTCGACAAGCCACAGAACTGGTTGATGTCAAGATGAAAGGTTCGGGTTTCATTGAAGTCATCATCGATACAGGGGAAGTCAATGGCCTCTACGATCCAAAATTGATGACGGCTATTGAAACCTTGAACAGCAAAATTAGCAATATTGCCACAGAGAGTGTTTTTGTTGGGAAAACTATCTCAGTGTTAGATATATTAAAAGAGAGCAACCAGGCTTTACACGCAAATGATGAGGCATTTTATAAAATTCCAAATAACCGGGAACTCATCGCACAAGAACTACTACTTTTTGAAAATTCCGGCTCAGATGATCTGGAAGATTTCGTCGATAGCCAATTTAGCATGGCACGGCTCTCGATCAAAACACCCTGGGTCGATGCAGCAAGCAATGCTGAATTTATTGCGCTTATTCAAAATGAAATTAGCAACACACTTGATCCATCGATTTCCAGTTATGTAACAGGCATGGGTTCATTATTTAGTCGGACCTTAAGCGCAGCCATTGAAAGCACTAAAATCAGTTATGTGATCGCATCAATCGTTATTACGTTAATGATGATCGCAATGTTAGGCCATATTAAACTTGGTTTGATTAGTATGATTCCGAACCTACTCCCTATTATAATTGCTATGGGAATTATGGGTTACTTCGCTATGCCATTAGATATGTTCACTATGCTGATAGGTTCTATCGCCATTGGTCTGGTGGTCGATGACACCATTCACTTCATGCACAATTTTCAGCGTTATTATCATCAATACGGTGATGCCGAAAAAGCCATTGAGGAGACATTACTAGGCACCGGACGTGCAATCATGGTTACCACGATTGTGCTCTGCCTTGGCTTTTTTATCTTTACCGCTGCAAGCATGAACAATGTGTTTAATTTTGGTGTAATCACTGGCTCCACCATCATCTTAGCATTGTTGGCGGATCTATTTCTCGCTCCTGCATTGATGAAACAAATTTACGGAAACAAAAAAGCGACTAATGCAGTAACCGCTTAAGTATAAAGGATCTTAATAATGAATAATCCCTTACATATTGTGAAAGCAGTTAGCTTTAGCATTCTCGCGCTAACACTTTCACTCCCTATCATTGCTGATGATAGCAAAGCCAGAAAGATCATGGAAAAAGTCGATGCGCGGGATGATGGCGATAGACGTGTCTCTGAAATGGAGATGATTCTTATCGATAAGCGTGGCAGTGAACGCATCAGAAAAATATACTCGTTTACCCGAGACCAAGGAGAAGACACCCAATCGATCATGTTCTTTCTCGAACCTGCAGATGTAACCAATACCGGATTCCTCACCTACGATTACGATGACAGTGAGCGCGATGATGATCAATGGTTATACCTCCCTGCCCTGCGAAAATCCAAACGCATTTCCAGCAGCGATAAAAGTGGAAGTTTTATGGGGTCAGATTTTAGCTATTCAGATATGACCTCTCGTGATCTTGAAGATTATACTTTCTCCTTTAAAAAAGAGATGACTGTTAACGGCCATAAAGTCTGGGTAATTCAATCAACACCACGCAATGACGATATTATCAAAGAGACAGGCTATACGAAATCGATAGCTTTTGTTCGCCAGGACAATTACGTTGTTATTCGTTCAATTAATTGGGTGAAAGAAGGTAAGAAAAAGAAGTTTATGGATATGAAAGGGCTAGAAAAAATTGATGGAATATGGACTCCGACCGAAATCCATATGACAACAAAAAAAGGTAAATCCACTCAACACAAAACAATTTTGAAATTTAACAACATTAAATACAATCAAGATATGGATGAGTCACTCTTTTCCGTCCGACGCTTGGAGAAAGGCTTGTAAGATCTATGCGTATTATACCGATTTGTCGTACTTTTTTTCTCGGCTCGCTATTACTCTTTTCTCATACCCCTTTATTAATCGCTGAAGAAGATGCAGACTTTGACGAACTACTGGAAGGATTTGATGATTCGGAAAACAACTCCGGCGATGCTAACTCTGGTGCTGACTCCGGTGTTAGCTCTAATGATGAGTCATTGGATGAACTTATGGATGGCTTTGAAGAACAAACTCTCACGCCCAGCGCACCCACAATGGCAACAGTTAGACGTAATTGGGATCTTGTTACCTTACTCTCTTTAAGCAGCTCGTATAATTATCAACATCAAGCACCAGCAACGGATGAGACTGATTATAGAGGTTTGTCACGTTTAAAAATAAAAGTACAACCCGAACTGCGTTATAAATTTAATACAAACTGGGATAGTGTTGTTATTGCTAACGGCTTTTATGACATGGCCTATTCCATCAATGATCGTGACCAATATACGAATGAAACGCTGGAGAACTACGAATCTGAATTGGAGTTTCGTGATGCCTACATACGCGGTACGCTAACTAACAGCCTCGATATAAAAATCGGTCGACAAATTGTTGTTTGGGGAAAATCTGATTCTATCCGCGTTGTTGATGTTTTGAACCCGCTCGATTTTCGCGAACCCGGAATGGTGGATATCGAAGATTTGCGTTTACCTGTCACCATGATTAAAGCAGACTACTATTTTAATCAGTGGAATTTTAGCGCTATTGCAATTCCAGAGATTCGATTTAACAAGGTGCCGGTATACGGTAGTGATTTTTATGTTGCAGATCAAAAAGCACCAGATGAGACCATTCCAAATCATATCGAAAATTCTGAATTTGCACTTGCCCTAGAAGGAATATTCAGTGGTTGGGATCTATCATTTCACTACGCCAACCATTACGATGATCAAGCACATATGATCTTAAACAATGGAAAGCCAATACGACAAGAACACAGCCGACTCAATCTTCTCGGTGTAGCAAGCAATATTGCATTTGGCGATTATCTGTTAAAAATTGAAAGCGCTTATATTGATGGACTTGAATTCGCGAGCACTAGCACCGAGTTTTCCCGTGTTGATTTTTTAATGGGAGTTGACTATTCCGGCTTCACAGATACAACGCTTTCTGTGGAGGCAGTCAATCGAAAGCTGTTAGATTATGAGAGCGAACTTTCAACATCTATCGACAGAACAGACGAGAATGAGGGCCAAATAGCACTACGTTATTCAGGCAGCTTTATCCACGATAAAATTAATATCACCGCTTTAGCCGCTATATTGGGCACAGATTTCGATGCTGGCGCCTATTATCGTGGCTCAATTGAGTACGAATTGATGAATGCAACCTCTGTAACATTAGGAGGTATAGTGTATCAATCAGGTGATAATTTTCTATTAGAAAGAATTGCACAAAATGATCGGGTGTTTTTTGATTTGAGATACAGCTTTTAAAGGGTGCCTCCGAAAATTCAATCACTATTCAAACCAAGAACCTCTGATGTCCAATTGCGAGTGTTAACACATAAGGTTTCATTTTCGATTAGCGATTCTCCATGTGAGGGAATGACACTTTTTATAATTGTTTGCCAGGCCTCAGAACTATACTGTTCAGGAAAAGCACGTTTCAACACATCGAGCATAATAGCAACGGAAGTCGATGCACCGGGGGATGCCCCCAACAAAGCGACAATTGTGTGATCCGATGAACAGATAATTTCCGTTCCAAATTTCAACACTCCGCCCTGCTCTTTATCTCGTTTAATAATCTGCACACGTTGGCCAGCAACCACCAACTCCCAATCATCAGGATTGGCATTAGGATAAAAATTCAATAACGCATCAAAGCGCTCTTCGTCAGATTGTGCCACTTGGTTCACCAGATATTTGGCTAGATCGAGGTTTTGTATTCCTGCGGATAGCACGGGCCAAACATTGTGAACATCAAGCGACAATGGTAGATCGAAGTAGGAACCATTTTTTAGAAACTTAGTTGAAAAACCCGCGTAAGGTCCAAAAAAAAGCGCGCGTTCATTTTCAAACACCCGCGTATCTAAATGAGGTACCGACATGGGCGGTGCACCAACAGCTGCTTTCCCATAAACCTTTGCGTTATGCGCTTGAACAATTGATTCTTTATCGCATCGTAAAAACTGTCCGCTGATAGGAAAACCACCATAGCCCTCGGCTTCGGGAATAGCAGTTTTTTCCAATAGAGGTAACGTGCCTCCACCTGCGCCAATAAAGATAAAGTCTGCACTGACTTCTTCTGTGCTTCCACTTTCACTATTCTCAACCGTAACGATCCAGGAACCATTTTCCTGCTGTGAAAAATCAGCAACTTCGTAACCAACGTTTAACTCAAAACCGTCTAAAGTGTTCAGACATGCAAAAATCTCTTTAGTGAGCATTCCAAAATTGACATCAGTACCAATACTCATTTTTGTTGCAGCAACTTCATGTGAATCTGAACGACCTTCCATCATTAACGGAATCCATTCAGCAATACAATTTACATCACGACTAAACTGCATATCACGAAAAATTGCATATTTACTCATAGCTTCATGACGAGCAGACAAAAACTCTACATTATCTTCACCCACGACAAAGCTCATATGGGGAGTACGATTAATAAAGGAAGGTGAATTCTGGATAAAATTGTGCTCGACCAAGTAGGCCCAGAACTGCTTTGAAATTTCGAAATCCTCAGCGATTTGCAATGCTTTACTGATATCTATTTTCCCTTCATCAAAAGGAGTATAGTTCAGCTCGCAGAAAGCAGAATGACCTGTCCCTGCATTGTTGCGAGCATCTGTACTCTCACCCGCAACCTCAGTTAAGCGTTCATAGATAGTAATATGCGCATCGGGCAAAAGTTTTCTCAATACAAGCGCTAACGTGGCACTCATAATTCCAGCGCCTATCATCACGATTTTTGTAGGTGTTTCTGTCACTTTTTTAATCCATCTTCAATTCAGTTTTTATCATTCTACACCACATAAAAGTATACTTATCAAGCAGCTAAAACGCTAACAATGGGATAGTTTAATGGATTTAGTCAAAAATCGTTCCGTCGAAATACGTAGTACCCAAAAGTTTTGATAATGAAATGTGTATTATCTACTCAAACTCACTGCGTCACTACACTAACTACTCTGACATGTATCCATTAAAATCATTTGAAGTGGCCCCACTAAAATACCTATGGGCGCACGAAACTGAATACTTGATGGGTCTTAACTAGCCATAAAACATTCTTAAATGCATCATAACAACATGCAATTTGCTTATGTCACCCCACCCAAATATATACAACTGTCTTTTAATTAAATTTTATATTAGAATTAAAAAAAGGATTTTATCTCAATATAAAAAAGAGAATATGAACAACCCTTATCAACTTCACTGGACTGAAATATGGACAAAGAAGGACATAGACCCACTGCCCTCCCTGTGGCCTAGGGGGAGCGGAAAGGAGGATCTTGAATGTACCAACGAAAAACTCTCTGAAATAGACGATTTTTTTTCGTTACATGATCACTGCGTATGGTATTCGTTCATTAGAAATAACTTACCTCATTGCATGCTAGATTTCTCGAAAATCGAATCATCAGTTAACAATAAAAAATGCCCTCTTATTGAAGCCAGAAAAGCCCCTCTACCCTTCTTCGCTGATACGCCATTACAAACGATAACAAATCGCGATTGCAATAGAAATTCAATACAAGAAGATTCACCTTGTGCCATGCATCTCTACTGTTATATATGGGAAAACGAATCTGAAACGGAACTAGAATATATTATTGGATATTTCATCGCCGGAAAGTATGGAATACGTTTGATGAATTTCAGAGAATCAACTCTTAACGCTATTCATCTCGATATCTTTTTAAAATTCTCCCACCAACTCCCAATGGGGGGAGAAATTCCTAATGATAGAGATCCATTAAATCCATGGAATTCCTTCCGTGCATATTTCACTCAGGCATCACGAGACACTGAAGAGAGAGAAATGGCGAAGGCATTTGCAACATCATCTAATGACTCTGCAACAAAGGAAAGCACTAAAGCCACCCTAGAGAACAAACCAACAATTAACCTTGATAACAAAGAAATCATACCTAACATAATAGATGAAGTACAAAATAAAACACTATCTTTACATATTCTTAGCTACAATGACAAAAAAGAAGAAAAACATTGGAATCATATTTTGTTTAGTTCAAACAAATTATTGGATAACATTTCTATTGGAGAAACGGAGTCTAACCTGGGTGAATTTAAAAAGTCCCTTGAAAAATTCATAGGAAGAGGCTTTTCAGAGAAAACCGACCACAAACATGAATCTCCCTGTAAACTCTCCAACAATATGATTAATTCCGCATTGAAACGCAGAAAAAACAACCAATGGGAACTCATATATCCAAAAAGTAGAACTAATAGCTCAGAAGTAAATGATCTAATATCCTACCTTCACAATTTACAACCAGCATACAAGCTGATTCCACCTAAGAAAGAGAGTATCTCTGAGCACTTTTCTATTGACGAAATTTTTGGAGGATATAACCGGCCCCCAATTATTGAAAAACACAAACCTATTGCCATTTGGAAAAAGAAACTTCCGTTTTATCCCAATCATGATTTATACGAATTAATCGACTGGCGATTTAACTCGAACCCCAGGCATGCACGTTTCCTTTACTCGTCACTTCAAAGTGATAATGGAGAAAAGTTTGTGGAACTCAGCGGGACTTCACCACCTATCCACACGCTTAATACGAAAGAGTTATCTGCTGGCACTTTAACATTTGCTACCGCTGCCGACTACTTGCATTTTTTTTGTGATAATGTTCATGGGGAGTTTGGACCATTCAGTATTATAGAAGAGATTACCGCGGATATTTGCTTTCAGGCCATAGGCTATAATCAACGCACAAACCTAGAAAATCTTCTTTCAGACATAACAACATTACCTCGCCATTCTGATAAAGCATTTCTTCCAATTCATTTGAAACGCGACATATCAGAAGATAATAAATGTATTTGCATAGCTGAAGCATTGGTTTTATATAGCGACTCGCTGTTTGGAGCGCATTTTAAGATTTATCAAGATGGTCTTGTCGAAATGCCCCGTGATATGGCACTTCTGAGCAACTTAAAAACAGAGTCTTTGAGGAGAACCCCAACTACTCACTTCACGCTCTCTTCGAAAAACAAGCTGGGGAGCATTCAGCTCTTTCGCGAAAACTACGACTATTTAGCCAAAGATGAACAAAATAGATCAAAATGATTTCATAAAAAAAGTAAAAGAAGGCAATGAGATTCACTACGCAAAAGTCTCAGATCACATTACTTCCCCTCGAAAAATCACTCGCAATCTTCTCACTATTAATCATGACATTGTAGTTCGAGATACTACCTTCTCAGGAGATTTAGACCTCTCATCCTTAGAAATAAAAGGCAGCATTCGATTTGAAAACGTTATTGTGTATGGAGCACTCAACCTTCATGGTCTTCATGTGAGAGATAATATTACTTTTATCAACGTAGATGTATATGCTAGTGATGTTAGTCAAGAGCATGGTACTGCTTTTGATCTCAATGGAACAAAAATTGGAGGAAGACTGCACTTAAATAACATGAGTATTGACGGAAAGCTCACCGCTGAATCACTTTCCGTGCATTCTATAAAGCTAAATAACGTTAGACTATCGAACACTCTATCTATGGAATACTCTACTGTTAAAGGACCCGTTACATTCGAAAGATTAAAAATTCAGCCTACCATTAGTGAAAATAGTAACAATATCTCCACTAAATCTTATTCATTAAACATCCAGGGAATTAATGTTGGAGGAGACACATTAATTGTAAATAGCCGGATTAAGGGAGAAATCCACCTCGACAAGAGTACGATAAAAGGTGACTTAATTCTTATTACTTTATCACCAAACCAATACCCGAAAAAAACAGAAGAACAATTACAGATAGGATACATGTCAGCTACTAGTGCGAAAATCGGTGGAAGACTATCTATCGAGGGTGCATACATTGAACGTAATGTGGATCTGTTTTCTATCGTGATAGAAGGAGGTGGTATCTTCATTTATCCTCGAGGAGAATTTATCACTCAAATTGGAGGAAATCTGAATCTAAGTGGTTGTCATATAAAAAGAGGTCATATTCAAATATGTGGACTTCAACTTGATGGCAGCTTGGACATGTTAACAGCAGAAACCGGTCCAATAAGTCTATCTGTTGGAACACTGAATCGTGGATACAAGGATAGAAAAGAAGAAGTCGAGTTCATACCATGCCACGCAGGCCGCATTATGATTGCTAACTCAAAAATTCATGGTTGGTTGTCGATGCCATTTATTCAAGTTACCGGTACAGTGGACAGCAATGAAATCAATGGCATATCCATCTCTCAGTCAATAATAGATGGCGATGTACGTTTGTGGCTAGACCGTGAGTTCCGAGATCGAAAACGAGAACGGGAAGAAATTACTAAAACCCCTGTTAGCAGAAGAGAACTTTCTGATACTTCACGGGATATTTCCCCCGTTGCTGGCTCCAATAGCGAAAACGGTAACATAACAGTATTACCTTCTGCTTGGAATGTTAACGCAGTTATTGTTGGGCCTATTGATATTAGCAATACGGTGATTGGAGGTAAATGTCGCTTCACCAGATCGGTAGTGAAAAATCACATCGCATTACGCGATTCAACCGTTAAAGGAGATATTTTATTTGAATCTAATTGTTCTGCACTCAACAACCCAAAAACAAAACAAATAGATAGAGATTATCTCAAAGCAAATATTAATTGTGCACATTATAAACAACAATATGCTCAGGCATCTTATTTAGATTTAGATATGCTACAGTGTGAAGGTGATATCGATTTGACTGGTCTTTCGCTCAAACAGCCTCATGTTAATGAAAACAATCTATCTAAACCAACAGGGCGTATTGAGGCTCGGCAAGTTGTCGCAAAGGGGGATATTAGGCTTTTTGAATCATACAAAACTTGTGGTAACGAACCCATAACTAGCTTTACCAATGTCCCGCAATCCGCTGACTTTACAGGAGTAATCGCACACCGGTTAGCAGTCTCCCCTCACAGCTTTAATAGTCCGTCAAAAGACGCAAAAAAAGATGGAATCGTAATTGCTAGAGGACAATTAAGAACCTTAGAGGTTCACCTAGGAGATCTATCCATCGTGCCTTCCCCTCTGGATTTACGCGATATTTCAGTTGATGCTTGGGAACTCCGTGATTGCAAATCCGAAGAGTTAGACAAAAAAGAAGTAGGCGCGTATATCGCTGTCCTTGAAAACTCCTATCCGTTTAAGCGGAGTACCTACAGAACGATGGAAAAGTATTTCCGCAACAGAGGATATGACCGAGAAGCTGAAGCAATATTCCGAGCTATGCACGACCGCTCCGCAACCACTGGCTCTAAATATAAACCGTCGTTCAAAGGAACACCGGACATTTTAGAGACAATTTTATCGCCAATCATGTGGATAAGTAGAAGTTTGTGGCAAAAACTATTTCGCTATGGCACTTATCCAGAAATACCCTTTGCGATGATACTCATCTTAGCAATAATTTCAGCACCATTATATTTTTCTCCACGAAATTATGAGCCTTCCAACGGCTATTTGTCAGCACACCCGAGCTATTTCATAGACAAAACTGCCACTCCGAATAAGGATCACCCACCTAAACTAAACCAGTGGGGACGCTTCGGTGGGTTAATTACTCTCTTGCGTTACCATGTGCCTATTATCCCAATTGGCGAGCAGGAAGACTGGGACCTTCGAGATAATCTAGTAGATGATGGGAAGAACAATGCTGGAATCGCATATTCATGGGATGACATAGGTGCTTTATTTTATCCTTACCAAGACCCACAGCCTAACTCAAACTTTATGGGAGATACTCCGAATAAAAGGCCAACTTTTGCATGCCCAAAGTGCACTCCAAAAGCGTGGGGCACAACAATGTATGTCATCAACTGGATCTTGTGGCCTATATTCTTAGTATTAATCGTTCGCAGAATTGTACGAGCCTCAGGTGTTGAACACTAACTTTTGGAGTAAAGTATAAGCACTCAAAAGCCCCGAATTTTCTAAAAAACCAAACCTAAAATCAACTATTCTCTTGCTTCAGTTTCATAATCAATTTCGAATACTCAATGCTTAGTGATATCAATTCTGAATTGAGTCTTTTGTAACGTAAGCGTCAAACCAACCACATAGTTTCAATCAAAAAACGAATAACTTAAGCTTCCCCTATTAACCAAGGAGCTTAATATCATGTCACAAAGTAAATATAATTGGCCGTTGTGATTAAAGAGTTTTCAGAAACAACGTTAAGCCAAAAGGAATTTTGCCAAGAACGTGAACTTAGTGCCAAGTATTTCAGTTTGCAACGCGCGAAATTACTCGGTACTCGAAAGAGTAAAAATCGCTTATTAAAAGCAAGTGTTAGTGCTGAAAAGAGTTCATCGAACTTAACACTGAAGCTCTCCTATGGTGAGCTTTGTTTTGATAGCTCTGTTGATCCAACTTATCTTGCAGCTCTCATTCGTAAGCTATCATGATTCAGTGGTGTAGTGATATTGAGATCTATCTTCACCGAGATTCAGTTGATTTTCGTAAGGCAACAAATGGATTGAGCATTATTGTTCAGGAACAGATGGAATTAACGCCGTTTGACAGAGCACTATTTGTTTTTTTGTAACAAACAACGCTCTCAGCTTAAAGTCCTTTATTGGGATCAAACAGGTTTTGCTCTTTGGCAAAAACGCTTGGAAAAAGCGAAATTCAAGTGGCCAAGAAAAATGACAGATCCAACAATAACCTTAACGCATGAACAGTGGCTGTGGTTATTACGTGGTTTCGATATCACAAAAATCAACTCTCACGATGTATTGACTTATCCGGCAGTAGGTTAGTTTTTCTGATAAAATAGAAACATGAAAAACATGCGTGATATGCAGGAGACAATTGATTTTTTTGACTAATCAACTAGTCGAGAAAGAACGTCGCATCCAAAATATCGAAGAACTCGTTAAATATTTTAAACATCAACGTTTCTCTACATCGAGTGAAAAAGTATCCGTCGACCAACTCGGTTTGTTCAATGAGTCAGAAGAGATATTACTGGCCGAAGAAACTACTGAAGCAACAACTAATCAAGATATCGCCACTGTCAAAGCGCATCAACGAACGACTAAACCTCGCGTCACAATTCCAGAGCACCTTCCCAGAGAAGTGATTGACTATGAACTTCCAGAATCTGAGAAAGTTTGTCCACATGACCAAACTATTTTAAAGCATATCGGCACAGAGGATCATGAGCAATTAGATATTATTCCTGCTCAAGTAAAAGTTATTCGCCATCGTCGTTACAAGTATACCTGCCCTTGTTGTCAGAAATATCACACAACTGCATCAAAACCAAAACAGCCCATTGAAAAAGGCATTGCTAGCCCAGGATTATTGGCTTACATCGGTACACAAAAATATTGTGACGTATTACCGCTCTATCGACAATCAGATATTTTCACACGTTCAGATATTACGTTAAGCCGCGCTAATTTGGCAAACTGGATGATGCGCTATGGTGAGTTGGTTCAACCACTGATCAACTTGTTGATGGATCACATTATCGAAAAACCTGTCGTGCATATGGACGAAACGACTGTTCAAGTACTCAACGAACCAAATAAAGCCGCACAAAGCAAAAGTTACATGTGGTTGATGGCTTGTTTTGATGAGCAGCCAGCTGTTGTTTTTCACTATTCACCTTCGAGGCAATTAGCAGTACCCTTGCAACTATTAGATGATGGGGTTCATACATTAATGGTTGATGGATACGAGGGCTATCGCCAAGCTTGTCATGATTACGGTATAGTTCGTTTGGGCTATTGGGCACATGCGCGAAGAAAATTCGTTGATGCTAAAAAACTGCAACCCAAGGGGAAAGTAGGCAAAGCAGATCAAGCCATTGCATTCATTCAGACCCTTTATCGTGTCGAAAAGAAAATGAAGGATGCGTCAGACGATGAACGATATCGGGTAAGGCAAGAAGAAGCAAAACCTGTTATCGATAAGGTTCAGGCTTGGTTGCAAAAAAATAGTTCTAATACACCACCTAAATCAAAGATTGGTGTAGCGTTTACCTATTTGAATAACCAATGGCCAAGACTTGTTCGCTATTTGGATAATGGCGCTTACCCCATCGATAATAATCCCGCTGAAAATGCGATACGGCCTTTCACGGTGAGACAAAAAAACTGGCTGTTTTCGAATAGCCAAGCTGGCGCAAAGGCCAGTGCTAATCTCTACAGTTTGGTGCAGACAGCAAAGGTCAATGACCTAAATCCCTATGATTATTTGCGTGAAGTATTCACCAAACTACCAAATGCTCAAACTATCGATTCAATTGAAAGCTTACTGCCTTGGCATATTAAACTGTAGTCAATAATGTGCTTGGATTGACGCTTACCCTAAATTCGCTTGTATATGAAAATGAGGCTCGTTAGAAAAACCGGAATTACCCACCTTTGCAAGCTTCTCTCCCACATTCACTTCATCACCTTTCTCAACACGTACGCTATTCTGTTTTAGTTTCATAACACCAAAAGTAGGCGCTCTTAGGCGAGGAGAAATGACGAGTAATAGTCATTCTATTTAGAGGAGTTTCCCTCGGTGTCCTTTGAGTGAACACAACCATGGAACAAAGAGAGTATTAAATAACACCTAAATTGTTATCACTATGGATATATATCCTATAGACACTGACTTTGTAAAAATTCCATATCTGTACAACTCATGACGTACCCAGGCAATTTACATTGCCTGTCTATTTTCTCTATTTCCCTCTATCAATATAAATGTAACAAATGGTTATCTCATAATATTATTTTATGATGGGAAAACTAGTTGGTACATGCTACTTACGTGGATAAAATCGCTTAAAATAGTCAACTATTTTTGCGTTGAGATAACACCATTGATTACTAGTTTTATCCACACCGAAGGAGATCCAAAACTATCTACAAAAGTCCAAAATAGCACATTGTATATCGAGGGTTTAACGTTCCTATTCTTGAAAAGAGGATTCAAAATGGCTTTTCAAAAAACTTTCTGAACATAATGTGAATATTTATTATAGAAACTTTCAATAAAATAAAAATTAATTTGACACACAATAACAGGAAGCACAATATAATAAATATAAATAAAGTTTCAATTCCTTGTTTATCTGACGGGTAAACATTATATGAGTTTCGGTATTATATTAGCTTGGTCATCAATCAGTGCTGTGGAGGAAGAGTTAAAATGAATAAGATTTTTTTATATTATGGGATATGTGGCGCAATCATTATCCTCTCAAGTACAGCTAATGCACTTCCTGTTTCTCAAGATGATTTGTGGCAAGATGCCACTATTACAGCTAAAAGCTCTGAGCACTCAGTTGGACCAATGGCCAATATGTTTGATGGCAATGAAGGCGGATATGGATATGAAAATGGTAACGCACTTTTTGCCGATTATGGTACCCCAGCTGGTTTCACCCATTGGGTGGAGTGGTCTACCAATACAAGCACAACTGTAAATAGTTTAAATCTTATTGCGTATCATGATTTTGATGAACGAGATATTAACAATCGTGGATTCGGTGAATTCAATCTTTATTATGATGATGGTGGAATTTGGATCCAAGCGTTCAATTGGGAATTTACTGATCCTAATGGAGACCAACATTATGGAGGAGGACCATCATACAATTTTGTCCCCGACACACACGATATGAATAGAAGCTATCTTGAATTAACAGCAAACCTTGATACGGCGATTACATCACAGTTTTTCAGAGCAGAATTCGTTCAATATGGAAATACTGGAGGACCTAGAGTTGTTGAGTTAGATGGTTATGGTGCTACTCAATCAATACCCGAACCAGCAACAATTTTTCTGCTTGGATCTGCTTTCATCGGTCTTATTGGTACAGCCAGAAATTATAAATGAGGAGATGCCATTATGAATCAAATATTTTGATCGTTTGAGGTTAATGGCCGTAGCCATTCACCGAAAGGGATCAGGGTATTTGATCATAATGGATTTTCCGTACGACTGCATGGACGCAGAAGTGAGAACTACCCATGCCATTAAAAATCCGCCGCCGCCAAGACATAGGCATAGGTACCTTTACCACCACCACCTCGACGATAAATTTTATCCGCTACTGTATATATCCTGTCGCGTGCGGTATCGAAAGCCTTCAGGAACTCCGACTCAGCATAGGTTAATTCAGGGTAAAGCTGCTTTAAGGCAGCTACTTCTAGAAAAAAAGAGACTTCCAGGGCTTTGTCGTATCCCCAAAAGAGAACGTAGCTGTTTTCCGGGTCGAAGCTGCGACTGGGGTTGGGAAAGTGTAGTTTCATCGTTGCGTTCCTGTTGCAGTGATTGTTTCGGGTATCATGCTTTTTGAAATTTGAACGTATCACTGCCAGTGGATGGCGCCAAATTATCTATAATAATTTTATAGGATTGCACGGTACATGTGAATTCACAGAATTCCATTGCTTACGAAGACCACGCCGTAGACAGCAAACGGAACTCGTTCATTATTGCCTAAGTGAGGTAGTCATTTGTCCGCCCTGTACCTGAATCGATGCTGTATTGCTCTACTAGCGTCACGGTTTTACATTTCAGTGATTCAATGCAAACATCTCTGAGCACAGCATCTCGTTATTCTAATCGTTATTACTCAGCGTATTACGCACATACTCAATATAAACCTTTATATGTTTATGAAGTTCATTCTCCTTTATCGAGAATAAGCTCACTTTGGAAATCAAATCTCGATAATCAGCTTGGACCTGCAGAAAAAATACACGCGCTCAAGCAAGCAAGTTATACGATCAGCGGAGCAAAAAAAAAGATTACACAGATTGCTAGGCTTTGAATCTAGGTTAAAACTACGGTTCTTTACGTAAAAATCCTGGAGAGTTTTTCTTCTCCTTCTTTGCCGCCTTTTTTTCTTTTGGCGTCATAACCGGTTTCTTTTTATCCTCTTTATTGCCTTTCTGTCCCTTGCTCATGGTATCAATTCCTAAAATAATTACGGGGAAATTCTTCAGGGCGAGCATCACTCCTCAGCTCAAATGAACCCGAGTAATAGCGTCCTAATAACGTTTTACAAAGTGCTGAACACCGAGGAAGCGGTCCGTCCTGTGGGACCACGGGATATTCTGTTATTCGGCAAAAGAAATGCCTGGGTGGATAATTACGATATACACCTATTACAGTAGCATAAAAAAACAGTTGGGTTTAACTTAATTCAATATACACATAAAAATGCTACATAGCCCCTAACGTTGCATAAAATTTCGATTGAAAACCGCGTTTCTGCTTCTATAGCAGCATATTAGCGTTTTCGCGTTGATTTTCTATATTTCACTTAGAGTGACTAAGCTCAAACCAGAAAACCAGCGCGAAAACGCTACTATACTAGCTCTATAAGCTTTTTATTCCGATATTTTATACAATGTTGGGGGCTTTCAACAAATATATGAGACGTTAATCTTTAGAAAACCTACAAAGAGTGAAAAACACACAGCTAACTCAACTAGAACTAGTTCAAAAACAATAACCCCCAATTCACAGCAATAATATCGGCCCATGAGGTATTAAAAATGGCAACAATAAATACTGCAACCACATTGGGTAAAGAACACAAGTGAGGCTCTGTTCGAGAGTGATTAATGACAGATCCCACTCTACTGAATGGTAGACCACTAGAAGATCCAAAACATGTAAAAATAATTAAAAGTACGATGTTAAGAGTATGTACAAAATGAAGTAGTTTTAATAACGTGCGGAACAATAATTTACAGAAATAATTTTACAAAGCTAATTTTCACAATACAAAACTATTCACCTACAATTCTATTGGTCGCGAATCGACGACTAAAATAGTGATCGCTTAATTATGGACTGACGCGTTATTCGTACCATGAATAAATCATCAGTCGCAAAATAACGACGTAAACCTCAATTAAATTAAAACTAATGGGCTATTTAAAACTAAAATTATGCATGTATACCGCCCTATACTCTGTATCTAAAATATACCGTGGTGTTTGGGATTTAGGTTCTAAAGTATGTGTTATATTTTCTTCACGATACCAAGAGTAGATGCCTTTAGGTGAGGCGAAACGACATGTATTAGTCATTCTATTGTAATGCGTTCCAACTCTACCGTGGAATAAATAGAGCGTACAGTTAGGATAAAATATCAAGCGCTACAGGTATATAATATCTATTTTAAAATTTATTTGATTTTTATTTTTCTAGCCCAAGCAATAAAATGTCTTAGAAAAACGACCAAGCTATAACTTCGATTTACCTCAGAAATCAGTATCGCATTCGACCCATTTAAAACTAGTAGTCGCAAATAGCCGACCTCATACTCCATTCATTAACTAAAGTCAGACAGCAATTTTATTTATTAGTTTTACTATCTTTTGTAAAAACCAAAATATATCAATAATTAATACAAAGTAGGTGTTATTCACCCTGTTGGCAAACAGATTGCTATGGGACATTAGTCAGGTTGGTGATTACAGTTTAAAAAATGTAGACATGAAATAGTATTACGGCGTAATACTTTAATTCAGTTTCACCTTCCAACAAAAGCGAAACAATAAAAATGAAAAGACAAGTCATCGATAAGCTGTCATTACAATTTTCCAATCCTACAGACGAGGCGCTCATGCATGTTTAATGAGAGGATAAATATGAATACATTACTAAGTAATAAGTTGAGTTTAAATTTTTATAGGAATAAATTTCTATTACCAATCACCATCTTTTTTTTCTTGTTGTCACCAACATCGTTGGCAACATCTCTTGATCAAGCAAAAAGAATTCATGATCGACTAGCTGCTTCCCCACCTTCTGAAGAAGTCCTCAACTCCATGGCTGAGAAAATTGCTAATGGTGATCCTATCGCTGCCGCCATGGAAGCGATGGAGAATAAAGGTTTCTATAATATTTTTTTGAAGAACTATGTCACACCATGGACTAATAAGGATCAAGAAGTATTCAGACCACTCAATGACTACACAGCAACGGTTATCGGCATAATTAGAGATGATATTCCTTTTACAGAAATATTAACTGCCGACATTGTTTATGTAGGAGCGAAAACATCAAACAACTATTTGCACACAGACAACTATCATTATGAAGAGCTAGAATCGAGTGATGTTGACTTAGGTGACGAGCAAAACTTAATTGCTGTAAAACAATCTGAATTACCTAATTCTCAGTTACTCGCTAGTCATACTGCAGGCGTTCTAACCACAAGAGCTGCAGGAGAAGCTTTTTTGTTTGCCGGAACTAATCGCGCCATGTGGGAATCAATCGCGGAAAATCATCTCTGCAAAGAGATGGGAGAGTTAAACGATGTATCGAGAACGCCTGATCGCGTCAGACAGGATGTTACTCGTAGCCCAGGAGGAGATAGCACAATATTCCTAAATTCATGTGTAGGATGTCATGCGGGCATGGATCCATTAATACAGGCCTTTGCTTATTATGAATGGGACCAGGATTTAGAAAGGGTGATTTATACGGATGGACAAGTGCAAGAAAAGTATTTAATCAATAATACAACGTTCCCTCATGGCTATGTCACCAAAGACGACGGCTGGTCCAACTATTGGCGCGAAGGAAAAAACATCGCACTGGGTTGGCGAGGACCAAACTCTTCGGGCTTTGGGGTAAAAAGTTTTGGAGAAGAGATCGCATCAAGTCATGCATTTTCAACTTGTCAGGTAAAAAAAGCATTTAAGGAAATCTGTTTTCGTGAACCCGCCAATCCTGATGAAAGAAATGAAGTTGATCGTATAGCTAATATTTTTGAAACCAATAATTACAGCATGAAACGAGTATTTGCAGAAGTTGCAAGCTACTGTATGGGCGAATAAAGGTTGTAGGAACTTAATCATGAAAATAAAAAACAATATAATGAAAATATACTCCAAACATTTAAAGTTACTTTTCATAGCGACTTTGCTCACTTTTCTGCTTGCTGGTTGTAGTACGGAACCGGAAGAAAATTCCGCCGACCCTCAGGTAGTCGCCTTTAATAAAAATCTTCACCCTGTTCTCATTAATCGCTGTGGGAACTGTCATGCTGGTAACAACAACGAACCATTTGGGACACCCGATTTCGCTCACCAAGATATGGAAGAAGCCTACTCTGCAATCACATCAGGTACCTTGGTTAATCTAGACAATGCAATGAAATCACGACTAGTTCAAAAGGTATTACTCTTTCATGAGTGCACGGGGTCAACTTGCGACACATGGGCCACTGAAATTCGATCAGGAATAGATGATTGGGCAAGAGATATTTCCTCAACAGCGGATAGCGGCGGAAGTGAAACTGATGAAATTGAAAATGCAGGTAGTACTGACCCAACAGAGTTACAGTCCACAGCTTTTAGTCGCGAATTACATTCTATATTAATTAACCGCTGTGGTAGTTGTCATTCAGGAAAAGCAGATGAACCAGAAGGCACGCCTAATTTTGCACATCCCGATGCGACAACCGCGTATTCAGTCATTGAGTCAAATACACTGGTAAACCTTGAAAGCTCAGCCGATTCACGACTGGTGCAACAAGTACTATCCATGCACAAATGTTTTCAACCAGCTTGTAACAGCTGGGCGAATGAAATTCAAGGTGGGATTGATAGCTGGGCTAACGCTATTCCTCCGGTTAACGATGAAGAAAATATAAATGAAGATGACCTAATAGATTCACTCGATGAAACCGAACAAACTACTCTTTTACAATCACAAATAACATCCTTTGGTGATGACTTGCATCCAGTGTTAGTTGAGCTATGTGGTGCGTGCCATGCGGGCCTAGAAAATGAACCAGCAGGCACCCCAAATTTTGCTCATCAAGATATCACGACAGCTTATTCTGTTCTTACATCAAATACACTGGTCAATCTTGCTAATGCAGAAAATTCGCGTTTAGTAAAAAAAATATTAACTTTACATAAATGTACGCAACCCACATGTAATACATGGGCTAACAATATTCAAACCGCTATAGAAACCTGGTCTACCAATCTTGCTGAATCAACAATGAATACAAATATTATCGGCACAGGTACATCTGGTACAAGAATCTCGAGTAAGCCACTGAGCATAGCTGAAGGTGTAAAAGACGAAGGAGAAGGACGTGTTGAAGATGCCATCATTGCCAAATACGAGTTTAAAACTGGCTCAGGCCAAACCGCGTTTGACAGCAGTGGTGTTTCTCCCGCACTCAACTTAACGCTGAGTGAAAACGTTAATTGGATTACAGCGCGTGGTATTGAAATAACGGATCCGAATATGACGAGAGTCAGTAAAGCTGTGGCTACCGTCGAAGCGAGTAAAAAACTTTACGATAAAATCTCAGGACCTGAAGGATCAAAACAATACACTATTGAAGCTTGGATTATCAACGACAATACTGCATTAGAAGGGCCAGCGAGAATTGTTAGCTATTCAAAAGATGCCCAGAATAGAAATTTCACCATGGGTCAGGATACTAGCTACTACAACTTTCGAAACCGCACCGATTTGACAGGCAATAATGGCTCGTCACCCGCACTTGAATCGGATAATGACGCAGGTGACTTAAAACCCCAACTGCAACATGTTGTGTTTACTTTTGATACAACAAATGGTCGAAACATCTATGTAAATGGCTATAAAACCGACTACGAAAAATATGAAACTGATCCTTCCGTTCCCGCTGATATATCAAATTGGGATGATAGCTACGCATTTGTTCTAGGAAATGAAGTGCAAGATAATGTTAAACGCCAATGGCTGGGTAAAATGCTCTTTGTTGGAATACATGATCGAGCCTTGACGGCCGATGAAATACTACAAAATGCACTCGAAGGAATTGGTGATAAATATATTCTAGAATTCGATATCTCCGAATTACTCGACGCATCGGGCAATACCAACAGCAAAATAAGTTTCGTCGTTAGTGAACTTGATGAGTATAGCTACGTATTTGCAACACCAACTTTAGTAACCGATATTTCCACACCAAATATTCCTGTGAAGAATATTCGTATTGCAGTCAATGGTAACATCCCTGCTTCTGCACAAACATTTCGCAATGTTAACGTCACAGCACTTTCACTAGAAACTGAGTTATCTTCACTGGCTGCTGTTATCCCTAAAGACACGGGGCCAGATAGTGATAACTTTTCCATTGTGTTTGAAGTACTGGGCAATAATCGCAATATTATTATCGAACCGACTCTCACACCTGTTCCAAATATGAGTATTAATGATCCGGTTCCCGACTATGGTATACGAACCTTTGCGCAGATAAACAATACAATGTCAGTGATCACAGGCGTGGAAAAATCAATAACCAGAGAAACCTTTCTCGATATTGAACAGCAATTGCCGAGCACGCCTAGTTTGGAATCATTTGTTTCTGCAAATCAAATCGGCATAGCTAAGCTAGCGCTCGACTATTGTGATGCTTTAGTTGAAAACAATACTCTAAGAACTAACTTCTTTGGTACCACCTTTGAATTTAATTCACCAGTAATTACCGCGTTAAACAGTCCAGCTAAGCGTAACCTGATAATCGAAAATTTGGTAACAAAAATGGTAGGAGATAGATTAAGTACTCAACCCACTCTGGAAGAAATTCGCCCTGAGCTAAACCAGCTGATAGATGAGTTGAGCGTAAACTGTAATGTGGCTGGAGATTGTAATGCTGAGCGAACACAGACAATCGTTAAAGCGAGTTGTGCAGCAGTACTTGCTAGTGCGGCTATTACTATCAATTGATATCAGTTAATAAATTTACATAATTGTTTCCCGACAGAATAGATTGAGAAAGGATATAACAATGATAAAAAAGAAAAATAATGAGCAACAAAAAGAGGCAAAAAAACATTTGGATTTTGAAGAACCCTTAAAACTTGAAAATCATAAACGCCCCATTACCCGGCGCGATTTTCTTGGCCAAGGGTTAATCGCTGGAGCAGCAGCAGTTCTTGCACCGTCCCTGTTTGGTTTAACACCAAAAAAGGCCATGGCTGCAGTAACGGAAATAGATTGTGGAATTATTGCTGGTTCTAGTAATAAAATTCCTTTTATTTGTGTAGACCTTTCCGGTGGTGCCAATATAGCGGGTTCAAATGTTCTTGTTGGAGGCCCGGCAGGTCAGCTCGATTTCCTTGATACGGAAGGTTATAAAAAACTCGGATTGCCAAGCAGCATGCTACCCAGTTTAGCAGGACAAACAGCAACGCTCGATGAAGGTGGAACTGGTTTATTGTTTCACGCTGACAGCGCGCTGTTGAGAGGTATTAGAGATATCGCAACGCAAGAAACACTGAATAATGTTAACGGTTCAGTCATGTGCGCACGATCATCAAACGACACCAGTGACAACCCGCACAACCCCATGTTCGGCATTTACAAAGCCGGTGCAAACGGTGATGTTGTCTCCTTAATAGGATCAAGAAGCTCAGACTCTGGTGGTCGTTCAATCGCACCCGCATCCATGATCGATCTCAGTGTTCGCCCCACAAAAATTTCTAGTGGTAACGATGCGCGCGGACTTATTGATACTGGAAAACTCGCCAAGCTATTGCCAGAAGGCGATGATGCTGTCAACGTGATGAAAACCATCCAGCGCATTAGTGCAAAAAAACTGGGGCGCATTCAAACTTCCACCGAGTTAAACCAGATTTTAGAATGTCGCTATCTGGAGAGCGCTGTCGCTGCATCGGGTGATCCTAATAGAACAGATATCGATGCTGATACCGTATTGCAATCTGTTTTCACAAACCGTGGTTTAACAATGGATGATTATCAGAAAACTGCCGCAGTTTCAAAACTCGTCATTAATAATGTCGCAGGTGCAGGCACCATACAATTTGGGGGATACGACTATCACAATAGCACCCGTACAACGGGAGAAGAGCGAGACAGGCAAGCAGGCAGACAAATCGGAGCAGCGTTAGAATATGCTCGACTACAAAATAAAAAGTTAATGATTTATGTATTCAGCGATGGATCAGTGGCCAGCGACGGAACAGTTGATGAAACAGGAAAAGGAATCTGGAAAGGTGACAACTCATCAACCTCTGCCTCATTAATGCTAGTGTATGACCCCAATGGAATGCCACAAATCGCCAATAACAATAGTCAAATTGGTTACTTCAGACCCACAGGTTCAATCGAAACCTCCGCGTCAGTGATCAGTAATAATGTGGATCAACTGGCAGAAGCTGTTGTGCTAAATTATATGGCACTACACGATGGTGATGTAGGACGCTTTTCAGAAGTACTACCCAATCATGGTTTAGGTACAACTGCTGCAGATTTAGATAAGTTGATTGCGTTTCAGCCGATTGCGTAATACCTTACAATTTTCAGATCTATTTTTCGATAACGAAGTAAAAACTCTATTAATGGTCAAAGGGGAGAAACGAAGTTCTTCCCTTTGGTCATCAGCAAGGTACATACCCTGCTGACGATGTATAATTGACTTGCGATGAGGACCTGTTCAGGTTTCCCACCTCTTGTATTCTCCACTGCAGCAGCTGATTGATTACTGGTAATTCTCTACCAGATTCAGCTGGGCTAGCAGCGTTTTCAGTATTATTTTTGCGTCTTCCGCTCTGCCGGATGCATTGTTTGTATTATCTTTTCCTACATCAGCACGATCCGCGCGGCATCTTTATTGGCCTCCGCTTCTACCCGCTTTTCATCGGCTAAACTTTGAGCTTCATTCTTTCTATCTTGACCATTGTTACTCGCATCGTTAGCATTGTTGCGAGCGTCTTCAGCGCTTGCTGCGGCTTCATCTTTATTTCCTTGTGCAATTGATTTATTTTCGTCAACACGCGCTTTTGCATCTTGGCTGCGCATCTTGGCTGCGTTCTTGAGCTTCCGCCCTATTTTCTTCCGCTTGTTCTATTGCTTCTTCTTTTCGTGCTTGAGCAGCTAGTTTGTTCTCTTCTGAGTGTTCATTAATCTTCTCTTCAACACTACCACGAGCTACATCGATATCACCGTCTATAATGTCATCAATCAGATTTTCATCACTATCATTTTCATGCTTTTTCCGCGTTTCGTTAGCTTTTGAAAGACCAAACCCTTCTCTTTCTTGAGCGCGTTGAATTGCTTTTAGCGAAGCTTTTGGAGGCAAAGCGAGGATACGAGTCTCATCAATTTCAACAGCACTGCCATCTTCTATAACGTGCATACTGATCTCTTCGACATCAGCCGTTTCAATCGCTAAGAGTGGACTAGTTAACGAGAATAGTCCTATACTTACCGCCATTAATTTAAGTTTCATTTCAAAAGAGCCTTAAAAATTTAACTCGTTGTTATATCTATATCTAAACTTTTAGCATCATGAATGAGCGTTGCTAAAGGTACTTTAAATACTTTACTTTTTTCTGCATTGCTCACTGTCGCTACGATCTCCCCTTTAATCGCATCTTTCACTATCAGCGGCAGAGCTAACACGTTTTTTCCGCTGCGCAAACTGGTTTGCCAGCTAATTCGTGACTCCCCTTCAAAGCCATCCAGCTCAACGTGTTCAGGTAGTTCTATGGTTAAAGTGACTTCATTAAAATCAGCTGGTGCTTCAAACGCTAATTTAACTTGTTTCACTTCATTAAGTGTTAACACAACAGGTTGATTTGGTGGTGGTGTTGTTAAACTTGGAGCCAAGAATGCTGCAACAACCCAAATCATAACGCTTGCGGCAATTGCAACACTAACCCCTGCAAAAAAACCGTATTGATTTTTTGGTTGTTCTCGTTCAGTGACACTATCAATAACACGACTTTTAAAATTGGCTCTCATCGGTTTAACCGGTAATACTTTTAGGATCGATTGTATCTTTCGCTCTTCAAGCACCTTAGCTTCACATGCTGCGCATTGTTGTATATGTGCATCGATCATTATTGAGAGCTGCTCAGGAATTTGAGAATCCACGTATGCTAATAAATTCTCATCAACATCTTCGCAATTTTTATTTGTCATAGTCATGTTAACCTCACTACATTACACGCTGACTGATCTTGATCGGTTTCATTTTTTAGTAATTTTCTTAACTGAATTCGGGCACGATAAAGTTTTGATTTTATCGTTCCATTGGGTATTCCCGTCATTTCGTGGATTTCAGCAATGCTATACCCTTCAACTTCATATAAAACAACCAGTGAGCGATCATCTTCATTGAGTTGATCCAGCGCTTTGTGTAGCTGAATACCTAATTCGGTTTTTTCGATAATAGATTGCGGATTTTCATTAACACCTTCAAAGGTATCAAAATAGTCTACACTATCATCGATAAAATCGAGATCAGATATACTTCTTACGGGTGATCGATTAACTTGGCGACGGTAATCGATAAACATTCGATACAACACCTTATTCATCCAGATCAACGGCTTTTCAAGCCTTTGCAATTCACTAAACTTTGGCTGAAGTTTGATGACTAGATTTTGCACCAAGTCTTCTGCTTCAACCTGGCCGCCAGTTAATCTAAACGCTGTTTTATACAAGGCATCGAGATGTTGCTCGACAAAACTACTATATGAGGGAAATGGATTATTTTTTTTCTTCTTAAATAGACTCATGTCTTTTTATTAGTCTTATTATTTCCCTTAATATTAACTTAATACACGCTTTTAATGCCAGCTTGGTTGCAAAATTATTTTGAGAACAAGGAGATGAGAGCATTGAATCGACGAGAAAATTTTCTATCGCATACACAGAAGCTGTTATAACATGCCAATAAAATGGGTAAGTATTTCCCAAAAAATATTACTCTAGTAGGGAGAAATAGACATCAGATCTGTGCTCAAGAGGAAAAAATTGGATAATTCTTGTTACGATAGGTTTCCAAAATGGAAGGGAATTAGTCTGATTTTCGATTCCTCAATTGTTCACGCTGTTTGTCAAAGATGAATCGAGTGAGGTTTTTTCGATCAATTTCCTTTAGGTAAGGCAACTCCACAGCAATAACAAATTTTTCAGGCTCATCTTTCACCGCTTCTTGCCGAACAATTTTGCCGTAGGTTTCCATACCAAGCTGATAGCCTACAATTGCTATTTTGCAGTAAACAAAGGAGTCAACTTTTAGTGTTTCACTACTTTTAAAACTAAATCCACCTTCACTAATGTCCAGTGTCTCTGTGCTTTCTAACACACTATGTTCTGCACCCAATTTAAACTGCTGAAAAGTAACCATTGATGCAATGTGATCTACTTTTTGGTTTAATAAATCTACATACTGCGCAACTGCTGGGGACTCCTGACGGATACTAATTAATAAAGGCGTCATTTGGCGGGAGATCTGATCAAGCAGATAGGTAATATCAAGGCTATCAGATTTTATATTCTCTTCATTTTTGATGAAGTTTTGTACTTCTTCATCGCTCGCTTTGCGATAACCGACATATACACTATTAGCCAATCTAAAATAGCTTCTACGTTCATCATTCGACATAATACAATACCAAAGTCTCTTATCGTTTACGATACAAGCTAATGGTGCAGCATAAGTTATGCCGAGTTTGTTTCCTCATCTTCCGTTAATGAATCGTCATTTTCAAAATAGTAAATTCCAATACCGACACTGTTTCGATTATTTGAATTTATTGTGGGGTTGGAGTTAGCGTGATGCTGTGCTTGCGCAATCGCCTGATCTAACTTGGTCAACATCTCCTGTGATTCTTTCGCAACCATCTTTTGCAACTCTATCGCCAACTTTTCAGGAAGATCGTTAAAACAAATTTTGCGTTGAAAAAAAGGATCAAGGTTGGGCTGGTAGATATTTCTGTCAATCGTATTCAACAGCGCAGAGACATCAGAACCAACATGAGAAATCTTCTCATTAATGCCTGTTTTAGAGGTATAAACATGTGAAAGCAGATGAATATTCGAATGCTCATCTGATGTCACGACTTCAACACGTTTCAGCTCGTCAAGAATTGCACGTGGAGGAACGTCACCACTATACGCTTTCACCAAAGAACTAAAAGATGGCGTTTTGCCTTCAAACGTCAACGCCAAAGGCCGGTCACTCTCGTCTTGATATGATTTATCATTCACCCAGCCATAAACAACACGAGCTGCACGATTATATTTTTCAATTAACAAATTATCTGGCTCTTCATCCAGCTCCTGTATACGTTTGACCTCTTTGCGTGACAAGCCAGTGATTGTTGCAATTCTCGAGTTACTTTGCTTTCTCCCTTCCACGGTAAACTCTTTTGTTGCAACATCGATATAAGCTCGACGCGCCAAATCAGCAAACGCACCGTATGGAATATTATTTCTCAATAACATTCTCACTAACGGCTTGAGAACATTCAAGATTGTTCGGTTTATGAGTGATTGTTGTTCCATTATTTGCCTTTCATCATGACAATAAATCAAATCCATTATTAGTGTTTACCAAATTACTGATACTCATATACCAATTTGGCTAACTATGTACCTTCATTATCGTGATCAATATGTGGCTCATCAAGATCGCGCTTGTCATCTTCATACTCGTCTGAGCCAGATAACCCAACTTTTTCCTTGAACCTAGAAAAATCCGTTGCTACAGGATTTATCTTAAACCTAGGATAATCAGTTGGCCGCACGTTTAGAGTACAAGCAGTTGGTTTGATTAGCGTACTAGCCCATGGATGGGCGTAGTTAGAACAATGCAGGAGCAATTGTCGAATGAAAAGTTTTGCGTTCACCTGGTTGGTGAATCAAACACTTTTCATATAGCTAAGTAAATCAATTGATCGCCTAAAGCGCCTACTTTTGGTGTGCTATAAATTGTGGTTCAACTGATTAATCTAGGTTGAAATTAGTGCGGACTAAAATACGATGAAAATTGCTAGAGTATTAGCGGGGATTGAAAATTGAGTTGGAATTACACGTAGAACAATAGTGCAAAAAAGGCTATAGGAGATTCAACTTTATTTCGCTAACGAAATCCGTGCCCCGCCATCACCAAAAGTAAACAAACGAGCAGAGAAAAACCGCTAGAAAAGTAGACTTAACGATCTATCGCAGAAAGCCGAATCATGTTGGTATTTGCTTCTTCAGTCTCTTTAGCTTTTTGTGGCAAAGAATCAGGATCAAGAGGCACTTCCAAATCATTAGATTCTTTAGATGCTACTTCCACCCTATTTTCCGATTTCCCCTCACCTATGCGTAGCAGGCTGGGTAGAAGAATCAGCGTAAACAATGTGCTAACCATCATGCCACCGACAATGACCACAGCAAGGCCGGAATAGAGTTCAGCACCGGCTGCAACCCGGATAAAACTAGGAAGGTACTGGAACCAAAACATCTCTTGAATAGCAGGATAGTTGTTTTTGATACTTACAAAAATCAGTGGCAGCATTCCAAAAATGCTGGTCAGTGTAGTCATAAATATAGGCCGCATACGCATATTCACCGCTTGCTGTACCGCTAAACGGCGTGCCAAACCTTCTCGTTCAGCAACTCGGGTTTGATGAACAAGTAATATGGCATTATTAACAACAAGGCCCAACAAAATGATAAAGCCAATCATTGTCAATAAATCCATCGACTGATTTGTAATATTTAGCGCCAATACACCACCGACTGTTGCCAAAGGAATCGTTAGAAGCACTAACCCACTATCTTTAAATGAACGGAACAGTGCCGCCATTAAGAGAAACAGAATAACAACCGCAAGTATAAAACTCCCAACCATGTTCTTTTGTGCGACATCCAATTGTTCGGCCGTTCCTGAATATTGAATATTGCCATCTTCGGGTAACATTCCCATTAACTTGGGTTCTACTTTCTCTTTAAGAACTGCTATCCCCTCTTCGATAGACATGCCTTTTGGCAGCCCTACAGAAAGCGTTACCGTGCGACGGCGATCTATGCGCCGAATCTTATCTGGCCCCGCTGTTCGCACCAACGAAACTAACTCTCCAAGCGGCACAATACCCGAGTTTGGCGTGGCAATAGGAATGGAAATTAGGTCTTCAGGATTCTCCCAACCTTCGGCACGTAAAATAACATCGAGCCGTTGATCACCATCAAAATAGTCACCTACGTATAAACCTGTTCCCATGGCACGAATGATATTGGCTAACACGCCCCTATCTAATCCTGCTTCAACCAGTTTTCTTTCATCTGGCACAAGCCGTAATTCAGGTTCGGCCATATCCAACCCCGGTTTGGGTCGAATACGAACACCTGGAAGTGCCGATCTGATTTCACGAAAACCTAACTGTGCAGTTGATAATAAACTCTCAAGGTTTCGGCCTTGGATGTTAACGTCAATGTTATTGCCACCACCACCTCTACCAAACAAAGAAGTTCGATAAGCAAACGCAATAGTATCGGGAAAACCCGCAACTACACGATTCACGAGAGGAACTAACTGATCGGTTTTTGCCGCATCGACAGCACGAACCCCCATGAATGCACCAGTAGAAAAGACGACAAAAAAATAATCATTAACGTGCGGTTCTTCAACACCATCCACATAAGGCTGCATTCGATCTGCAATCACAAACCCCATTTCCTTTTCTAAAGTATCAACATTGACACCTGGCGGGGCCTGCACAAATGCGAAAACAAGGTTACGATTTCCGGTGGGTAAATAGTCACTGGGCGGCTTAAACTCATAAGCTAAATACGCGGGTAATGTTAATAAACCAACAATCCACAAACCTCTTCGTATGGGCGAATTGGTGAGCAACATAATTAGGCTGGTTAAACGCTTCCACCAATGTTGATGTGGGTCTGCTTTGATCTCTCCACTTAACCATTTTTTTGCCGCAGTGGGTAAAACCGTCACCGCCGTGATTAAGGAAAAAACAATAGCCACGGCAATTGTTAACGCCAAATCAGCAAATAACTGACCGCTCTCGTCTTTTAGGAAAACAATGGGAAGAAATATCGCAACAGTTGTAATGGTAGAAGCGAGTAATGCACCCCACACTTGTAATGTACCATTTAATGCAGCATCTTCGCTGCTTTTGCCCTTCTCCCGCAAGCGAGTAATATTTTCTAATACGACGATTGCCGCATCCAACACCATACCAACTGCAAATGCCATCCCAGCAAGCGAAATCACGTTTATTGTTCGACCAAACATATCTAACAATACAAAAGTGCTGATAATGGAAACGGGTATGGCTAACGCCACCATCAAGGTAGCGCGAAACTTTCGCAAAAACCACCACAGCACGCCAATAGCGAGAAACACACCCAATAACAAATTATTTCCGACCAACTGGATAGAACGATCGATGTACAGTGTTTCGTCATAAACCTGTTGAATCGTCAAGCCTGCGCGCTTTAACGCACCTTCACTTAATTCTTCACGCGCCTCACGCAGGCCATTCATAACCTGAATAACATTGACGCCCGTCTCGCGATGCGCATTTACTGCCATTGCCGGTTGACCGTTTTGAATAACAAAACCTGTTCGATCGACCAAACGCGTCTCTATTCTGGCAATATCAATTAAACGAATGGGGCGACCATCCCGCCACTCCAACACCATCTGCTCTAATGCTGCGGTATCGTATTTACCGGCATAACGTATAACATAACGACGTTTACCTACATCGGCGCTGCCCGCAGATACATCCTTATTACCACCAACTAAGCTAACAACTTTTGGTAGTTGAATATTTAAACTGGCAGCTTTGTAAGGATCAAAAGTGATGCGCACTTCAGTCTCACGACCACCTCGCACTTCAGAGCGAGCAACCCCTTGCACGCGCTCAAATCGTGTTTGCACAACATCTTCAATGAAATTTTGGTAAGAGGCAATATGACGATCATTACCTTCAATAGGTTTTAATATAAACCACGCTATTGCTCGTGAATCGCCACCAACACTACTAATTATGGGCTCTTCTGCATCTTCGGGATAAAAAGGAACTCGATTAAGTCGATTAAGTACTTCTAACAACGCACGTTGCATATCCATACCAACGACGAAAGTTATGGTAACAGTTCCTCTACCACGACTCGCTTCAGAAGTGATTTCCGTCATCCCCGGTAAACCGCGAAATACTTTCTCCTGCGGTTCGATAATTTCCGATTCTACTTCACCTGGTGCCGCGGAACGCCAACTTGTGGAAATGGTAATTTCTGGTTTTTCAACTTCAGGAGTCAACTGAACCGGTAAGCGATCCAAACTCAAAAAGCCGAAAATTAATGCGAGAATTACCGCAACAAGAACAGCAATGGGATTTGAAATGGAAGTTTTGGTAAAGCTCACGAACTTTTATCCGCTGTTGCTCTAACTTCTTGCCCAGGTCGTAATCTTTCACCACCACGTATAACAATGTTATCTCCCACCGCAAGATTACCGATAACCTGGATATATTTACCACTTGCAATACCCGTGGTTACTGCAATTTTCTCTGCTTTATTTTCGCTGTTAATGCGATAAATACTGGTCCCTGAGCTTCGCATCACTAACGCGTCTCTATGAACAGTTAATACATCTCGCGCTTCTCCAGTAGGAACATCAATACGAACCACTTGCCCGGCCATCCAACTTCCGCCGGAAACATCGAGCCGCATCTCATAGAGATGAGACTGGGAATCGCCCACAGGCACAATTGCACGAATATCACCAAACAATTCATCTTCAAGCTTTTTAACGTTAAGTTGATTTTTTACTCGCAGATATCGAATGGATATTTCACTCACTCGCGCAATGATCTCTAAATTATCAGGGTTTGAGAGTATAGAAACAGAGTCACCACTTGCTACCCATTCACCTTCTCGTTTTAGCCGGTTAATCACCACGCCATCAAATGGTGCACGAATAACATACTGCCGCAACATCTCTTGATCAACGTTGACTTTTGCTCTAGTAACAGCCAATTCACTCACTGCTACGTCGTAGTCTAGCCGCACTTTTTCTTGCTCAGTTTTTGGTGAAAAATTTCCTTGAATTAATTCATTTTGTCGTTCTAGCTCTTTTTCAAGATAAGCCAACTTGGCTTTTTCACGTTTCAACGCTGCTTTATTTTCTGCAACCTTTAAACGAAAGAGTTTTGAATCGAGTCGAGCAACGGCTTCACCTTTTTTGACCTCTGTTCCCACACCAGCAACCCAGGTTAAACGTCCAGCGATTTCAGCCGGCAGTTCTGATTGCTGTTTGCTTACAACCGTTCCGGGCACGCTAATTGTTGGGGAGATCAACTGTGTTTTCGCTTGACTAACGACAACAGGGGTTAAGCGCTTTTGCGGTTTTTTACCCTCGGCAAAAACTGGAAAAGCGATTAGCAAACTCGCTAATAAGCATATAACTGACAAGTGAATTAAATTAATTTTAAGACTTAATTTTCTATTTTGCATATAGAAGCTATTTATTCCAAAATCTGACAATATAGTGTAATCATTTCTGTAAAATAAGACACATTAAATGCAAAAATATTACCGCATAATATTTAAAACTTCATGACTTACAATTCAACAAGCATAAACTGCATAATAAAAGATCAAATTCACCTCCCAAATAAAAAACACACCTAATGAGCGACGACAGCAAAAAAATTGGCAAAATTATGGTTTGGCTTACCTGGCTAATCGTACTCTATTTTCTATTTCTACTTTTTAGTAAGGTACTAGACCACCAAAAAAATCCTAACCAAAACATCGATAGCATTACCACTGAGAACGGTGTAGTTGAAATCGTGTTAGAAGCAAACCGTGGTGGCCAATACGTAGCAAATGGTTTCATTAATAAACAGCCCGTCACCTTTCTCGTGGATACAGGTGCGAGTGATGTTGCCATTCCTATAAAAATCGCCGAACGGCTGCAGTTAACGCTGGGGAATCAAGTTCGCTACCACACGGCAAACGGAACAACTATCGGATACCAAACCCATTTAGATGAAGTTCGTTTGGGAGATATCACTATTGAAAACGTTCGTGGTGGAATCACACCCAATATGCAAGGTAACTTTGTCTTATTAGGCATGAGTTTCTTAAAAAAACTCGAGTTCACGCAACGCGGTAAAACATTAACCGTACGTCAATATAGAGGAAACTTATAAAATGCGTTGGCAACCATTCGTAACCGTAGCAGCGGTTATCGAAAAAGATAACAAGTTTCTATTGGTAGAAGAAAACATCAATGGAACAGTATTCTATAACCAACCTGCGGGACATTGGGAGTTTGGAGAATCATTAGAAGAAGCAGTAATACGCGAAGTGTTAGAAGAAACAGCGTGGCATTTTACACCGTCAGAACTCGTTAAAATTTATCAATGGTCACCAACGACTAAACCTGACGTAAAAACGACGTATTTACGTTTCACCTTTTGTGGTGATGCATCTTATTTCGAAAAAAACCAACCATTGGATGAGAAAATTATACAAACACATTGGCTTAATTATGATGAAATTTACGCCTTAAAAAACCAGCATCGCAGTCCACAGGTAATGCGCTGTATTGACGATTATTTACTGGGCCAACGATACTCTTTGGGGGCAATAGCGATTGTCGAACCATAGCGATATAGGCTTAACAGAAATCCATCATCTGCTCATGATTGAACTGTTTTTTTAAAAAATCCATTTGATCCACCAATATCCTGCGATTTTTCAATACTAAGAATTCCGCACGATTTGGCGTAAATGGAATAGCTAACAACTTCATGTTGGCTTCTTCTGGCGTTCGCCCACCTTTCGCCACATTGCAACGACGACAAGCCGTAACAACGTTACTCCAACGATCAACCCCGCCATAAGAACGCGGAACAACATGATCTCTCGTCAAAAGTTTATCTCTCTGCACCTGGCCACAATAAAGGCACATATGCCTATCGCGCCGAAACAGTTCGGAATTGCTCAGTTTTGGTATAACATCGTAACGGGTATGAGTCGTACATTTACCTTTTACAGCAATGATTGAATTTATTTCTACTTCACTGAAGCGTAGGTTGATACGACTATAACCACCATGAAATAGGAAATTCTGACTACCAATTTCCCAAGCTACTCTATCGCGTACGTAAAAACATATAGCCTCTTGCCATGAAATCCACGACTGAGGAAAACCTCTCACATCTAACTTAAGAATAACCGGGCTTTTGCTTAACATTGTTACGATCCGATAGACAAAACCAACAAACCACTACTTACACTACAGGATTTATACCGGCTTGAAAATGCTGAACCTAAAAAAAGCAGTTGATCCACGAAATATAATACAGGCTCTTGTTTCGCTTAGCTATATGAAAAAAGCTTGCGTCACCAACCAGGTGAAGACAACTTTTTTCATTCGACAAATTGCTCCTGCATTGTTCTAACTACGCCCATCCATAGGCTAGTACGCTATTCAAAACAATATCCTGCATTCTAATTGCGCGTCCAACTGCTTTTTCTAGGTTGAAGACAAAAAAAACGCCCTTGAATAACAAGAGCGCCTAATAACATTGAGGATTGTATAAAAAGTGTAACTAGGAGTTCTCTCCTACCAAGAAAACATGACCGCCAATCTGGCGACTCACTTCTTTAGACTTTGCCCACACAGGATCAGCCATTGACGGTGCATAGTAGTGCAAAGCACCACGAGTAATATCTAAAGCACCATTACTTCTCACTTTAAGCGTATCGTATTTGTAGTAAATAAATTCGGCGATTTCTTTCGCAAGTTTCCAAGATTTTTCGTCTCTTGGTCGATCGCTTTTACCATCGTGTGTCCAACTAAATTGGCGCTTTTGCCATACTACTTTACATACACTATTAGGAAATCTTCTAGACTTAACGCGATTCATAGTAACCATCGCAACAGCCAATTGACCAGCCGTTCGCTCACCTCGCGCCTCAAAATAGACATTTTGAGCTAAACAGCGTAATTCTCTTTTGTCTTTTTTAGTTGCAGTTTTTGTTGATGCTGAAACATCAAAAGCAAATACTGCCAAAATAAGTAGTACTAGCAGTTTCATGAAAATCCTCATACTTTATTCATTTTTAAATAATAAAGATTAACTGCATATCACATGCCACCTAGACTTCCCTATTACTATCAACCGCTTAATTCTAATTCTGTGAATACCCAATTAATTATGTCAACAAAATCGACAGTTACAGGCAGCTTCACATTTAATCTAAAATTTACACAAAAATTACTACCGTTTAGCGTTTAAAAAAGCCGGTCATATCTCGTTGATTTAATTGTGCATTTTTTACGCACAATAACTATCCTTGAGTTATAGAAAATAATAGACTGTGTCTATAGGTTATTTCAAGGTAAAACCCAACAGTTTTATTCTCGCCAGACAGAAAAAATGTAAAATTTACTGACAATACAATCGTTTGCTTTCAGTCGCTTGCAGGAAAAAGAAGAATATTTCTTAATATGCGATCAAAAAACCAACGATATCATGCCGAATAGGCACTTTCATGAGTTCCTTTGTAGTTATATCAAGACACTATTCGGCATCTAACGCTTCCCATCGTGCAAAGGCAACTTCCAGCTGAGAAACCAACTCATTGAGTTCATTTAATTTTTCTTGCTGTTCTTGTATAGATAGTTGATAAAACTCAGGAGTTGATACAAGCTCTTGCAGATTGCTCTGCTGAGTCTCCAGTTTGTCAATTTTATCCGGCAAACTGTCTAGCTCGCGCTGATCCTTGTAGCTCAGTTTTTTCTTATTTTTAACTTCGGCACTCTTCTTTTCCGAAACGTTATTCAGTTTTTCTTTATTTTCGTTCGCCTCTTTATGTACAGACTGTTGTGCTGCTTGTCGCAAATAATCTTCGTAACCACCCACGTACTCTGAAATTTTCCCCTGCCCTTCAAACACCCAAGTACTTGTTACTACGTTATCAAGAAATGCGCGGTCATGACTAACGATCAATATCGTGCCTTGATAATCTGTAATTAAACTCTCTAACAGTTCTAAAGTCTCCATGTCCAAATCGTTAGTTGGCTCATCAAGCACTAACACATTTGCCGACTTGGTAAATAATTTCGCAAGTAAGAGACGATTCGTTTCTCCACCAGAAAGTGTTTTGGCTGGAGATTGCAGTCTTTGTGGATCAAACAAAAAATCTTTTAAATAACTAACAATGTGTTTTGATTTGCCTTGAATGGTCACCATCTCACTGCCTTCAATCACATTGTCGACGACTGTTTTTTCCGGGTCCAATTGTGCACGCTGTTGATCGAAATAGGCGACTTCAAGCTTTGTTCCTTGCTTTACCTCTCCACTATCTGGAGAAAGCTTCCCTAACATAATTTGTAATAGCGTACTCTTGCCAATGCCATTAGGACCGATCAATCCGATACGATCGCCACGTATGACTGTAGTGGAAAAGTTTTTGACCAGAACTTTTCCTTCATAACCAAACGTGACATCCTCAGCTTCAAATACTAACTTTCCTGATTTTTCACTACTATCAAGTGTCAGATTAACAGAACCTTGTACTTCTCTACGCTTAGTGCGTTCCACACGTAATGCTTTTAAACGACGAACTCGACCTTCGTTACGTGTTCGTCTTGCTTTGATACCTTGCCGAATCCAAGTTTCTTCTTCCGCTAACCGTTTATCAAATAGCGCATTTTGCTCTTCCTCAACTTTTAACGCTTCCTCTTTCTTTACCAAATAGTTATCAAAATCTCCAGGCCAGGAGCTTAAATTTCCTCTATCCAATTCAATTATTCGAGTGGCCAGCTTGCGGAGAAAAGTTCTGTCATGGGTGATAAAGAGCAAGGTGACATTTTGAGAGAGTAAAAAATTCTCTAACCACAGTATAGCTTCGACATCGAGATGATTGGTTGGCTCGTCCAACAATAAAAGATCAGGCTCTGAAACTAATGCTTTTGCTAGCAGGACTCGACGACGCCAGCCACCGGAAAGTTCAGATATCAATTTTTCCGAAGGGAGTTCCAATTGTGTAATGATCGCATCAATTTTTTTTTGAACATCCCATCCTTGTTTCGCATCTAGCTCATGCTGAAGCTTAAACATACGATCCATGACTTCTTCAGACGCATCAGTCTCCGATTCTACGATAACGTGGTGATAGTCTCGAATAAGACCAGCTAACTCCCCTAACCCTTCGACCACAATATCGTAAACAGAACGATCATCATCAATGGGTACATCCTGATCAAGCTTTGAGACTTTTAACGCATTCTGAAAAATAACACGCCCGTCATCAGCACCAATTTCCTGGTTTAATACTTTTAACAGGCTCGATTTACCCGTACCATTTCTACCAACCAAACAAACTCTTTCATTCGGTTCAATGGAAAAATTAACTCTATCTAATAATTGATGATGGCCGAACGCCAATGAGACATTTTCAAACTTTACTAACGACATGGGGAACCTTGGACAAAAATCCTGCAAAAAGAAGCAGGATTTTATCAGTATTGCAGAGGGGATGCGATGTTATTGAGAAAACTTACTAAAGTAATAAGCCAATGCCTTATAAAGCGAATAAGCATCGCCGCTTCCTGCTAACTCCCGAATAGAGTGCATTGCAAAGGTAGGGACACCAATATCGATGGTTTTAACGCCCAGCTCACTAGCAGTAATGGGACCGATAGTGCTCCCGCACGCCATATCACTCCTAACAACGAATGATTGCACGGGCACATTCACGTTTTGACAAATCAAGCGAAACATTGCACTAGTTTCACTATTCGTTGCGTATCGCTGATTTGCATTGATCTTAATTACTGGACCTTGATTTAAAATGGGGCCATGATTTCCATCATGCTTATCAACATAGTTTGGATGAACGCCGTGAGCATTATCCGCTGAAATCATCACCGAGTTATGCATGCATCGGGTAAATGACTCTTGCGTAACAGCAATCCTTTCAATCACTGAACGCAAAAACGGCCCTTGAGCACCACTGGATGAAGCACTGCCAACCTCTTCATGGTCATTACAAACCATCAGAGCATTACACTCTTCTCCTGTCTCTAATAGTGCCATTAATCCCGTATAGCAACTTAACAAATTATCGAGGCGAGCACTTGAAACAAAATCGTCTTGGTAACCAACTAGTGAAGCCGGTTGAGTATCGTAAAAAAAGAGTTCGTAGTCGAGAATCTGCTCAATCGCTAAATCCTCATGTTGCGCATGGATTGCGGTCATCAGCAGGTCATGAAAATTAATTTCGTTACTGTTTTCTCCGCATAGTAAAATTGGCGGCAGTTCTTTTTGTTTGTTTATCGTTCGGTTTTCATTGGCTTGCCTATCAAGATGAATCGCCAAACTTGGAATAATTGCAATCGGCTTTTTAAAATCATGTAATAGTGATTCAATATTACCCGCTTTTGTTTGATATGAGATTCGCCCTGCTAACGATAAATCGCGATCAAACCAGGGATTCAACAACGCACCACCGTAGACTTCGACGCCTAACTGAAAGTAATTTTTTGTCGAGATTTCTGGACTTGGTTTGACTTTTAAACAAGGACTATCGGTATGCGCACCAACCATTTTAAATCCATCTGATGCAACATCTTCACTATTTAACGCAAAGGCGACAATTGATGAGTCGTTACGGGACACATAATACTTTCCTGTTTTTTCTAACTTCCACTCGTCCGCTTCATTTAACTGTTTATAACCCGCTTGATTCAAAACCTCAATTATCGTTTTTACCGCGTGAAATGGCGTCGGAGAGTTGTTTAAAAAATTCAATAGACCATCATTAAAGTCTTTGTTGTTCAATTTATTATTCATCATTATTTACAAAATTCATTTACAAAACTAGTTTATTTGAGATGCTATTGATATTAATGAAACATCATCACCATAGCTATCTTCGACTTTATACGCTTCGACATGTTGTAATATTCGATCAAAAGCACACTGTTTATCATCGCCCTCTCCCGAATCCATTTCTAAATACTTTATTAGCCCTTCAACACCGATAATTTCCCCATTATCTTTTCTTAATTCCGTAAGTCCATCGGAGTAAAGTAATAGTTCGCAATTCTGTGTGTAGTGGAATGATTCAGTATCAGAGGTAAATACTTGATCATTAACCACCCCTAACGCAAAGTTAGTTCGTTCAAATATTTTAAGCAGGTTACCGTTTTCATCCACAATTATTGGTGGAGGATTTGAGCCATTCCATATTTCTACCGTTTGTTCATCTTCATCAACAATAGCAATGGTTGCCGCCACAAAACGATCTCTCGTTAATAGAGTACGCAATTGAGTATTAATGCTAGTTGCAATGTTAGAAATAGGGGTTTCTTTCTGCGCCAGTGAATAAAAAAGCTGAGTTGCAGGAATTAAAGAAATTGCGGCCGATAAACCATGCCCCGTTCCATCTGCCAAAAGAATATAAAGTTTATTCGCAGATTTTGCCTTATAAACGACGCTAATATCGCCACTGATAACTTTTGCGGCCACGTTAAAACGTTTTACATTCTCATTGCCTTCATCTGCAAACGCATTAAGCATATTATCCATAAGGCGTTCAGCTAAATCCATTTCAGCACTTGCAAGCTTTACGTAGTTTTGAAGTTCGGTGGAGGTTGCTTTTAGTTCGCGCTGCATTGTAACAATGCGCATCATCGCTGAGAGTTTTGCTTCTAACAATCGAAGATCAACAGGTTTAGTAAGGTAATCATCTCCTCCCATCTGAAGAGCTTTCACTTTATCATCAATTGTTGTTTTAGCACTCAGAAAAATTAACGGGACCCAATGATCATCATCCCATTCTCTAATTGCTTTCGTTGCCTCATATCCATCTACGACAGGCATCATCACATCCATAATAACAATCTCCGGCTTTTCGGACTTATAGAGATCGATGGCTTCTTGACCATTATTGGCAACAACGACTCGATAGCCTTTTGGCTCAATGAATCGTTTTATAATCTTTACATTGGCTGGAGTATCATCAACAACAAGCACTTTCACCATTGGTTCAGACATGAAGAAGTAGATTTCCTATCTATGAGATTGTTACCAGGTAATATACGAAACAGGTGATCAAATGACAATCGGTTATTCATCCTAATCATCTCAGCAATAACCAGGCCTGTCTCTATAATTTGGTTTGAGCCTCATCTCAGCATAACTATTGCTTACACTCTACTCTTGAATCCAACTAATATTTCTAGGGCACCTCCGGAAATAGATTTATAGCGCGCTAACTGCGTTTACCCTAGAGGGCACCGAGGAAAACAAAACTCAAAATGCTCATTTACTGCAGTAAACTCCGCTTTTTCGTTTTGTTTTGCCTTGTTATCATCACTCTAAATCACAACCAGAGGCGCCCTCTAGTTAAATGTATATTATCCGAACGATGAATAACCGAATACTTCCATTACTACTATTCTCACTATTTTTTGTGTTGCCAGCTCACGCTGAAGGAGACACAACACCAGCAGATCTGTTGCATTGGTATTCGATTATCCCTCCGATAGTTGCTGTAGCGCTCGCATTCATCAGCAAACGACTGCTAATAAGCCTCGGCACATCGATTGTGGTTGGTGCGTTATTAGTAACTATCAACAATCAATCTGATTCACTATTACTCAATACCGCATCAGCTACTGCCAATTATCTCATAGATAACGTAACTAGCACCTGGAATTTGACCGTACTCAGTTTTGTAATTGTTATCCTTGCGATGATATCGGTTGTGATTGTATCGGGGGGGCTCAAAGGATTAGTCGCGCATCTTATCCCGTTCGCCAAAACACCCCGCTCATCCAAGTTAATTACGGCACTCGCAGGTTTTATCGTTTTCATTGATGATTATGCAAACACGATGATTGTTGGCTCAGCCATGCGGCCAATTACCGACCAATACAGAGTCAGTAGAGAGAAGCTGGCATTCATTATCGATGCAACCAGCGCCCCCGTTGCTGGCCTGGCGATTATCAGCACTTGGATAGGATTTGAAGTGGGGCTTTTTGGTGATGTTTCACAAGACCTATCCTTAGGAAAAGACGGTTACTCCATGTTTTTTGATGCTTTAGCATTCCGTTTCTACTGCATACTCATGTTAGCGTTTGTCATTATATCAATCATTATGGAACGAGATTTTGGCCCTATGGCAATCGCTGAAAATAGAGCAAAGCTAACAGGAGAGCTGCTTGCAAGTGATGCTCAGCCTGCAACATCAGCCTCTTTTACCATGATCGATGTGGCTGACGATATAAACATTAAAGCACGTACAGCGTTAATTCCATTTGCAGTCCTTTTTTCCACTTTATTAATTGGTTTTTGGCTCGATGGCAACGGCTCTCATCATATCCAACAAAATTGGTTAAGCCCATTCAGTTTTGATGCTTGGCGAGATGTTATATCCAACACAAAAAACAGCACAACCATATTATTGATCTCAGCAATAGCTGGACTCATTAGCGCAATCGTAGTCAGTATTAAAATTTCTCATACACCATTTTCTTCCATTCAATTAGCGCTGTGGAACGGTGTAAAAAGCAGTTTGCTACCGATTATGATATTGCTGTTAGCTTGGTCACTAAAATCCGTCTGTGACGATTTAAACACAGGGAAATATATTGTCGAATCACTTTCACCGTATATGAGTCCACTATTATTCCCTGCACTGCTATTTTTTGTTGCAGCGATTACTGCATTTGGTACCGGCACAAGCTGGGGAACGATGTCGATTCTTATTCCCATTGCCATTCCACTTGCCTATGAATTAGACATGCAAAGCTACGGTTTAATTACCATAATCTCTCTTGGCGCGGTTTTAGATGGTGCGATTTTTGGCGACCACTGCTCCCCCATTTCGGATACGACAATAATGAGTTCCATCGCAAGCAACTGCGACCATCTGCATCATGTAAAAACACAGATTCCCTACAGTATCGTAGTCGCAGTAACCGCTTTATTGGTCGGATACTTACCAGCAGCTGCCAACTTATCGCCAATTATTAGCTATGGTATTGCTGTAATATTACTAACTATCATTTTATTTAAAGTCGGCAAAAAAGTTTCGTCGAACGCAGCTACTCAGCGTGTTTAGGTTTTGCTTCAGAGCAAGGTGTTTTCACACTGAGAGTGGGAAAACAACGCGGTTATACAGCGAAAGATGAATACGCCAAGTAGTTACAGTTACATTATTTCCAAGGCATAATCGGTATCGCTGACACACTATTTTTAGGCGAACCATCAACCAGCTTGTCACTATAATTTAAATAAACAAGAGTGTTACGCTTTTTATCGTAATAACGCACAACCTGCATTGTTTTGAATAGTATAGAAGTGCTTTTGCGAAAAACTTTTTTTCCATCACGCTTGCCTGACTTCACATCCTCTGGCAACTTTATTGGCCCAACTTGTCGACACGCTAAAGAAGCATCAGAAGGATCTTCTGCAACACCTAAGGAACCTTTTATGCCTCCTTTTTTTGCACGACTGAGATAACACGTGGCCCCTTGAATTTCAGGATCATCAAACGCTTCGATAACAACTTTGTCATTAGCGGTGAGTAGTTTAAATGTTGTGCTTACCGCACCAATCTCTTCTGCAAGAATCGCTTGCGGCAAAGCCAGTAATATACAGATAAACAATGTGCAAATAGCCGATAATTTTTTCATCTTTCTCCTCGTAAAATTTACTTTTATAAAATTAAATTTGAATTTCCACAGCTTGCTGTGGGTACAAAACCTTTGTTCATCAGCAGGCACATACCCCGCCGACAAACTATAGTTAGCCGGTGATAAAATAGAGTGCCGATAAATGACTATTTATCCTTATCTCCACGCCAAATATTTACCAACAGCGCTATACCCCACAATGCCGCAAGAATAAAGCCCGCAAATCCCCATGCAGGTAAACCCATTAAGGTTGGTTGATTTTCTATGGATGAAACGATTGCCGTACCGACAATCAGCGCAGCAATTACCAACCCGATAGTGACGCGACTAGCGGCACGATCCAATTGATGTCCAAAATGATCCAAGCGCTTCATCTCTATATTTACCTGGAAACCACTGCGACGAATCGATTTAAGAAAATCTTTGACATCATAGGGTAAGGATGCCATCACTTTAACAAGCTCGACGCTTTGTTCCATCCCTTCTTTTAATACAATATCCGGACGATGTTTTTTGGCCAAAATATCCATAAGAAAAGGCGTTGCAACTTCAACAATATTAAAGTCAGGGTCCAGCCGGCGGCCAACGCCATCAAGCGAAATCAAGGTTTTAAAGAGTAATGCTAAATCGGGCGGTAGCGTCAATTCATGTTCGCGTAATATCGCAATGAGATCAGAAAGAAGCGCACCGAAATTTAGCTGTCTTAACGTTCTTCCATGGTAATGATCTAAAAAAGTATCAATTTCAATAGCCAACGCATCTTCATTAAGTTGACCACTGGGCATCCACTCCAAGAGTACATCGATAACATCAGGTGTGTTCTTTTTTACCAATGCATAGAGTAAACGAATAATCTCTTCCTTGCGACGCGAAGAGAGGCGACCAACCATACCAAAATCAATCAGTCCTAACCGATCTTCGGGTAGACAAATGATATTCCCTAAATGCGGGTCAGCGTGAAAAAAACCATCCACCAATACCATGCGCATTACTGCTTGCGCACCTACAAACGCGATTCGTTTTCGATCTACCTGTTGATTATTCTGAGCAACTAAGTCACTGGCTCGCGTTCCATCAATAAACGCCTGAACGTTTAAGGAAGAACTTGACCATTGCCAATAAACTTTGGGAATAACAATATCGGGATAAGATCTTAAATTTTCTGCGATACGTTCAGCATGACGACTCTCGCCCTCCAAATCTAGTTCTCGACGCAGAGAAAGGGAGAACTGGCGAATCACTTCATCAGGATTAAAACGTTTTAATTCAGGATAACTATTTCCTGCAATTTCCGCCAAACGTTTTAACAAACGTAAATCTGCATCAATTCGACGCTCAATATTGGGCCGTCGAATTTTTAAGATAACTTGCTCACCTGTCTTTAGCTTGGCTTTGTGTACTTGTGCAATAGAAGCGGCGGCAAATGCTTTTTTCGAAAACTCCGCAAAAATTTCCTCTGGCTCGCCGTTTAAATCTTCGCGTAATTGAGGCAATAACTCGTCATAGGATGAGGGAGGAACTTGATCTTGAAGCTTTTCAAAGGCAGCGATCCATTCCGGAGCAAACATATCGACTCGCGTCGCCAGCATTTGACCGAGCTTCACAAACGTTGGCCCCAACTCCTCCATCACCTTTATCACACGTTCAGGAGGTTCAAGATCTGCCAGCAGTTCAGGATCTTTCCACTTTAATACACGACCGGCTTTCTCAAGCGCACTACTCATACCCAAGCGGCGCACCATATCACCAAAACCCCAGCGAATTAACACCACGGCTATTTCATGTAAGCGCCCCAAGTCTCGCGCAGCACTAAGTGTTTCGCGTATCATCTTAAAACGATTTCAGATTTAATCTTTATCCGATTTATTTTTTGGTTGTATTGTTTCAGCCATGCCAGATAATATGCCGCTTGCTATATTCGCAAAATGACCACCCGCAGATTGTGTGGCTTGTGATAACTCATTAATCGTCTCTTTACCTACATTTAACAACGCGTCATTGATACTTTTCACTGCATCAACAGCCTCTTTGCCTGACGAGGTTCCAGATTTTTTTAAATGATCAGATAACTCAGTCAAAACCGTGCCTGTTAGATCTGAGGTTTGTTTTGCAACGGTATTAATCGTATCAATAAAATTATCTTCTAAATCACGTAGATTATTAATTGCACCATTCAAATCTTCTTTGGCAAACTTTTCTGTTTTTCCTGCAGCTTCTTCAATCGCTAATTTTGCGGCAATGGCACCTTTACCTAGTGCGTCATCGATCCCATCCAATGTCTCTTTTAGCTTCGGCTTGAGCTTTTCAGAAGAATCACCCACACCTTCCGAAACACCTTCAACAACAGCATGAATAATCTGCTTGATACTCTCTTTATCTAACTGATGATCACTTAACGCTTTAATCGTTATGTTTTTAACCTGTTCACGAATATCATCTTCTGAGACTGCTTGTTTCGCAGCTTCCCGTGTTTCTTCAAAGTTTTCACTCATTGCCATCTCCACTTTACTTGATTAGATGTTGTGTCAAATGCGAGTTATTAAATCAATTACCCCGTCGCAAACGGCCGGGGAATTTTGAATTTAGATAATTGTTACAGTAATTCGTTTAACCTAGAATAATCAGTTGGCCGCACGTTTAGAGTGCGAGCAGTCGGTTTGATTAGCGTAATGAAAAGTTTTGCGTTCACCTGGTTGGTGAATCAAACACTTTTCATATAGCTAAGTAAATCAAATGATTGTGCTATAAATTGTGGTTCAACTGATTATTCTAGGTCTAAGAGAATTTCATGCCAACCATTCATCATAAACCGAACCGATAACATGCTTATTACGGTAATACAGAGACAGAAGAGGCAAAAATAATTCTATCGAAAGTTTTGTTTAATGAACGGCTGGTGAAACCTTCCATGGAAACATTTTCAATATAGTTTACAACATCACCCACTTTTGCTTCGACTTGAATTCCCGCGATCCAAAACTTTTTACCATCGGCTTCAACATACAAATAACTATAGCCACCACCGTTAATAACTTCCGTCACTTTACCGCTTAATATTGGGCCTTCTGGCACTTTAGGGAAGTTTTTTGGCATCGAAGCGGTTGAACCAGCTTCTCCGCCCATTGAATGTGGCGAACCCATGCTGTGTGGGGTCCCCGTTTTATGGTCGAGACCAGTACCACTGCCGTGTGGATCGTGAGCAGCATTTTCTGCCATATTATCTCCCGCAAACGCAGTGGCTGAAAAAAAAGAAAAAGCTACAACTGCAGCGGCCATCGGTAATTTCATTATTTCATTTCCTCAAAAATTATATCTATTACTAAAACTGGTTATATCTCGTTCAAACTACACGTTCAAAGCGTTATTGTAAATCTCAAATTTCAAGTTTTAAACAACAATAACAAACTTGCAATATCAACCGATACGGGCATATACCCAAAGCGATTGAGATTTAGGTGTGATAGCGTTCCCTTTTTTACTCATGACTGCGTTGCTCCTCCTTACATAGAATGGCTATGTTGCGTCGT